>Ga0315281_10002926_pt1 | contig 25203 bp, 25 predicted proteins | sample YL17G07_0_MG_FD_204540 | JGI IMG/M metagenome (GOLD analysis project Ga0315281, IMG submission 204540) | Sediment microbial communities from Yellowstone Lake, YNP, Wyoming, USA - YL17G07_0 | ecosystem: Environmental > Aquatic > Freshwater > Lake > Sediment | place: USA: Wyoming | collected... | reverse complement strand
ATCACAAATGTCCCGATGACGCCTGAAAACGTCTGGAGAGCAGTACAGGAGCAAAGACCCGAGCTGATCGAGGAAGCGAAACGCAAGCTGAAGGAGAGCGGAGGCGAGTAAGATGTCATTCGGATCAGCATACCTCACCCTTCCAGAGTTTCAGTACCTCAAACCGAAGACACTGCAAGAGGCGCTGCAACTCCTAGACGAGCATAAAGACGAAGCCAAGATCTTGGCAGGGGGAATCGGACTGCTTGCATTCATGAAGGAACGACTCGTTGACCCGCGCTGGGTCGTGGACATCAAGGCGATCGATGAGCTTCACACACTTCGCGATGAAGGCGCCAAAGGTTTGACGATTGGCGCCACGTCAACTATGAACGATCTTCTAGCTTATGAACCACTGAGAGAGAAGTACAAAGCGCTTCGAGATTGCATCTCTCTTCTCAGCGACCCCGTCCTCAGAAACCGCTCGACACTCCTTGGAGATGTCTGCGAAGCACTTCCGTACGTCGACGGCCCAACACCACTCCTGCTCTTTGACGCGGAAATCGAAGCCGCCAGCGTAAAGGGAAGGAGACGCATTCCCATGTCGGAATTCATCAAGGGCGTGGCAGAGACTGCGCTTGAGCCGAACGAAATCGCAGTGGCAACCCATCTCAAGTCTCCACCTGAACATTCAAAGAGCCTTTTCATGAAGCACACATCGAGCAGCGAGTTCAGCGTCGTAAACTTGGCAGCGTTATGCGCGAATCCTACTAAGCCCGAAAGCAGAACGGTGAGGTTCGCTTATGGGGCAATCGCTCCGACGCCAGCAAGAGTCCACGAACTGGAGGAACTATTCAAACGCAAAACCCCCGTCTCACAGCTGATTGATGAAGCAGTCGACGTGATCAGGAAATCGACTGAACCCATGACTGATGTTCTTGCAAGAGCGGAATATCGATCGCACATGCTTGAAGTGATGACGATCAAAGCCCTTCGGAGACTGCTCGGGAGCTGATGAAGATGACACACTCAATCAGCATTAAGATCAACGGCGTAGACCGAAAGCTCGAGATCAAAGACAACGAGCTGCTCCTTGATGTCATACGCGACAGGGCCGGCGTGAAGAGCGTCAAGGCAGGCTGCTGGAGAGGAGAATGCGGCCTGTGCACCGTCCTTCTTGATGGCAAGCCTGTCAAGTCCTGTTTTGTGCTCGCAATCGAAGCTGACGGAAGAGAGGTCACCACAGCCGAGGGACTTGCTCCTGAGGGGCAGCTCTCCCCGATACAGAAACACTTCGTTGAGAAGGGTGCACTACAATGCGGGTTCTGTACGCCGTCATTCGTGCTGACCGCTCACTATCTACTCTCCGTGAATCCGAATCCTACAGAGAGCGAGATTAGAGATTACCTGAGCGGGCACATTTGCCGCTGCGGAACATACAAGCAGATGATCGAAGCTATACTTGAGTGCGCGAAAGAACAGAACCAAGCAAAGCAGGCTGCGACCCAGAAGACGAGACGGTGAGAACCGCCAGCTCCTAGGCGAAAAGGCGGCGATTAGTAGAAGCCCCTTGGCTAGGGCTTCACGAATTGTAACTCACTGAGCAATTTTCACGGCTCAAGCAGCCGTGTCTCTGCGAAGGAGATTCTTAAGTCTGCGAGACAAGCTTGATTCGGAGCGAACCAACATCGCGTGAGTTGGACTTATCACGCTAACCTTGATTTGCGGTTTCTCATCGGACATGGCGAATCAGTCCATGGGTGCCTGCTTGTCTGTATATAGGAGTTCTACACTCAAACGATGATGCTTTCTTGACACTGGAGAGCATACGAAATACTAGTTGACCTCAAGGCCCCCTGCTAGACGAAACGCCGGCGAGCCAGGCAAGCCGTGTCCAAGATATGGCAAGACAGATTAAACTCGGTGTCTAGATCCAGACCTTCTCAGGCCTACTGTGTTGGCGGCTCCCTGCTCGTCCGCTTCTCGAAGACCCCACTGCCTCCAACAGTCGGGCCGGGGCCGGCGCTTGCCCCTCCGCCGATTTTTATCGCTGACTCGGTTTCTCTCAGTTTGTCGTACCTCTTACGAATGACCTCATTGCAGCGTTTGTACTTCTCTTCACCAACACTTGCCCACTTTGTGCTTCGGATTCTCCCGAAGACTGCCTCGTTTCTGTCCTTGAGTTGGTCTAGCTCACGGAATGACGTAGCTGTATCTACCCGATTATCCAGATAACGATATGCTGAGTCGATCTTTCGTTTTGACACTACGCGCCCAGAACGCACTATCGCTTCGTCAGGATCTAATCTCGCCTCGGGTTGTATGACCCTGAGACCACGGCCGTCTCTTGGCGGCCCAACTCTTACGGGACCTTCACCATAACCAGACCTCCTTACGCCTCTGTATGGCATGCGACGCCGCCCTCGTGACCTGCCAACTCCGTATATCCTTCGTCGGTCAGAACTCATTCAAGTCACCGCCCTTTCTTTGCCGCTCTTTTTTGTCGTTTTTCTTATCGCTCTTTTTTGTCGTAATCTCCATTTGAAGTCTATCCACCAGTTTCTTAGGAGTTTTTGCATCCAAAATAATGAGTTCAGATTATCATGTTGCGACAACAGACGCATACGCTCAACCTCCACGTTGAATAAGCACATTTCGAAATAATACGCTGGGTAGGCACGATAATGCTTCCCTTCTCTTGCACCTGACAGCATGGCTCTCATTGTGTCGGTGTAGTACCCGTCTCTTGCACCTAACAGCATGCCTCTCATTGTGTCGTGCTGGATCCCGTCAATAACGGGATTCATACCGAGAAAGTGGCCGTAGGTTAGAAACAGCTCCTCAAGCCTCTTGGAGTTATTCAGGCTGACTGTGAAGATCCCTCCCTCATTCTTCATCGTCGCTCCGTCTTTCTTTCGCGTCGGTCATTATCTCGTACACAGGATTGTAGAAGTTCTCCAGCTGTCTGTCTACCGAGGCCAGTCTTCGATTCCTCCATCCTTCTAAGAAGGTGACTGCCGTGAAGAAGGCAATGGCAACCGCCGTACTCGCTGTGATCCAGTCGGTGAGAGGTAAACCAAGGAAGAACAGGCCGCCAACCTGCTGAATCACCGTTGTCGTAACTGTGGAATTGGTCTGCTGTGCAATCAGTTCAAGCACTAAGACTCACTGAGTGCAAATCGGCTTGTTGTGCTTTTATGATGTCTCATTCTAGTGGGGGGAAGGTGAAGACCGGATTGTGGAAGGTTTCATGATAGGTTTTAACTACTTACCGGCGGTGGTTTCTAGGTAGGATTCGAGGATCTACTGCCGAAAACATGCTGAAGCCTTGAGGATGCTGTGAAACGATGACCTTGGTTTCCTTGGACACCATAGTGCAGGCAGATGCCACACTAATTGTGGGAGTAATCTTCCTCGTGACTCTGAAGCAGGCGCTCAACCACCAGAAGGTGACGCGCCGTGATCTTCGAGCGGTGGCGTTTGTCATCCTCCTCTATGCCCTTTCTGCAAGTGTATTGATTTTTCCCGACTTGGTGTCTAACCTCGACATTCTCCTTTGGGGAGTTACCTCCTCACTTGTCTCGCTGGTGGGTATCTGTACCTTTGTTTCGATGCTTCTGTTCTACCTTGGAATGGCCGCGACAGCCGGCACACGGTCTACTATCTCATTCCCAGCGAGCGCAAGACTAGAACTGAATAGCATTCGAGGCAGAGCCTGCCCAAGATCGCAACTTGGGTCATCTTTCTTCTTGGTCTAGGGATCTTGGCGTGCCTGGTCTATCGTCTGCCTCGTGGCAAGTAGGCTTTGGGTGTGGTCTGCAAAGGCGATACAACATGAATTGAACGGCTCTGGGATTTTCATGGTTTATGCATTTGTGTTCGGAGCGCTCAACCGATGGGACTTTGCGACAGCGTTGTTCTTCTCTAGTTGGGCATATAGTTTACATATAGTATTGGTAGATCAGCGCAGGTCTTGTAGTAGGGATGGCAGGAGATCAAGAATGATTGAAACCAAGGGCAAAGGCGGATTCAAACTCTCCAAGGCCGCACTCAAAGAGGCTTCAGAGAGAGCGGAGAACTGGTGGATCAGGTCGCCTGCGGCGATCTTGAAAAAGAGTCAGGGCCTTTCGTTGAACGGAAAGATTTTTGTTCGACAGGCGATTCATCATGAATTGAATCGCCTTTGGCCTACCGGTTTTCTGGCCTGGCATGCAGTCCTCCAATTCTCCCATGACTGGTAATTCGGGGCATGCATACTCACATAATCTTGCTCAATATGTCCTCATACTCTTTCTCGAGCTTCGGAGCCGGCTGCCATGAGACCTGAACGGAGTTGACGCCTTGAGCCTTCAAAGCGTCATTGAATAGTTCAAGCCCAATGTTGATGACTTTGAGCTCCGAAGAGAAGAGCCTGAGAATATTGTCGACCAAGTCCATTCCCTCCAACTAGAAACCTGTGAGGTAAGTTCCGTACACATCTTCCATTGTTGAATCACTAATCTTTCCCTTTCTTGAGATCAGTGCACTCGCAATCGCCATAAGTGCGTTCGTTGGGAACACCTCGATTCCAGCATTGCACAGTTTTGCGACCTGTTCTGAGAGAGGCTGCGGATCCTGCTCGGTGCCGCAGACGTGCGCGAGTATTGGCAGCACTCTGCCGTCCTTCTCTGCAATCTTCTTTGCTTCTGAGACTGCGCCGAGCATGGCCCCAGCAGGATCAGAGTGGGAACCGTAACCGAGCATGAAGTCCATGATGATTACCGCGACTTCCGGATCCTTAGCTTCATCGACTAGTCTCATCTTGCGGATCGTCGGGTCTATCATTGGATGCGCTCTGCCAACCGTGAATTCCTCCTCGCCCAAGTCGACGATCGAGTCCTTCGTGCTACGGTAGGAGTCGGCGAGCTTCAGCTTGTGATCCAATGGGGCGTTGGAGTATACATCGCCGATCATACGTCCAAGTATCACAAGTGTCTCGTAGGCAAACGTGCCACCCGTGTAGAGTCCTCTGACATACTTCTGTTTCTCACTCAGCCCTTTGGAGATCTTGCTGGCGAGATCCAGAAGCTCGTTTTGAGACATCGAGAAATGTTTGCTGATCTCGGTATGACGACTAGGCTCAGTCGCCCGGATAGTTTCCATGACAGCCGCGTGCAACGTCTTCGTAGCTCTAATACGCGCACGAGCGTTTGCCGGGACGACGTAGCTTTCGGGACCTACGAAGCACGTCACATACTCCTTCTTGGTCATGCTAGCCAGATGATCGAGTATCCTCTTCTTCACATCAGCGTCAGGAGGCTTCGAAACGACAAGTACTGTGCTTGTCGCAGGGTCCTGCTCAAGCGCGTCTATTGATTGGAGTGTTGTTATGCCTCCGATCTTTGCCTTGACATCTCCCCCGCCAGTGCCCAGCGCTTCGGAAACTCCAAGCCCAGCCTCACTTAGGAGGACCGTGACCTCTTGCAGCCCGGTCCCTGCGGCCGCCACGACGCCTATCTTTCCTTTCTTCACGACATTTGCAAACGCGATTGCCTTGCCACCGATGATTGAGGTTCCAGCTCCGGGACCCATAACGAGAAGGCCTCGATCTCGCGCGTACTGCTTCAGCTCAAGCTCATGTTCCGGCGGAACGTGATCACTGAACAGGTGCACGTTCAACCCCTTGTCTAGCAGCTTCAGCACGATTTCCCTTGCATGTTCTCCCGGAATCGAAACTATGGCAAAATTCGCGTCGGGGACCGCTTGCAGGGCCGCGTCGACGCTGTAGAAGGAGCGCCCCTTCGCCACGGGCGGCCTGAGAACCATCTCTTCAATCTGTTTTATGCCACCGTCTATTGCCGATTGAGAGTCGGCCATCACGGCAAGTATCATGTCGCTTTCTGAGGCCGCTCTGCCCTCGTCCGTGAGAAGGTTGAGTTTCTGCAGGATCTCCTTGTTGGTCGTCGTGCCCATGACGACCGCTGCGTCCTTGATCCCGCCAATATTCTTCGCCTCTTCTGAGAGACGAAGAAGCTGGACTGAGTCTCGGTGGAAATTCCTCTTCACGACGTTACTTACTTTGCTCAATCCGGTGCGCCCGTGCTCTCTAACATCACGCGGAAGTTAAGCCTTGTCAAAATTCTCTTATACCTTAGTCACCGTTCAACGAGCAGGCGAAACTTCGTGACTTCGCGAAATCCTGGTGAGATCAAGGACGAGATTGAGAAGGCCAATCAGCAGGCCGTTGAAAGAATGATGGAGTCTGACCCAGTCTGGGTGGATATTGGGCTTGCTGGCAAAGTCATCCCCGGCCTGAAGGAGAATATGATGCTACATGCTGGTCCTCCGATCGAATGGGATCGGATGAGCGGCCCAGTGAAGGGAGCCGTCATAGGTGCTGCAATCTACGAGGGTTGGGCGGGCGACGAATCGGAAGCAGAGAGACTAGCGAAGTCCGGCGAGTTCACCTTCGATCCAAATCACCACCATGATTCAGTCGGACCGATGGCCGGCATAATCACAGCGAACATGCCGGTCTACGTTGTGCACGATTCAAAATACGGGAACAAGACGTACTCGAACCTCAATGAAGGAATCGGAAAAGTTCTCAGGTACGGAGCATACGACAGCGAAGTCCTCGCGAGACTCAAATGGATGAGAGATACCCTTGCTCCGGCACTTGATGCAACTCTTAAGGAGATCAAGAAGGAGAAAGATGGAATTCCAATCAAGCCGATCATGGCTCAAGCACTCGGAATGGGAGACGAGTGCCACAACCGGTACATAGCAACCACAGCTCTCTTTCTGAAAGAGATAACACCGTACATGATGAGAACCGGACTCGATAAGCAGACGATGACTGAATGCTTCAAGTTCCTCGCTCAGAACAACTTCTCATTGCTGAATCTTGGAATGGCCTCCGCGAAAGCAATGACACTTGCAGCACACAAGATCAAGTACAGCACAATTGTGACGGTTCTCACGAGAAACGGAACCGATATGGGAGCTTGGGTGAGTGGACTCGACGACACTTGGTTCACAGCTCCCGCGCCAAATGTGAAGGGCCTTTGGTTTCCAGGTTTCACAGATCAAGATGCCAGCCCTGATCTTGGGGACAGTGCGATAATGGAGACAGCCGGGCTCGGCAGCTTTGCCGTCGCAGCCGCCCCAGCCGTTGTCTCATGGATGGGTGGAAGCGTAGATGATACGGTCCAGAATACTGAACGAATGGCACAAATCACCTACGCCAGACACAAGTACTTCACGATTCCATTCCTAGAAGGACAAGGAACCCCGGTCGGGATCGACATAAGAAAGGTTGTTAGAACAGGTATTACTCCCACAATAAACACTGGTGTCGCCCACAAGAAACCAGGAATCGGACAAGTTGGCGCAGGCCGGGCTGTGACTCCGATAGAGATCTTCAAGGAAGCACTCAAGTCCTACGCTCAGAAATATGGCCTGTAAGAGCCGGAACTACAAGAGGACGCACAAGAAAGAGAGGTACCTGATGTCTATACTTCGACTCTAGGATCTTCTTTTACTACTCTGGATACGATTTGCGTGGCTCCTCGTTCAACTTCCTTCATGTTGATGATCGTCTCGACCTTTCCAGCGAGATCTTCGCGGTTGTTTGAACGGGTTAATACAAGGAAATCCCAGTCTCCAAACAGGAAATAGACGACCCAGACCCCAGGAATCGCAGCCAGCTTCTTCCCTAAGCGCTCATGGTACCGGGGCCCGTACTTTCCTCGAATCAAACTGACGGCGACATAGTCCTTACCCAGGAGAATTGGGTCGACCCTGGCATAGTATCCCTGAATAACGCCTATCCTCTCCAGTCTCCTTATTCGATAGTGTATCGTCGCCTTCGGCACGCCTGCTGCCGTCGCAATCTTGTCCAGCGGGGCCTTGGAGTTATTCTGAAGATGCTTCAAGATCGTTAGATCAACCGCGTCTAGCACGCGCTTCGCCAAACCGCGCATCCCTCACGCTTCGATGCACGACCTTGTCCTTAAGGGTGACTTCCGGGCATATCTCAATCATGTTGAGAATTCATCTGCTCAAACTGAACGGCGTACAATTTGGGCCCGCAGGGTTTATATTTGAATGAAAGTCGGTTAGGGCGGGTATCCATTGTCTCGGCAACCACTGCTTGTTCAAAGCGAGCTAAAAGAGGAGATCAGGGAGATTGAGATTGACAAGCTTGTTCCAGGAACTTACCGCCTGAGACCCGTTGATCAGAACGTGGTCAAAGAGCTTGCGAGATCCATAGGCCACGTCGGACTACTTCAGCCAATCTTAGTTCGTCCGACATTGGGTGAACAGTTCCAAGTCGTGTTCGGCCTCCATAGGCTCCATGCCTGCCGACAACTCGGAATGGCTACTGTGAAGGCCATTGTCAGACCATTATCGAATGATGATGCCTTCTTGACAAGCGTAGCAGAGAACCTACAGCGCAACGCAGACATAGACGCACTTGAAGAGGCCCGAGGGTATCAAGTCCTGATAGCCAGCGGCTGGACCCAAACGGAGATCTCCCAACGAATAGGCAAGAGCGATAGCTACGTTTCAGACAAACTGAACCTCATTCGCCGCCTTCACCCCGACATCGCAACCAAACTCGAGAAAAATCGCCGTCAAGGAATCAGCGGAGCAATAACCGCAAGCCATGCACAGAGACTTGCAAGGGTCAAAGATCCCGCCCGCCAACTCGAACTCGCCAGCATGATCGAAGAAGCGCAACTTAGCGTGAGGGACTTGGAGAATGTACTCAAGAAGAAGTCAGCACGAGGACGATTCTTCCTAGAAGTGCGAAGAAACTGCACATTGTCGATCCCACCCCAACTTGCAGAAAGACTCGGAATAGATGAAGGAGACATACTCGAGGCCAGAATACGGCATGGGAAACTGAACTTAGGCAAGCTGCATGAGACAAGCATGCTCAAACTCAGAGCCGACGCCAACAAGAAGTCTACTGTCGATTCGTCTGAACATACGAAGTATGCGGCCACTGCCGGGTAACGTCGAAACACGAGCCATTATATTGGAGCGACATAATCTCGGAGAGACCATCCAAGTGCGGGAGAAGACGATGTTGCAGTCGAGCCATTTCGAAGAGCAAGCCAAGACAATAGTCGACACCGCTCAGAAACGTGGAATAGTCATTCGTTCCATAGGAGCTATTGCGTTCAGGATACACTGCCCAAAGTTCAAGGACCTTCACACGAAACTTGGCAGAGAACTTACCGACCTAGACTTCATGGCTAGAGGGAGGCAAATCAACGAGATCGTCCAACTGTTTCAAGATCTGGGTTATCAGAAAGATCCTCGAATGCATTCCTTTATGGTGTATCAGAGAGGAATCTTCCAACATCCAGAGACCAAACTGGTCGCAGACGTGTTCTTTGACAAGCTTTCAATGTGCCATACGATCGATTTCAAAGAACGACTCGAGCTTGACAGCCCAACCATCACGCTGGCAGACCTGGTTCTGGAGAAGACACAGATCGTCAAGATCAACGAGAAAGACATGAAAGATCTAGCGATCCTCTTCCTTGAACACGATATCGGAGAGTCAGAACCTGAAACAGTTGATGGCAAATACATACGACTGCTACTATCGAAAGACTGGGGTTTCTACTACACCGTGACGACGAATCTAAAGAAGACAAGGGATCGACTCGTCACGTACGAAGCCTTTGACAATTCCCAACGTGAGCAAATCGCAGCAACGATAGATCGACTGTTAGCGTCGATCGAAAACGAACCGAAATCTACAGGTTGGAAGATGAGAGCGAGAGTAGGTCCGCGCAAGACTTGGTACAATGAGGTAGAATAGCTGCCGGCCATCCTCTAAGACCAGGGACCCTCTGAACCACCTCACTGACAGTGACAGCTCCAGACCTTCGCACCACGTCTGTGCAAGCGTTCGCACTCGTTAAATACGCTCTGAACGCTTAGCCACCCGCATGGAGTGCTAGAAAAGAAATGGCACAACAAGATGTCTTCGTAAGAAAAGCATCAGGACTCGTCAGAGCTTGGTCACCAATCGACGCAATGATCTACAACTGGATTGCGGGAATCGGGCTTTGGTCTTCAACACTTGTCTGGCTTTTCTACTACGGTCCGTTCCTCTACCCGGGATCCGATCTTGGGCTGGCATTCGTATTCTGTGCCCTAGCTATAATCCCGACTTTCCTAGTCTACGCAATGCTTGCGTCTTCGATGCCTAGAACCGGAGGCGACTACATCTGGAACTCGAGAATCATCCACCCAGCACTGGCTTTTGGACTGACTTTCACTGTGGTCATTTGGTCTCTCAATTGGATGTACTGGGATGCATACGGCATAGCGGCTCTCGCATTCGGCCCATTGGCGACGCTCTCAGGAAACGCACCGCTCGGGATATGGCTAGCAAGCCCAGAAGGTGTGATGACACTCGGAGTAATCTTCACGATCGCAACAGCAGCTTTGACATTGCTTGGCATGGGCTTCTATGCGAAGTTCCAGCGGGTCGCATTCGTGCTAGCGATAGCCTCATTCCTAGTATTCTTAGGAATAGTAGGCCTCGCCACAAGACCCGAGTTCATGCAAGTATTCAACAGCTTCTATCAACCAGTGACGAACGACCCAGACACCTATGGCACTGTCCTGAAGACAGCTGCTGAGGGAGGTTTCGTGGGAGACGTGCCTTTCAGTCTCTACGCGACCGTCGGAGTCGTACCCATGGCAATAGGTAGCCTTCTCTGGGGAATCCAAGGCACCGTCAACATCGGTGAGATCAAGAGAGCAGACAGCTTGAAGCAAACGGTATTCCAGACAGTCGGTGCCGGGGTACTCGGATCTCTCGCTTGGGCCGTCATGGCAGCAGCCATCGTAAGCACAATGGGACAAAACTTCCTCGGGTCAATGAGCTATCAATTCTGGAATTGGACCCCCATAGCTGAGTCAATGGGTACGGAGCCTTTCTTCACACAACTCGGAGCACTGCTGAATACGAATCCACTAGTCCGGGCAATCCTGTTCATAGGCGCGGGCTTCTCTCTGTTCATGTACTACCCAGGAATGTTCATTGTCACATCCAGATGGCTATTCGGCATGTCTTTCGACCGACTGCTTCCGCAAAAAATCGCAGCAGTCGACAAGAGATTCCATGCTCCCTACTTGGCAATACTCGTCATCGCGATCGTATCGATTGCATGGACCTACCTGTACGCGTTCACGCCATTGGGTGACTACACTGCAGCAATCGCCCTTGTATCGGTGGTCATGGTTATGATGGTCTGCGTCTCGGGAATACTGTTCCCGTACGTCAAAAAGGTCAGAGGAATCTACTCCACATCGCCAGCAGCGAAGTACAAGATCGGAGGCTTGCCAGCGATAGTAATAGCTGGCGTACTGGGACTCATTGCGAACTTAGTGCTCATCTACTACCTGGCCGTGATTCCAGAGTTCGGCGCTTGGACTCCAGGATCACTGGAAGCAATCGTGGGCACCTTCGTCTTCGGCCTGATACTCTACTACATCAACAGAGCCTATCAGAAATCACGCGGAATCGAAATCGACCTAGCGTTCCGGGAAATCCCGCCGGCTTAGGCACCCGGAACGCGCCCCTATTATTTCCCATTTTCAGAACGTCGTGTACTCTAGAATCTGGAGTACAGATGAAACTGTGCTGAATCTTCACGATTGTGCATTCGAAGACGCATTCCATAACTACTATATTGCACACCCTCACGAGCAAGCACAAAACGCTGGTAACAAGAATTGGGACGCAACTTCAAACGGATCTTCTTCGCAACGGATGTCCATGGCTCAGAAATCTGTTTTCGCAAGTTCATCGGAGCTGCTGACTTCTATAAGGCCGACATCCTCATCCTCGGCGGCGATATAACCGGCAAGTTGATAGTGCCCATCGTCGAAAGGCAGGATGGACGGTACACCTCAAAATATCTTGGCCAGGATTGGGAGCTGAAGGGCCAAGGCGAACTTGCTGATTTTGAGCAGAGGATAAAGACCACAGGATTCTATCCGTATCGTACAAATCAGAGCGAGATGGATGAACTTAACGCCGACCGTTCCAACGTCGACAAACTGTTCCTAAGACTCATGATCGAGACCCTCAAGTCATGGGTTGCGCTCGCAGAGAAGACCTTGGAGAACAAAGGAGTACAATGCTACATCACAGGCGGAAATGACGACCCATTTGAGATCAGCCAAGCCATCCCCAACTCAGGCACAGTCCAGAATCCTGAGGACATAGTTGTCCATCTTGATGAGACTCATGAAATGATCAGCCTAGGATACAGCAATCCGACGCCTTGGAAACTCCCTCGAGATGTCCCAGAGGAGACACTCGCTCAGAAGATTGAGGAGATGACCTCAAAGGTCCAGAACATGGCGAACTGCGTCTTCAACCTGCATGTCCCTCCAAAGGACTCGAATCTCGATCAGTGTCCACTTCTCGACTCGTCCGTAGATCCTCCCAAGACCGTGATGAAGAGCGGACAACCGGTGATGTTCGGCGCAGGAAGCCAAGCGGTCACCGACGCAATCAGAAAGCATCAACCCCTTCTCGGGCTTCACGGTCATATACACGAGTCGAAAGCTTCCGAAAAGATCGGTAGAACTGTCTGCTTGAACCCCGGAAGCGAGTATTCTGAGGGCATTTTGAGAGGCGTGCTAGTGAACTACGACCAGAAGAAGATACTGAGCCACCAGTTCGCGTCAGGCTAGATCACGAGATTCCCAAATCACTCTGAAGGGTTCCGCACGTGCGGAAACCTAGTTTGAAACTCATTTGGGAATCTCTGCGACAGCCTCGACTTCGACTAGCCAGTCCCTGTTCGCCAAACTCTTGACGACAAGGAGAGTGCTTGCGGGCAACCTCTCCTTGAAGTATTTCTTCCTGATCTCATGGAACTTGGGACGATCTTCGAGATTCACAAGGAATATTGAGATCCTTATGACATCGCTGAACGTGCATCCAGCTGCCTCCAAAGTCGCCCTCAGATTCTCCATGACTCGTTGCGTCTGAAGGGTGATGTCTCCTTTCCCTACGAGATTCCCTTCTTTGTCGAGAGCAACCTGCCCGGAAATGAACAACAGCCCGTTGGCCTTGACAGCCTGCGAGTAGAGTCCTCCCGTAGCGTACGTATTCTCAACCTTCACGTACTCAACCATGAGACCCACACTGCTTCTGCGTCCCTTGAGCTGACTATATAATTCCTAGCGACTTAGCATTTCCTGCGAAAATCATGTCCTCTTGATCTCGGGGAAGACCGAGAGCTTCTACGCTCGCAACAGACTGCTTCAGATCAACGAATGGATCATCGCTCCCAAACAGAATCTTGTCGATTGGAGTGAAACTGAGTGCGCATTGCATAGCAGGTTTGTAGAGGGACTGCGCAGTGTCAATGTATACGGTCCGCAAGTACTCGCTCGGAGGCTTTGGCAAGGCCCCCTGACCGCCCGTCGAGAGCTTGTACTGATGATCTATCCTCCCAGCCAAATACGGAATCGTGCTGCCAATGTGTGGAAGCACTATTCGAAGATCCGGCAACTTCTCCAGCAGGCCCGAATAGACGAGTCGCAGAATGGCTATCGTCGTGTCAAAGAGAAAACCCACAGCGCCCGATAATCCGTAGTCGCGGACGCTCTCCATCATGACCGGCCGGCCGGGATGTATGAGTAAAGTGACTCCAAGCCTTGCAGCCTCTTCATAGAAGGTGAAGTACTTCTCTAAATCAAGCGGTTGTCCTGCCACATTTGAGAAGATCTCAACCATGTGCATCCCCAGCTCGTCAACTGCGCGATTCAGCTCCCTGACAGCAAGTTCGGGATACCTCAATGGCACCGTGGCAGCCGCTGAGAAATGTTGGCTTCCGCCGCGACTCACTTCTGCAAGCTCGTCATTTGACGTACTCGCCAATTTCGCAGCCAAGTCACGATTGAACCAATCCACGCCTGGCATAGGCAGACTCAGAACTTGGCGATCGACCTCTGCTTTCCTCATTTCGTCAATCTTCACGATAGTTGAGGTCATACGCTCTGTAATCGGGAACGCCAAGCCCCCGCCACATTCCATCTGCATGCGACCGTCACGGGAGACACGGATTCTAGGCGCAGCTTTCCTTGATGAGAGCGCCTTCATGTATTCAGATGGCAACAGATGAGAGTGAATGTCAACTTTCATTCCGCACACCAATTGGATTAGTTCCTCTGTCTTCATCAGCGATCGTAAGGCCGGATAGATAAATATCTGTCCGCTGAACATGTTCGTCCTCGAAATCGTGAAAGGCACTCAGGCGGTAGACATGAGCATTTGACAAAAGAGACGAACGAGCATGGTTTTCGGTTGCTCTTTTCGCAGCCGAGGGCATGCGTCGGCTGTAGAGCCTGTGAGGTATTCTGCGCTTATCATCATTACGGCGAGAACAACCCATCAAGGGCTCTTTTACGGGTCGTGAAGATGGATAACATCTCAGTGGATATCCCGGTCGTCTGTCAGCACTGCGGAGACGCGCCTTGCCTGAAGGCGTGCCCGACTGGAGCAATCTCCCGAAACTCGACTACCGGAGCTGTGGTGATTTCTCAGGCCGACTGCACTCAATGTAGGGCCTGTATGATGGCCTGTCCATATGGCGTGATAATGATTGATCCGAAGACTGGTGAGGTCACGAAATGTGACCTTTGCCAAGGCGACCCTGTCTGCGCCAAGGTGTGTCCCAAGCATGCAATAATGTACACACGACGCGACGTCGGACCCAGAGTCCTAGCACGATTCGCCAGTCAGTCACTCGCAGAATCACTACTCGAAGCATGGAGGTCTCGCATCCAGAAGTAGGTGAACATGAATGTTCGGATGGGCAGGAAGAACAATCCGTGTTGATCTGACAAAGGGTGACTGTATCACACAGCCGACTCCTGACATACTAATGAGAGACTTCCTCGGAGGTGCAGGCATCAACGCGAAGATCCTTTACGACGAAGTCGGACCAGAGATAGATCCTTTCGATCCAGAGAACCGCCTTATCTTCGGCGCCGGTCCACTCGTCGGGACTCTTGCCCCTTCCAGCGCAAGATACACGGTTACAGCCAAAGGACCGTTTACCTTCGCTTTCTGTGACAGCAACTCAGGAGGACACTTCGGCCCTGAGCTGAAGTACGCAGGGTACGATCACCTCGTCTTTGTGGGCAGATCTCCAAAACCGAAGTACCTCTTGATCGATGACGACAAGGTCGAACTGAAAGACGCTCAGCACCTTTGGGGAAAGGATGTCTGGCAAACCGAAGACATCATCAAAGAAGACGTGGGAGATCCGGACATCAAGATCGCAGCGATCGGTCCCCCCGGCGAGAGTTTGGTCCGATACGCGGCCATAATCAACGACCATGCGCGCGCAGCGGGATGGGGCGGGATGGGCGCGGTTATGGGATCGAAGAACCTCAAGGCGGTCGCGGTCAGAGGCACAAAAGGAATCCAGGTTGCTGATCAAGACAAGTTCGAGAAGGCCTGCCTCAAAGCTCGAGAAATGGTACGCAAGTCTCCCAAGATGAAGACAATAGGCATCTACGGGAAGCCATGGCTGAACTGGCTACGCAATGAGGTCCAGAAGTCAAACCCGACGAAGAACTACTTGTTACCCCGAGTCCCTCCGGAGGAATTCAAGAAAGTTGGATTAGAAGCATTCATGGATCTCGTCGTCAAATGGAAAGGATGCTTCAACTGCACACTTGACTGTGCCCACATACTGCTTTCGAAGAGCGGCCGATACGCCGGAACTATGGGAGAAGGATTCGAATACAACCAAGCAATCGACGGCCAAATGATGAACATCTATGACCTAAATTTCGTCCTCAAGTGGACAGTAGAGACGAACAGGCTTGGCATTGACTGTGACGGACCAGCATACGCAATCGCTTGGGCCATGGAACTGTATGAGCGAGGACTCATCACAAAGGAACAGACCGATGGAGTCGATCTGACTTGGGGCAACGAAGACGCCGCCCTGCAGATGCTCGACAAGATCTGCAAACGCGATAACTCCTTCTCGCATCTTCTTGGAGAAGGGGTTGACCTCGCATCAAGGAAGTTCGGCAAAGGCTCAGAGAAACTTGCCTATCACATCAAAGGCGGAAGACTTGAGATTGACCCACGAACTGGTTGGGCGACGGCACTGTCCCATGCGACCTCCACAAGAGGAGCTGACCATCTCAAAGGCATGCCACTCAGCAACGCCTTCGGAGTATGGAAGAACATCCCATACGAATTCACTGACGACAGCAAACTCGACTACAAGGCAGAAGCTGTGGCGTTCTTCGAGAACCTCAACGCAGTAATCGACTCAATTGGACTCTGCAAGAACGACACCTGGTCTCAATCAGCCGAATGCCCCGGGCTCCATGAATTCTCAGAAATGATGACAGCACTAACTGGCAGAGAGTACACCGCGAACTCACTGCTCAAGATCGGAGATAGAATATACAATGTCGAGCGAGCTTACAACTCCAGATGTGGACTCGCAAGAGCACAGGATAGCTTGCCGGAGAAGTTCTACACAGAGCCAATCGAAACGAAGATTCGTGTAGTGGACAAAGGGACGTTTGAGAATCTCAAGACGGAATACTACACTGCAAGAAGCTGGGACCCGGCCACTGGTCATCCCACCGCCAGGAAACTTCGAGAACTGGGCTTAGAGCCGATAGCAGAGGATCTGAAGAAAAGAGGGATAATACGCGACTAGACCTGACCGTAACGTCAACCACCCCCGACGACGCGACCGAGTGTCACACTATCACCTTCGGAAAGCCGAGTCCGGAGACCCTGCAACTGTCGGTACTCTGTGTCGTTCACAAACATCACCAAGTAGTCCAACCTCTTCGTGTGTTCTGCGAAGGCTTGGCCGAACTTCGCTTCTAGAGCTGTGAGAAGATCCTGGAGGGTTGGACTGTCATTCAATCTGAACATAAGAGAATCCGTTCCAACTACCGAATAGAACGTCCCGTGGAACTTTATTCTGACATTGATCGTCAATTTCCCAGACACATCACAACTGAATCGCATACTTCTCTTTGAACTTTCGTGCAGCTTTCCTGAAACATCCCATCGGGGCCTTCGCAATGCCCGCGCCAATTTGACCAATTCCCGGCTTCTTGTGGGCGACGCCTGTGTTGACGACTGGAACAATTCCTGTTCTCACAACCTTTGCCAAGCAGATCCCGGTCGGGGTGCCCTCATAGTCCAAGTAGGGGATTCTGAAATCGCTATGCTTTGCCAGTGTTATTTTGTACATTCTCTTTGTCAGCTGAATTCCGAACGATGGAGTCGATCCAACGAATTCCGATATCGCAGGAGATGCTGCCATCGCAAATGCCCCAATCCCAGCCGGCTCCGAAATGTACGAATCACCAAAGACAGGGTTGGCATCTTCCCTTGAGTACCCCTCGAATATCTTTCCTCCCGTCTGGTGGGGAGCAGGTGCGGTGAACCATTCATCCCCCAAGCCGCTCACTCTGATTCCGAATTCCACCCCGTTCGTCGTCATTACAGTGACCACTGTGCTGAATGGGACACCGTGTGCAGCGTCCATCGTGACCTTGCTGGACGCCATAGACAGGTTCAAGAAGAAATGGTCGTTGCCTCCCACAAAGTCAAGAACTGAGGAAATTGCCTTCTTGTCCAGCTCCGTTTTGAGAAGCGGATTTGTGATTGTTCGAAAGAAGATCGTTGTTGCAGACTTGTTCCTGTTATGGCATTCGTCTCCTCTTCGAAGCGCCTCAGCAATTATTGTCTTCAAGTCGATTTCGCCGGAGACTCGGATTGCTTGATCCAAGGCCGGAGCGAGCATCTCGCGCATCCAGTGAAGACGCTCGATCACTTCCCTGCTGTTAGCTCCGAATCTCAGAGTCTTTACGCGACCGACGCCCTCGTTGATCGTACAGTATGCCTCATTTCCGAACGTTCTGTTCTTCACCATGAAGACCGGCATCGAAGGCGACACGATTCCGGCCATCGGACTGACTGCGCGATGATGATGCGTGGGAGAGAACTGGATGTCCCCGTTGTCAAGGCGCTGAATCGCCTCGCTCTCTGACTCAGCGAGACCCTCGTAGAGCATTGCTCCAATGACAGCGCCCTTCACTGGTCCGCACATCTTGTTCCACTGAATTGGTGGGCCAGCATGAAGGAACAGTCTGTCATGCATTCCAGGGACTACTTCTCTCGCGGGGCGAACTCCAACTAGCACCGGCTTTGAAGTTAGTATCCGTTCAACTGCATTGTCGTTGGCTTGTTCCATGCGCTTCGCTGAGGATCGCCTCAAAGTCGAATTCCTCGAAAGATCGGGGGAGCTGATACTTCAGCTTGGTCACTTGAAACTCTTTTCTACGATTGTCAAAGCCTCGCCGAAGACGTTGACGGCCTTCTCCGCTTGGTCGCTTGTGATACAGAGTGGAGGTTGAATCCTTATTCTGTTGTAGTACAGGCCTCCGCGGCCCAAGAGGACACCTCTCTTTGCTGCTTCAGCTTGGATCCGAGTAAGAACTTCATCTGCCCCAGGCGCGCGTGACTTCTTGTCCTTTACAATCTCAGCTCCGATCATCAGTCCTCTTCCTTGAACGTCGTCAAGCATTCTGTGTTCCTGTTGCATCTCCTGGAGTCTCTTGAGGATCTGTGCACCGACCTTTGCTGCGTTTTCCGGCATCTTCTCAGTGATGATTGCATCGATGCTAGCGAGCGATGCTGCGCAACTCATAGGGTTTCCACCGAATGTAGAGAAGTGCGGCCCAGGATACGAGTCAGCGATCTCAGCTCTTGACGTTATGGCACCCATTGGGAGGCCGCTTGCAATGCCTTTGGCCAAGCTAAGGATGTCAGGCTCAACTCCATAGTATTCTATGGCGAACATGTCTCCAGTCCTGCCGAAACCGGTCTGGACCTCATCTATCACCAGAAGAATACCGTTCGCCTTGAGAGTCTCGTTCACGATCTTGAAGTACTCCTTTGGAGCGTGAACGCACCCTCCGATGCCGAAGATCGGCTCTGCAACGAACGCCGCGACCTGCTGTGTCGTCTCAGTCTTCAACATGTATTCCAAGTACCGAGCGCATGCGTAGTCACATCCCGGAGGGCCTTCCTTGTGCTCCATCGGGCATCTGTAGCAGTAGTATGCAGGTGCATGAAGCACCCCCGGCATGAACGGACCGAGGCCTGCTCTCCATGCTCCGAGACCGCTGAGGCTCATTGTCATGCCTGCTCGTCCGTAGAATCCGCATTGGAGGCCGATCACTTCGTGCTTCTTCGTGAACTTCTTTGCCAGTGTGACCGCATGCTCGTTGGCCTCTGTGCCGCTGTTACAGAAGAATGATTTCTTGATCTTCCCTCGCTCGATTGGTACAATCTCTGAGAGTTTCTTGGCCAGTTCCCCCATCGGTGCCGTGTAGTAGAGTGTCGATAGGTGAGTTATCTTCTCGACTTGGTCTTTGACGGCCTTGACAACCTTCGGATGGCAGTGTCCGGCGTTGACTACGGCCACTCCTGCGAAACAGTCTATGTACTGTTTTCCTTCCGTGTCAGTCAGAACGGCACCTTTTCCGTCTGTGAACACGATGTCATGCCACACATCGACGCAGGGCATCACATAGGTTTTCTGTGTCTGAATTATTCTATCTTTCAAGCTCAGTTGAGTCACCACATATCTCTTCCAAATCTTGTCATTCAAATATATTACTTGATTCTCGCAATGAGTTGTCGTGCGCGGTCTGTCGCTCGTCGCACTATTTCGTCTTCATTCACTGTCAGCAATCGTTTCTTCTCCATGACAATTCTTCCGTCTATCATGACGGTATCGACGTCGTCTCCGTGAGCCGCGTAGACTAGGTGCTGCAGAATGTTCGAGTACTCGCTAAAGTGAACCGGTGTCAGCCGCGGTGTATTGAGATCGACCGCGATCAGGTCGGCCTTCTTGCCTGGCTCAATCGAGCCTAGTTCATGTTCCATGCCAAGAGCTTTTGCGCCGTTGATTGTTGCCATCTCAAGGACTTGGGCGGAGGGCATCACTGACGCGTCCAGTCTCGTGGCCTTCTGCAGAAGTGAGGCGTACTTCATGACCTCGAACATGTCCACATTATTGTTGCATGGTGCGTCGTCAGGCCCGAGGCCAATGTTCAACCCCGCCGCCATCATGTCCAGAGTTCTTGCGACTCCGTTCCCGAGTTTGGCGTTCGAGACTGGACAGTGAGCGATCTGCGTTTGGGTTTGGGCGAATATCTTGATCTCCTTGTCCGAGAGCCACACGCAATGAGCTGCAACCACGTCGCGGCCAAGGAGTCCAAGATTGTATACATGTTCCACAGGGCGTTGTCCGAATTTCTTCTTGCAGAGCTCCACTTCACCGATCGACTCGTTCAGGTGAACGTGGATTCCGACTTTATACTTGTTCGCAAGTTCCCTTGTCTTCTCGAAGAATTCTGGAGAACATACCGGAACCCACTCGGCTCCGAACCATACCTTGATTCGTCCGCTTGCGGCTCCGTTCTTCGCGATGACTGCTTTCTCATTGTCCGCCAGAGTCTCCTGTCCTTCAATCAGGTCTGCGGCTTCACTTGACAGGACTGCTCTGATTCCGATCTTCTCCGCTGCATCTGCGCAGGCTGGGATATGCCGGTACATGTCGTTGACAGTTGTTGATCCGCTCTTCAGTGCCTCGGCGTACGCGAGCATTGCGGCCGCGTGGGCATCATCAGGTGTCATCGCCTGCAGCATTGGGTAGTAGAGCTTGTCGAGCCACTCTTCCAGTCCCATATGTTCGCCTACTCCTCTAGAGAAGTTGTCCGAGTGAAAATGCAGGCTCACAAGTCCGGGGAGAATCACTTTCTTTCTAGCGTCGATCTCGTGATCTGCCTTGTATTTTCTCGTGATTGAGTCTGTAAGTCCGACAGCGAGTATCTTGTCCGCTTCGACAACTACTGCTCCATCTTCAAGGATGGAACGCTCAGAATCCATCGTTACGACGATTGCATGCTTGAAGATGGTGATTTCCGACATGTCGGTCACTGTCAAGTGATCGTTATAAATGACTTATTAGATCACCACGAAATCCTCAAAGTAGTCAAAATCATGCCATAACTCCGGAACCAGAACTATTCTCTAGCCCTTTTTCCTCACGTGCGGAAGCCTGCGACGGTTGAGCAAGTCTTATGCATGCGAGGACGCGGGTACACTCATTTTCGGGAGTCATATTGCAGTCGTTGTCTTACGCTGGAAGGATTCTGCGAGTAAACCTGAGTGAAGGCGAGTGCGCTTCAGAGCATGCTGATGGTACGTGGTTGAGGCAATTCATTGGTGGAAAGGGGCTGGCTGCTCGTTACCTCTTTCACTTGCTCCGAGCAGGAGTCGATCCTCTTTCGCCTGAGAATGTTCTCATTCTGATGACCGGCCCGTTAACCGGGACAATTGCATCCACAATGTCACGGGTTGCCGTCGTCACGAAGTCACCTCTCACCGACACTTTCCTAGACAGCTATGCGGGTGGCTATTTCCCGGCGGAACTCAAGTTCGCAGGATTCGATGGCATCATCGTGACTGGAAAGGCGCACGAGGATGTCTATTTGTGGGTAAGAGACGGCAAAGCCGAACTCAAGGACGCAAGACATCTACGTGGACTAGACACACACGCAGCTACTGCTCAAGTACTCAAAGAGACTGACAAAGACGCGCACGTTGGTGTCATCGGACCAGGCGGAGAGAACCTAGTCAAATACGCCGGAATCGCGTTTGACCTATATCATTTTGCAGGCCGAGGAGGCGCGGGAGCAGTCATGGGCTCCAAGAACCTGAAAGCCATCTGCGTCCGAGGCACCAAAGGTACCAAAGCGGTTCCAATTAACAATGACAAGAACTTCCAATCGCTCGTTCGAGAAGTAATCGACAAGGACATACACAAGAATCCGTATGTGCAGTGGGCGGTCACAATCGGGACGCCCGGTACATTCGACTACAGCAACCAAGCAGGGATCTTGCCAACCAGAAACTTCCAGACAGGAGTTTTCGAGAAGGCGCATGAGATCGATTCTAAGGCCTTCAAGGAAAAGATCCTAGTGAAGCATCATTCGACTTGCTTCAGCTGTGCTGTAGGTTGCAGAAACGAGTCAGAGGTCAGAGAGGGCAAGTACAAAGGCGTGAAGGGCGAAGGACCGGAATATGAGACACTGACAAATGCCGGCTCGAACTGCGGAATTGGAGACCTAGGTGCCATTTCTGCGTTCAGCATCAAATGCGGGAAATTAGGCATTGACACGATGTCAGCGGGTTCAACAGTGGCTTTTGCAATGGAACTTTTCGAGCGTGGGATCCTCCGAAAAGATCAGACCAACGGATTGAACTTGCGTTTCGGAAATGAGGAAGCTTACCTCCAGATGCCCGACCTCATCGCCTACAGGAAGGGCATAGGGGACATGCTCGCTGAAGGAATCCAGAGGGCATGTCAGAAGATCGGTCATGATTGTGACAAGTACGCCTTGCATGTGAAGGGTCTCGAATACCCCGGATATGATCCGCGAGGATCCGTGGCAATGGCCTTGGCGTATGCGACATCGGACCGCGGCGCCTGTCACAAACGCGCGTGGCCTGTTGTGGCCGAAGCTTTCGGCAATATGGATCCGTTCACCCCGAAGGACAAAGCAAAGCTGGTCGTCGACGGTCAAATCCTCACGACCATCCAATACTGCCTAGTTGCCTGCGAGTTTATGGGGGTTCAACTGCCAACGATAGCTAACCTTCTGGAAGCGACAACTGGTTTCAGAGGCTCGACAGAGGAATTGCAAAAGATTGCACGAAGAGCGTGGAACTTGACGCGCCTGTTCAACGTGCGTGAGGGATTCAAGCGTGAGGATGACTCGCTGCCTAGGCGTATCAGTGAAGAGAGTCTTCCAGATGGAAAACCCAAGGGGCACAGGCTCTCTACTGAGGATTTCCAGTTCATGCTTGACGAGTACTACAAATTGTGGGGTTGGAATTCGAAGGGAATCCCGACACCCGAAACGCTGCGAGAGTTGGGCCTATCTGAACTCCACGAGTCTTCCCCCTAACTTTCCCGGAAACGACGAACGGTTTGCCGGGAAGGAGGGAAGCCTATTCCTCGATGAATGCAACTACCCTGCAGGGGCTTGATTCGCCGTCCACGACCTTTAGCGGGAAGCAACCGATCATTGCACGACGGTTCAGAACTTTGTCGATGTCTCCTCCCACGTTCTCAACGTGGATGATTTGGTGCGGTCTCGGAAAGAGCGACCAATGCATCAGGTGTTCCATGTCGTCTGGAAATATTTCCTCTCTCTTCCTTCCGTGTTTCTTCTCAAACTCTTTGACGAACTGAGGTCTCAGTTTTCGCAGGTCTGCAATGTTCATGGGGTGGTCCTGCGATCCCGCGTCTACTGCGAGCCATTTGAACTTCATCTTGGCGCACCAGTCTCTGAATTCCCACGTCGGTCCAGGATGCTTGTAGAAGTAAGCGACTTCGTCAGGATCCCTATCGCCAATGTAATACTTGTGAAATCCAGTGTTGATTATCAAGATGTCACCGGGCTTCACTTCGACTTTGCTTGTCACGTTCTTGGGTCCGTAGATGCCGTACTCTCCGACTTCGCTCACGTCAACGATTGCGCCTTCTCCGAAGAGCTTGTCCATTGTTAGACTTGCAAGATCCTCGCCCTTCGGGTCGAAGTGCAGCGGGCCGTCGAGATGTGTTCCCGTGTGAGTTGTGAAGGTGTACTCTTGCTGACCGTACCCATCGCCAGATATCCGGTTCGTGTACCGTATCCTCATTGCCTGACCGCCGGGAAAAGGCGGAGTCATAATTCCCATCGGCTGAGTCAGATCAATTGCTTTGATCTTCATGGTCATCGCTCGGAAGTGGTTGTTGGTTCCGTACTTAAGCCGTTTGCAGAATCGAATCGTATGCGCCTACGGACTGTAGTCTCGCACTTCAAGACGGCGCCTCTGAGGATCGAGATGATAAGCAAGTCCTCAGCTCACACTTCCAAAGGCACGGTCAAGGGCTGAAAGTTGTCGGTCATTCTACGAGCGAATTGCATAGGTTCACTCGTAACTCAAGCGCTCTCAAGCGAAGAAACTGGAATTAACGGATTTGTAACGAATACGTTTCCGAACTCTTTCTACGTGAGGAGTGCAAATGATGAGCTTCTATTCGTCACTAATTACTCGTTGCGCTCGCCAATTACAGTCAATCTGGACCCGATGTCCGGACTGGAACATGCGGTGAGGCCGATGGATCCTGTCCGCATCGGCAGAGATAGAATTGACATTGGGTCCGGGATTTCGATCGACATCAGCAAGGCATTACACATCAATAGCCGATCAAGTGTCTCCAGTGATACGAGCCAGGAACTCAGCAGAATCGGAAAGGCATTACGTGTTGCGTCGACACTCCTAGACATCATTGACACAACTCAGAGTGTCATGGATCCCAACGGCCTAGCGCATGGAGGAGCAACAGCCTTTGCGGTCAATGGAGTTCAGCCTTTGAGGCGTTCAGATCCGGAGAAACAATTCTACGATGCCGCCTTCAAGATCGTGGGCCTGGGTTCAGGATTCACGCCATCCGGTGACGATATGCTAGGCGGATTCCTTACGGCTCACAATTCTCTCGCAGCTGTCGTTAACCGTGCGCCTATTCTTCTGGACCTGTCTCTGTTAGAAGAGAAGACAAGCTGGGTAAGCGCCAAACTACTGGACTATATGCAGCGTCTGATCCTCGATGAGCAATTGCATCGCGTGATTGAATCTGCCACCACCGGAGACCAGGACACTCTAGTAATCGCCTTGGAGACACTTCTTCCGAGAGGGCACACATCCGGGATCGACATCGCAGTAGGAGCAATTCTGGGCCTGAGTCTAATGCGGGATGTCGCGCTCAAGAAGGAAGAGACCGAGATCATCGCCCGTACACTCGGCCTGAGTAACCTAGCATAGTAACTAAAGAGAGAACTTACTGAGCGACAGTTCAGGGCTAGTGATTTCGAAAACAGGTACGGCTTGGGAGAATCGCTTATCAATATATCAATGCCAAGATGACCCGAATAGCAGACGCGAGGTACTGAAGATGAGTTCAACCTACTATCCGCCACCTGAAACGGTTGCCTATCCGGAGCACAAGCTCAAGGTCGAGGATATGGAGCCGATTCTCAGATGCGGCGTCCCCGAAATGAAAATCATGAAAGAGA
>Ga0315281_10002925_pt1 | contig 25204 bp, 28 predicted proteins | sample YL17G07_0_MG_FD_204540 | JGI IMG/M metagenome (GOLD analysis project Ga0315281, IMG submission 204540) | Sediment microbial communities from Yellowstone Lake, YNP, Wyoming, USA - YL17G07_0 | ecosystem: Environmental > Aquatic > Freshwater > Lake > Sediment | place: USA: Wyoming | collected... | reverse complement strand
GGGTCGGATCCTGACTCACCACCGCATCGATTTCGTCCGGGGCAAAATCCCGCTCACGCAGGTAGTTTTTCAGGCGCTCCAGCATGAAGCCATAGACATCCACCGCTACGCTGTCAGCCAGTATTTCCGGCGCAAACTGGCTCTTGGCCAAAGCCAGCAGGTGCTGCAAATCAAGCGGCAACTGCTTCTCCGCCAACATGCGCAACACACCTAGGGCGTGACGGCGCAGGCCAAACGGATCTTTGTCGCCGGTGGGCACCAGGCCGATGCCATAGATACCGACAAGCGTATCCAGCTTCTCCGCCAGCGCCACTGCCGCGCCGATGTTATCCTCGGGCAGAACATCGCCGGCGAAACGCGGCCAGTAGTGCTGCTCCACGGCACGCGCCACGGATTCATGCTCGCCGTCGTGGGCGGCATAGTAGCGGCCCATGATGCCTTGCAGTTCGGGGAACTCGCCCACCATGTCGGTGAGCAGGTCGGCCTTGGCCAGATAGCCGGCGCGCTCGGCGTGTTCGACGTTGGCACCAAGGCGGTGGGCGATCTCGCCCGCCAGTTTCTTGATGCGATTCACCCGCTCCAACTGGCTGCCCAGCTTGTTGTGATAGACCACGTTGCCCAGCTTTTCGACGCGCGTCGCCAGCGCCTTCTTGCGGTCCTGGTCGAAGAAAAACTTGGCATCCGCCAGACGTGGGCGCACCACGCGCTCGTTGCCGCCGATCACTGCGGAAGGGTCGGCGGGGCGGATGTTGGAAACCAGCAGGAAGCGGTTGGTGAGGCGGCCAACGGCATCCAGCAGCGGAAAATATTTCTGGTTCGCCTTCATGGTCAGGATCAGGCATTCCTGCGGCACTTCCAGAAAGCCATTCTCGAATTGGCCAACCAGCACGTTGGGGCGTTCCACCAGAGCGGTCACCTCTTGAATCAATGAATTTTCCAGAAGAACAATCTCAGCCTCTTCATCAGTCAGGGTTCTAGGCTCTATCTCCAGCTCCATCCCCAATTTTTTAGCCGCAGAACGTAACTGCCGGACAATTTCCAGGCTGCGTGCCTCATAACTGGGAGTGACCGCGCCCTCGCTTTCCATCTGTGCTTCGTAGCTATCGGCATCCTTGAGCGAGACCCTTGGCGTCGCCGCCTCGAAGCGGTGGCCTTGCGTGACACGGCCCGCCTGCAGCCCCAGCACTGAAACCGGCACCACCTCTGCACCGTGCAGCGCAACCAGGCCATGCACTGGACGCACGAAGTTGACCGTGGTCCAGCCGTCGGCCAATTGATAAGTCATCACCTTGGGGATAGGCAGCTTGGCCATGGCTTCTTCCAGCGCCTTTTGCAGTCCTTCGGCCAGCGTCGCACCGTTAACCACGGTGTCGAAGAAAAGCGTTTCCGCCTTGCCATCATTGGCGCGCTTAAGGCTGGGGAGCACCGACGCATCCAGACCCAGGGCACCCAGTTTTTTCAGCAGAGCAGGTGCAGCCTGTCCCGAAGCGTCCAGACCCACGCTCACCGGCATGAGTTTGTGAGATACGGGCTTGTCGGGTGCTTGAACAGCAACGCCGCTAACGTGGACCGCCAACCGGCGCGGCGACGCATAGGGAGTGACTGCGGCGTCGGCAGCTGCCAGGCCTTGCGTCTTGAGGACTTCCGCCAGCGTACCGGCAAACGCCTCGCCCAGCTTCTTCAGTACCTTGGGCGGCAGTTCCTCGACAAACAATTCGACCAGCAAATTCTTCGCACTCATGCTGCGGCCGCCTTCTTTTCAATCTGTGCCAGCACCTCGGCAGCCCACGCCTTGGGCGCCATGGGAAAACCCAAGCGGACGCGGGAATCCAGGTAGCTCTGCGCCACGCTTTTCGCCAGATTGCGGATACGGCCGATGTACGCGGCGCGCTCGGTCACTGAAATGGCGCCCCGCGCATCCAGCAGATTGAAGGTATGCGCAGTTTTCAGCACCTGCTCATATGCGGGCAACGCCAACGCTTGTTCCATCAGATGTTTGGCCTGTTTTTCGTGGGCGTTGAACGCACCCAGCAGGAACTCCACATCGCTATGCTCGAAGTTGTAAGCAGACTGCTCCACTTCGTTCTGGCGATACACATCGCCGTAGGAAAGCCCTTCCGTCCAGGTAAGGTCGAACACATTTTCCACGCCTTGCAGATACATGGCCAGCCGCTCCAGGCCGTAGGTAATCTCGCCGGTGATGGGCTTGCAGTCAATGCCGCCCACCTGCTGGAAGTAAGTGAACTGGGTCACCTCCATACCGTTCAGCCACACCTCCCAGCCCAGGCCCCATGCGCCCAGCGTGGGGTTTTCCCAATCATCCTCGACGAAGCGGATGTCGTTCTGCTTGAGGTCAAAACCGAGCGCTTCCAATGAGCCGAGATACAGTTCCAGAATATTTTCCGGCGCGGGCTTGAGCACCACCTGGTACTGGTAATAGTGCTGCAAGCGGTTAGGGTTCTCGCCGTAACGGCCATCCTTGGGGCGACGCGAGGGTTGCACGTAAGCGGCTTTCCACGGCTCGGGGCCAATGGCGCGCAGGAAGGTGGCGGTGTGGCTGGTGCCGGCGCCCACTTCCATGTCATAGGATTGCAGCAATGCGCAGCCTTGTTTGGCCCAATACTGCTGGAGAGTTAATATGGTATTTTGAAATGTCTGCATGACCCGCGCGAATTGATGTGGATGAGCCGAAAAACCTTGATTTTACTTCTTATCGACCGCAAAAGGCCATAGCCGCCCGCCATCAGGAGAAACCCATGATCGACTATTCCCGCCCACTCACCTTCGCCTTGCTGCTGTGCTTGCAACTGCCGGGGCTTACCGCCGCCGCAGACACAAAGTCGCCGTGGGGTGGCGCATCTGAAATGGAAAGGATCTATAGCAAGCAGAAAGTGGTGTTCAACACCACCACTTCCTCCATCACAGAGGTCGAAAGCGTGCTTGACCGCGCCAGTTACATTTCAAAACTCAACGACGCCGACCCGTTCGACAGCAAGATTGTGATCGTGCTGCACGGCGGCGCGATTCAATTTTTCGCCGCGAAAAACTACGCCAGGTACAAACGCCTGATGGAGCGGGCACAGAGTCTCACGGTAGGCGGCACCCTCGAATTCCGCATGTGCAAGATCGCTGCCCGCAGCCAGGGTTTCTTGCCCAAAGATATCCACGGGTTTGTGGCCATGGTGCCTATGGGAGATGCGGAAATCGTGCAGTTACAGAAAGAAGGCTTTGCTTACATGCGCTGAGGGAACCTGACATCGGGCCTAAATCCAGTTACGGAATTGGCCCATCTGCATTCATAAAATGGGGAAAGGGGCCATATCTTGGGTTACGACTTTTATGTAGCAAACTGACCCCATGGCACGGCCCCTCCGCATCGAATTCCCCGGCGCAAGATTTTTCTGGATGACGAAGACCAGGAAGCTTTTCTCGACACACTTGCCTGGGTGGTGGAACGTTTCGGCTGGATTTGCCACGCCTATTGTCTGATGAACAACCACTTCCACTTGATTACCGAAACGCCCTATTCCAATCTGTCGTGCGGCATGCGCCAGTTGAATGGCGTCTATACCCAGGGCTTCAATCGTCGCCACCGCAAGACCGGACACCTGTTCCAAGGGCGATTCAAGGCCATATTGCTGGAGCGCGACAGCTATCTACTGGAACTGGCCCGCTATGTCGTACTCAATCCAGTGCGCACAAGAACGTTCAAGGCTCCAGAAGATTGCGCCTGGAGCAGCTACCGCGCCACCCTTGGACTCGACCCTGTCCCGCCCGGCCTCTCCATCGGTTGACTGCTCAATCAGTTCGCCAAGACCAAGCCAGTTGCCCGCAAGCGCTACGCTACTTTCGTCCAGGCAGGAATGGGTCAGGGCTCACCCTGGAAGAACTTAAGAGGGCAAGTATTGTTAGGCAGCGATGCGTTTGTCGCGAAAATGGTGCCCCAACTTAAGGCCAGCGAGACTGTGGCCGAGATACCCAAGCGGCAGCGCCGATTACACCGACCTTCTCTGAAAAAACTATTGGCAAAAGTGGATTCCAAGCCGGCCCGCGACCAGACAATGGTGCGCGCATACCTGGAACACGCCTACACTTTGGCTGAAATCGGTACCGAAGTCGGCTTGCACTATGCGACGGTGAGTCGAATCATTAAAGCCAGCGAGGTGAGCTGAACACCCTATTATTGTGGCGCACCAAACAAAAACGCCGGGCAAGCCCGGCGTTTTTGTCTCCTCCACCCACTTTATTGCAGGTTGTATTTTTACTTAAGTGATGCCAAATATTCGGTCACGTCATCGATGTCGTGATCGGTCAGCTTCTTGGCGATGTCACCCATCATGCCGCCTCGATCATTAGCGCGCTCACCGCTACGAAGAGCTTTCAGTTGCCTGACCAGATACTGTTTCCACTGCTGGCCAATTCTTGGAAACACTTGGTTGCCCTTGCCATTCTCGCCATGGCAATTGATACAGCCATACACTTCCTTTGCGGGGTTGCCATTGAGGAACATTTCCTCGCCCGCCTTCACCTTTTTCGCATCGAACGAACCGTCATTCTTGACCATTTTCTGACTGCTGAAATAAGCGGCAATGTCATGCAGATCTTCAAGAGAAGCTACGGTCGCAGCCATCGGCTGCATGGTTTCGTTGATGCGGCGGTTATTCTGGAAATCGGTAACCTGCTTGAAAATATAGGTGTGTGGCTGGCCAGCCAGTTTGGGGAAATCGTCGGACCCGCTGTTCCCGATCTCGCCGTGACAACCCTGGCACAACGCCGATTTTTCCTTGCCCAAAGCCGCATTACCCTCGGCAAACACTGCACCAGCAAACAGTAACGCAAAAACCGCAACCATTGACGATAACGCTTTCATCTCGGCCCCATCCTTCCTTATTAGATTTATCAGGATCGGCCCACTATGGCAGGCCGCCTGTTATTAGCAATCAACCGACTGGATCAGCACTCTGCCTTTGGCAGAACCGTTAACCCAACCCTCCCCACATCCGTAATTATGATTTTGTAAATTCGCATTTATACATCTTGCGGGGAAACTTGGCAACGTCTGCGGATTTTGGCGCCGCCCAGCCAGCCCCCAGATACGCACTACACGATCCCTTGGCTACCCAGATATTCCTCGTAGTTGCCCACAAAATGCCGGAAGCCACCCTTGCCGTCGAGTTCGAGCACTTGCGTTGCCAGCGACGAAACAAATTGACGGTCGTGGCTAACGAAAATCAGCGTGCCCTTATAGCTTTCCAGAGCGAAGTTCAGCGATTCGATGGATTCCATATCCATATGGTTGGTCGGCTCGTCCATCACCAACACGTTGGGCCGTTCCAGCAATAACTTGCCATAGAGCATGCGGCCCTTTTCCCCGCCGGACAGTACGCGCACAGATTTCTTGGCGTCGTCGCCGGAAAACAGCATGCGGCCCAGGGTGGCGCGGATCATCTGATCGTCGTCGCTAGTGCGCCCCCACCGCTCCATCCATTCAAATAGCGTCATATCTCCGTTGAAATCGGCGGCGTGGTCCTGCGCAAAGTAGCCAATTTTGGCTTTTTCGGTCCACTTCACTTCGCCCTGATCCGGTTCCACTTCGCCCACCAGCATTTTCAGCAAGGTGGATTTTCCTGCGCCGTTCGGGCCGATCACGGCCAAACGTGCGCCGGGTTCCAGCAGTAAGCCCAGGCCATGAAATAGCGTCTTGTCGTAACCTTTCGCCAAATCCAGTATCTCAACCGCCCTGCGGTGCAGCTTCTCCCTTTCGTCATACTCGAAACGAATGTAAGGGTTCTGGCGGCTGGAAGGTTTGACTTCGACTGCTGAATCCTTGAGCTTGTCGATCTTCCGCGCACGGCTGGTTGCCTGCCGCGCCTTAGAAGCATTAGCGGAAAAGCGGGCAACGAACGCCTGCAACTCGACGATCTGTTCTTTTTTCTTGGCGTTATCGGACAGCATCCTTTGGCGCGCCTGGGTCGATGCGATCATGTATTCGTCGTAGTTGCCTGGATAAATGCGGATCTCGCCATAATCCAGGTCGGCCATGTGGGTGCACACGCTGTTCAGAAAATGGCGGTCATGGGAGATGATAACCATGGTGCTGGAACGGGCGTTGATAATATCCTCCAGCCAGCGGATGGTGTTGATGTCGAGGTTGTTGGTGGGTTCGTCCAGCAGCAGGATTTCCGGATCGGAAAACAGCGCCTGCGCCAGAAGCACGCGCAACTTGAAACCGGGTGCCACGGCTTGCATCAGACCGGTGTGCAGTTCCACCGCAATACCCACACCCAGCAACAACTCGCCGGCGCGGGACTCGGCGGTATAGCCATCCAGTTCGCCAAATTTTATTTCCAGTTCCGCCGCGCGCATGTAATCTTCTTCGGTGGCTTCCGGGTTGGCGTAGATCGCATCTTTTTCATGCTTCACTTGCCACAAGTCGGTGTGGCCCATCATCACCACATCGAGCACGATGTTGTCTTCGTAGGCAAACTGGTCCTGGCGCAGCTTACCCAAGCGCTCGCCCTGATCGATCGAGACGTTACCCCCAGTCGACTCCAGATCGCCACCGAGAATTTTCATGAAGGTGGATTTGCCGCAACCGTTTGCTCCGATCAGGCCGTAGCGATTGCCCTCGCCGAACTTGACGGATACGTTCTCGAACAGGGGTTTTGCCCCGAATTGCATGGTAATGTTGGCGGTTGAAATCAAAGCTGCGACATCCTTAAGAGTTGTATACTGGAATAATCCTGCTATTTTAGCATTTCCGGGCCGCACGACCCAGCGCGGGAAACGGAACAGGCTCTATCAACCCCAATACATTTTTAATACACCCAATGGTCCCACACCTTACTACCGCTCTCACCGGCCCTTTGCTGGAGCTGGAAAAACACATTCTGGAGTCCATGCCACGCATCGAGCACTGGTTCCGAACACAGTGGCTGCAACATAACGCGCCGTTTTACACCTCCGTCGACTTGCGCAACAGCGGCTTCAAGCTGGCCCCAGTGGACACCAATCTATTCCCCGGCGGCTTCAACAATCTCAACCCGGATTTCATGCCGCTGTGCGTGCAGGCAGCCATGAGCGCGGTCGAAAAAATCTGTCCGGAAGCGCAACGCTTCATGCTGATTCCGGAGAACCATACGCGCAACACGTTCTACCTGCAGAACGTGGAAAAGCTGCAATACATCCTGACCCAGGCAGGTTTCAAGGTGCGCCTGGGTACACTGATTCCGGAAATCACCACCCCCACTGCTATCGATCTGCCCAACGGCGGCAGCCTGTTGCTGGAGCCGATCAAACGCGTCGGCAATCGCCTGACGCTGGATGGCTTCGACCCCTGCGCGATCCTGCTCAATAATGATCTTTCCGCCGGGGTTCCGGAGCTATTAAAGAATCTGGACCAGTTCGTTATCCCGCCGTTGCACGCAGGTTGGGCCACCCGCCGCAAATCCAAGCACTTCGCCGCATACGACCAGGTCGCAGCAGATTTTGCCCAACTGATTAACATCGACCCGTGGCTGATCAATCCCTATTTTGCCACCTGTGGTGAAATCAATTTCCAGGAGCGACGCGGCGAAGATTGTTTGGCAGGATATGTGGACGAACTGCTCAGCGACATCCGCAAAAAATATGCGGAATACGGCATCAAGGAAGACCCGTTCGTGATCGTCAAGGCCGACGCCGGTACTTACGGCATGGGCATCATGACCGTGAAAGACGCTTCCGAAGTGCGCGACCTCAACCGTAAACAGCGCAACAAAATGGCCGTGGTCAAGGAAGGCATGGCGGTCACCGAAGCCATTATCCAGGAAGGGGTGTATACCTTCGAAAGCATCAACGAAGCAGTAGCCGAACCGGTGGTATACATGATCGACCATTTCGTCGTGGGAGGTTTCTACCGCGTGCACACCGGGCGCGGCAAGGATGAAAACCTCAACGCGCCCGGCATGCACTTCATGCCGCTGGCGTTTGAAGACTGCTGCACCCTGCCCGACCACAATGCCACCCCGGATGCCATTCCCAACCGCTTTTACACCTACGGCGTAGTGGCGCGTATGGCCATGCTGGCTGCGGCGCTGGAGCTGGAGCAAACCGATCCACTTCATGCCCCGACCTGATCTCAGACATGAACATCGCCATCATCCTCGATCCGCTCGATTCCATCAAAACCTACAAGGACTCGACCTTCGCCATGATGCGCGAAGCGGCGCGGCGCGGTCACCAACTGCACGTATTGATGCAGGCGGACGTAGTGCTGAAGCAGGGCCAGATTCTGGGCTTTGCACAGCCGTTCGCACTCACTGGTCGTCTCGATGACTGGTACGAGGCCAGTAAAGCAGAAGAACGGCCTCTCAACAGTTTTGATGCGGTACTGTTGCGCAAAGACCCACCGTTCGACATGGAGTATCTGTACAGCACGCAACTGCTGGAACTGGCCGAAGCGCAAGGCGCGCGGGTGTTCAACAAGCCCAGTGCGGTGCGCGACTTCAACGAAAAACTGGCGATAGCCAGGTTCCCCGAATTTACCGCGCCCACGCTGGTCACCCGACATGGTTATTTGATCAAGGATTTCCTCTCCGAGCACGGCGATATCATCCTGAAGCCGCTCGACGCCATGGGAGGCGCTTCCATATTTCGCGTGCACAAAGAGGACCGCAACATCAACGTGATCATCGAAACCATGACGGCGCTCGGCAACAAAAGCGTGATGGCGCAGCGCTACATTCCGGAAATCGCGCAGGGCGACAAGCGCATTCTGTTGATCAACGGCGAGCCTGTCCCTTATGCCCTGGCGCGCATCCCCATGCCCGGCGAAACCCGCGGCAATCTGGCGGCAGGGGGTACGGGCGTAGCGCAGCCGCTCTCCGCGCGCGACCTTGAGATCGCGCAAACTCTCGGCCCCCAGTTGCGCGACCTGGGGCTGTTCCTGGTTGGACTGGATGTGATCGGCGATTACCTGACCGAGGTCAATGTCACCAGCCCCACCGGCTTTCAGGAGATCATGGCGCAGACGGATTGTGACGTGGCGGGAATGTTCATCGACGCACTGGAAAATGCGTGTCACATGTAAGACTTTTCACCGCACTGATTCTGCTGCTGGCGCTCACCGCCTGCGGCAAAGAGCCGCTCTACCAGCAACAAGGCTTTGTCTTCGGCACCCTGGTTGAAGTCAGCATTTACGGCGAGCAGGAAGCCCGCGCCAAGCAGTTATCCAACCATGTCATGGAAGAGTTCGACCGGCTGCATCGCACCCTGCACGCCTGGAAACCGAGCGCCCTGTTCCGCATGAATCATGTGTTTGAACTCAGCCCGCAGCGCGCACCCATCGAACCCGAATTAGCGCAAATCATCCGCGACGCCACGCACTATTCCGAAATGTCCCATGGGCTGTTCAATCCCTCCATCGGCAAGCTGATCAAGCTGTGGGGATTTCAGAGCGACGAGTTCCTGCCGGTGCAGCCGAAACCCGAAGAAATCGAACAATGGGTGAAAGCCAACCCGCGCATGAGCGACATCGTGATCGAGGGCACAGATTTCTACAGCAAGAATCCGGCTGTAAAAGTGGATTTAGGCGGCTATGCCAAGGGTTACGCCCTGGACGTCGCCGCCGCTTATTTGCGCGGCCAAGGGGTCAAATCGGCCCTGCTCAACATCGGCGGCAATATCCTGGCCATCGGCGAACACGGCGACAAGCCTTGGCACGTCGGGGTCCAGCATCCGCGCAAACCGGGCGCCATCGCCACACTCGACCTGCAGGACGGCGAAGCCATCGGCACCTCGGGCGATTACCAGCGTTATTTTATGTTCGGCGGCAAACGCTATTGCCACATTATCGACCCGCGCACCGGGCACCCCGCACAAGGCGTGCAGGCGGTGACCGTCATCATCCCACCGGGGCCGCATGCCGGCACCTTATCCGATGTCGCTTCCAAGCCGATTTTCATTTCCGGGGTAGCTGGCTGGCGCCAGGCGGCAACCGAGATGGGTGTGAGCGATGCCATGCTGATTGACGAACAAGGGGAAATCCATCTCACCGGCCTGATGCGCAAGCGCCTGCAATTTCTCGACAAAAAGACGTCCCCGCACGAAGTCCCGTAAGCTTCTCATATGCAGGCGTTATGCCTATCCCGCCCCCCTTTGGGTTAGAATGATATTTATTGAAAATGGCACCGTAGGAGAATAGCCAGAAATGATAGGGATATTGATCGTAGCCCATGGCAGCCTGGGCGAGAGTCTGATTTATTGCGCCAACCACGTCATGGGCCAGCACCCGCCGCACTTGATGTCATTGGGGGTATCGTTGCACGACGATCCCAACAAGGTACTGCCTCGCGTGCAGGAACTGATCAAACAACTGGATCAGGGTGACGGGGTGCTGATACTCTCGGATATGTACGGCGCGACTCCGTGCAACATTGTCTGCCGCATTTTGATACCGGGCAAAATCGAGGGCGTTTCGGGCGTCAATCTGCCGATGCTGATCCGGGCGCTCACCTACCGCGAGGACCCTTTGCCAATCGTAGTCGGCAAGGCCATTTCCGGTGGCCTGGAAGGCGTACTGCATGTCACCATGGAAGCCTGCGATGTTACAACAACACGCTGAGATCATTAACAAGCTGGGGCTGCATGCGCGCGCATCCGCCAAGCTCACCCAGCTTGCCGGGAAATATACCAGCGAAGTCTGGTTAACGCGGGATGGCCGGCGCGTCAACGCCAAAAGCATCATGGGCGTGATGATGCTTGCCGCCAGCAAAGGCTCTTCCATCGACATCGAAACCGACGGCCCGGACGAAGCCGAGGCGATGGCGGCATTACAGCAACTGATTCAAAACCGTTTCGACGAAGCGGAATAGTGCATATCGCACAGGCACTGCACCACGGGTTAATGGGGAACACTAAATGAGTTTCACCATGCACGGCATCGGCGTTTCCGGAGGCATCGCCATCGGTTTCGCGCATCTGGTCTCCCATACCCAGCTGGAGGTGGCGCATTACTCCATCACCAAGCAGCGCATCGGTGAGGAAATTGCCCGGTTCGATGACGCAATAGCGACTACCCGCACCGAGATGCAGGCACTGCGGGGACATATCCCGGCTAATGCCCCGGCTGAGTTCGGCGCATTCCTTGATGTACACCTGATGATCCTGGACGACTCCACGCTGTGCAAGGTGCCCAGGCAGATCATCCAGGCCCAACAATGCAACGCCGAATGGGCGCTCAAGCAGCAAGCGGACATCCTGCTGGAGCAATTCGAGGCGATCGAAGACAGCTACTTGCGCGAGCGCAAGGCCGACGTGATTCAGGTAGTGGAGCGAGTGCTCAAGGCCCTGCTCGGCCACCCCAGCACCACGCCCGCATCCACCACGCTGGAGCGCAGCAGCATTCTGGTGGTGCACGATCTCAGCCCGGCCGACATGATCCTGTTCAAGCAGCATCCTTTCGCCGCGTTCATTACCGATGTCGGCGGCGCTACTTCGCACACCGCCATCCTGGCGCGCAGCCTCAACATCCCATCGGTGATGGGGTTGCACCATGCCCGCCAGATCATCCGCGAACACGAATTGATCATCGTGGACGGACAGCAAGGCGTGGTGATTGTCGGCCCGGACAAGCAGGTGCTGGCCGAATACAAGCTCAGGCAGAGCCAATGGGACATCGAGAAGCAAAAGCTCAAGCGCCTCAAGCTGACACGCGCCACCACGCTGGACGGCACCCAGATCGAGCTGCACGCCAACATCGAGCTGCCGGAAGACGTGGTTCAGGTCAGGGAAAGCGGCGCCACCGGCATCGGTCTGTTCCGCAGCGAGTTTCTGTTCCTCAACCGCAACGATCTGCCCGATGAGGAAGAACAATTTCAGGCTTACCGCAAAGTGGCGGAAGAAATGCGCGGCCTGCCGGTGACTGTACGCACGCTGGATCTGGGCGCGGACAAGCAACTCAACGGTGCCAGCAAAATTGGCGCCAATCCAGCGTTGGGGTTAAGGGCAATCCGCCTGTGCCTGGCGGAACCGAAACTGTTCCACACCCAGCTCAGGGCGATCCTGCGGGCCTCTCACTACGGCAAGATCAAGATGTTGATCCCGATGCTGTCCAGCATCGGCGAACTGAATCAGGCCCTGCATTTGATTTCCATCGCCAAAGCCCGCTTGGTGGCGGAGGACATTCCTTTCGACTCCAGCATCGAAATCGGCGGCATGATTGAAATCCCTGCTGCCGCCCTGATGGCGCAGGAGTTCTCGGAGAAACTGGATTTCCTGTCCATCGGCACCAACGATCTGATCCAGTACACCCTCGCCATCGACCGCACCGACAACAGCGTGGCGCACCTGTACGACCCCCTGCACCCAGCCGTGCTGCAACTGATCGCCCACACCATCCGCGCCGGAGTTCGTGCCGGGGTCTCGGTTTCAGTGTGCGGGGAGATGGCGGGCGATGTCACCCTGACCCGGCTATTACTGGGATTCGGCCTGCGCGTCTTCTCCATGCACCCGGCCCACTTGCTGGGCGTGAAACAGCAGATTTTGAAAAGCAACGTGCCGGAATTGACCCAGCTCGCCAACAAGATGCTGAAAACAAGTGATTCTGAAAAGATGCTCGGATTGCTGCGGCGCTTGAATGAAAATTAGCGGCCGGTAGGGTGCAATACTCAAAGGGCATTGCACCGCATGGTTGGTGCAGTGCCATGCGCGCTGTAATTCAGAAGAAGTGAAGCAGGCCGATAAGCCGGGTTCTGTCGTGGACAGTCATTCCTCTAGGCACGCGGTTACCCGCGCACTCAAGCAACCTACCCGGGAACAGCGCGAGCCACGCCAATGTTCCCCTATTTGGTCTTGCTCCGGATGGGGTTTACCCTGCCGCCCGTGTTACCACGGACGCGGTGGTCTCTTACACGATGGCCTTGCGGCCATCCGCCAGCGCACCTTTTAGCTCCGGCATAACTTGCTTGCGCAAGTTAGCCTTCACTGAAAGGCGCTGGCGCGCCTTTTCACCCTTACCTGTGCCCGCCCCAATTGAACAGCTTGCGCTGCTCTTCTTGGGAGACTTTGTCGCCCTTGCGGGCGACAAGTCAGCGAGCCATCGGCGGTTTAGCTCTCTGTTGCACTTTCCATAGCCTCACGGCTTCCGGTCGTTAACCGGCATCCTGCTCTGCGGAGCCCGGACTTTCCTCCCCGCGGTTACCCGCGCGGCGACTGTCTAGCCTGCTTCGAAAAGCATTTTACCACAAAGGGTTATGCGGGATCGGAGTATGAAAACCTTTGGGGCCTTACGTTTTACATGGTGTCAAATGTAAGGCCTGCCCTTGGCGGTTACTGATTGTTATCGCTTGTTTGTCACTAAACTCAGGAAACGCTACACTGTGAAATGCCTTCAGTTCTATTGATTCTCGGCTTCCGGTTCTTCTTTTTCAGCGGCGAAGGCGGCGAGCCGCCTCATATTCATGTGGAGCATGGGAGCAAGGTTGCAAAATTTTGGCTTGGACCCATACAACTAGCCAGTTCGGAAGGGTTTAGAAGCCACGAACTGACTAAATTACGCGCCTTGGTAATTGAACACCGGGCGTTGTTTCTGGAGAAATGGAATGAGCACTTTAGCCGTTAAGATGGATGCCCACGCCGTGGACGTGCAGATATATAACGATGCCTTGCACTTCGTACTGGCTGATGGGCGGGAAATTGCCGCCCCCCTGGAGTGGTTTCCCAGGCTGCGGGACGCAAGTGAAGAACAGCGTAAAAAGTGGCGGCTGATCGGCAATGGAATCGGGGTTCACTGGCCGGACGTGGACGAGGACATTGCGGTCGATACACTGATGCGAAATGGCTGATACTCGGTAGGATGGCTCGAGCGCAGTGATACCCATCGCCTGGGTTAAATGGGGGTGAGAGATGTCAAATGTAAGGCCTGACCCTGGCGGTTTTTGGCACACAAAAATCTGCCACGCTCGTTTTTCGACAAAATCGTAGGCCACGAAGCAAGACTCCCGTCAGTCTAGGCAAGCTTCCGATTCATCAAAACTACGAGGAATCGCATAGTTAGCATTTGGATGACTGTTATCAAGCCACACCATTCGCAAAATATAGTTGGAAACTGAAACGCCATGACCAAAGATCGCACCAATGATCCCCAAAGGCGTCTTGTTTAAATGGCTTTTTGATTCCAGTATCGCCAAACCAAGTGAGTCATGGATCCATTTCACGCATTCAATGGAATAACCTTCATCCGCTAGTTCGAGCAAAATATTATTGTCTTTGGCATTCATTACGAACGCCGAACCTTTGCTCTTGATAATGAGGTTGTCTGGACCATACATAACGAATTTTTTATTTGGGCTTACGTTTGCCCACTGAGTTCCAAAAGGCAAAGATGCAACACCAGCTCTGGCATTTTCAATTTCCTTGGATTTTGCCCTGTCATGGGACTGGATTATTTGTCCAAGCAATCGCTTTGCACAGGCACTATCACTTGCTCCGCAAGGAGGATCAGCCTCAATAAGGATATCGTCTTTCAAAATGTATCTATAAGTCGAATCAAAATTTGCAATGCTTATTGAAACAATGCCGTTGGGCTCTCCCACGTCAGCGCAGACGTCTTTTAAAATAAATAACAGAATAGAAATACACATCTTTTGATCACTCGACCTGATGAGGGTGTCATTTTAAACATTGCATACTCCTACGATGAGCCTTGCTCGTAGCCTCTTACTAGATCAACATCATTCCAATCTAAATCATCTAAATCATATCGAACCACTGAACCACTGGGGTCCTGAACCACTGGGGTCAGGCCTTACATTTGACATGCAATTCATCCTCACTTTGCAGAATTCGAAAGATAGGCTCAGACAAGCTTCCATGAAACGCTCTCGCCTGCGCGCAACGGCACCAGCACGTCATCGCCCAAGGGAATGGTCGCGGGCACTTCCCAACTGGATTTTTCCAGGGTGATGGTGTCGGTGTTGCGCGGCAAGCCGTAAAAATCCGCCCCGTAGAAGCTGGCGAACGCCTCCAGCTTGTCCAGGGCCTTGGCCTGCTCGAACACCTCGGCATACAACTCAATCGCCGCATGGGCGGTATAGATACCGGCACAGCCACAGGCCGATTCCTTGGCGCTGCGCGCGTGGGGAGCGCTGTCAGTGCCCAGGAAAAATTTGGGATTGCCGCTGGTGGCCGCGGCAATCAGGGCCCAGCGGTGTTCTTCCCGCTTCAACACTGGCAGGCAAAACATGTGCGGGCGGATGCCGCCGGCGAACATGGCATTGCGGCTGTACAACAGGTGATGCGCGGTGATGGTGGCAGCCACGTTGGAAGACTGGGATTTGACGAAATCGACGGCCTGATGGGTGGTGATGTGCTCGAACACCAGCCGCAGCTTTTTGAAGCGCTCCAGTAACGGCACCAGATGGCGGCCGATGAACACCTGCTCGCGGTCGAATACGTCCACCAGAGGGCTGGTCACCTCGGCATGCACCAGCAGCGGCATGCCGTGCTCCTCCATGGCCTCCAGCGCGCCATAGCACTTGGCGATATCGGTCACGCCCGCATCCGAGTGAGTGGTCGCCCCCGCCGGATACAGTTTCACTCCATGTACCAGTCCACTTTGCTTGGCCTTGGCGATCTCGGCAGGCGGGGTGTTATCGGTCAGATACAGGGTCATCAATGGCTCGAAGTGCGCACCTTGCGGCAAAGCTGCGAGGATCCGTTCGCGGTAGGCCACTGCCATCTCGGTTGTGGTGACGGGCGGTTTGAGGTTGGGCATGACAATGGCGCGCGCAAAACGTCGCGCGGTATCGGGCAACACGGTTTGCATTGCCACACCGTCGCGCAGATGCAGGTGCCAGTCGTCAGGACGGGTAAGGGTGATACGCTGTGACATGGAACAATCCTCGCACTTGATTAACGGCTACAGGTATAGCCCAAGTATATCGCAGGCTCAGTCATGGCGCGTTTTCGTTACCCTGCTTGATCTCTAAAGCCAGCGCATATATCTCGTTTTTCTTGCCGCCGCTGATTTTTACCACAAGTTTCACCGCCTGCTTCAAGGGCAATTCCGCCAACAAAGTCGTCAACAGGCGCCGCGCTTCCACAGCTTGATCGGCCACTGGCTCAGCGGGGGCACCTTCCACCAGCAGCACGAACTCGCCCCTGAGCCGATTCGGATCGGCATTAAGCCAATCCAACGCTTCCCCCAGTGGGCAAGCGTAAATGGTTTCAAATAGTTTGGTCAGTTCACGCGCGAAGGTGATGTTGCGCCCGCCCCCCAGCACCTGCTGCAAATCCTGCACACAATCCAGAATGCGGTGCGGAGCTTCATAAAACACCAGGGTATAGGGCAGCCCCTTAAGTGCCTCCAGTTCCTTGCGCCGCGCCGTGCCCTTGTGCGGCAGGAAGCCGAAGAACAAGAAATGAGGTGCCGCCAAGCCTGCGGCAGAGATCGCGCAAATCGCCGCATTGGCGCCGGGGATCGGCTCTACCTTCAAACCGGCTTCCCGCACCATGCCCACCACCAGCGCACCTGGGTCGCTCACGGCGGGAGTGCCCGCATCGCTCACCATAGCGACCGACTTGCCGGATTCCAGCAAATCGATCAGCTTGGCTGCCGCCTCGCGCTCATTGTGCTCGTGCACCGCCAGCAGCTTGGTACGAATACCATGATGACTGAGCAAATGGGAGGTATTACGGGTATCCTCCGCCGCGATCACCTCCACCCGCCCCAGTACATCCAGTGCTCGCAGGGTGATGTCACGCATATTTCCAATCGGCGTGGCGACCACATATAATGTGCCTTTAGGCTCTTTTGTACCATCCTGATGCAACGTCTTCTCTTCCTTGGTTTGTTGGTGTTATTTTCGCTCACCGGTGGCTGTGCGTCCCTGCCCCCCCAGTTCAATCTGGCAGAATACCTTTCGCCCACGACGCCCCAACCACCGGCGCAGACAGTTCCAGAAACGCAGCCAGCCCCGACCCCTATCGTTGAAACTCGACCAGCGGCACCGCATGAAACCATCATCGATACGCCGGTTGTTGCTCAGCCCCTGCCGGAAGCGCCTCCTCGGGAGACAGGGCACATTGCGCTGTTGTTGCCGCTGAAATCAACCGCCTTTGCCGCAGCCGCAGAAGCGGTGCGCGATGGCTTCAAGGCCGCCGCCCGTGAACCCGGCGCCACCGCAAATCTGCCGATCCGCCATTACCCCACGACGGACCAAGTTGAAGACATTGTCGCCGCTTACCGCAATGCGTTGCAACAAGGAGCGCGACTGGTGGTAGGCCCCCTCACCCGAAATGCGGTGGCTGCCTTGGCCGCCAGTGATTTTATCAGTGTGCCGACGCTGGCGCTGAACACCCCGGAAAGCGAACAGGCCAGCCCGGAAAATCTTTATCTGTTCAGCCTCTCGGTTGAAGCCGAGTCGCGTCAGGTAGCGCGGCTGGCATTCATCTACGGCGCGCGCAAAGCAGTCAGCATTGCCGCCGTAACGCCTTTGGCCAAACGTGCACAACAAGCATTTCTGGATGAGTGGCAAAAACTGGGCGGCGAAGTCATCGGGCAAGTACCGCTGCCGCAATGGAAAGAGGGCTATGGGGTGTTAACGGCTGCTATCGCGCCCTTGTCGGCAGATATGTACTTTCTCGCGGCGGACGCAGAAAAATCTTTGCTGGCACGCCCTTACCTGAACCAGGGCATACCGGTATATGCCACGTCGCAAAGCTTTTCCGGAAAATCTCAGCAATACAAATCCGGCGGTTTGAACGATGTACGTTTTGTCGATATGCCCTGGCTGGTGCAGCCCGACCATCCTGCAGTCATGGTCTACCCCCACGCCACCCTTGCCACCCCTGACCTTGAACGACTCTACGCCTTCGGTATCGATGCATTTCGGCTTGGGAAAGCGCTGCTGAACTCACCGCTCCCAAACGAATTCATGCTGGATGGAGTCACGGGCAAAATCACCCTGAAAGAGGGAAGCACCTCATTCCTGCGGGAATCCATACCGGCACAGTTCCAGCAGGGAAAACTACTACTCGACCCAGCGCCGCGATGAATCAAAACGGCGCAGAAGCTGAACAAGCGGCGCTGGTTTATCTGCAACAACAGGGCCTGAAGCTGCTGGAAAAAAACTATCGCTGCCGCTATGGGGAAATTGATCTGGTGTGCCAGGACCGCCAAACCCTGGTGTTTGTCGAAGTGCGATTACGTCAGAACCCCAGATTTGGTGGGGCAGCCGCCAGCATTACCGCGCAGAAGCAGGCCAAGCTGATACGCGCCGCCCAGCATTATCTCGGAACCCGCAGCAACCCACCCCCTTGCCGCTTCGATGTTGTGCTATTACAAGGGATGCAACCCGGCCAGATCGAGTGGATTCGGGATGCTTTTGGCGCTTAAAGGCAACCGCAAGGTTTCATGTTTTAAGGTTAAGAGGATACAATTAACGTTGCCCAAACAAGCTAATCAAATATGGACCTGATCGCCAGAATTCAGCAACACTTTACCGACAGCGCGCACCTCAAACTGCAGGTCATGGATCTGCTTGCGGAACCGATCGCTGCAGCCGCGGAACGCATCGTGCAGTGCCTGATGAGCGACGGCAAGGTCTTGAGTTGCGGCAACGGCGGTTCCGCCGGCGATGCTCAGCATTTTTCGTCGGAGATGCTCAACCGCTTTGAAATGGAGCGTCCCGGGCTGGCCGCAATGGCGCTAAGCACGGATACCTCAACCATTACTTCGATAGCCAATGATTTCGGCTACGAACAAATTTTTTCCAAACAGGTGCGGGCGCTGGGGCATTCCAACGATCTGCTGCTCGCCATATCCACCAGCGGGAATTCGCGCAACGTGGTACAGGCGATAGAAGCGGCGCACGAAAGGGAAATGATCGTCATCGCCCTGACTGGCCGCTCCGGCGGACAGATGGCTGAAGCACTCGGCCCCAACGACATTCATATCTGCGTGCCGGGAGAGAGTACGGCACGCATTCAGGAAATCCATTTACTCACCATCCACTGCCTGTGCGATGCGGTGGACTGCATGTTACTAGGAGTCGAATAAATGAAAAAATTAGCCTTGCCCCTTGTTGCATTGCTCGCCCTGCCCCTGCAAGGCTGTTTCCCCATCATTGCGACTGGCGTGGGGGCCGGCGCCTTGATGGTGGAAGACCGGCGCACCAGCGGCACCTATATCGAAGACCAGGGGATCGAACTGAAAGCGGCCAGCCGCATCGACGACGAACTCAAGGATCAGGTCCACATCAACGTCACCAGCTTCAACCGAAATGTCCTGCTCACTGGCGAAGCTCAGACTGATGCGCTCAAGGCTCGGGCCGAAAAAATCGCTCTGGGCGTGCCCAATGCCCGTAGTGCCACCAATGAGATCATCATCGCATCCCCCACCTCATTCGCTTCCCGCAGCAATGACACTTACCTCACTTCCAAGATCAAAGCGCGCTTCATCGACGCCAACAAATTCCAGGCGAACCACGTCAAAGTCGTGACAGAAAACGGCATTGCCTATCTGTTGGGCCTGGTAAAACGCAAAGAGGCCGCTGACGCTGTCGAGATTGCCTCCACCACTGGCGGCGTTCAAAAAGTGGTAAAAGTTTTCGAGTACATTGACTGAGTTTGACCCCCAAAATTATGCTCTATATTGAACTGTACAAATCGCTGGAAAAATCTCGTTGGAGCCTGGCGGACGACATTGCCTGGGACTCTTTCGACAGCAGCCTGCTCACCGACGAGCAGGCGCTCACCATCAAAATGAACTCCATCACCGAATGGTCGGCACTGCCCGCCACGGAAATGTTTCTGCGCGACAACCTGCACGACAGCGATTTTTCCGCTTTCATGTCGGTCTGGTTTTATGAGGAGCAGAAGCACTCTCTGGTGCTGATGGAATACCTGCGCCGTTTCCGTCCCGATCTTGCACCTACCGAAGCAGAGCTGCACGCGGTGCGCTTTCAGTTCGACCCGGCCCCGGCGCTGGAAACCCTGATGCTGCATTTTTGCGGCGAGATCCGCCTCACCCAGTGGTATCGACGCGCCGCAGAATGGCACACCGAGCCTGTGATTAAGCAAATCTACGAGAATATTTCGCGCGACGAGGCACGTCATGGCGGCGCTTACTTGAAGTACATGAAACGCGCCATCGACAACTACGGCAATGTCGCCAAACTGGCCTTTTCAAAAATCGGCGTGCTCATGACCAGCAGCAAAACTTCCAAGGCCATGCATCCGACCAATTTGCACGTGAACAAGAATCTGTTCCCCAACGACACCGTGCAAAGCAAGCTGCCCGACCCTAACTGGCTCGATCATTGGCTCGACAACCAGATCCTGTTCGACAAGGAGTGCGAGTCGCGCGTGGTCCGCGGTGTATTACGCAACCTGTCGCTCCTGTTCGGCATCGAACTTGAGACCAGCCAGCAACTCAACCGCTACCGCAAGGAATTGCAGCAGGCCATCGGCGCTGCCGCATAACATGCCCCCTACGGTCGAATTCGAACACAAGATCTGTTCGCCCGAATCCGTCGCCGAGCGCATCGCAAATCTGCCGCGACCACTGGTGTTTACCAACGGCTGTTTCGACATCCTGCATCGCGGCCATGTCACCTATCTGGCTCAAGCCCGTGCGCTGGGTGCCAGCCTGGTGGTAGGCGTCAACACCGATGCCTCAGTCAAGCGCCTGGGCAAAGGCGACGATCGCCCCATCAACAACCAGGATGACCGCATGGCAGTGCTGGCCGCACTGGAAAGCGTGAGTCTGGTCACCTGGTTCGACCAGGACACGCCGCTCCAGCTGATACTCGCCACAAAACCGGACATCCTGGTAAAGGGCGGCGACTGGGCTGCGGAGAACATCGTCGGCGCCAGCGAAGTGCTCGGCTGGGGCGGCCAGGTGCGTTCCATCCCGTTCCTGTTCGAGCGCTCCACCACCTCGCTGCTTGGCAAGATTCGCACCGCCTGAAATAAGCCATGTATGTAGAACACCATGCGCTGATCAAGGAATTCCCCGAGTTTCGGCTTAGAATTCACGATCTCAAAACCAGCGATCCGGAATTCAAAAGCCTGTTCGATGAATTCGAAGTGATCGACAAGGAAATTTGCCGCATCGAACAGGACATCGAACCCTCATCGGATGATCGCCTGGAAATTTTGAAGAAAAAGCGCGTGTTTCTCAAAGACACCCTCTTCCACCTGCTAACGGAAAACAGTCCCTGATGCTAGCTCCGGAATTTCTGACCGCACTACGGCAATTTATCGGGCCTGAAAACCTCCTCACAGACCCGGTGGACTGCTACGCCTACGCCTACGACAACAGCCGCAGAATCTGCCCGCCCGAAGCAGTGGTATTCGGCACCGACACCACACAGGTGCAAGCCATCATCGCCCTGTGCAACCAATACCAGGTTCCGCTCACGCCACGCGGACGCGGTACCGGCACCGCCGGCGGCAGCCTGCCGGAACAAGGCGGCGTGGCGTTGTCACTGGAGCGCATGATCCGCATCATTGCGGTAGACCCCGCCAACAAGGTGATCGTCGCGGAGCCGGGTGTACTCAACCAGGACGTACAGAATGCCGCCAAGCCGCACGGATTTTTCTGGCCCCCTGATCCATCCAGCGCTGCCTATTGCACCATAGGCGGCAACCTCGCCACCGGAGCCGGCGGACCGCATGCCGTCAAATACGGCACCACCCGCGACCACGTACTGGGGTTAAAAGCCGTTACCGGCAAAGGCGAAATAATCAAAACCGGCTGCTACACCACCAAAGGCGTGGTCGGCTACGATCTGACACGGCTCTTAATCGGCTCCGAAGGCACTCTGGCAGTGATTACCGAAGCCACCCTGAAACTCACCCCGCTGCCCCAGGCCAAAGGCGGCCTCACCGCGCATTACCGAGACATCCAAAGCTGCGCCAAAGCCATCACCGCCATCATGGCGCAGCCGCACACTCCAAGCGCCCTGGAGCTCCTCGACAACGCTTCGCTCGACCTGATCCGCAACCGCAACCCCGGCCTGTTACCAGACGACACCCATGCCATGCTCATGATCGAAGCAGACGGGTCACTCAACGAAATTGCCGAAGCCCAGCAAGCCATTATTGCCGCGTGCCAGAACACCGGTCTGATCAAAGCCGAAGCCGTGGCTGACACGAAGGCCCTGTGGGTCGCGCGCAAAGCGCTCTCCCCTCTGTTGCGTGATATTGCCCCAAAAAAAATCAACGAAGATGTGGTAGTACCGGTGTCGCGCTTACCGGAGTTGCTGCAAGGACTGGGTGAGCTAAGCCGGAAATATCAAATCGCCAACGCCAACTTCGGTCATGCCGGCAACGGCAATATCCACGTTAATCTCTTGGTCAACCCCGACGACCCCGCCCAAATGCAGCGCGCTGAAGCCTGCCTGGATGAAGTATTCAACCTGGTGCTAAAACTCAATGGCACACTTTCCGGAGAGCACGGCGTCGGCAGCGAAAAACGCGCCTTTGTCGGACGCGAAATCGACCCTGTTACGATGAGCCTGATGAAAGAGATCAAAGCGGTGTTCGATCCCCGCAACATTTTGAACCCCGGAAAGCTTTTTCCTCACGATGTAAAAGTGTCCTGAGCAGCTACCTGTTCAGGGGAAATCTACTGCCAGAAATCGGCTGTTATGAACGGGCTTAGGGGTCAGTGAACGACCCGTTTCGGTCCTTCATCACTTGGATCTCGACAGTCGGCTTAACAATTTAAAATGGTCAAATTAATTACGATCTATCTCTGTCCACCAGATAATAATTTACGGCAAATACCCAAAACCTTACCGCCGCCTAGACCGTCTATTATTGGCAACCAGAAGCCAACTATAAAGGCGCCAGGGTATACCCACATCATCACAAATGCAGGCGGGACTATAAAATCATGCACACTAAAAACCAGCCACCCATGAATACCATTCAAGAAAGACATCACTAGATAGATGGCGATCAGAACAAGGAAAAAATAGGCCGCCCCGATAGCAAACCAAAGCCCGGGTAGCCCCCATTTATCCCTTATCCGTTGACGGGTTTCTATCTGTTTATTTGCTTGTTGCTGGTCAAGCTGCGGCGCCCCCACCTTCATATACCAATAAATTACTCCAAGGTTATAAGCAAGCACACCATACACCCCGATGCCTATCAAATTCGTATAGAAACGCTCCGGCATCGGACCTTCCATAAAAGGTTTAGTAATACCCAGACCTATTAAATGCAGGCCATCCACAACGGGGGACAGAACTATGTTCACAAGCGCCAGCATGCCCTCGCTTTGCGATGCAATTAGTGCGTAGACACACAGAACCCCCACCGTCGAATAAATGTAGGACAGCTGCCGGAACGTTTTTTTCTGGTTCGGTTGATCTTTTTTGGTGTCAAACAAAGAGTTTTCCTGGCAAGTGGTTATAGATCTATCCCAAAGACCGATGTTAGCAATCTTCCGGCCGGTCAACCACTATAGCTTGGTCGTCAGTTAATGGCACTTAGCTGCCCAGCACTCAAACCCCACCTTCGCCCAGATACGCTTGTCGCACCTGGGGATTGATCAGCAATGCCTGCGCTTGGTCGCACAGCACTACCTCGCCGCTTTCCATCACATAGCCACGGTGAGCCGACTCCAACGCAAGTTTTGCGTTTTGCTCGACGAGAAGGATGGTGATGCCTTGAGCAGAAATGGTACGTATGGTTTCAAATATTTTTTGCACCATGAGCGGGGCCAGCCCCATGGAAGGTTCATCAAGCAGTAGCAGCCTGGGGCGGCTCATGAGTGCACGTCCCATCACCAGCATTTGCTGCTCGCCGCCGGACAGTGTGCCGGCCTGCTGGGTGCGCCGCTCGTGGAGCCGGGGAAACAAGCCGTAGACCATTTCCATATCCTGCTTGATGGCAGCACGGTCGCGGCGGATGTAGGCCCCCATTTCCAGATTTTCCGCCAGGGTAAGCCGGCTGAAAACACCGCGTCCTTCGGGAACCAGGGCGATACCCTGGCGCACGATTTCGTGGGTGGAATGAGCGGTAATGGACTTGCCGTCGTAATGCACGCTGCCATGGGCGGCTGGCAGCAAGCCGCACAGGGCCTTGAGGGTGGTGGTTTTGCCCGCACCGTTGGCACCAATCAGGCAGACCAGTTCGCCCGCCTTGACCTCCAGATTAATACCCCTGACCGCCTTAATGCCGCCGTATGCGACGGCAAGGTTGCGCACTTCGAGCAGGTTCACGGCAGGCTCCCACCGAGGTAGGCCTCGATTACTTGCGGGTCTCGCTGCACCTCGGCGGGAGCACCCTCAGCAATTTTTTTGCCATAATCGAGCACGGCAACACGGTCGCTCAATCCCATCACCAGTTTGACGTCGTGTTCGATGAGCAGCAGGGTGATGCCTCGATCACGCAATTCTTCCAGGAGCTTTTGCAATCCGGCGCGCTCACTCGGATTCATCCCCGCAGCAGGTTCATCCAGAGCCAGCAGCAGCGGATCAGTTGCCAGTGCGCGTGCTATCTCCAGGCGCCGCTGGTCGCCGTAGGAAAGATGCCGGGCTAACGCCTGGGCATGACCATCAACACCGACCATCCGCAGCAACTCGTGAGCGCGGTGTTTGATGGCCGCTTCTTCTGCACGCGTGGACGAGCCGCGCAGGATGGCCCCGATCACCCCGGCGCAGGAGCGCAGGTGGCGGCCCACCATGACGTTTTCCAGAGCGGTCATATTGGCGAACAAACGGATATTCTGAAAGGTACGCGCCAAGCCCAGCCGTGCCACCGCGTGCGGTGCCAGGCCCAGCAGCGGGCGGCCCTGCAGCGTGGCGCCCCCGGAGGTGGCGGTGTAGAGGCCGGTCAGCACGTTGAACAGGGTGGTTTTACCGGCGCCGTTGGGGCCGATCAGGCCGAAAATTTCGCCTTGGCGAATAGATAGCGAGACGTCGCTCAGCGCCGCGAGCCCACCAAAATTTTTGCTGACGTTGTCCACGCTAAGCACGACGTCGGCAGCCATGGTCTTAGCGGTGAGCGTCATATAGCGAGGCCTGCTCCTGCACGAGAACTGGCTCATCGGCTTTGAATTCACGCCGGCGGCGCGTGGAGGGCAGCAGCCCGGCAGGCCGGAAAATCATCATGGCCACCAGGGCAAGGCCGAACAACAGCATGCGCAGATCGGAGGGATCAACCGCTACGTGCCCGAGCACAACACGCTGCAGATCGCCCACGTAGCGTA
>Ga0315281_10002923_pt1 | contig 25218 bp, 26 predicted proteins | sample YL17G07_0_MG_FD_204540 | JGI IMG/M metagenome (GOLD analysis project Ga0315281, IMG submission 204540) | Sediment microbial communities from Yellowstone Lake, YNP, Wyoming, USA - YL17G07_0 | ecosystem: Environmental > Aquatic > Freshwater > Lake > Sediment | place: USA: Wyoming | collected... | reverse complement strand
CAGCGTGTGTCCTGCGCCCTCGACCACGATCGCATTCTGGCCGAAGGTCGGACCGCCGAGTTCCGCATCGGTACGGTAGCCGGCAAGCGTCAGCAGCGGCTCGCCGCGCACTTCCGCAGTCAGTTGATCGGTGGTCGTGATCGCGCAGCGCACGCAGGGCTTCACCGGCCGCAGCGCGATGCGATCCCCGGAGAGCCAGGTGATGCGATCCTCGTCGTAGGCGCCGATGTCGTCGCCGTCGATCACCAGGTTCGGCCGGAAGCGGTTCATCGGCAGTGGCGCGATCGATTTCGCGGCGAGTCGCGCGTTGAGGTCCGCGAGCGATGCATTCGCGATGACCAGCAGTGCATAACCGTCGGCGAAACGGGCGAAGCCGGTGTGTTGCCCGGGGTAAGCCGGATTGCTGGTTCGGCGCGCCTGTGGCGCAAACCGCACCAGCCGCAACGGCGCGCCGAGGAATCCGGAGAACCAGCGCGATGCTTCGTCACCTTGTTCGTTCGCGTCGACGCGGTCGCGCCAGATACGGACCTGGCGGAGCCTGCCATCGCCCACTGCAAGCGGCACCGTGAATTCGGGCATCCCCGGCGCCGCAAGGTGAAGGCTGTCTTTGTCGATACGGACCTCAATCAGCGCCATGCGGGGAAACGTGCGCTGGGTGACGAATTCGCCGTTGGCGTCGACCACCATCCACTCGCGATCGAATTCGAGGCCGGCGTCGGTAAGGCGTGCGGCATCGAGCGATATGCCGCGGCACGACTTTACCGGGTAGACATTGAGCGCTGCGACATGGGCCATGCTGGCGTCCTCACCGAATGACTCGCACTGGCACGGCCTGCAGAACAATCTTTGGCAGCGGCCGGCGCACGGTTTCAAAAATGCAAAAGGGCGGTCCAGACCGCCCTTTTGTGCCGGGTTTTCGTCGCGGGGCTCCGTGATGCCCGGATCGCTGTCAGCGCAGGCCCGCTACGTAATCCGAAACCGCCTTGATTTCAAGGTCGCTCATGCGCGCCGCGATCGAGCGCATCATTTTTTGCGGGTCGTTGGCGCGCTCGCCGCTGCGGAAAGCCTTGAGCTGTAATTCGGCATACTCGGCAAACTGTCCGGAGATGCGCGGATACTGCGCCGGGATGCCTGCGCCGCGCGCGCCGTGGCAGGATGCACAAGCGGGGATGCCGGTCGCGGCGTTTCCGCCGCGGTAGAGTTTTTCACCGATGGCGGCGAGATCCTTGCTCTTCGCAGCGTCGGGCTTCGGTTTCTGCGACGCATAGTAGGCCGCAATATCGCGCATTTCCTGGGCCGAGGAAAGCGTGGAGGCCATTCCGCCCATCACCACGTTGTTGCGTTCCGCGGGCTTGCCGTTCGCCGGCATGAAATTCATCAGCTGCTTGACCAGGTATTCCGGATGCTGGCCCGCGAGCCTGGGATTCTCCGGCAGCACGCTGTTCCCGTCCGCTGCGTGACAGGCAGCGCAGACCTGGGTCGCGATCTTCTGGCCTTTTGCGATGTCAGGCTTGGCTGCGGCCTGAGCCCCGACCGCGCCGGCGTTCAGGCAAATGGCGCAACCCAACAGCAATGCGGCCGGCACCGGGAGCTGAGCCGAAATCCTTGCCCGCTTCATCGAGCATTCCTTTCGCAGAGGCAATCGCCGACGCGGTGGTGCAGCAATATCACCGCTCTAAAGCTGTTATTCTAACACTGTCAGATGCTTATCTGCTACCTGGCCGCACGTTGCAGCGGCCTCTGCGGCATCGTCCGTCAACCATTTCCGTGCGCCGAAACAGTGACTCGCCAGCCAGCCGAAACCGCATCGCCGCGCGAGAATTCCCCGTTTCGGCACGCCCGATTCATGATCGGCGCGACCGAGGTGGCGCAGCTGCATGAACCAGTGGGCGTCGAAGTCGCGTTTGCAGGCCGTTCCAACGCTGGCAAGTCGAGTGCGATCAACGCGATCACCAGCCGCGACCGACTCGCGTTCGTCAGCAAGACGCCGGGGCGCACGCAACAGATCAACGTGTTCCGCGTTGGCGAGGCGGATCGCTTCCTGGTCGATCTGCCGGGGTACGGTTATGCCAAGGTGGCAAAGACGCAGCGCAAACATTGGGACCGTGTGCTGTCGTCATATCTCCAGTACCGCCCGACGCTGGCCGGCCTGGTGCTGATCATGGACGCGCGCCATCCGCTTACCGAACTCGATTGGCAGATGCTTGAATGGTTCGCCATCAGCGGGCGGCCGGTACACGTGCTGCTGACCAAATCGGATAAACTCGGAACGGCCGGGCGCCGCAGGATTCTGGACGCGGTCAATCGCGAGCTTGGAGGTGCGCCGATCCCGGTTTCGGTCCAGCTTTTTTCGAGCGTGGACGGCACCGGGCTCGCCGACGCGCAACTCCTGCTTGCGCGCTGGCTCGGCATGGAGGAGCCCGTGACGGAATGAATGATTCCACCGTTACCAGCTCCCGAAATAAAAACCCCCCGGTTTAAGGGGATTAAAGCCGGGGGTAAAACGCCTTATGGAGTAAGGCACCCGCTCAGGGAGGAAGAGCGGGAGACGAATGAGTCGTCTGTGAATAAGATAGCAACTCCCAAACAAAAGTTCCGTGAGAAATTGCCACAAGGCGCGGAAAATTGTTACGGTTTGTGATTTATTTCGCATGAAAGGCTGGCTATGAACATACTGGGTGGTTTTCCGGAGGTCCGGATGCGGCGGATGCGCCGCGACGATTTCACGCGCCGCCTGATGCGCGAGAACCGTCTGACGGCCGACGATCTCATCTATCCCGTGTTCGTGCTCGACGGCAAGGAGCGGACCGAGGCAGTGGCATCGATGCCGGGCGTCGAGCGCGTGAGCCTCGACCGTCTGCTGCCCGTCGCCGAACGCTGCCTGCAGCTTGGGGTGCCGGTGCTGGCCCTGTTTCCGGTGATCGATCCCGCCCTGAAGACGCTCGACGGCAGGGAGGCGGCCAACCCCGGCGGGCTGGTGCCCCGGGTGGTGGCCGAGCTCAAGAAACGCTTTCCGGAACTCGGCGTGCTGACCGACGTCGCGCTCGATCCGTTCACCACGCACGGCCAGGACGGCGTGATCGACGACACCGGCTACATCATCAACGACGTCACGCTCGAGGTTCTCGAACAGCAGGCGCTGGTGCAGGCGGCGGCGGGTGTCGACATCGTCGCGCCGTCCGACATGATGGACGGCCGCATCGGACGGATTCGTGCGGCGCTCGACCGCAGCGGGCACATTCACACCCGGATCATGGCGTATTCCGCGAAATACGCCTCGAGCTTCTACGGTCCGTTCCGCGATGCGGTCGGCTCGGCGGCCAACCTCGGCAAGGGCAACAAATACACCTACCAGATGGACCCGGCGAATTCCGACGAGGCGTTGTGGGAAGTCGGCCTGGATTTGGCCGAAGGCGCCGACATGGTGATGGTGAAACCCGGCCTTCCCTACCTTGACATCGTGCGGCGCGTGAAGGACGAGTTCAGGGCGCCGACCTTCGTCTACCAGGTGAGCGGCGAGTACGCGATGCTCAAAGCTGCCGGGCAGGCGGGCTGGATCAACGAGACGGCATGCATGATGGAATCGCTGCTGGCGATGAAGCGCGCCGGCGCGGACGGCATCCTTACCTACTTTGCGCTCGAGGCCGCGGCGCTGCTCAGGCAGGTATAGGACCGCCGCGCATGCAGGCCTGAAGCATCTGCCACTGCGCCTGCCAGGCTTCGGTCGGCCTGCGCCGGAAGCCGCTCTTGGCGAACAGCTGCCAGCGCCCGACGCAGAAGCACAGCAACAGGCTGGCAAGCGCCGCGAAATCGGCGCTGCCCGCCAGTCCCGACTGCGTCGCGGCGACGCGCAGGCTCTGCTTCAGCGTCGATTCCAGGCGGTCGTGCAGCTGGTTGATTCTGAGCTGCAGCCGCCCATCCTCGTTCACCAGCGCGTCCCCCGTGAGCACACGCGTCATCCCGGGATTTTTTTCTGCGAAGCCGAGGAGCAGCGCAAGAGTGGCCTCGACCTGCGCGATCCCGTTCTCCTGTTCGGCGGTGATGCGGTTGATCACGCTGAAGACGCTCGATTCGATGAATTCGATGAGCCCCTCGAACATCTGCGCCTTGCTGGCGAAATGGCGGTACAGCGCCGCTTCCGAGACGTCGAGCCGGGCTGCGAGCGCCGCGGTGGTGATTTTTTCCGCGCTCGGTTGTTCGAGCATTTCGGCGAGCGCATGCAGGATCTGGATGCGGCGTTCGCCTGGCTGTCTGGGTGGCATGTGGTTCGGCTGTTTTTAGGTTCGTCGCCATTGTGCGCGAGGCGGCCGCGACATTCAACCGCGGCGATCCCGGGGACGGTTGAGCGCGCCGATCGCGCGCCGCAGATCGAGGATGGAGCGGATTCTCACGTCGACCTGAGGCGGCGTGCGCGCCGCGCTGCTCACCCAGACCGTCTTCATGCCGAGGCGCTTCGCGGTGGCGAGATTGGCGAGCGTATCCTCGACCATGACGCAGCGCGAGGCGACCAGCCGCTCACCGGCAAGCAACCGGCGGAACGCGGCCAATGCCGGCTTGGGGCGGAAGTTGAGCTGCTCGATCGCGTAGATGCCGTTGAATTCGCCGGCGATGCCGGTCGCCATCAGCACGGCCCGCGCATAGTCGGCCGGCGCGTTGGTAAAAATCAGCTTGCGGCCCGGGAGGCGCCTCAACATGGCGCGCAGGCCGCGATCGAATACCAGCATCCGCGGGAGGTCGGCGAAATCGTGGGTTTCCCTCAGGAAACGGTGCGGGTCGGTGCCGTGATTCCGCATCATCCCGGTGAGCGTCGCGCCGTAGCGCAGCCAATAGTCCGTGCGCACCCGGCCGGCCCCGGCTTCGTCCAGCCCGAGCTCCCGTGCAACGTATGCCGTCATGCTGCGGCTGATCTGCGGAAAAATATGCGGCGTCGCATTGTGCAGCGTATTGTCGAGATCGAACAGCCAGGTGACGCCGGAAAAAGCGGAGGTCATTGCGTGCCTTGTTGAGGGACCGGTAGCGGGATTCCCGAATGCCGTTTGCGCCGGCAGGCGTGCCGGCGCTGCGGCGGCTGCCGATCGATGCGGGCTACTTGCTGCGGATCAGCGTGCCGACGCCTTCGTCGGTCAGGACCTCGAGCAGCAACGCGTGTTCGACCCGGCCGTCGATGATGTGGACGCTGTTGACGCCGCTTCTCGCCGCGTCGAGTGCGGAGGCGATTTTCGGCAGCATGCCGCCGGACAGCGTTCCATCCGCCACCAGTTCGTCGATTTTTTTCGGCGTGAGGCCGGTCAGGAGATTCCCGTTCTTGTCGAGCACCCCGGGGGTATTGGTGAGCAGCACCAGCTTTTCCGCCTTGAGGATTTCCGCGAGCTTGCCGGCGACGAGATCCGCGTTGATGTTGAACGATTCGCCGTTTTCCCCGACCCCGATCGGCGCGATCACCGGGATGAATTCGCGGGTCTCGAGCATGGTGACGATTTCGGGATCGATGCTCGCGACTTCGCCGACCTGTCCGATGTCGAGCATTTCGCCGCCGTTGTCCTTCGACGGCAGCAGCATCTTTCTGGCGCGGATGAACCACCCGTCCTTGCCGGTGAGCCCGATCGCCCTGCCGCCGTGCTGATGCAGCAGGTTCACGATGTCCTGGTTGACCTGCCCGCCGAGCACCATCTGCACCACATCCATGGTTTCGCTGTCGGTCACCCGCATGCCCTGGATGAATTCCCCTTTCTTGCCGACCTTCTTCAGCACATCGTCGATCTGCGGTCCGCCGCCGTGCACCACCACCGGATTCATCCCGACCAGCTTCAGCAGCACCACGTCGTGCGCGAAGCTGTGCTTCAGCTTTTCGTCGGTCATCGCGCTGCCGCCGTACTTGATGACGATGGTCTTGCCGTGGAACCGCCGGATGTAGGGCAGCGCTTCGGCAAGCACCAGGGCTTTGGTGGCGGCGGTGGTTCCGGAAAGGGGCATGTTGGCGGGTAACGGGGTTTGCTGTGAATGCGGGGATTCTACCGGGAGGACGCGCAAAGCAAAAGGCGGTCACGGAAACCGTGGCCGCCCTGGCGCGGCAGCGACAATCTGCCGGCGCGCGACTTCGCTACCGGCGACGCACGCCGTCCAGCCTTACTGGATCGCGATCCGGCGCGCGCTGACCTGCGCCTTTTTCGGCAGCGTCAGTTCGAGGACACCGTCGTTGTAACGTGCCTCGGCTCCCGCTTCGTCGATTTCCTGTCCGAGTTCGAAGCTGCGGGCGATCTTGCCAAAGTAGCGCTCGCTCAACAGTACGCGTTCGCCTTCCCGGGTTTCCTTCGCGGCGCTGCGCTCGGCGCTGATCGATACTTGCGGGCCGTCGACGCGGATCTGGATGTCTTCCTTCCGGGCACCGGGAATCTCGGCGGTCACCATGTACGCGCCGTCCCTCTCGGCGACATCCAGGGTCATGCGCCGCGTGCCGTCGGTCGCTGCATGGTTCACCGGCCGCACGAAAATGCCGCGGAACAGATCGTCCAGCGTCTCGTCGAGCGGATCGCGACGGGTAAAATTGGTCATGACGTTCTCCTTTTCTGGTTGATGGTTGGCGGTATTGCCTGCCTGGCACTCATATGCGGACACTTCCCCGCCATGCAAGACCCCTCAAGCTTGCGCACGGCCCGCCAAACCGCTAGATTTGGCACTCCGCGCACGTTCCGCCGGCTGGCGAAGTCCATTGAATCCCACCTTGCAGGACGAAATCGAAAAACAGCGCCCGTACCTGCTGCGGATAGCCAGGCTGCAGTTGCGCAATGAAGCGGTCGCGGAGGACGTGGTTCAGGACACCTTGATCGCCGCACTCGAGGGCTGGCACCGTTTCGCCGGCAAATCCGCGGTTCGCACCTGGCTGGTCGGCATTCTCAAGCACAAAATCATCGACCAGATCCGGCGCGGCTCGCGTGAGGTCGCGTTGGTCATCGACGTGGCGGACGGCCAGGAGGGCGATTTCGACGCGCTGTTCGATCAGGCGGGGCATTTCGCCGAAGTACCGAGGGAATGGGGCGATCCCGAGCGGACGCTGGAGCAGAAGCGCTTCTTCGAGGTCCTGGAGCTGTGCCTCGACGGCCTGTCGCCCAACCTGGCGCGGATTTTCATGATGCGCGAGTTTCTGGGGCTCGAAACGGAGGAAATCTGTAAGGATCTGCAGATCACGCCGACCAACTGCTGGGTCATGTTGTACCGGGCCAGGATGGGCCTGCGCGCCTGCCTCGAACAACGCTGGTTCCAGGGATCGGCGGCCTGAGGGTCCCTGCGACTTTCGGCAAGCGGCGCTCGGGAACAGGCGGACGGAATGTTTATCATCAGAACATGCAAAGAGGTTCATCAGCTGGTTGCGGCATCGATGGACCGCAAGGCCGGATTTGCCGAACGGGTGGCAGTGCGGCTGCACCTCGCGATCTGCGAGAGTTGCGGGCGGTTCGCGCGCCAAATGGAATTCCTGCGCGTGGCGATCAGGCGGTATCCCGGGGAGGACGAACGCCGGTGAGCCCGTATCCGATGTCCGTGTCCGGATTGCCGGCGCATGGAAGCCCCGATCGCACCACTTGAACGCTGCGCCGCCTGCGGCGCCGCATTTGAATGCGGCATGCATGCGGGCCGCGAGTCCTGCTGGTGCGCGGCATTGCCCCCGCTCGCGCTGATAGAGTCCGGCCGCGGCTGCCTGTGCCCGACCTGCCTTGCCGAAGAATTGCGCCGGCAGGAATCTTCGCGCGAGGTTTAACCGCCGGAATTCATTTTTTCGGGAAGCAGGAGAATCGCATCGCGGTTGCTCCAGGAAAATGTCTTCGCCGCCGCCTCCCGCCACGGCAGCCACACATAGGTGAGGTGCTCGTCCTTCGCCATCACGATGTCCCGCGGTCCGGGAAGCGTGAGGCCGAATACATGCTCCGTGTTGTGGGTGACGCCGGGGGCATAGCGGTTGCGCCAGCGCGCGAGAATCTCGAAGCGGTTGGTGATTCCCCAGTCGACAAGCGGAAACCGCGTCGCATCGATGCCGGTTTCCTCGGCGACCTCGCGGATCGCGGTATCGATGAACGGCTCGCCGGGAGATGCCCGGCTGCCGGTGACCGATTGCCAGAATCCGGGGTGCCCGGCGCGCTCCATCAGCAGGACCATCAGGTCCGTGGTGTGGATCAACACCAGCACCGACTGCGGTATCTTGCAGGGACCGCCAGCATCGCCGTGCATGGAACGGTACCCGGTTACGCGGAAAGCAGCGGCAGCTCGAACTCGCCCGGATCGGAGCAGCCTACGAACACCCAGAACGGGTGCTCGGTCTCGTGCCAGAACGCTGCTGCGCCGTCGAATACCTCGATGGCGACGGTGAAGTCGTCCGGGTTTTGCTCGATCAGCTCATCGCAGGCTTTGAGTACGATGACGTGGCCGGAAGCGTCGAGCCATGACAGGTCCATCAGGCAATCTTCGAGCGCGTCCCAGTTGTTGCCGAACCACTCGGGGAATTCGAGCCGAGTCGCGAGCGCCGACAGCAGTCCCGCCTTGTCGGTGACTTCGGCAAGATCGATCTCGACGTAGTGAAACCCCTCGTGGCGGGCGGCGGCGCCGAGCATCGACGTCGGCAGCGAAAGCCCATATACGCCGGCTTTGGCGCTGTCGTGCAGCAGTGCGGAAAGATCGTCGCGCATGTCTCACCTCATTCGCGAATGCGGCGGAAGGATCGGTAGTGGTCGTCGGAATAATAGAACGCGCCATCGCGGCCGGCAACAATTCTGCGCGCACCGCGGTCGCCGCCGCCCGGTGTTGGCACCGTGTATTCGCGATACCAGCCGCGCTCGCGCGGCGGCAGGCGATGCTCGCGATTGCCGAACACCACGCCGTCCTTGCGATACGGGAACGGGCCGCCCTGCCTGATGAGCTGCAGCGTGGCGCTCGCTTCGGCAGGCAGCTGGCCGGGCGCGATCTCGCGCTGGATTGGCACCGCTTCACGGGCTTCGATAAAGGTCGAAGGTGAAGCCGCAGCCGCGAACGCAACGGCGAGCCGGAAGAGCGCGCGCAGCACGATGCCGGGTTTCGCGCGAAAGTCCGCCCGCGGCACGATAGCGCGGCTTCAGGCCTTGACTTCGGGCTGCCGCAGGCGAATATGCAAATCGCGCAACTGCTTCTCCTCGACCGCGCTCGGCGCAAGCGTCAGCAAGTCCTGCGCGCGCTGCGTCTTCGGGAAGGCGATCACGTCGCGGATCGATTCTGCGCCGGCCATCATGGCCACCATGCGGTCGAGGCCGAAGGCAATGCCGCCGTGCGGCGGCGCGCCGTACTGCAGGGCGTCAAGCAGGAAACCGAATTTCGCCTGCGCGTCTTCGGCACTGATGCCCAGCGCGCGGAACACTTTCGACTGCACTTCCGCGCGGTGAATGCGCACCGAGCCGCCGCCGAGTTCCCAGCCGTTCAATACCAGGTCGTAGGCCTTGGCGATGGCGTCGCCTGGCTGCGTCGCCAGCAGATCTTCGTGACCGTCCTTGGGCGCGGTGAACGGATGATGGCGCGCGACCCAGCGTTTGGCATCCTCTTCGTATTCAAACATCGGGAAATCGACCACCCACAACGGTTTCCATTCCTTGGTCGCGAATCCGCGCTCGTGTCCCAGCTTGGCGCGCAGCGCGCCCATCGAATCGTTGACCACCTTGGCGCGGCCGGCGCCGAAGAAAATGAGGTCGCCATTGGCAGCGCCCGTGCGCCGCAGAATTTCGCGCAGCACCGCTTCGGGCAGGAATTTCACGATTGGCGATTGCAGTCCGACGTCGTTCACCTGGCCCACGTCGTTGACCTTGATGTAGGCGAGGCCCTTGGCGCCGTAGATCGCCACGAACGGCGTCAGGTCGTCGATCTCCTTGCGCGTAAGCGAGTTGCCGCCGGGGATCCGCAGCGCCACCACGCGGCCGTCAGCGAGTTCGGCGGCGCCGCGGAACACCTTGAAATCGACGGTCTTCATGAGGTCGGTGAGTTCGGTGAATTCGAGCGGCACCCTGAGGTCGGGCTTGTCGACGCCGAAGCGCGCCATCGCCCCGGCATAACTCATCACCGGGAAAGGATTCGGAAGTTCGACGCCGAGCGCCTCGCGAAACACCACGCGCAGCATGTCTTCCATCATTGCGCGAATCTCGATCTCGGTGAGGAACGAGGTCTCGATGTCGATCTGGGTGAATTCGGGCTGGCGGTCGGCGCGCAGGTCTTCGTCGCGGAAGCATTTGGTGATCTGGTAATAGCGGTCGAAGCCCGCAATCATCAGCATCTGCTTGAACAGTTGCGGCGACTGCGGCAGCGCGTAAAAGTGTCCGGCGTGCACGCGCGAAGGCACCAGGAATTCGCGCGCGCCTTCGGGCGTCGATTTGTAGAGCATCGGCGTCTCGATGTCGACAAAGCCTGCCGCATCGAGATAACGGCGCACCGCCATCGACGTCCGGTAGCGCAGCTTCAGGTTCTCCTGCATCTGCGGCCGCCTGAGATCGATGACGCGGTGGGTCAGCCGCACCGTTTCCGAAAGATTGTCGTCGTCGAGCTGGAAAGGCGGCGTCAGCGAGGGATTGAGGATCTCGATCTGGTGCGCCAGAACCTCGATTTCCCCGCTCGCGAGATTCGGGTTGACCGTGCCTTGCGGGCGCGGACGCACCACCCCGGTCACCCGCAGCACGAATTCATTGCGCAGGGTTTCGGCGGTCGCGAAGGTGTCCTTGCGGTCGGGGTCGCAGACGATCTGCAACAGTCCCTCGCGGTCGCGAAGGTCGACGAAAATCACGCCGCCATGGTCGCGCCGGCGATGCACCCACCCGCATACGGTGACGGATTGCTTCAGGTGGCCCGCATTGACGTGGCCGCAGTAGTGAGTTCGCATGGCGTTCGGATATCGGGAATCAGCTATTGGAGGAACGGGAGTCTGGAATTTCGAATAAGCGGGCGGCGCGGCGCCTCTGCCTGCCGCCGCGGTTGGTCAGCCAATATCCATGCCGGCTTTTCCTGCATTTCCGTTGCTGCCGCCACTGGGGTCTTTTCCATTCGGCGCGACGACGCCCATCGAAATGATGTACTTCAGCGCATCGTCGACGCTCATGTCGAGTTCCACGACGTCGCTTTTCTTCAGCATCAGGAAAAACCCCGAGGTCGGGTTTGGCGTGGTTGGCACGTAGACGCTGACGTATTCGCCGTCAAGGTGATTGAGGACGTCGCCACCCGGCTTGCCGGTCAGAAACGCGATGGTGTAGCTGCCCTGGTGCGGATATTGCACCAGCAGCGCCTTGCGGAACGCCTGCCCGCTGCCCGAGAACAGCGTGTCGCTCACCTGCTTGACTGCAGAATAGATCGAAGCGACGACCGGGATGCGGGTAAGGATCGTCTCCCACACCCGGACCAGGCGCTCGCCGATGAAATTGGCGGCGAGGACGCCGGTGAGGAACACCACGGCGAGCGTGAGGACGACGCCGAGTCCTGGTACGTGAATACCCCAGACCGCCTCGGTCTGGAACTGCTGCGGCAGCAGCAGGAGGCTCTGGTCCATGGTGCTGACGACGAGGTGCAGCACCCAGATGGTGATCACCAGAGGCACCCAGATCAACAGTCCGGTGATGAAATATTTTTTCATTCGCTAGTCGCTCTGCGCGCGCCGGGGACGGATTTCCTTCGATTTCACCATGGTCAAAATGCAACGGGCCGTCGCGCGACGGCCCGCCGGGCAAGCGCCGGTTCCAATAACGCTAGGGGCAGGCGGGTGCGCCGCTGCGTCCGGCCGCCGGCGCGTCCGGCTTGCTGTCGGTCTTGGTGTCGGTTTTGCTCTCGGTCTTGCTCTCAATCTTGCTCTCGGACTTGCTGTCGGACTTGCTGTCGGACTTGCTCTCGGTCTTGCTTTCGCCATTGCCCGGCGCGGGTTTGGCGGATCCTTTGAAATCGGTGGCGTACCAACCGCTCCCTTTCAACTGAAAGCCGGCGGCGGTCAGCATTTTGCTGAGGGATTCTTCGCCGCACTCCGGGCAGGTGGTAAGCGGCGCATCCGAAACCTTGCGCAGGAATTCCCGCTGCAAACCGCAGCTTCCACATCGATATTCGTACATCGGCATGCAAACCTCCAAGGTGGCGGATTATACCCGATTGGGCCGGCTAAGTATCGGGAATATAGGGCTGTTTTCCGGCAATTCAAGCGGCCCGCCCGGCGTCGCGACCTGCCCTTTCGGGCATAATGCAGGCTTGCGGGATCCCCCCGTCGACCGCATCCATCGACCGATGAAACTCTCCAGCAAGATATTGCAGGCCTACGTTGACCGGGCGCTCAAGGGTGGATCGCTTGACACAGCCGTGGTCCACCCGTGCGACGCCGAATCGCTGGGCGGGGCTGTGGCCGCCGCCGCGGCCGGTCTCATCGACCCCATCCTGATCGGGCCGCCGCAGAAAATTCGCGCCGCGGCGATAGCCGCCGGAGTCGATATCGAAGGCTTGCGGCTGGTCGCCGCCGACCACAGTCATGCGGCCGCGGCGCGCGCGGTCGAACTGGTGCGCGCCGGGGATGCACATGCGCTGATGAAGGGCAGCCTGCACACCGACGAACTGATGGGCGCGATCGTCGCCGCGCACACCGGCCTGCGCACTGCACGGCGCATATCGCATGTATTCGTGATGGATGTTCCGCTGTATCCACGTCCGGTGCTGATCACCGACGCCGCGATCAATATCGATCCCGATCTCGAAGACAAGCAGGACATCGTGCAAAGCGCGATCGATCTCGCGATCGTGCTCGGTATCAGAAAACCCCGGGTCGCGATCCTCTCCGCGATCGAAACCGTGACGCCGCGCATGCGCTCGACGCTCGACGCTGCCGCGCTGTGCAAGATGGCCGATCGCGGCCAGATCACCGGCGGCATCGTCGACGGGCCGCTCGCGTTCGACAACGCGATCTCGCTCGAGGCGGCGGCGGCCAAGCGCATCGTATCGCCGGTTGCGGGTCGTGCGGACATCCTGGTGGTGCCCGATCTCGAGGCGGGAAACATGCTCGCCAAGCAACTGCATTATTTTGCCAACGCAAAATCGGCGGGGATCGTGCTCGGCGCGCGCGTGCCGGTGATCCTGACCAGCCGCGCCGACTCGGTCGAGACGCGCGTCGCCTCCTGCGCCATCGCGTCGCTCGTGGCGCAGGCACAGGCCAGGCTCCACAGAGCGGCGGTGCGCAGGGCGGGGCGGTGAGCGAGGCGGTCATCGCCATCAACGCGGGCTCGTCCAGCGTCAAATTCGCGTTGTATTCGGCCGGTGCCGCGCCGTCGCGGCTGATGGCGGGGCAGGTCGAAGGCATCGGCACCGCGCCGCGCTTCAGCGCGAAACGCACCGACGGCACGCCGTATCCCGGGCAGAAATTCGACGCGACGCCGTTCCGGCACGACGATGCGCTCCGTTTCATCCTGCAATGGATCGAAGCGGAATCAGGGGAATCCATCGTTGCAGCGGGACACCGGGTGGTGCACGGCGGCGAGAAGTTCGCACGGCCGGCGCGGCTCGATGCGGCGATCCTTGCCGAACTCGACCTCCTGGTTCCCCTCGCGCCGCTGCATCAGCCGCACAACCTCGCGGCGATTCGCGCAATTTCCGCGCTGCGCCCCGGGCTGCCGCAGGTCGCGTGCTTCGACACCGCATTCCATCGCACCCAGCCGCGCGTCGCGCAGTTGTTCGGATTGCCGCGCACGCTCAGCGACAGCGGCGTGAAGCGCTACGGGTTCCACGGCCTCTCCTACGAATACGTGAGCGGTGCTCTGCCGCGGGTTCTGGGCGCGGCGACGCAGGGCCGCGTCGTCGTCGCGCACCTCGGCAACGGCGCTAGCATGTGCGCAATCCGTAACGGCCTGAGCATCGCCTCGACCATGGGTTTTTCAACGCTGGACGGCCTGCTGATGGGCACGCGGAGCGGCAGCCTCGACCCGGGCATCATCCTGTACCTGTTGCAGCATGGCTTCGACAACGCTGGCCTGAACCGGCTCTTGTACAAGGAGTCGGGATTGCTCGGCGTGTCCGGGATGAGTTCCGACATGCGCGACCTGCTGGCAAGCGGCGACGCGCGCGCGCGCGCCGCCGTCGACCTGTTTGTCTACCGGGTCGCTCGCGAAATCGGATCGCTGGCGGCGGCGCTGGGCGGCCTCGATGCGCTGGTGTTCACCGGCGGCATCGGTGAGCACGCGGCGGTGGTGCGCAAGGCCGTGTGCGACCAGGCGTCCTGGCTGGGAATCGAACTCGATGAAAAAAGCAACGAACTCGGCGGCCCGCGTATTACACGGGAAGGCGCCGGGGTGTCAGCCTGGGTGATCCCGACCGACGAGGAGCTGGTGATCGTGCGCCACACGCTCGCAGTCGTCGCCGCAGGCTGAGAGAAACCGTTCAGTCGCGAAGAGAGTCCTCGACTGCTGCGATCACTGCCCCGGGCTTTTCCTCGGCGAGGGTGCCTGGGAAAGCCTACGCGATGCCGCGGTTGCCGGCGACGCCGATGAGCCGCGGCAGGTTGAGCCTGGGCGCCGCGATGCGGTGCTTCGTGCGGAGGTGGCGCGCGACCAGGTCCCACACCGGTTCGCCGCTTGCACCCTCGGCGACCGGCGCCCATCCGGCGACGCGGTAGGTCTTGTCCGCCTCGATCGGCCTGCCGTGAAGCCGCATGTCGCTGATGCGGGCGCCCATCTTCGCTGCCGGCTCGCACGCATAGCTCATGCCGCCGACGCGCACCATGTCGCCGCCCTGCTGCTGGTAGGGATCCGTGTTGAACAGGTTGTCGCACACGTCTTCCAGCACGGTCTTGATGGTGGTCCCGGTCAGTTCGGTGAGCGTCGTCATCGGATACGTGATCGCGGTCTGGTCCATCACGTGTTCGAAGCTGATCGCTTCGCCGGGCAGAATGGTGGTGCCCCAGCGGAAGCCCGGCGAGAACGCGATCTCGGCGTTTTTCTCGGAGAGCAGCGCGTCCAGAATGACCTGGTCGAACGAACCGTTGAAACTGCCGCGCCGGTATAAGAGGCCCTCGCTGATCGCGAGCTTTTCGGCGAGCCTCTCCGCAAAGGGTTCGCGCACCCGTTCGATATGCCGCGCCATCCCGGGATCGGCCGGAATCAGATTGGAGAATACCGGCAGCAGGCGATAGCGATAGTCCGCGACTTTGCCGCTTTTCACCTCGAGATCGAGCACCGCGAGGAACTTGCCGTTCGATCCTGCATTGGTGACCAGCGTCTGTCCGCCCCGGTTCGACACGATGGAAGGATGCGGCACGCCGTCGTGGGTGTGGCCGCCGAGGATCGCGTCGATGCCGGTGACGCGCGCCGCGAGCTTGAGGTCGACGTCCATGCCATTGTGCGACAGCAGCACGACCGCCTGCGCGCCGCCTTTCCCGCCTTTCCCTGCGCGTGCCTCGTCGACCTGTTTCTGCAGCGATTCCTCCTGGATGCCGAAACTCCAGTCGGCGACGAAATGGCGCGGGTTGGCGATCGGCGTGTAGGGAAACGCCTGGCCGATGATCGCCACCGGAACGCCGTTGATTTCGCGCATGGTCCAGGCCTTGAACACGGCGTCGCCGAAGTCCGCGGTGGTCACGTTCTGCGCGAGGAATTCGATCTTGTCCCGGAAGTCGTGGTCGACAATCTGCTTCACGCGCCCGGCGCCCAGCGTGAATTCCCAGTGCCCGGTGGTGATGTCGACGCCGAGCAGTTTCTGCGCGTCCACCATGTCCTGGCCTTGCGTCCACAGCGCCGTCGCCGATCCCTGCCAGGTATCGCCGCCGTCGAGCAGCAGGCTGCCGGGGCGGTCGGCGCGCAGGCGTTTTACCAGCGACGCCAGATGCGCAAAGCCGCCGACTCTGCCGAATTTCTTCGCTGCGCCCGAAAACTGGAGATGGGTAAACGCGTAGGCTTCGCGCGACCCCTTGTTCAGCCCGAAATGCGCGAGCAGCGCATCGCCGACCAGATGCGGCGGCCGGTTGCCGAGCGCACCCGCGCCGAGGTTGACATTGGGCTCGCGAAACCAGATCGGCAGCAGTTGCGCGTGGCAGTCGGTGAAATGCAGCAGCGACACGTTGCCGAAACGCGGCACCTCGTAGAGCGCATCGGGCGCGGCGCCAAATGCGGTCCGTGAATCGAGCGCGAGCGACGCCGACGCGGCGGCAAGCACGCCGAGGAATTCGCGGCGGCTCATCGCAGGTCGGTGGTGCGGCATGGGAAATTTCCGGAGTGTGGGCGAAAAGAACCCGGGCGGCGCCGGGCGATGCGGCGCTATTTATTGACCGGCGAATTCGGGTCGAGCAGCAGCGCGACCAGGTCCTTGATCTGTTTTTCCGTCAAGGTTCCGGTGTGACCGAAGCGCGGCATGGTCGAACACAGGTTGAACGCCTTCGCGTTGTAGATCTTCCCGTACACGTATTTCTGCACATCCGGGCCGTAGCCGCGGATCTTGCCGAACTGGAACAGGCTGTTGCCGATGGTGCCGAACGAGGTCTCGACCGGCCCGATCTGGTGGCAGTTGTAGCAACTGCCGCCGTTGGCGCCGGAACCGCCGTCGCTCCAGGTCATGCCGCGCCCGTTCTGCGCGACGCTCTCGCCGGACTTCCAGTCCCCAAGGAACTTGCCGTCCGCCGGGTACCTGACCGATTCAAGCTGGTCGCGTTCCAGGCGCCCGGCGATCTCCTTGGGCGGCTGGTTCTGGCTGCGGTTGCAGACCGCCTGCAGGCCGTCCTCGTTCAGCCGGTCCATGCCGGCAATGCCCTTGGCGTGGAAGTCGCGCTTCATCAGTGCGGCAGCCTTGCCGCGGTCGTCATCAGCACTGGCGGTGAACGCAATGGCGAGCGCGGCGGCGCCGAGCATGGATGCTTTGGTCAGGTTCATGGCAGGTCCTCAGCGTTTGATCCCCGGGCCCTTGTACAGGTGCCCGTTGGCATTCACGCCCATGTAGGTCATCAGGTCGGAGATGGTCTCGGAGACATATCCCGGCTCGGGAAATCGCTGCTGGCGGAAGCAGTCGTTCATGCGCCATTGCAGTGTGTGCATGAATCCCCCGGTCATGCGGTAGCCGGGCCACCCCTGGAACGCGGCGATCGCCTGCTCCTTCGAGGTCAGGTTCGGCAGGTCCTGGGTGCGGATGCGCTTGCCGTCCTCGCTGTGGCAGCTGGCGCAGGAAAAATCCCAGGCGCCGGCGCGGAAGTTGAATATCGCGCGGCCGACATCGTAGGCCTCGCGCTCCTTCGGATGCTTCTGCGGCACCTCGATTTTCATGCCGCGGGACTGCCCGGCGACATAGGTGACGAGCGACACCGGATCGGGCGTGCGCGAGTCGTCGCTGAATGGTTGCCTGGCGAGATCCTCCGCCTTGAATCCCTGCAGCGTCACCATGCAATGGACGATGCGCCGCTCCACGTCCATCACCTGGTCCGCATCGGCAAAGTAGCGAGGCATCCGGACATAGGCGCCCTTGAGCACGCCGGGTCCGAGGCCCAGGTCGCATTGCTCGAGCGAGGCGTTCTTCGGCCCGCGTTTCGTTTTCCACAGGTCCTCGCCCCTGGCTTCGAACAACTCGGCGGGGCTCGCGTCTTCCATCACCTCGCGGAACTTCTCGAACTCGGCGGTGATTGCGCTTTTGGGAGCGCCTGCGCCGGCCTTTTTCGACTGCGCGGCCGCTTTCTTCGATGGCGCGGCTTCCCGCTGCTGGGCATCGGCGGCGCAGGCCACCGCCAGGCCAGTCAGGGCAACAGCCACCCTCAGCTTGATGCTCAACATGAACCCCTCCTCCAGATTTGACCTGCTGCAGGCGCGGGTGGTCCCGCGGTTTTGCCGTTCGCGACTCACGCCGCGCCGGTTTGCTGCCTGTTGCTTCAGCCTGGTGCGGCGATCACCACCTCGTCGGTGCGTTTCTCGCCCTTGTTGTCGGTCCAGGTGATGGTGATTTTCTCGCCGGCCTTGCCGCCCTTGAAGCGAAACGACAGGAAGGGATTTTTCGACACCGCCGGCCCCCATTGCGCAGACAGCACGGTCCTGCCATTGTGCGTCGCGGTCACGGTCTGGATGTAATGTGCGGGCACCGTCACGCCTTTTGCATCCTTGCGCTGCCCGGTCTCCATCTCGTGGTTCATCAGCACTTTCACTTCCACCTTGTCGCCCTGCACGGTGGCGCGGATTCTCATCGGATCTGCCATGATGCCTTGCTCCTCAATACGAATCGGGGTTCAACCCGCGAATCAGCCGCCGCAGCCGCCGAGCGTGACCTTGATTTCCTTGTTGACGTAGAAATACTTGCCGTCTGCCTTCACCAATGCGGTGACCAGCGAGGTCTGCCCCATTTTCACGCGGGTCTGCACGTAGGCATCGGTGCCTTCGGGAATGTCGAAGCTCGCCGACAGCGAGTTCGGATTCTTCTCGACCAGAATCGAAATCGACTGCGTCTTCGGGATATTGCTGGTCACGGAAATCGGGACCACCGCGCCGTTCTCCGCAATGTCCGGCGCCTGGATCTGGATGTCCTTGCTCTCCGCGGGCGCAGTGCCGCCCATCGCTTTCACCGTGTCAGGAACGTTCTTGGTCTCGAAAGCCGGTTTGTTCCATTGCTGTGCGAACGCAAGCCCCGGATTGAACAACCCGGCCGTCGCCATCAGCGCAAGCGTTGCGGCGCCGCCGCCCGTCTGCAATATCGTTCTGCGTTGCGTATCCATGTTCCTCTCCTCCGAATTGAAGCCAAAACCGCCGAAAGTCTAATCTTAATCTTTCTGTCGCGGAATAGAGAAATACGATGCGGCCATATCGCGGAATGCCGCTGCCGCGCCCGGCCTTTCGCGGCGCATCGCGCAATGAATTACCATAGCCCGGGCCGGTTGCCAACGTTCCGGTGGAAGCCCGTCGAACGATGACGGAGGCATGAAGACACGTTGTATAGACGGATTTGACGGAGACCTGAGGCAATGAAAATCCTGTTCCTGGGCGCCGGCGGCGTCGGTGGTTATTTCGGCGGCAGGCTTGCCGCCGCAGGCGTCGACGTGACGTTCCTGGTGCGGCCCCGGCGCGCCGCACAACTCGCGCAAAACGGCCTGGTGATCAGGAGCCCGCTTGGCGATCTTACGCAGAAGGTCGCCACCGTGCTCGCCGGCGAGGTCAAGCCCGAGTACGACGTCGTGATGTTTACCTGCAAGTCCTACGACCTCGATGAGGCCATCGCGGCGATCGCGCCGGCCGTCGGCCCGCAGACCGCGGTGATCCCGCTCCTCAACGGCCTCAAGCACCTGGAGCGCCTCGACGCCGCCTTCGGGCGCGAGCGGGTGGTCGGCGGCATTGCGTTCATCGCGGCGACGCTCAATGCGGAAGGCGAGGTCGCGCACCTCAACGACCTGCAGACGCTGATTGTCGGCGAACGCGGCGCGCCGACATCGACGCGTTGCGAGCAACTCGCCGCGATTCTGGCCAAGGCCTCCTTCGACTCGCGCCTTTCAGACAGGATCGAACTGGAGCTCTGGGAGAAATTCGTGCTACTGACCACACTCGCCGGCATGACCTGCCTGATGCGCGCCGGCGTGGGGCCGATCGCCCGCACCGGGGACGGCGAAAGGCTGATGCTGGAAATGCTCGAGGAATGCCGCAAGGTCGCGGCGGCGGAAGGCTTCGAGCCGCGCGCCGCCAACCTGGAGCGTACCCGCGGCATTCTCACCGACCGCACCAGGCCGTTCTCGGCGTCGATGATGCGCGACATCGAAAAAGGCGGGCCGACGGAGGCGGAGCACATTGTCGGCGACATGCTCGCCCGGGCCAGGCAGCACGGCATCGCTGCGCCGCTGTTGCGGGTGGCGAACTGCCACCTGCAGACCTACGAACTGTTGCGGCAGGGGCGCTGACAGAGTGGCGTCGAAAAGCGGACGCCGTAGCGCGGACCTCGAAACGCGAACGGCGCAAAGACGGGACGCCGCAAGGCCGGGACCCCTTAAGGCCGCCGCCGCACGGCCCGCGATGCTAGAACGGAATATCGTCTTCCATGTCGTCGAAGCCGCCCGCGGCCTTCTTCGATTCCTTCGGCTCGGCGGCGCGCGGCGCGCTCGCTTCCCGGGGCGCAGAATCGGCACTCCCGCCGCGATCGCCGCGGCTGCCCAGCATTTTCATCTCGTCGGCGACGATCTCCGTGGTGTAGCGCTCATGGCCTTCCTTGTCGGTCCACTTGCGCGTCTTCAGCCGGCCCTCGATGTAGACCGGCGAGCCCTTCTTCAGATACTCGCCCGCGACTTCCGCGAGCCGTCCGAAAAAGGCGACCCTGTGCCACTCGGTCTCTTCCTTCTTGTCGCCCGTCGCCTTGTCTTTCCACTGGTAGCTGGTGGCGATGGTGATGTTGGTGACCGCGCCGCCGTCGGGCATGTAGCGGGTTTCCGGGTCGCGCCCGAGGTTGCCGATGAGAATGACTTTGTTGACCGATGCCATGTTATGCCTCCCCTCCAATCAGTTTGCGGACTTCCGTTTCGTTCCAGCTTTCCAGGTTCACCTTGAGATGCAGAACACCCTCGTCGGGCAACACCACGGCTTCGCGCACGCCGGGAAGCAGCTCCAGATTGCGCGAAAGATGATCCGGGTCAGTGACTCTACCAACGCGGAAGGACCGGTTTCCGATGACAGGCGGGTTCGTCATCGTCGCCGCCAGCAACAGCCACGCCAGGACCAGCGCGCTGCCGCAGACGAACACCGCAAGCTCGCCGGCGTATTGCAGCAGCAGGCCGCCGGCCGCGCCGCCGCAGAACAGGCCCAGCGATTGAGTGGTGTTGTAGACGCCGATCGCGGCGCCCTTGGCGCCTGGCGGTGCGATGCGCGATACCAGCGACGGCAGGCTCGCCTCGAGAACGTTGAACGAAGCGAAGAACAGCAGCAGCACGATGACCAGCAGCGGCAGGTTGCCCAGCGCGGGGCCGAGTGCAATCTGCACCGCCAGCATCAGCACGATCGCGCCGACGAACACGCTTTTGGCCTGCCCCTTGCGATCGGCGTAAATCACCGCAGGCAGCATCAGCACGAACGAACCCAGCACCACCGGCAAATACACCTCCCAGTGCCGATCCACCGGCAGCCCGAGACGGACCAGGGCGAGCGGCACCACCACGAACATCGCCATCTGCACCGAGTGCAGCACGAAGATGCCGAAATTCAGGCGCAGCAGTTCGACATCGCGCAGCACCTCGCCGAGGCGCACCGGCTCCGCGGGCTTCGGCGCAGGGTGCGGCGCCAGGGCCGCGTCCGGCAAGATCAGCCAGACCACGCCGATGGCGGCGATCGCGAGCACGCCGGTCAGCGCGAAAATCCCCGGCATGCCGATCAGCCGGTACAGGACCGGCGCGGCGACCAGCGACAGCGCGAATACCCCGCCGATCGAGGAACCGATGATCGCCATGATCTTGGTGCGGTGTTCGTCCCGCGTGAGGTCGGCGGCGAAGGCGAACACCGCGGCGGAGATCGCGCCGGCGCCCTGGACCGCGCGGCCGAGTATTGTCGTGTAGATGTCGGTGGCGAATGCGGCGACCAAGCTTCCCGCCGCAAACACCAGCAGCCCCGCGATGATCGCGGGCTTTCTGCCGTAACGGTCGGAAGCGATGCCGAACGGCAGCTGCAGGATCGCCTGCGTGAGGCCGTAGGCGCCGATTGCGAGGCCGACCAGCGCGTAATTGCCGCCGCCTTCGAGCGTCGCGGCATGCACGGCGAACACCGGCAGGATCAGGAACAGCCCGAGCATGCGCAGGGCGAAGATCGAGGCCAGCGAAAGGCCGGCGCGAAGCTCGAGCGCGCTCATTTTCGAGGGGTCGCGCGCCGGGGCCGCGGAAGGGGCGGGTGGCATGAGGAATTGCGGAAGCGTTGCGGAATCGCATATATTATCAGGTTGGCCCCCCGGGGGGCAGGAACCGCCGGCAATCTGCTCATGGAATACATCAAGGTCCGCGGCGCGCGGACGCACAACCTGAAGAACGTCAATCTCGATCTGCCCCGCAACAAGCTGATCGTGATCACCGGGCTCTCCGGCTCCGGGAAGTCATCGCTCGCGTTCGACACTTTGTACGCCGAAGGCCAGCGCCGCTATGTCGAGTCGCTGTCGGCGTACGCGCGCCAGTTCCTGCAGCTGATGGAAAAGCCCGACGTCGATCTCATCGAAGGCCTGTCTCCGGCGATTTCGATCGAGCAGAAGGCGACCAGCCACAATCCGCGCTCGACCGTCGGCACCGTCACCGAGATCCACGACTACCTGCGCCTCCTGTTTGCGCGCGTCGGCACGCCGTATTGCCCGGAGCACCAGCAGCCGCTCGAGGCGCAGTCGGTGTCGCAGATGGTCGACCACGTGCTGGCGCTGCCCGAGGACACCAGGCTCATGGTGCTGGCGCCGATCGTCGCCAACCGCAAGGGCGAGCAGCAGGAACTGTTCGCCGAACTCCGCGCGCAGGGCTTCGTGCGGCTGCGGATCAAGACCGGCAATGCGGACGCAAAGGTCTACGAGATCGACAGCCTGCCGAAGCTTGCCAAGAGCACCAAGCACACGGTCGACGTGGTCGTCGACCGGCTCAAGGTGCGCGCCGACATCAAGCAGCGCCTCGCGGAATCGTTCGAGACCGCGCTCCGGCACGCCGACGGCCGCGCCATCGCCGTCGAAATCGATTCCGGACAGGAGCACCTGTTCTCGGCGAAATTCGCCTGCCCGGTCTGCTCGTATTCGCTGCAGGAGCTCGAACCGCGCGTGTTTTCCTTCAACAACCCGATGGGCGCGTGCCCGCATTGCGACGGCCTCGGGCAGATCAGTTTTTTCGATCCGAAACGGGTGGTCGCGTTCCCGCACCTGTCGCTCGCGAGCGGCGCGATCAAGGGCTGGGACCGGCGCAACCAGTTTTATTTCCAGATGCTGGGAAGCATCGGCGCGCATTTCGGCTTCGACCTCGAACAGCCGTTCGAGAAGCTCCCGGACGACGCGCAAAAGCTCATTCTGCAGGGCTCGGGGCGCGACAAGATTCCGTTCCACTACATCAACGAGCGCGGCCGCACGACGGTGCGCGAGCACAGCTTCGAGGGCGTGATACCCAACCTGGCGCGGCGCTACAAGGAAACCGACTCGATGGTGGTGCGCGAGGAACTCGCGAAGTATCTGAACAGCAAGCCCTGCCCGGAGTGCGCGGGCACCCGCCTGCGGATCGAGGCGCGGCACGTCCGGGTTGGAGGCCACGCGATTTTCGAGGTCAGCGCGCTGCCGCTGAAACAGGCGGGCGAGTTCTTCGGCAAGCTCAGGTTGACCGGCCACCGGAAGCAGATCGCGGAAAAGATCGTCAAGGAAATCGTCAGCCGCGTGCAATTCCTCAACAATGTCGGCCTCGATTACCTCTCGCTCGACCGCTCCGCCGACACGCTTTCCGGCGGCGAGTCGCAGCGCATCCGGCTGGCGAGCCAGATCGGCTCCGGCCTCACCGGCGTGATGTACGTGCTCGACGAGCCGTCGATCGGACTGCACCAGCGCGACAACGACCGCCTGCTCTCGACGCTCAAGCATTTGCGCGACATCGGCAACACGGTGATCGTGGTCGAGCACGACGAGGAGGCGATCCACGCCGCCGACCATGTGGTCGACATGGGGCCGGGGGCGGGGGAACACGGCGGCCGGATCGTCGCCGAGGGCACGCCGGCGCAGATCCTCGCCAACCCCGCCTCGCTCACCGGCAAATTCCTCTCCGGAAAACTCGCGATTGCGGTGCCGAAAAAACGCGAGGCACCGAACCGCCGGCGCATGCTGCAGCTGCGCGGCGCGCGCGGCAACAACCTCAAGGACGTCGCGCTCGACCTGCCGGTCGGGTTGTTCGTCTGCGTCACCGGCGTTTCGGGATCGGGCAAATCGACGCTGATCAACGACACCCTGTATGCGGCGGTGTCGCGGCATCTGTACGGCTCGGCGGAAGAGCCGGCCGCGCACGACATGGTGAGCGGCATCGAATTCTTCGACAAGGTGATCAGCGTCGACCAGAGCCCGATCGGCCGCACGCCGCGCTCGAATCCGGCGACCTACACCGGCCTGTTCACGCCGATCCGCGAGCTGTTCTCGGGAGTTCCCGAATCGCGCGCGCGCGGCTACGGGCCCGGCCGCTTCTCGTTCAACGTCAAAGGTGGGCGCTGCGAAGCTTGCCAGGGCGACGGTGTGATCAAGGTCGAAATGCACTTCCTGCCCGACATCTACGTGCCGTGCGACGTGTGCCACGGCAAGCGCTACAACCGCGAGACGCTCGACGTCCAGTACAAGGGAAAGAACGTCCACGAAATACTGCGGATGACGGTCGAGACCGCGCACGAATTTTTCAAGCCGGTGCCGGTCGTGGCGAGAAAACTGCGCACCCTGCTCGACGTCGGCCTCGGCTACATCACCCTTGGCCAGTCGGCGACCACGCTGTCCGGCGGCGAAGCGCAGCGCGTCAAGTTGTCGCTCGAACTGTCGAAGCGCGACACCGGGCGCACGCTGTACATCCTCGACGAGCCGACCACCGGTCTGCACTTTCAGGACATCGACATGCTACTGAAGGTGTTGCACCGTCTCAGGGAGCACGGCAACACGGTGGTGGTGATCGAGCACAACCTCGACGTCATCAAGACCGCTGACTGGATCGTCGATCTCGGCCCGGAAGGCGGCGACGGCGGCGGGCGCATCATTGCGCAGGGGACGCCCGAAGATGTCGCGGACAACGCGGCGAGTTTCACCGGCCAGTATCTGAAGCAGGTGTTGAAGCGCCGGAAGGCGGCGTAGCGAGAAACACGTAAATCAATGCGCCCGTTGCCGGTGTCCTGTGCCAATGGAACGTTGCAGTGATGCCGGATTGGTGCTCGGTGCGCCCGACGGCGCGCGATCGGGGCTGCCCGTGCGTGCTCCACCGTCCGATCCGCGCTACCGGAGCGTCTCGCAACGGCAGTTGCGGCAAATCATGCAGTCCCCGGGCGCGCCGAGTGAAGCGCGGGGCGCGCCGCCCTGCGCCCAGGCCATGTCGGGAACCGGATGGTAGGTAAGCGGCAGGCTGGCGTGTACCGGCCAGGCAGCGGGACCCAGTGGCAGACTCGCTTGGCGATTTCCACGCTGAGACCATGCTGACGCGTCCAGCAACATGGCAAGTCTGATAAGACTCCTCTTACTAATCCGTTCCCGCGCCGATGTCTGCAAGCAGCGGATCGATGACGAGCCGAGTTAAGTCTTCGGTATTTTTTAATGACA
>Ga0315281_10002922_pt1 | contig 25237 bp, 16 predicted proteins | sample YL17G07_0_MG_FD_204540 | JGI IMG/M metagenome (GOLD analysis project Ga0315281, IMG submission 204540) | Sediment microbial communities from Yellowstone Lake, YNP, Wyoming, USA - YL17G07_0 | ecosystem: Environmental > Aquatic > Freshwater > Lake > Sediment | place: USA: Wyoming | collected... | reverse complement strand
CAAGCAACAAGCCATTACGGGCTACGTACAGCCTACTGCCTTTGCACTGGTTTGCGTTGGGCTGGGCGACAAGGATCAGGCGATTGCCTGGCTCGAGAAAGCCTACGCTGAAGAGCGAGGTATTTACCTGACGCACCTGAAGGTTGAGCCGCCGTGGGATCCACTGCGCTCCGACCCGCGCTTCAAAGGTTTACTGAGGCGCATGAAACTTGAGGATTGAAAGCGATGATTAGTCAGACTATTTCATATTACAAGATTCTTGAAAAGTTAGGTGAAGTCCCAAACTTCCCCACGAGCGCTTTTCGTCCCGCTCTCTGGGATTCCGCCTGTGCCGCCACAAGAAGAATGCGCATAATGCGGCATGCCGTACAACGGCATAGGCGGGATTCTGGTCCCGCTGTACGGGATCCCGCCTTCTTCGAGTAATTATCGTGGCGGGAGAAGCGGAACGAGTCGTTGCGACTTTGAGGATCCCGCTGAAGCGAAGCGAAAGCGGAAGAGGCATCCTATGAACGGACAAACCATTTCGCACTACAGAATCCTCGAGAATCCCCCGACTACGTCCCGGAGAAATGGGCCTCCGTCGGGGCAAGTCGGCGAAGGCGGCATGTCCCAAAATTTCCTGCGAACGCTTCCCATGAGCAGCAGAAATTTTGAGGATCCGCCGTTGTTTGGTGGAGGCGTGGTGTACAAAGTCCCAAAATCACCCACGAGCGCTTCTCAGCAAGTGGCTGTGATTTTGAAGACCCAGAGGAGGTTGAAATGATAGGTCAGACACTCTCTCACCACGGGATCCCCAAAGCGTTTGATGAATAGGATCACACAAATACCCGATCACAAGAACAAACGTCGGACCATTCTCGTCTTATCGCTGGCGGAACTTTTTGGAATGTCGGTGTGGTTCTCTGCGTCGGCGGTAGTCCCCGTTTTGACTTCTGATTGGAACCTCAGCGCTTCTGGCCAAGCCTGGCTGACAATGTCTGTGCAAATCGGGTTTGTGATCGGAGCCTTCGCCTCTTCGCTGATGAACCTCCCCGATTATTTTCCCGGGCATTTGCTCTTTGCTGCGTCATCATTCTTGGCCGCCTCAGTTACGGCATTGATGCCTCTACTTGCCACTGGTATGACACTGGCCTTACCACTTCGATTTCTTACGGGTCTCTTTCTTGCTGGCGTTTATCCTGTCGGAATGAAAATCATCGCAACCTGGACGAAAGAAGATAGAGGAATGGGAATCGGGCTGCTTGTCGGTGCACTGACGCTAGGATCGGCCACGCCTCATGTTATCAACGCCTTGGGCAGCATCAATGCATGGCAGAATGTGATGTATTACTCCGCCGGCCTTGCTGCACTTGGCGGGATTGTGACGCTGTTCTTCGTGCGAGAGGGTCCCCATCGCTTTGAGTTCCAAAGGTTCAATTGGAGGTATGCCGGAGAAGTCTTTCACCAACGAGAGTTGGCGCTCGCTAATCTTGGTTACCTGGGACACATGTGGGAACTCTATGCCATGTGGGCTTGGATTCCGTTGTTTCTGCTTTCAAGCCTTGAGTTGAGGGCCATCAGTCCGGCTTGGGCGAGCGCAGCCGCGTTCGCGGCCATCGGAGTAGGCGGAATCGGGAGCGTGCTTGCCGGTTTCCTCGCAGATAGACTTGGCCGAACCATTGTCACGATCGCATCGATGTTGGTCAGTGGCTCGTGTGCTCTTTTCGTCGGGATGTTATACGGTGGCAGCCCTGTTGCCCTGGTGATTGTTTGCTTGGTTTGGGGCTTTGCCGTCGTAGCTGACTCGGCTCAATTCTCAGCTTGTATCTCCGAATTGTGTCAACCCGAGTACGTCGGAACAGCTCTTACACTGCAAACGAGCCTTGGATTCTTGCTGACACTCATCACGATTCGATTGATCCCAACTCTTGCAGATTGGTTTGGTTGGGGCTGGGCTTTTGCTTTTCTGTCAATCGGTCCGGCTGTTGGGATTTGGGCCATGAGCACACTGCGCCGAATGCCTGCGGCAGAGCGATTAGCAGGCGGACGGAGATAGCGCAGCATCACCGATCATGGTGCCGCGATACCATGCTCGTTCCGCCCGGTTGAACCGAATCTGCTTACCCTGCTGCCCAATGGCCAGAAAAGGCCAGAAACAGGGCATTTTCTGGACGGTCGGTTGCCTAGAGCATAGGGAGTCAGACAGGGCATTGTCCCACAATGGGAAAGTTGAAGTGGCAATCGTTATATTACCGATGAAGTACTTGCCCCGCCCGGCTCTCTCACCGAATTCGTCCATTCACCATCGCGGGCACTCGGGTCTGGAACCTTGAGAACAACGTCCTCCGAACCGCCGTGCAATTCTCTCCAATGATCGGTCAAACAATCTCTCATTACAAAATCGTTGAAAAACTCGGCGAAGGCGGGATGGGGGTGGTGTACAAGGCCCAAGACACCAAGCTCCTCCGCTCCGTCGCGTTGAAGTTCCTCACACCTGACATGACCCGCGATCAGGATGCCAAGAACCGCTTTATCCAAGAAGCACGGGCTGCCTCTGCGCTCGATCATCCTAACATCGCGGTCGTGCACGAAATTAATGAGACCCACGACGGCCATTCGTTCATCTGCATGGCCTACTACGAGGGCGAAACACTGAAAGACAAGCTCGCGAGCGGACCCCTGAGTATTCAAGAGGCCGTGCACATCGCAGTTCAAATCGCGAACGGACTTCAGCGCGCTCACGAATCCGGCATCGTTCACCGCGATATCAAGCCGGGCAACATCATGATCACACCACGGGGCGAGGTGAAGATTGTAGATTTTGGCCTGGCGAAGCTCGCGGCTCAGTCACGGCCAACGAGGACGGCACCGACGGCTGGGACGGCGGCGTACATGTCTCCCGAGCAGGTGTTGGGTGCTGAAGCCGACAGTCGCAGCGATCTCTTCTCCCTGGGCGTTCTCCTGTACGAGGCGGCCACTGGCAAGCGACCGTTTGTCGGAGAGCACGAGCCGGCGCTGTTCTACTCAATCGCGAATGCCGACCCGGCTCCGCCTTCGACCGTTCGCGCCGACATGCCGCAGGAGCTTGAGCGCATCATTCTCCGATTACTCGAAAAAGATCCGACGAAGCGATACCAGAGTGCGGCCGAAGTTCGCGCTGATTTGAAGCAGTTTCTTGGCGAGGCGCCAACGCCGCGTCCAGTGATCCGCGTTCCAGCCGCCCTTCGCGGCAGACTCTCTCTTCCGATCGTGATCAGTTCGGCGGTTTTGATCGTTGCCGCAGTACTGTTTGCCAGCGGTGCGCTGCATAAATGGTTCGGCGGGCCAGCGCTGCCGGAGCAGAAGATAATCGCAGTGCTGCCGTTCACCAATATCGGCGGCGATTCAAGCAAGAAAGCTCTCTGTGACGGTCTTTTCGAGAGGATCACGAGTGGGCTTGTTCAACTGCAAAAGCTTCGTGGAGACTTAAAGGTGGTGTCGTCCAGCGAGACACGCAGGTTTACAAATGTGAGCGACGCATATCGAGGATTAGGTATCTCCATAGCCGTTGTCGGCAGTTTCCAATGGGCGCCCCACCAGATTCAGGTGACAGTCAATCTGGTTGAAGCTAAGAACATGCTCGTCATTGATTCCAAGATCATTGATAGTCCGCCCGACATCACTTCTCAGCTAGAGAACAGAGTCGTTAGCTCAATAGCGGAAATGATGGGGTTCGAACTCAGATCTGCTGATCTATGGGGACCCGCCGCTGGCAAGAGCAAGGATGAAAAAGCCTACGAGCTGTATCTCCAAGGGCGGGGCTATCTGTACCGGTATGAGAAGCCTCAAAATATCAATGCTGCAATCGACGCTTTTGAGAGAGCACTGAGGCGAGACTCTTCTTACGCTCTAGCATACGCTGGATTGGGCGAAGCCTACTGGCGCAAGTATGAAGCAACCAAAGATGTCCAATGGATACCGTCAGCAGTGAACTACTGTAAGCGCGCTATTGAACTGGGTGATGCGCTGGCCCCTGTTCACATCACCTTGGGACTCATCCAAAATGGCGGTGGAAGGTACGAGGAAGCCGTCGAACAATTCGAGCGGGCACTGGCAATCGACTCGCTGAGTTCAGATGCATACCGCGAACTTGCGAGGGCCTATCAAGCCTTGAATGATACTTCGAAAGCCGAGGAAACCTACAAGAAGGCAATTGGACTTAACCCGAATTACTGGGCGGGTTACAATAATCTTGGAGCGTTTTATTACAGCACTGCAAGGTATGCAGAAGCGGCGACAGCTTTCAGGCGCGTCACTGAACTTACCCCGGACAATTACCGAGCGTACAACAATCTTGGTGGAATGTATTTCTACCTTGGTCGTCAGGATGAAGCAAGGATGGCGTTCGAGCGTTCAATCATGATCGAACCAAAAAACTATGTTGCCTATTCTCAACTTGGAACGCTCTATTTTTACCAAGGACGGTACACTGACGCAGCAAAAGCATACGAGACCGCTCTCAAGTTGCAGGACACTGATTATCGTATATGGGGGTTCCTCGGCTCAGCATATCAATGGTCTGGAGTTGACGTGAAGAAGGTGGAGGAGTGTTTCCGAAAAGCCATCGCCGGTGCTGAGCAAGAGCTTCAGATTAACCGGCGCGATGCGAAGCTCCTGTGTGCGCTATCTGAATACTACGCGATGGTGCGCGATCCGAGGAAGGCTATGGAGCTTCTGCAGCAAGCTTTGGTGCTGGCACCAGATAATGTGGTCATCATGGGTCGCGCTGGCGCCATCTATGAGGAACTTGGTGAACGGACTGCAGCACTGAAGTGGATAGAAAAGGCCTTCCGTAAGGGCTATTCGGCAGTGGAACTTGAACGAGATCCGGCAATGAAAAACCTTCGTGCTGATCCACGATATGTACAGCTACCGAAGGGAGGTGAAAATAGGTAGGGGGTTCCCGCGAGACTCAATCAGCGCGATCGAAAAGAGATGGGGAAGCAAATAACTCAACCTACAGGGGGAATTCAGTTACAAAGGAGGTTGGCTATGGCTAATCATCATGGAAAAATTGAAGAGAAGTTCAAGATTCCTTGGTACATGCCGTGGAAGGTGAATGAGATGGGCGTTAAGGCGGCTCCAGATGCGGATAGGAAAGTAACGTGGCACTGCGAAGATTCTGATTTCATCGTTTGGTTTCCTAAAGACCGCAATCCGCTTGAGGGCAACAATGAAATCCCTTCGACGAATCGCCAGGCGAAGGCGACGGTCAGACCCTACGACGACAAAATGATCAAGCCGGGAGCGAAATTCCATTACTGCATATTGCTCCTGGACAAAGAAGACATGGTGGAAGGCAACTCACCACCAACGATGATCATCGAGTAGTCTGGGTCGATAGGAGCCGGGTGGGGTCCGACAGACTATTCACCGAGCAGTTGAAAATAGGCAGTAGCGCCACCTGCTGCCGTCCAACTGAACCATAACACTTTCAAGAGGAGGCTTACACTATGCCGCACAGAGTCCGAATCATCAAGCGCCAGAACAGGTACACCGTTCACCCCGCTAACCTGCAAGTGCAGAAGGGAGAGCAGGTCAATTTCAGAGTGTTTCAGTCCAATGCGACAGTCCTTGTTCCAAATGATCTGCTTGTCGACGCCGCTGGAGCAGTTGTTTCGGCCATTCCTCTAACTGCTGGAGTGAAGTCAGCAGATTTTACCGTCAACTCTCGCGTTCCGGACGGTGCTTATCCTTACGCGATCTACTGCAAGGACAGTAACGATTTTGCCGAGGGTAATTCACCACCAACGATGATTATCGAGTAGTCGGGGTCGATAGGAGCCAATGGAGGAGTCCAGCAAATCATTCCGGGGGAGGGGAGGAGAACGCCTTTCTTATCTATCATGAGTCATGGAGTGGCTAAAACTTGCCGACAAGCGATGATCTGACCGTTCAAACGTACAATGTCGTCACCGGCAAAAGCTTTCGACAAGTGCGGTCCGCTTTGATTTCCCTCCGAGCCAGCCACCACGAAGCATTTCCCCGTCACACCTCGGGGGGCATCCGTCGAACATCTTTTGGCCTGCACATGAGCTGGGTCTGTTGATCTTATTTGCTTCGAAGAGTGGAACCTCATTCTTGCTTGTTTCCTTAGTAATCCTCATATTTTGCTTCGCTGTCCGAGATCTCTTTCTTGACCTTCCAGAGCCATCTCACATCTAATCAGCCGCATTGGAGAATCTGATGAAACATCCCTGCTCTCTCGCCATTCTCGTTGTTATCGCACAACTTCTGCAAGCGCAGCAGATCGCTACGACCTCGGATTGGGAGTCACGGTTCCGTGCCATTCCAAGTGCGGAACGACAGCGTGAGTACGTCCGACATCTCTCTGCCCGCCCTCACCATCTGGGCTCTCCTTACGACAAGGAGGATGCAGAGTGGCTGGCTGAAACGTTCAAGCAGTGGGGGCTCGATGCAAAAATCGAGACGTTTGATGTTCTCTTCCCGACCCCGAAGGAGCGGGTCGTTGATTTGGTGGAACCGACAAAGTACAGAGCCCTGATGCAAGAACCAGCAGTGCAAGTTGACCCCACCTCGAATCAGCACGCGGAACAACTTCCAACGTACAATGCGTATTCTGTCGATGGGGATATCACCGCGCCGCTCGTGTACGTCAATTACGGTATCCCTGACGATTACAAACAACTGGAGCGACTGGGCGTATCGGTCAAAGGCTGTATTGTCATTGCCCGGTATGGCGCGTCCTGGCGGGGCATCAAACCGAAAGTCGCTGCAGAAAAGGGGGCCGTCGGCTGCTTGATTTACTCAGACCCACGGGATGACGGGTACTATCAGGGTGATGCGTTTCCAAAGGGACCCTGGCGGCCCAAGGACGGTGTGCAGCGTGGCAGCGTAATGGATATGCCACTCTACCCGGGCGATCCACTCACACCCGGCATCGGCGCAACCGCCAACGCACGGCGACTCGACATCAAGGATGCGAAAACGCTCACCAGGATTCCTATTCTTCCCATCTCCTCTGCTGACGCACAACCGCTGCTTACCGCACTTGCCGGTCCGGTTGCTCCCGAGTCATGGAGAGGCGCACTCCCCATCACCTACAAGATCGGCCCGGGTCCCGCGAAGGTCCATGTCAAAGTCAAAGCAAGTTGGGACATCAAAGCGATCTACGATGTCGTCGTGACCATCCCTGGCTCTGTATATCCGGATGAATGGATTATCCGCGGCAATCACCACGATGCATGGGTCAACGGCGCACAGGATCCTTGCTCAGGACAGGCTGCACAGATGGAAGAGCTGCGAGCGATGGCTGAGCTTCTGAAGCAAGGATGGAGACCGAAACGGACAATTGTGTATTGTGCCTGGGATGCCGAGGAACCGGGATTACTCGGTTCGACAGAATGGGTCGAGGCCCATGCGGACGAGTTGAAGCAGAAGGCAGTCCTCTACATCAACACCGATTCAAACGCAAGAGGCTTTCTGGGTGTGGAAGGATCACATACACTCGAGAGATTCATCAACGGCGTTGCGCAGGAAATCGAAGACCCTGAGAAACACATCTCCGTGTGGAAGCGGAGTCAGCTGCTTCGCATCTCGAATGCGCGTTCGCCAGAGGACCGGAACGAAGCCCGCTCACGGCCTGAACTGCGCATCGGCGCATTGGGTTCCGGTTCAGACTACACGGCGTTTCTGGATCACCTTGGTGTCGCGTCACTCAACCTGGGGTATGGAGGAGAGGACGGCGGAGGCATTTACCACTCCATTTATGATGACTTCTACTGGTACACGAACTTCGCCGACACAGATTTCGCCTACGGTCGCGCGCTCGCACAGACGGTCGGCACCGCGGTGATTCGTTTGGCGGATGCGGATGTCCTGCCGTTCGATTTCACAAATTTCGCCGAGACGGTCAAGCAGTATGTCGATGAGCTCAAGAAACTCCAGAAGGGTCTCCAGGATGAAATTACAGAGCGCAACAAACAGATAGCCGAAGGGGTCTTCACGGCGATTGCCGACCCGAAGGAACCGTATGTTCCCCCGTCGATGGAAGACGTTCCGCCCTACCTCAGTTTTGCTCCGTTGGAGAATGCAGTTGAAAGCTTGACCCAAAGTGCAGAGCGATATGATCGGGTTGCGAAAAAGACTTTACAGATGAAAGCGCCGCTGCCTACGGGAACGCTGAAAGGCGTGAACGCAAAACTCATACAGGCTGAAAGGACGCTTATTAGCCCTGACGGTCTTCCCGGCCGACCATGGTTCAAGCATTTGATCTACGCGCCCGGCTTCTACACTGGCTACGGCGTGAAAACGCTTCCCGGCGTGCGTGAGGCAATTGAACAAAAAAAGTGGAACGAAGCTGAATCAGAGGTTGTTCGCGTCGCACGCGTGTTACAGCAGCAAGCATCGTTGATCAACTTAGTGTCGTTAGACCTGGAACAAGCCGTTCATTAGTTCCGCCCTTCCAGCCAACAGTCGTAGTTGAACGCTGTACATAACAAAGGAGGTCATGATGAAAGCAATCATCACTTTTTTGCTTACGATGCTCGTTCTGTCAATCGGGTTTTCTCAATCTCAACTGATTGCCATCAAGTGCGGCAAGCTCATCGATGGAAAAGCCGACAAGCCAATGGAAAACGCCATCGTTCTGATCGAAGGAAACAAAATCAAACAAGTTGGGCAAGCGATCACGATTCCCAGCAACGCGAAAGTGATCGATCTCTCTAACGCGACGGTCCTCCCCGGCCTCATCGACGCCCATACCCACGTCCTGCTGCAGGGTGACATTACCGCAGAGGACTACGCGGAACAGATCCTCAAGGAATCGATCCCCTACCGCACTTTACGTGCATCCCTTTCCTGCAAGACGGCATTGATGAACGGCTTCACGACCATTCGAGACCTTGAGACTGAAGGTGCGATGTATGCTGATGTCGACCTCAAGAAGGCCATCAACAATGGTATTATCGACGGACCACGGATGTTTGTCGCAACACGCTCCATCAGCACGACGGGGCACTATCTCCTAGGAAATCGTGACTACGCCTGGGAACTGCACTTGCCGAAGGGCTTACAAGAGATTACCGGGGCTGACGAGGCCCGCCGCGCAGTGCGCGAGCAAATTTCGTATGGCGCAGATTGGATCAAGATCTACGCCGACCGGAGTTACTATCGTCTGCCTGACGGATCGTTCCGCAGCCTTCAGAACTTCACAGCCGAGGAACTCAACGCGATCGCTGATGAGACACGAATGCATCGCAAAAAGCTCTCCGTTCACGCCGTGACGCCTGACGGTATTATCCCATCAATCAACGCCGGTGCGGCCTCCATTGAACACGGCTTCGGCATGGACGACGAGTGCGTCAAGCTGATGGTTGAGAAAGGCGTCTACTGGTGTCCGACCATCTACGTCAACGTCTGGGTTGCAGAGGGCCGCGCCGCTGCAGGAAACGCCATGAACAAGATCTTCAATGAAGTCCTTCCTGCAACCTTCAACAAGGCGCTCAAAGCTGGTGTGAAGATCGCTTTCGGCACTGATGCGGGTGGCTTCGAATGGACAGAGAATGAGGCAAAGGAATTCTCCTACATGGTGAAGTGGGGCATGACGCCCATGCAAGCCATCAAGTCGGCAACCACTGTGGCGGCTGAGCTGCTTGACATGAAGAGCAAGATTGGTGAAATCTCCGCCGGCGCGTTTGCCGACATCGTCGCCGTGAAAGCAGATCCATTGAACAATATCAGCGCGCTGGAGCACGTTGGCTTTGTCATGAAGGATGGGAAGGTGTACAAAGATCAGATTACAGGAGGGAGATAGCAGAACGCAGACCGCCGCGGGTAGCCACGGACTTTAGTCCGTGTACGTAGAAAGTATAGAAGTAGGGAGTAATCAGAAGGCAGTAGACAGATAACAGTAGGCAGAATGCAGGGTGCGTCGATAGTGCATCAACACATGTCAATTGGCAAACACCATGACAAAGAACTTCTTTCTTTTGGTTCTCCTTATGGGCGCAATCGTTAGCGATGACCTTGCGCAGGATCGGTCACAGGCGAGATCGATGGTCGTGACGCGCTACGGCATCGTTGCCGCAGAGAATCCCCTCGCAGCTCAAGTTGGTGCCACGATCCTCGCCGATGGAGGCAATGCCGTCGATGCAGCGGTCGCCACAAACGCGATGATGGGGCTTGTTGCACCGATGAGCAATGGAATCGGTGGCGACCTGTTTGCGATCGTCTACGAAGCGAAATCGGGTAAGCTCTACGGGCTCAATGCCAGCGGCTGGGCTCCTTCGGCTCTCACCATCGACTTCCTGCGCGACAAGGGCCTGCAAGCGATGCCCTACCAGGGTGTTCACTCCGTAACGGTACCAGGCACCGTTGACGGCTGGGCGAAGCTCCTCGAGCGATTCGGCAGCATGCCTTTCGAGCGGATCCTAGCTCCCACCATCCGCTATGCGGGGGAGGGTTTCCCGGTCACCGAGCTTGTTGCAGCCCTGTGGTCGTCACACGAGCAATTGCTGAAGAACGATCCGGTTTCTGCCCGGACGTTTCTCCTCAACGGCCGTGCGCCGCGACTTGGCGAGCTCTTTCGGAATCCGGGACTCGCCCAGAGCTTGAAAAAGATTGCTTCCCAGGGTCATGATGCCTTCTACAAAGGCGACATCGCGAGGCGCGTCGTCGAATGCTCCCAGCGGAACGGCGGAGCTCTCACGGCAAGCGACCTCGCAGAGTTCTCCAGCGAGTGGGTCGAGCCAATCTCCACAACGTACCGAGGATGGACCGTCTATGAGATTCCTCCCAACGGACAAGGGATCGCGGCTCTGATGATGTTGAACATCATGGAGAACTTCCCTTTTTCGTCCTGCACGCACAACTCCGCAGCAGCCCTCCATGTGATGATCGAAGCGAAGAAGCTCGCCTATGCCGACATGCTGCGATTTGTCGCCGATCAACGATTCTCCGAGGTTCCGGTGCGGGGCATGCTGGACAAGACCTATGCCCATGACAGATCGACACGAATAGATACCGCGAAAGCCAACTGCACCCCCGAAACGGGAACCCCTCCCAAGCTCGGCGATGACACCATCTACCTTTCGGTTGTCGATAAACATGGGAACATGGTGTCGCTCATCCAGAGCAACTATGAGAACTTTGGCTCAGGGCTTGTACCGGAGGGGACAGGATTCGCGCTTCAGAACCGCGGTGCGCTGTTCTCGCTCGATCCCACGCACCCCAACGCCCTCGCAGGTCGAAAACGGCCGCTCCATACCATCATCCCGGCGTTTATGACAAAGGGTGACGTGAAGATTGCCTTTGGCATTATGGGCGGCTGGAATCAATCCCAGGCCCACGCACAATTTGTTTCGAACATTGTGGATTACGGCATGAATATTCAGGCCGCGCTGGAGGCCGCTCGATTCAGAAAGACAACGTTCGAAGGCTGTGATCTGCAAATTGAAGCCCGTGTACCTCCTGCCGTTCGAGCTCAACTTGAAGCAATGGGCCACCAGCTTCAAGTGCGGGGGGATTACTCGCCCGTGATGGGAGGCGGACAAGCGGTGATGAGAAATTTCTCGACAGGCATCAACTACGGCGCGTCCGACCCTCGCAAAGACGGAGCCGCGATCCCGGAGCCGGTACGATAGAATGATTATTCTTCTGAGGTATTGCAAGCTGTGAATGACCGTGCGATCAAAAACATCATCCTTGATGTTGATGGCACGCTGGTTGACTCGAAGCGCGATATCGCCATGGCTCAGCATTGGGTGCTGCGACAACTGGGGGTCGACTCTTATGCGCCCGAAGAGCTTTACCCCCTCATCGGAAAGCCCTTAACGGAGACGTTTGCAGCCCTTCTCCCTCCGAATCTCCACCACCGGATTTCTGAAGCTGCAGAGATGTACAAGACATATTACCCACCGCGTGCCCTGGAAACCACAACGCTCTTTCCAGGCGTGAAGGAGACAATCGAGACGCTCCGGGCGAGACGAATCAATCTCGCCACTGCAACTACCAAACTGACCGCTGGTACACGACGCGTGTTGCAGCACTTCGACATTGCAGAGCACTTCTGCCAAATCCAGGGAAGTGATGGGATACCGTTTAAACCGGATCCCGCTGTCATCAACATCGTGATGAACGATCAGGGGTGGAACAGTCGCGAAACACTGATGGTGGGAGATACGGACAATGACATTCAAGCGGCACAACGCGCTGACATCCGAACCTGCGGTGTCACCTACGGCTCGTTGACGAGAGACCAGATGATCGCCTTGCATCCCGATTTTCTCATTGACCGCTTCCCCGAACTTCTTCAGATCATCTGAATGAACAATTCTCCAGAATACCTCCTCGGCGTCAACCAGACCGAGCTTGAGCGACTGCAGTTTCAACACACAGTCTGGGGACCGGTCACGAGGAAGTTCCTTGAGCGACTCCGCGTTCAGCACGGGTGGAAATGCCTTGATGTTGGCTCGGGACCTGGCTTCGTATCAGTGGATTTGAGGAACCTCGTTGGCGAGACTGGCGAGGTCGCCGCCCTGGAACCATCGGCGTTCTATCTGAATTGGTTCAGAGAGCTCGTTGCCAACAAGGAATGGACGAACGTCACGCTCATCCAGGGCACCGCGGAAGATGCTCCTCTTCCCGACCGGTATTATGACCTCATCTTCGTGCGCTGGGTGATTGCCTTTGTGCCTGACCCGGAGAAATTTCTGGCTCGCCTCGTAGCATCCCTGCGTGTTGGTGGAATCATTGCGCTTCAGGACTACTACTACGAAGGCTTATCGCTCTTTCCCCGTGGCGGAGCGTGGGATCGCATGCCCGACGTCGTCCGTGCTTACTATTGTTCGGGAGGCGGTGATGCCTATGTGACGGGGAAGCTGCCAATCCTTTTCCGTAAACTCGGCCTTGAGCTGATTGACTTCACCCCGACGTGTCTCGCGGGTGGCCCGAACAGTGGTGTGATGGAATGGGCACACCGGTTCTTTTCCACCCACACACAGATGATGGTTGAGAAGGGCATCATTCCTCAAAAGGAAGCCGATGCCATGCTGGCCGATTGGGACGCCCACCGGCAGAATCCCGACGCGCTGTTTTTCTCCCCTTTGGTCGTCGACGTAGCTGGGATCCTTCGCCCTTGAAGTTGGGCACCTTCCTGCTTCGTTTCTCCTTTCTGGAGTTTTTCAAGAAAAATCCCGTCATTGATCCATCCGCAATTGCCTTGTGTGATGGGCCGGCGCATCGCTGACACCGGCACCCTTGCCAGACAAGGCGGAGAGGCCTCTCGACGAAGGTCTCGCTGCGCTCACCCTTTCCCGACAACAGAATGCGGATCAACTCACACCGCGGAGGTAATCCTGATGAAACATGTCGCTCTGTCGCTCCTTGCTCTTCTTTTGTTTGCACTCGCGCATTCACAAACACCCTCCATCGAATACACACTCGGCATGTCCAAGCCCTGGACGCACCTCCTTGAGGTCGAAGTCTCACTCAAGGGTCTTCCGGCAAAGGCTCGGTCTCTCGACCTCCTGATGCCAATCTGGCGGACAGGGCGGTACGTCGTGTTCGATTTCGCGGGAGGAGTCCAGGAATTCTCGGTCGTTGACGGAAGCAACAAGCCTGTTCGCTGGGAAAAAACTGATAAGTCAACGTGGCGGATTGAGAAGGGGCCATCCACAACGATTATCGCGCGATACAAAGTTTTCGCAAATGAATTCGATATGAGGACGCGCGGACTGAACGACGACCATGCGTTCGTTGATGGCTGCGCCGCTTTTATGTTCGTCGAACAATACCGCCACCTTCCCTTAACGCTGCGCGTCGTCCCGTATAAGGAGTGGCATGTCACGACCGGGCTCGATGCAATTCCGGGAGAGCTCTTCAAATTCTCTGCACCGAACTTCGATTACCTTGTCGACTGTCCTCTTGAGATTGGCAATCAGAAGGATTTTGAGTTTAAAGCTGGTGGGAAGAACCACGTGCTCAGCATCGCCGGAGACGGAAACTACGAGCCAGATACTTTGATCGGGAACATCAGCAAGATCGTGGAAGTAAACAAGGCGTTCTGGGGGGATCTACCGTACGAACGATATGTGTTTATGCTTCATCTCATGCCCGGAGGTGGCGGCACCGAGCACATAAACTCAACGATCATGCAAACACAGCCATTCGTGTTCAAGAACCCCGGCTCCTACCGCGGGTTTCTCGGGTTGGTCTCACACGAGTATTTCCACACCTGGAACGTGAAGCAGCTTCGGCCGAGAGGTATCCTCCCGTACAATTTTATGAAGGAGAACTACGTGAAGGAGCTCTGGATCGCCGAAGGCACAACCTCCTACTATGGCGGATTGCAGCTCACCAGAGCAGGCTTCTTGCCGGACTCATCCTACCTGCAGGGCATCGCTGCCTCCGTGCAGGGTGATCGTCAGCGCCCCGGAAACCGGTTCCAGTCTGCAACGGAATCCGGCTTCGATGCCTGGATCAAGTACTGGAAGCAAAACCAGCAAGCATACAACTCGGAGTCGGATTACTATGACAAGGGGGCTGATGTGAGTCTGGTGCTCGACCTCGAGATTCGGCAGCGCTCAAACAACATGTACTCCCTCGACGACGTGATGCGCACACTGTACCAGCGCTTTCCACTGAGCGGCCCCGGGTACACGATCGACGATTTCCAGGCAGTCGCCGAACAGTTTGCAGGAGGAAGCTTGAAGAAGTTCTTCGAAGACCATGTCTACGGCACCATGCCGCTCGATTGGGAACGCTCGCTCGGATATGCGGGGCTTTCTCTTCAGGCAAGAGACGCCGAGCGAAAGCCATGGCTGGGATTGCAGACTGTCGACCGCGATAACAGGACTCGCGTGACACTCGTGATCGCCGGGTCGCCGGCATACGAGGCCGGGCTCGATATCAATGACGAAATTGTCGCGCTGAACGGATATCGCGTTCGCTCCACCGAACTGCAACAACGAATCGTTGAGCTTAAACCAGGTGATAAAATCGCTCTCACAGTTTTACGTGACAACAGGCTGCGGCAATTCGATGTCACGCTTCGGCTTCAAGATGTTCCTGCCTACAAGATCGCAAGAGTCGAAAAGCCAACAATCCTCCAAAAGGCAATCTTCGAATCGTGGCTGAAAACGAAGTGGGAATAGACGCCCGGATAACCTCTGGGCAATGACTATCGTTCTTTATCTGGAGTACAGCTATGAAGAAAACTGTGATTACGATCCTTGAATGCGGGTTCATCCTGGCGGCCACGATCCTTGTGGTCGCCTTCATCGGCCTCCCCCCCGCTGACCAGAGCACTAGTCGTGCTGCCTCTAGCCCTTCGATTCCAAGGTGGGAGCAAGGAACAGAGCCGTGGGATAAGGACCTGAAGCTCCCAACTCAGAGCGATCGCATTGTCCGCTACACGATGGATGTCAGGCTCAACACGAAGACAAACATTATCAGCGGATGGGAAATCCTTGAGTGGAGGAACACCACGGGTCAGCCACAGCAGCAATTTCCGTTCCATCTCTACCATAACGCGTGGAAGAACAACCGCAGTACGTTCGTCAAGGAAAACGACTACGAGTTCGGCCGCCCGGACATGCGCCAGAAGGACTATGGCTACACGAACGTCAAGAGCGTGAAGGTTCTGGAAGCGAAGAGGGAGACCGACATCACGAGCACGTTTCGCTATGTTCAACCGGACGACGGCAATGCCGATGACCAAACTGTCTTTCAGATTCGATCACCGAAGCCCGTTCCCGCGGGGCAATCCATAAAATTCAAAATTGAGTTTGAGACGAAGCAACCCCTGCCGATATCCCGCACAGGAGCGATCCGGGACTATCACTTCGTTGGGCAGTGGTTTCCCAAGATCGGTGTGTGGTGGAAGGGGTCGTGGAATTGTCATCAGTTTCACGCCAACACCGAGTACTTTGCTGATTATGGTGTGTATGATGTGACAATCACGGTACCAGAGGGGTATGTTGTTGGGGCAACCGGGGGAATCCCGCGCCACATTGACAACAATCCGGATAGTACGACGACGTTCAACTTCTATCAAGAGGACGTCCATGATTTCGCATGGGTCACATCCCCTCATCTCGTCGCGACAGTCCGGAAATTTGTCCACGACAAGAAGGAGCCCGATGAGCGTCCGGATCGCCATCACCCGCTTCGGGAGGTCACCGTTATCGTCCTGACGCAGCCTCAGCATGACAATATGATCGATCGGTACTTCGACGCCACGTTTAAAGCGCTTCGATGCTTTGGCGAGTGGTATGGCGAGTACCCATACGAGACCCTCACCGTCGTCGATCCTGCCAACGACAGCCGCTCCGGCGGGATGGAATATCCGACTCTCTTCACAGGCGGAACAACAAGGTATTCTCCGAAAGAACAGTCATCACCTGAAGGGGTGACAGTCCACGAGTTCGGTCACCAGTTCTGGTATGCCCTTGTTGGAAATAACGAGTTCGAAGAGGCTTGGCTGGATGAGGGATTCAACACCTATTCAACTAACCGTGTGATGAATGCCGCGTGGGAACCGTTCAAAGAGGTACGGTACTTTTTCGGTAACTGGGGAGTCGGAATCCCGTACGTCTTCCATGAGGTGAACGAGGCTCCTCTGGAGGCTGGCAACATCGGACTCCGCCGAATGGGCAAGAACGACATCATGGCGCGAAGGGGCTGGGAATACAACCAAACCTACGGGTTGAATTCGTACTCCAAGCCCGCCCTGTCACTCATCATGTTAGAACGGTACCTCGGCGAGGAGATGATGTATCGCGTGATGCGTACATATCACCACCGCTACCGCTTCAAGCACCCGACGTCGCAGGACTTCATCAATGTTGTCAACGAAGTGACTGGAAAAAACCTGAGCTGGTTCTTCGAGAACACATGGTTCAGTTCCAATCTCTTCGACTATAGCGTCGACCGGATCGTAAACCGCAAACTTCCCCCTCCTGAAGGGGTCTTTACGATGAACGGGCAGCCGCAAGACAGCGCCGCTCAGCAACCGTTGAAGGAGTACGAGTGTGAAGTGGTCATCAAACGCGAAGGTGAAGCTCTTGCACCTGTGGATGTCCTGATTGTTTTCAAGAACGGCGACATACGGCGTGAAGGATGGGACGGCCAGTACCGGTGGAAGAAGTTCACGTTTCAATCCGATTCACCGGTGAGCTATGCAATTGTTGACCCTGAGAAGAAACTCGCGATGGACATCAACTACAATAACAACAGCAAGGTTGTCCGGGAGCCCGGATACCGATCGCTTGCAGCGCGCAAGTACGCGTCGAAATGGATGTTTTCGCTGCAGAACTTCTTTGAGTCTATCAGTTTTTGATGTGTTATAAGGTCCGGTCATAGACCGGATACTTGACAAGGAGAAACCAATGCAAATCATCTCATCTCTCAAGCACGGTCTTCGACAGGTTGCAAGGACCAAACGCATGGTCTTGTTTGCCTGGTTTGTCAATGTTCTCTTCGCCTCCGTGCTCGCAATACCCTTTTTGAACATACTCGATGGCTATCTCCGCGATACGGTGATGGACGAGAAAATCCTTCAACAGATGGATCCTTCCTGGTTTGAGACCTTCCACCTTGACTTCGAAAAGAGCGATCTCGTCCGGGCCGTGGATTACACCATCTTTGGCTATGCACCGTTCTTGAGCCAATTGGATGCCGTCCTTAACGGTCAGTTCGTGAAATCCGCGGGCAATTTCTTGTACAACCTTATTTTCCGGCTGGAAGTCAACCCTCGGTACGCATCGGTTTTCGTCTTGCTTGGACTTCTCTACACCTGCTTGACCAGCTTCCTTGCCGGAGGATTTATTAGCATGTACTCAAAGGACTACCGCTCGACGTTCACGGAATTCCTGACCGACGGGGCAAAGTACTTTGGCAAGTTCTTCCGACTCGCCCTTGTTGCTCTCCTGATCTACTATCTCCTCTTTATTCTTCTTTTCGATTGGGTCAGCAGCGCCATCCCTCGCTGGACACAGAATGCCCCATCGGAAGAGACGCCCTATCTGTATTACATGGTCAGGGGCGTCATCGTTTTGGTATTCCTTTCCGTCCTTGCCATGATTTTTGACTATGCTCGAATTCGCATTGTCGTGGACGTTCGGACAAGCGCCCTGTTGGCATCGTTTGCTGGGGCGCGCTTTGCCTTTGGCAGTTTCATTCAGACATACGGGCTTTACCTCTTGCTGAGTTTTCTTGGCGTTATCCTCATCGCCGTCTATGCGCTGCTTGAATCACAGATCCCGCAAGATTCGTATTGGCCGCTGTTTGTGCTGTTCCTGCTGCAGCAGCTCTACGTGATTGCTCGGTTGTGGGTCAGGGCAAGTTTCTATGCATGCCAGACCCATTATTATCGCGAGCAGGCAAAAGATGAACTCCTTGCGCAGCCTGTAGCCGAACCGTCGCCGGCCTCTTAACTTCTTGACGTTGCCGAACAAGCAAAACTCTGGAGGATAGAAAGCCATGACCACGTCCCGCAGCTTCAGCAATCGTGCACTCGGAGGCCGCGTGCACCAACATTGACGATTGTGCGGACAATCCTTCTCGCCCTGCCCGCCGCTGGGACTGTGGTAGGGTGGTAGTCCCCGGCAAGGCGTTCTTCCTCCAAAGAAATTTCCTCTTCTTCTGCACCATCTTGCTTTGGCTTTTCTTCCATTTGATTGCCATATTTGTTGAAGAACCTTATTTCAGGATAAAATACGTAGAGCGGGCGCCGAGCATTGGCGGACCGCACCGAGATGGTTTGGTATTCGAAAGGAGCCCAGGAAGGGCGCTCCGGACACGAACGAGGCTAGGCTGCTATGAGAATTCTCAAACTGTGTTGCTCCCTTACCGCAGCGTTGCTATCCATGGCGTTCCCGTCCTTCAGCCAGGAGTCGGATAAAGACACCATGACAACGTACTACATGGGTGAAATCCTCGTCACTGGAAGGCGCGGTGGGGGCGAGGTTCTCCAGCTGCCGATGGCTGTGAGCGTCGTCGTTGCCAGAGATCTTATGGTGAATCGCGGCACGGGCCTCAACGATGCGGTGTGGGCTGTTCCTGGTGTCCTCGCGCAAAGCAGAACTGGCGGTCAAGATGTCCGGCTCACCGTACGCGGCTTTGGCGCGCGCGGCAATGGTGATCGCTCGAACGCCGGCACGATTCGGGGGATCAAGCTCCTGATCGACGGTATCCCCGAGACAGACCCCGATGGTCGCACTTCTCTCGATCTTGTCGATCTCCAGAGCGCAGCACGAATTGAAATCGTCCGGACTAACGCTTCCACCCTCTTCGGGAATGCATCCGGAGGCGTCATCAACATCGAATCACAATCACCGTTTTCGACCCCTTACCTCGAGTTAAGCAGTACCATGGGGAGCTTTGGCTTACGGCGGCATAATTTGAAACTCGGAGCTCTCATGGCCACTGGTCGGTTCTCACTCTCAGCCTCTAACAGCAACTTCGACGGTTGGCGCGAGCAAACGAGCAGCTCCGGCACCCAACTGCACGCCTCGTTCGTCTCAGAGCTTGACGGATCAGCCCAGCTCAAGCTGTTCGCCAGCGGTGCGGTCAACAGATTCGAGATCCCCGGTGGCCTCACGCAATCACAATATGATGCCGATGCCAAGCGGGCCAACTCAACATACGCAGCCCGGAATGAACGACGATACAATCGCGTCGGCCGCCTCGGATTCTCCCTCTCAAAGGCCTTCAGCGATGAGCAATCTTTCGAGATCATCGGGTACGTGACTCCAAAAGTCCTGCAACGCTCTGAGCGAGGTACGTTTCGCGATTTTAACCGCTACCATCTTGGCGGCGGGGTCGTGCATCAGTGGAAGCCCACCGATATCCCGTGGCTTGCCCGAGTGACCGGCGGAGTGGATGAGGCATACCAAGATGGTGCGATTCTCTTTTACAATCTGGTCAACGGCGAGCGCGGCGACTCTCTCCGAACGAACAAGCGGGAAGGCGCCAATACTCTTGGGGCTTTTGTTCAGGCTGAAGCGCTCCTGCTCGGCAACCTATCCGCAATCATCGGTGGCCGGTACGATCGTCAGAGCTACTTGAGCGAGATCTTCGCAGCAGGCGCGAAGCAGAAGAGCACCAATGACCAACTCACCCTTGATCACTTTACTCCGAAAGTCGCTCTGCTCTATCGCCTGACGTCAAATCACTCAGTCTACCTGAGCATCGGCGGGGGTGTTGAAGCGCCTGCCTTCAATGAGGTCGACCCCCCTCCAACCCTTGTGGGAGTCCAGCTCAACCCGTTCCTGAAGCCGATGAGCTCGACGACGATTGAACTGGGTGTCAAAGGTTTTGAGTTCTTCCGGAATCACACACTCTTCCGTTCGCTCCTCTACTCGCTCGCAGCCTATTCAATCTCCATCAAGAATGAAATTGTCCCATACGGCGACGGTGTGTGGTTTTTCTCGGCAGGTGAGTCGCGCCGAAATGGGCTCGAGCTCGGCGCACAGGTCGAAATGCAATATGGATTTTCCCTCAAAGCTGCATTTACCTATCTTGATGCCGAGTACATTGCTTACACAAATGAGCTTGGCGATTTTTCCGGCCGGAAGGTGCCTGGAATTCCGCCAACCGTATTGAATGCGCGGCTTCGATACACCTCGAAAATCGGCCTGGATGCTGAACTTGGTCTCGAACACGTCGGTTCCTATTACGCCGATGATGGCAGCTCGGCAAAGGTCCCTTCATATCTCATCTTCAACGGCACCGCGATGTACACACTCCGCGCCGGAATTTTGAGTGCACTCGTTTTCGTCGGCGTCAACAACCTCGCCGATCTGCACTATGCCTCGTCTGCGTTCATTAATCCCGTCACCCGCACCGGCAGCGGAGCTCCGATCGCTCCCTCGTATCTGGAACCCGGACTTCCGCGGAACACCTTTGGAGGTCTTGACCTTCGCGTTGATCTGTAGGCGAAGAGTGCATGCGGTTCAAGGATCTTCCATTGAGCCTTGTGGTTTTTGTGTCTCCTGCACTCTAGCGGTTGCAATGTACCGCATGCATTCGAGCATTTGATTTTCCTTTTGTCTCTCCTTCTTGCTTTCGAAAAGACTTGCATGTTTACCGTGAACTCTGTATAGTAATTGAGGAACCCTAGTTCGATGCAGAAGAGAATCCAACATAGTGTCCTGGCTCTTCTTCTCGCCAGCTATTTGCTCGTCGGCGTTTTAGGGCATCTTCCATCGTTATACCAATTCATCGGATGTGGAACTGGTTCCTGCACGCTCACCCAAAGCAAGCCTTCGCGTCCAGTCACCTCGAAAGTCTACTGGACGCAGTACAAACATATTCCCGCTGTTTCGCGGATCGTTGTTCCTTCTCCCGCGACCCTCACGGCGCCGAATTTCTTCCAGCAAGAGGCTTTGTTCTGTCTCATAAACCTTGAAGGCAGCAAACTCACTCCTCACACCCTTCCTCATTCGCAGCATTCTCGTGCTCCCCCTGTTTCATAGGCTCACTTCAATTTTGATTTCCAATTATTGAGCTCATAGGTCTCATCTGCGTTTAGTGAGATTCTGGCTAGCATTGCCCAGCCATCTGAACGATTGAAACGCGCCTTTGGATGCTCTCGTTTGTGTCCATCCTAAGGAACAGGAGGTATACCATGGAAAAGAATACGGCACAGGATCAAGGTCAAGTTGAAGGCCAAGGAGGGCTTCCAGTTCAATTGAAAATCCTTCTAGCGATCATTGGTCTGAGCTTGGTGCTGATAACATTGAGGGCTGCTGGTATCGTTTAAGAGCCAGGCAATAGAGTTGTGTTTGATGTCGGTGATACGGGTTTTCTAGTTTGCCTAAGAAGAGATTTGTTTCATTCGTAGTATATGTTCCTTTCCAGGAGTTGGAAGACTGCCAGAGGGGAAACCTCTTGATTAGAAAGCCAGGAGAGCTCAAACAGGGATTGATGCCGCCACGCCCCACCAAATACAATGCTAACAACGCTCTATCGGTCATCACCAAGCCGTTTCAGGAGTTTTTTCGGTTAGAGTCTGCTTCCGGCATTTTGCTAGCCGGCTTCACGCTTCTCGCGCTTATCTGGGCAAATTCACCCTGGAAGGAGAGCTATGAGGCGTTTTGGCACCTGGAAGTCTCCATCGGATTTGGCGGCGCCCATTTGTCAAAGAGCCTTCTTCATTGGATTAATGATGGCTTGATGGCCATTTTCTTTCTCGTGGTTGGGTTGGAGATCAAACGGGAGCTGCTGATCGGCGAACTCGCTGAAATCAAGAAGGCCACCTTGCCGATCGCTGCTGCCACTGGTGGGATGATTGTTCCGGCTCTGATTTACGTCGCATTCAACTATGAAACGAGCGCAGTGTCCGGATGGGGAACTCCGATGGCAACGGACATCGCTTTTTCATTGGGAGTGCTGACGCTACTCGGGAAACGTGCTCCTTATCAGTTGAAAATCTTCCTGACGGCTTTTGCAATTGTCGATGACCTCGGGGCTGTGCTTGTTATTGCCATTTTCTATACCAGCGAGATTTCATTTATCGCATTAGGGGCAACCGTTCTGGCGCTTGCAGCGCTACTCGTGCTTAACAAGGCAGGCGTTCGACGATTGCTCCCCTACTTGCTGGTGGGACTACTGTTGTGGTTTGCCGTCTTGAAATCTGGTGTTCACGCAACAATTGCTGGTGTGATGCTTGCGATCACAATTCCTGCGCGCGGGGATTCAGAACAACATGAAACATACACCGAACGGACTCCATTGCAGAGACTGGAACACACTCTTCATCCTTGGGTTTCATTCATCATTATGCCGGTGTTTGCACTTTCGAACGCGGGTGTGGAGCTGAGCGGACAATTGCTATCCGCCATTCTCCACCCGGTCGGTTTGGGAATTATTCTTGGCCTTTTGCTCGGGAAGCAAATTGGAATAACATTATTTTCTTGGCTCGCTGTAAGAACTGGAATCGGCAGTCTTCCAACCGGGGTTCGATGGCTTCATGTGTACGGCGCAAGCCTGCTCGGAGGAATCGGATTCACAATGTCGCTCTTCATTGCGGCGCTCGCATTTGGAGAAGGTCATTTGGCGTCGATTGCAAAAATTGGCGTCTTGATCGCGTCAGGACTTGCTGGAACTGTCGGGTGGATCGTCCTAAGGAAAACAAAAGTGCAAGTAATGTATACCGCCAGTTCTCGCTGAGAACAACCGCACCTTGGATCCAAAGCGGCAGTAAAGTACTTATGAGTAAGCACGCTAACAACCTACGTCGTAAATGCAATCACGTTCTGTGAAAAACGAGGTTTATTCGAGTGAACCGAGGTGGGAGCTGTCTGACGCTATCCACGAACACTCGATATTTTTGCACTGGGAGCTACATGCAAGTTTCGGCAAAAGGACTGAATTGCTTTCTCATTCAAGCGGTTCAGTGTCTGACGAAACCTAGGCTAGAAAGGAATGCATGAAAATCACGCTTCGCCTCATCGTCTCGCTCGTTGTGGTGGCAGCACTTGTAGCATCCGGCTTTTCATATTGGCAAGTCCAAAGCGAGAGAGATCGTCTTAGACAGGAGTTGGACGTCCGGGCCGTCATCTTGGCTGAAAGTTTGCAGGAGTCGGTCAAGGAGCTCTTGCGGTCTAACTCACCGGTAAGATTGAAACGTCTCGTCGATCGATTCGGAAATCGTGAAAGCCTTGTCGGGGTAGCAGTGTATGACAGCTTGGGGGTACATTTGGCCTCTAGCCCTGCGCTGTTGACAACGATGAAAGCATCCCCCGTTCAAATCGTGGAATCTTTTACAAGAAACGAGAGCGTCTCTGGATTCGAGCCTATCAACGGCCGAACTGCGCATGTCTATGCTGTTCCTCTTCATCTTGATGGGAGGACAGTAGGCGCGCTCTTGCTCCTTCACGATGCCTCCTACATTGATGCGAGACTCGAGGGGATTTGGCACACGAACTTCGTTCGCCTGCTTACCTTGTCGTTTCTGATTATTCTCACGACGGTCTTGGTAGTACGATGGAGTATTACAGGTCCGATCGCACAGATTGCTGGATGGATGAAAGGATTGAGGATGGGGAAGATCAACCAGCCGGTGACTGTTCCGCGGGGAGACATTTTGGGTCCTTTGGCGGAGGAGGTGGCGCTTCTTGCAAAGAGCTTGGCCCTCGCGAGAGCGACAGCAGAAGAGGAAGCCCGCTTGCGGGTTGAAGCGGACTCTCTCTGGACTGCCGAACGTTTGAAAGAGCATGTGCGGCATGAGTTAGGTGGAAAGAATCTCCTTATAGTTTCGAACCGCGAACCATATATGCACGTCAGGCAAGGAAGCACTGTAGAATGCATTGTTCCTGCGGGCGGCTTGGTGACTGCATTGGATCCAATCCTACGGGCGTGTGGAGGTGTTTGGATCGCAAGCGGAAGCGGGGACGCAGACCGCGAAACATCAGATGAAAAAGGCAGACTGCGAGTCCCACCAGAGGAGCCAACCTACACGCTTAAACGAATTTTCATTTCGAAAGAGGAAGAAGAAGGATACTACTACGGTTTTTCCAATGAAGGAATTTGGCCACTCTGCCACATCACGCATACTCGTCCCATCTTTCGCCTGCAGGATTGGATCAGCTATCAAAAGGTGAACGAGATGTTTGCCGGCGTGTTGCTCGATGAAATTGCTCATGAACAGGAACCGCTCATCTTAGTACAGGATTATCATTTTGCCCTTCTCCCGTTATTGATCAAATCAAAACGTCCTGACGCGCGGGTGGCAATATTTTGGCACATTCCGTGGCCAAATCCGGAAGTGTTCGGGATTTGTCCCTGGAAACAGGAGATTCTCCTAGGTCTGTTGGGCGCAGATCTCATCGGATTTCACATCCAGTTTCACTGCAATAACTTTCTTGAAACCGTCGATCGATTCTTGGAGTCAAAGATTAATTGGGATCAATTTTCCGTCGAACGCCGGGGAATGGTTACAACGGTGAAGCCGTTCCCAATCAGTGTTGCTTTTCCAGGCCTCATGTACAATAGAGAAAGGCCGGGACCTGTCCAGAAGTCTCATCTGGAAATCGTCTTGAAGAAGGTCGGCGTGAATGCAAAGTACCTCGCGGTCGGGGTTGATCGGATCGATTATACCAAAGGGATTATTGAACGATTCAAGGCGGTGGAGCGATTTCTCGAAAAATACCCGGACTATGTTGGGCAATTTACGTTTGTAGAACTTGGCGCACCCAGCCGGACTCACATCAAGCGATATCATGATCTGATGGCCGAACTGGAAGAAACGATC
>Ga0315281_10002921_pt1 | contig 25241 bp, 27 predicted proteins | sample YL17G07_0_MG_FD_204540 | JGI IMG/M metagenome (GOLD analysis project Ga0315281, IMG submission 204540) | Sediment microbial communities from Yellowstone Lake, YNP, Wyoming, USA - YL17G07_0 | ecosystem: Environmental > Aquatic > Freshwater > Lake > Sediment | place: USA: Wyoming | collected... | reverse complement strand
GCTGGAAGAACCAGCCCTTTAATATTCGTTTACAATATGAATCACAGACTATTTTTTAGCCTTATTCGCACCTTTGCTCTCAGTAAGTTTCTTCAGTTCTGCTTCAATCCTTGCCTCCCTGCGGAGTCTTGTATCTTCAGACTGAATTATACCAAGTTGATGAAGCATTGGAGCCTGTCCCCACCACCAAGAAAAGTCTTGCTGCGCATGGGCAGTGCCTTTATATCCCTGAAGTTTATAAAAGAACCACATCTTTGCATATGCATTCTCTATCTCAGAAGGATTGTTTTTACCTTGATAGAATAATCCATATACTCCAAGTATTGGCCCTATTACTGGTACCTTGCCTTTTGTTGTCTTAAAGGCATTGTATACTCCTTCTCCAAGCGGCCCTGGCCCTAATACTGCGGCTATACCGTCTCCCATTGGAAATATATCCCTGTCTGCAGCAGATGGATATAGCATATTATCCCTGACAAGTCCATCTAATATCAATTGGGCTTGATCTGTCAACATAAATGCCTGAATCATATAATCATCTAGATTCTCAAGATATATCTCAGAAAACCTTGGTCCATGACACTTTGAACACAACTCAATCCACTTATCTCTCTTATTCAGATTGTCTTGCGAATGTATATCAATCTTTGGAGGTATAATCTTTATTCCATAAGGATAATCCTTTAAAGAAGACTTAAAGTTAGCCTGAGTAGGAGGCACTGTCCCCATCCTCCATATACCTTTAGATACAAAATTATGCGAGTATCTGTCTCCGCCTTGATACATATGACACAACTGGCATGTAGGGGTTCGATAATCCTTTCCAACTTCAACCTGAGCTAAAGGTTTGCTGAAATCAAACTTCTCTTTCTGCATTTCATAGATTTTACCATGCTTTGAATCATTATAGGTCTCTGCATCTGGATGATCTGGACCCATGTGGCAGGACTCGCATGCCTCTGGTTTACGAGCCTCTTCTGCTGAGAATGAATGTCTTGTATGACAGCCATCGCATTTTTCAGTTGCAGCATGACACATGTCGCAGCCAACCATACCAGGGAGCTGGCCTCTTCTATCAGCCTCTGCATACCAAGGAACAATTACATTTGACTCCCATCCCTGAATATGATTTGGGCGTCCATGCTCTCTTTCCTGCATCAACTGCTGAACCTGCTCTCCGTGACACTCACCGCATGTGTTTGCTGATGTCATCTGGATTTGATTAGTTTTCTTATTTACATGACAGTCAAAACAATCTACCTGCTTAATCTTTCTGCCTGTAATTTGCTCAATCTGTTTTGTCCTTGCTGCAAGATACGGGGTCTTGTTTGGATTATAATGCGCAGATGACTTCCAATCCAAAACCGTTCCCTTATTTATACCTTCGTGACACTTGATACACAGATCAGGTCTATTCTTAGTTATAAAGATAGTATGATCTATTTTATCTGACGGCACATAATGTCTCTCTGGAGACCAATACATATGGAGCTTAGTCGGTTTATAATAATCGCTTAAAGGCCCAGCGCCTTTTGTTAATCCAACATTTTTTTCATACATGTCTTTATAAGCGTCTGAGGTACCTTCGTACAAACCATTGAAAGGCTTTACAGTATCAGCTCCATCCTGCGCAATTACAGGCATTGACATAAAAACCATTAATATGAAAAAAATCAAGCCTACTGCTAATTTTCTACTGACAAGATCTTTCATCTATCCATCTCCTTAGGTTAGTTTATATTATTTATTTTTATGCAGGGATGCCATATCTTCCTTAACACATAAGGACTTTACGTAATAAACCAGATTCCACCTTTGTTCTTCAGTCAATGATTCCTCAAAAGAAGGCATAGGTGTGCCTGTCATTCCTGTAGTAAACCTAAGATAGATATCCTCATCAGCGCTTCCGCCTCTGAAATTATCGCCAGATGTAAAATCAAATGGATAAATCGGATTACCTGCATCATCTCTTAGCTTGTTAGCCTTTAAACCGTCTCCTTTGCCAGAATCTCCATGACATTCAAAGCAGCCCTTTTCCATATAAATCTTCTTTCCGCTTGCCACTGCCTCAGCAGTATTAGGAAGTTTATTCATAATCTTAATTGAGGCATCAGGCTTTTCATCCACAAATAACTTTGAAAAACCCTTTACAATAGGCACTAATTGTGACAACTGGTTATCGTCAAGCACATCCCAAGGAATCATGCTAGTCCCAGGCATACCTCTTTTAATAGTGCTTAGTATGTCTGAATCTGATGGAAGCGAACCGCTTGGAGTTGAGCGAATCTTGTAAGTACCAGTCGTTAAATCTCTTGGTTTTGGGAAAATTGCCTTAGCAACAGGTCCCTTTCCATCGCCTTTTTCACCGTGACAAGGGGCGCAGTATTTAATATACATAGCCTTGCCATCCATAACTGGTTCAGCATATACTGTCTGAGCAGCGAGAAAGAAGATCACGGCAAGCACAAAAATAAATGACATCTCTCTCAAGAACATTTTCCTACATTTGTGTTCCATACCAATATTGCGTGTAACCTAACCCGCATAACTAAGCTGCGGATAATTATTAAAATAATTATGGTTACTCCTCCTCTCAAAGGATTTCCTGTCAATGACAGGATTACAAACTACAAACATCTCTTTTCACGTACAAAATTAGATACCTCCTCTCATTAGAATATAAGAAACACAGTCCTTATGGTTATAGTGATTAATTTTGAAATGCTATGAGTTAATAAAGAGTAACAATACCATGACTAAATAATAATTGGGACAGCATTTAATAATTAAAACTATACCAATAATATCAACTATAGATAGAGGTTGTCAATATGTATTTAAAAAATATAATATTTTGTTATTCTTTTTTCCCAAACTTAAAGGAAAATAGATTATTGCCTTCCCCCAATTCTCTCTCGCAAGCAACTAGACATTCACCGCAATTTACGCAGTTAATATCCTTGCGCGGCAGGCGAGGCTTTACGTCCATGAAACAAATCTTCTCGCATCCCTTGCAATCAGTGCATCTTGAGGAATTCTTCCTGTCAAACTTTATCCTTAGAGAATAAGGACTCAACCATCCAAAAAGGGTCTGCATAAGTCCTGCGGCGCAGACATATCTGCAAAATATATGACGCACAAATATGCTTGTTATCCACATATATATTGTCACGCCAATAATTCCAGTATAAAGACCAATTCCTATTTGATGCTGCGTTATCTCCCGCCAAATCTCACTTGGGGCAATAAAAAATCCTGTTAGAAATGTCCCTGTTATTGGAGGCACTGTTGTCAAAAATAATATAGATATTAAGCCGTATAAAAATGGATTACCTAGTTTTATAGCAGGGTCATTTATCTTTTTCATATAGATATTCCTGCGTCCTATCAGTTTTAGCGTAAGAAATTCAGTCAATTCAAAGAGAGCGCCCTCTGGACAGAGCCAGCCGCAGGCAAACCTTCCAAAGAAAAACCCCAATATTGGAAACACTGTTAAAACCAAAAACCAAGGCAGAACTGCCTTTAAGACAAACCTTATCGCAACCGCTGCAGACCCTTGCGCCGACATATCTGTAAATGTATTACTTGGCAGACCCAATGTCCAGACACTACCCAAAATATAAAGCTCCTTACTGTCTATATCATAACGAAGGATATTCAATATAGGGACAAGAAAAATAAAGATTAAACATGCTGCCTGTGTCAGACGTCTGTAAGATTTAAGTCTTTTAACGCTCATTTGAAACCATCCTATAAGAAAAGGGCTGCTGTTTTATCAGCAGCCCTGTCTATAAATATTTAATCGTAATTTAAAACTATGCTTGCGGAGTCAAGATATTTGATGAGCCTTTTCTAACAGGAGCATTACCCATTGTAAAAAAGTCTAATACAAGTAACCCTACTCCAATAAAGAAGCCTACGCCAAAGAATGCCCTGAATATCCAAAACCATTGATTATAATGAACCTTAACTGTTTCAAAGTCAAGCCCCATAAGTCTTTCCATATAGACCTGAACCATTCCAGCCCCTGTCAATGTCAAAACCATCAATATCATAGATATAGTCATCCACCAGAACGCCTTATACGCCCTGTCTGTATTAAAATCTTTGAGTCCTTTGATATTAGGCACTGCTATGTATATTATTGCAACTATAAGCAGCACATATGCCCCATAAAATGCTAAATGACCATGGGCATTGGTAATTTGAGTTCCATGAGTCCATTTATTGACCTGCGGAAGCGTATGTATTACTCCCCAAAGTCCAGCTCCAACAAAATTGAAAATCGCATGAGCTACGGATAAAAACAGTCCAATACGATTTGAAACAACCCTGTTCTCTCTGGTAGTCCTAAATGCGTCCCATACCATGATTAATAGAGGCACTGGCTCCAAAGAACTGAATATTGCCCCGACCCATAGCCAATATGGAGGAGTTCCTATCCAATAATAATGGTGTCCAATACCTAGTATTCCTGTAAATAGTACTAAGAAAACTTCAATATACATCCATCTCTCAAGCATGGCTCTTGGGGCATTGGTAACCTTCATAAGCATAAATGCAAGCAGAGCGCCGGCTATAACTTCCCATGCGCCCTCTACCCAAAGATGAACTACCCACCACCACCAAAACTGATCCTTAACCATACTCTTGATATATACCATTCCAGGCAGATACATAAGAGTCAAAAATACCATACCGCCAATAAGAGTACCCTGTATTCCAGTAATCTTTTTACTCTTAATAATGGTCATCACATTGTTTATCAAAAATAAGATTGCAGATAATGCTATCAAACAATCCGCCCATCTTGGAGCCTCAATATAGGTACGGCCTTCATTTAGAATGAGCGTGCCAAATATCAATTTATTCGCTTGCGGGTTGATACCCATTACTACGTAACCAACAACAACTAATAAAGTTGCAATTGCAGTTGCCCAAAACTGAAAATGAGCAAGCGGAAGGTTCCATAATTCGCCTTCTGTTTCTTCTATTACCACATAATATGTTGCTCCCATAAGACCGCACAACAGCCAGACAACAAGGGCATTTATGTGGAGGGTTCTGATTATATTAAAACTAATAATAAAAAAGTCCGGCTTGATGAACTGACCTGCTGCGATTAATCCTACTAATACCTGCACAAGGAATAACACAACAGCAAATGTAAAAAAGTTCATCGCTATCCGATGGCTCTTGTATTTCATTGATTATCCTCCTTATTTAAGACTTAAAAGAAAATTTACGATTTGAGTGCGTTCTTCATCTGGCATATCTGGATATGCCTGCATAGCAGAATCTGGAACTACTTCCTCTGGGTTTTTTAAATGACGAACATGCCAATCAGCATCAGGATGTACTGCGCCCTCATGCGTAAGGTCAGGTCCTGAAGTACCGCCAATGCCGCTTATTGAATGACAATCAGCGCAGGCATTTTTGGCATAGGCATCTGCAATCTTGATATCTGATGCAGCAGCCATTATTGGTTTAGGCGGCCAGCCGTTAGTATCAACCTTAGAAATCCAATCCAAAAATACAATGAGGCTGTCTGCTTCCTCAGATGTAATACCAAACTTAGGCATTGTTGCCTTTGGATTTGTCTTTTTCGGATCCATTAAGAATTTCTTTAGGTAACTCTTACTTGGAACACGATTTACTATCTTGGTCATATCAGGCGCAAAATATGAGCCATTACCCAGTATAGTATGACAACCTATACAATCGTACTTGTGCCAGACCATTTTGCCAGCATTGACTTCATCTGTTACGGTCTCAGCGCGCTGATCAAGCTTACCGAAGGTGTTCACAGTAAGTGCGATAAGTATGGCAAAACAAGCCAGACTTCCGAATATGAACAAATTCCTGTAGCCTTTGTTATCCATAAACTATTACCTCCTTAAATAATTACCCTGAATAAATCAGGTTTCTGTATATTAATAAAATGCTTGCGTGATAAGTTAGAGATATTTAAAACCGGACGTTAACCCCTTCACCCCATCAACACTGTAATAAAACTCACCTATCTTACATCAACATTATTCAAAAATAACATGATATAAATCATAATAACCCCATCTTCTCAAAATAACAATTCATTTGAATATTGTAAATATCTCTTACACATTAGCACGATTATTATAAATAATACAACTAATAATATTTATTATTTTGTATAATTAATTATAAAAGTTAAATACATAGAATAATAACTATTTGACAAAAATATAATCATAAGAATAAACTTGATTGTGACTTTGATGCGGAGGTGATTAAATGACAAATCTTGATCAATTATGTATTAATACAATAAGAATTCTCGCAGCAGATGCCATTCAAAAGGCAGACTCAGGACACCCTGGCGCTCCTATGGGAGACGCAGATATGGCTTATGTGCTATGGACAGAATTTCTAAGACATAATCCTTCAAATCCAAAATGGCATAATCGTGACAGATTTGTCCTATCTGCAGGACATGCCTCTATGCTTCTATACAGTCTGCTCCATCTATCTGGATATGATATTTCTCTTGAAGATATTAAAAACTTCAGGCAGCTTGACTCAAAGACGCCTGGACATCCTGAGTATAATCCAGAATGCGGAGTTGAGGTCTCAACAGGTCCGTTAGGTTTGGGTTTTGCCGTTGGCGTAGGGATGGCTATGGCTGAAAAATACCTATCAAGGATGTTTAACAAACCTGGATTTAAAATAGTAGACTATAAGATATACGCAATTGTCAGTGACGGGGACATCATGGAGGGCGTTTCTTACGAGGCAGCATCAATAGCAGGGCATCTAAAACTCGGAAATATGATATATCTCTATTCAGACAATAAAACCACAATTGACGGTTCAACGGATCTGACATTCACTGAAAATGTGGCAAAGAGATTTGACGCAATGAACTGGCATGTTGAAAATGTAGACGGCTATGACCTAAATGACATAAAGCGCGCTATTAACCGCGCAAAAAATGAGACTAATCGTCCCTCAATACTGATAGTCCGCACACATCTTGGTTTTGGCAGTCCTAATAAACAAAATGTCCCAGACATTCATGGGGCGCCCCTTGGCGAGGTTGAGCTTAAACTGACAAAGGAAAACCTTGGCTGGCCTCAGAAAAAATTTCACATACCTAAAGATGCCTTAAAGCACTTTAGAGCAGCCATTGAAATTGGTGAAAAACATGAGACTAATTGGAATGAGCTATTTAACAGATATAAAGAGAAATATCCAGAACTCGCTATCAGATGGGATAAGATAAGGGAAGGCGGGTACAAGATCAACTGGCAGGAAAAATTCCCGTATTTTGATCCAACCTCAGGAAGTATTGCCACTAGAAGCGCATCAGGAAAGGTCATTAATGATATTGCAGATATTCTTCCGCATCTGATTGGAGGCTCTGCTGACCTTACGCCGTCAAATGTTACTGCTATGAAAAAATTTGGCAATATCTTTGAAAGCGAAGGCGGAAGAAATATCCATTTTGGAATAAGAGAGCATGCTATGGCTGCTATTATGTCTGGAATGGCGTTAAGCAAGATGCTGATTCCATTTGGAGGCACATATCTGGTATTTTCAGATTATATGATTCCAGCCATTAGATTGTCTGCCCTGATGAAGGCGCATGTTATCTATATATTAACCCATGACTCAATTGGAGTAGGCGAAGATGGACCAAGTCATCATCCAATATCGCAGTTGATGAATCTCCGCTCCATGCCCGACCTCCTAGTAATCAGGCCTGCGGACGCAAATGAGGTGGTAGTTGCTTGGGAGATTGCAATTGAAAAACAGGACGGCCCAATAGCATTAATCTTTACAAGACAAAGCGTTCCTATTATTGACAGGACAATATATGCCCATCAACAAGCACTCAAAAAAGGCGCATATATATTAGCAGACTGTGAAGGAACGCCTGATATAATACTAATAGCAACAGGTTCAGAAGTACATCCAACGCTTGAGGCATATGAGGAGTTAAAGACTCAAGGGATAAAGGCAAGGCTTGTGGCAATCCCTTCATTTGAGCTTTTTGAGGAGCAGTCAAGTGATTATAAGGAGTCAGTACTGCCGTCTAATGTTGAAAAGAGACTTGCGGTAGAGGCTGGGGCAACTCTTGGCTGGTATAAATATGTAGGACTTAAAGGTGATATAATCGGTATAGATAGATATGGTCTATCTGCGCCTTCGGAACTGCTGTTTGAGAGATTTGGATTTACGAAGGAGAATATCTTGAAGAGGGCTTTGGCGCTGATTAATAAGTAAAGGAAACTATAAATGAAGCAATTTAGAGTCTATGCTGATACATCAGTATATGGAGGTTGTTATGACGATGAGTTCTCAGAAGAAAGTAGAGCTTTCTTTGATGAAATAATAAAAGGGAATTTTATCCTTGTAATTTCAACTACCATTTTACGCGAACTTAACAATGCGCCTGATTATGTACAGAAAATTTTTAAACAAATATCACCAGAAATGATAGAATATATAGAATATTCTGATGAAATAGCTAAACTTCGTGATGCTTATATAAAAGCAGAAGTAATCGGAGTCATACATAAATATGATGCTGAACATATAGCAACCGCAACTGTAGCAGATGTTGATTTTATTATAAGTTGGAATTTTAAACATATAGTTCATTTTGATAAAATCAGAGGCTATCAGGCAGTAAATCTTTTAAAAGGTTATAAGCTTATACTTATATATTCTCCAAAAGAGGTAATTGAACAATGAAACACAATAAAAAATTTGATTGTGTACAAATGAAATGGGATATTCAACAAAAAATCGCTGATGAGTTCAAGGATATTTCTGATGAAGAGGCTAACAAGATAGTAATGAAGAGAATATCTGAAAATCCAATTTTAGGCTCGTTTGTTAGTAAGATACCTTTGTCAAAGATCGATGTTAGTAGAGAGGATTAACTAAATATTTGGAGAATTATTTATGACAAGATATAAATTATCAGTAGTAATTGAGAAAGATACTGATGGTTATTATGCCTTTTGTCCGCAGCTTCAAGGATGTTACTCACAAGGCGACAAATATGAAGAGGCGATAGGTAATATTCAGGGTGCAATAAGGCTTCATATTGAAGACAGATTGGAGAGTAATGAAGAGATTGCTGCATCTGAAAATATTAGTCTTACTTCTGTGGAAGTTTTAGTATGAGTAAAAAACTTCCACGTGTTACAGCAAATGAAATAATCAAAGTATTAGAAAAATTAAAGATTACTTTATTAATAAAGAAGTCCAATACGCCGCATCCTAATATTTATTAAAAGTCCTATTGTCATGAAATTAGCTATCAAGGTTGTGCCTCCATAACTAATAAAGGGTAGAGGCACGCCAACTACAGGCATAATTCCAAGAACCATTCCTGTGTTAATAGTAAAGTAAATAAACAACATAAAAGTCAAGCCAATCGCAATCATTTTGCCAAAATCATCCTTTGCCTTTAGCGAAGTGTCAATACCTCTCATAAACAATAAAAAATATAGAAAGAAAATAACTGAGGCGCCTAAAAATCCCCATTCCTCAGCAAATACAGAAAATATAAAGTCCGTTTGTTTTTCAGGCAGGAATCTTAATGGTCCTTGAGTTCCTTTTAGGTATCCTTTACCTGTTGCCATGCCAGACCCTATAGTAATTCGAGACTGCTCAATCTGATAACCTATTCCCTGCGGGTCAGCCTCAGTATCAATAAATGCGATTATCCTGTTTCTTTGATATACCTTTAGATGATCAAATACGATGGTGCCAAATATAGGCACTACTATAACGCAGGTTATTATCATAATAATTAGAAATTTCTTTTCTATTCCCCTTGCCAGGGTTATCAGCGCAAAGAGAAATATCAATATCAATCCAGAGCCTAGATCAGGCTGTTTCATGATAAGAACAAAGGGCGGAATGGCAAATGCAATCACTGCAAACCCAAAATTCTTCGGAGTCATAAAACCCTTAAAACTAGATAAATACTTTGCAAGGGCTATAATAAAAATCAATCTAAAAAATTCCGTAGGTTGGAAAGAGATAAAACCAAGATTAAGCCATCTTCTTGCGCCCATCTTTCCTTGCCCGCCTATCAAGACAAACAATAAAATTGCCAGTCCAATGATATAACATGGATATGCTATTGACCTAAGAAAGGAATAATCAATAGAAACAACCATAATAAGCGCCAAAAATCCAATTCCTACCCAGACTGCCTGTTTGATATAAAAATTTGGCTGCACTGAGACAATGGCAGGTCTTGTTGCGCTGTAAATAGTCAATATCCCAATCCCACAAAGTAAAAATAGTATCAATAATATAAACCAATCAAAGTGTTCTAACAGTCTTTTTTTATTAGTCTTCATCGTCTTTATCCTCGTTTGGCGGATTTAGAAGATCAGAGTCAGTTATAGTATCAGACTCCAACTGTTGAACTTCTTTTTGTTCCATTTTGGCGGCTGCGCCCACAGGTTTCAAATATGCTTTAATAACATCAAGGGCAATTGGAGCTGCTGCGCTGCCCCCATGTCCGCCATGTTCAATAAATACAGAAAGCGCTATCTGTGGTTTTTCCACAGGGGCAAATGCTATAAACCATGCGTGGTCTTTGGTCTCAGCTGCCTGTTTCTTTGTATCTATCCTGCCTTTTACAACCTGAGCCGTGCCTGTCTTGCCTGCAATTGCAATGTCGGGCGTATAAATAGAATGAGCAGTTCCTCTAGGCGAACTCACTACTTCAAGCATTGCCTCTTTTACCTTTCTAAATGTCTCATCATGTATGGTCAACACTCGTTTTGGCTTAATTTCCTGTTCTCCCTTTAATAGTGTCAATGGATAATATTTACCGTCACTAGCTATTATAGAGGCCAAATTTGCAGCCTGAATGGGGGTTACTGTCAAATATCCCTGACCAATAGCTGTGATTAATGTTTCACCTAGATACCATGAATCATGCAGGGCTTTCCTTTTCCATTGCTTTCCGGGTACAATTCCTGCAGATTCGCCTGAAAGCTGGAGGCCAGTTTTTTCTCCAAGCCCGAATAGTTTAGCATATTTTTCTATCCTGTCGATACCAAGCCGATTCCCAACTTCATAATAAAAAAGGTCACAAGACTCAACAAGTCCGCGTGGAAAGGCAGTTGTTCCATGACCTCCCTTTTTCCAGCAGCCATATGAATGATTGCCAAGATGTCTAGCGCCATTGCAAAAAACGCTGAAATTATTATTTATTATACCCTCCTCAATCCCTGCTATTGAGTCAATAGTTTTAAAAATTGATCCTGGCGGGAAGGCGCTTTGAAGCGCCCTGTTTAATAGTGGAAATTTTTTATCGCTGTTTAATTTATTCCAAATCTTTGGGTTTATGCCAAGCGTAAAGTCTGCTGGTCTAAATGAAGGGAGGCTGACCAAAGACAATATCTCGCCATTATTTGGGTCTATAGCGACTAAAGCGCCTGTTCGTCCTTGAAAGTCATTTTCAGCAGCAATTTGAGCATTTATATCAATGCTCAGGATTAAATCCTTACCTTTGATAGGAGGCTCAAATTTCAAAACCCTTAAAACCTTGCCAAAGGCATCAACTTCAACGATTTTTTTACCTGCTATACCCATTAAAGTTGAATTATACAATCGTTCAACTCCCCATTTACCAATAAGAGTATCTTTTGTGATATTATCATTTGACGGATTATCCAATTGACTTTGTATTGGTTTTCCAAGATAACCAATAACATGAGCCATAAGGTTTTCATGGATATAATTTCTGGTAATATTTGTCTCAATTATCATTCCTGGAAAGTCAGATTTCTTTGCCTCAATCTTAGCAATATCCTCAAAAAAAAGACCATCTTTTAGTATAATTGGATTTAGAGAATTTAACCCGCATTTTATCTTGGCTGCCATCACAGTCTGATCAATAGAAAGCAGTTCTGATAGGCCTTTTATGTCTATACCCATTGAAAGAGGAAGCAAGGAAACAGAGAAATACGGTTTATTCTTTACTAGGGCAACCTTATTTCTATCATATATAATCCCCCTTGGGGCAGGTACGGCTAAAATCTTTACGCGATTCATATAGGATGCAGTATTTAGTTCACTTCCATGAAGTATCTGTAGATAATATAATCTTATAATATACAGACTAAATATCAATCCTATAAAATAAATGGAAAACTTAATGAATCGTTCAAAATAATGCTTATTCATATGATTATCGGTTACCCGTCTTTATTGAAATGCTGCTATTCATCTCTTATAGAGAAAAGATAGGTTACTACGCCATTTACCACTCCCTGAAACAATAATAAATAAAACGCTTCATTTAACTCAACAGGCATTGTATCAAATATCGCTAGACAAAAATAACTAGTGAATCCGCTGATTATTGTTATGCTAAAACCTAATATAAAATTAAAAATTTGCGTCCAATTTATTATCTTAACCTTTGCAAATACCATTATCATCACAATTATTCCATATGACAAGATATTTGGCCCAATAAACCTTAGAGAAATACTATCAATTATCAGCCCTATAAGACCTGCAGTGAGAAGCGCATTTAAAGGACTGACAAAACATGCCAAATAATATATAATCAGCAGAGTTAGATTTGTCTTGTAACCATGAAGACCAGCCTGAGAATCAATGATGATGGCAACTAAGGCTCCAATCATTAAAAATATCTGTCTGTGTTTTTTTAATATTAATCTTTTCATTTATAAATATTATATCATAAAAAGTATGCTATAAAATATGTCAAATGATTTTTCTTGACATATTCAATGAATGAGACCAATAATATTAAGAACTACTTTATATTATTATAATGGAGTAAAGATAATTCATATGAAGATCAAATATCTATTTTTATTTGTTATGGTTTCAATTATTTTTAATTATGGAGAACATTGCTGTATAGCCGCTTCTCAAGCTGCGCAGGGAGTGTCTTCAAATCAACCGCCTGCGTCTTCTGACCAGCCGCCTGCTTATGAGCAACAATCTAATATGCCTAATCAACAGTCTGAAAGTTTAGATAAAGAACAATCTATCAAGGTAAAGGAATATCCTGCTTCAAAGGATCAGACAGAAGCTGAAATGCCTCTATCCACAGCTAATTGGGAAATTCCATCTACTTATGAAATACAAAGAGGTGATACGCTTTGGGATATTGCTGAAAAGATATATCATTCAAACTTTCTCTGGCCTAAGATTTGGCAGTTCAATCCTGAAATCAAAAATCCTGATGACATACATACAGGACAAATAATAAAGCTTCCAACATATTCAGATAATCAAGAAAGTTACAATATGCCCATACCTAAGGAGCTTATTATAGAATCAAAAGAAAAGGCTAAATCTGGCCTAAACAACGATTCAAGAAGCATTAAAATTGAACATAAAATAGCCGTTAAACATGATATAATCCCAAAGGTTACTTCAAATGTCAATGAAGCAAGCCTGATTCTTCAGGGAGGCTATATTGATAAGGAATTAAAATCCTATGGACATACTATGACTAATCCTGAGGGAAAGAGTATTTTGGGAACTAGTGATTACATTTATGTAAATACTGACATAGACGATTACCATGCATATTATATAATGCGTATGGAACAACAAGTTACTCATCCTTTTAGTGGGCAGAAGTTAGGCTATTTGATCAACTTTGAAGGTATCTTAAAGATAACCAGCAAGGAATATGGATATAAAAAGGCTTTAATAATTTCTTGCTATGATGAGATAAAGGAAAATGATACCCTTGTTCCTTTTTTTACAATAGAACCTACATATAGAGTCTCTGAGAAACCATTTATTAACGGAGTTATTGTTCTAACAAAACATTCGAATTATATAGGGCAATTTGATATAGTATATACAGACAAGGGTTCTTCAGATGGAGTTGTCTCTGGTGACATTTTTACTATATATATATCTGAACATTCAAGACAGCCGATTGGAAAAATAAAGATAATATCATCTCAAAAAACTACATCAACTGCTTATGTTATAAAAAGCTCAAAAGAAATAAAGATCGGGTCGGTTTTTTAATTTATGTGTCGTAGGGGCAATTCATGAATTGCCCCTACAATTCTATTTCAATGTCCGCCGTGAATCAATGTAGGCAGGCATCTTACACATACCATCTTTTTCTCGTTATTTTGGATTACTTCAATATAAATTTTATCTTTCTCAGTTGAATTACAAACAAAACATTTTACGTCCATTTTAAGTCTCCTATGAAGTTATTTGTGAATTAATTTCATCAACAACCTTCTGTGGATCAATATTGTGCATCATTGCGCCAAAGGATATTGATTCCATATTGATACCAGGGCATGTAAAACACCCATTGCCAAAATATTTTTCAATTACCTTCTTTGAATCAGGGCTTTCCTTTATTACAGCGCCTATTATAGAGTCTTTAGTTATTGCAGCCATATCTGCCTCCTTTGATTGTTATCATTAGTAAATTTTATCATGAACAGATATTGATTAATATGACTTATATCATAAGCTGTAGTTTAATTATATTTTATCCATACAGTCTTTTAAAATCAATTCGCATATCTAATAAAAAAGGAATTCACCGCAGAGAAAGATAATATTAATTGAAAACTAAAAAGCTTTCACCACGAGACACAGAGGAAGATAAAAAATTAATGAATTTATTATTAAATCTTTTCTCTGCGCTCTCTGCGCCTCTGCGGCGAATTCCTTTTTTTTGCTATAATATAATATTACTCTATTAAATGCAAATTGGCAGCACAGTTACTTCACGCCGCCTTTAGTTACCACAAAATGCACCCTTCTGTTTTTATACCAGCATGTCTCTGCATGTTCTGTGCATACAGGATTTTCTTTACCATAACTAAAGGTGCTCATCCTGTCTTTAGGAATTCCCAAAGATTGTAAATAATCAAATACAGCCTTTGCCCTTCTGTCACCTAACGCCAGATTATATTCTTGTGTCTCTCTCTCATCGCAATTTCCCTCTATTGATAATAAATATTTAGGATTTGCTATCATTGAATCTGAAACACTCTTAAGCGTTTTCTCTCCTTCTGGTTTTATGACAGAGTTATCAGTATCAAAATAGATTTCTGGATAGGGTCTGGATACTGCCCCTGTCTTAAGAAGGTTTGATACTTCAGCAATTTTTGCAATTCTTTCAGCGCTCTTTGCTGCCTCAGCTTCAGCGTTGCTTTTTGTCTCGTTTGTAGGCGGCAGAATGTCCTCTTTAACCACCTTTGGCGCGGATGTTGGAGCAACTGCCTGTTTTGGACTACATCCAATCATGAACATCATTAGTACAAATAATAAAATCATTACTAGTTTTTTCACTATTGATAACCTCCTATTAAATCTATTTCTTAGACGCTCATCGCCTATTGTCTACGCGTATTTTTCTTAGTATCTCCATGACTTATTAAACCCTCATCGCCTTAACCCCATCTACCTTATATGAACTGCAACATTAAAAGACTCTGCATTTACTAAAAAATGCGCTAAAATGCTTGCCGCATATCCAAGAGCTATTATTGGCGTCCATTTTAGATGCCCAAAGAATGTATATCTGCCCTTTGAAGCTCCCATCAGAGCTACTCCAGCAGCGCTCCCAATTGAAAGCAAACTCCCGCCAACTCCAGCAGTGAAAGTTACTAAAAGCCACTGTCCAAGCGGCATATCTGGACTCATTGTCAACACTGCAAACATAACAGGAATATTATCAACTATAGCTGATATTATTCCTATCATTATATTAGCAAATGTTGAACCCATTTGTATATACAAGGTATTTGAGACAATTGCCAAGTATCCAATAAATCCAAGCCCGCCAACACATAATATTACTCCATAAAAAAATAAAAGCGTGTCCCATTCTACCTTAGCCACTTTATCAAATACATTAAATGGCGTTTCATCATCAATATTTTCATTTACTTGAATTTCTCCATATCCCTTTCCATGAGTCTTTTTGAGATAAAAACCTAAGAGTTTTAAATAACTAAAACCTGTCATCATTCCAAGCATTGGCGGTAGATTGAGAAATTGATGAAAACATACTGCAGTTACAATCGTTAACCCAAAAAGAGCGATCATCCGTTTTGCCCCTCGCTTAATAGGTATATTATCTGTAGACACAGGTGGAATCATATTTGGCACTGCAAAGTGCATAATAGCCGCAGGAACCAAATAATTCACAGCAGACGGTATAATTAGGTTAAAAAACCCAAAAAAATCAATAAAACCCTTTTGCCAGACCATCAATGTAGTTATATCGCCAAATGGACTATATGCGCCGCCAGCATTTGCCCCCACTACAATATTAATACAAGACAGACTTACGAATTTATAATTATCCTTTCCAACTGCCATTACAACAGCGCACATCAATAACGCAGTGGTTAGATTATCTGCAATCGGAGATATAAAAAATGCCAAGGTTCCTGTTATCCAAAACAATTTTCTATATCCATAACCTCTATTAACCATCCAGCACCTTAGAGCCTCAAAGATATTTCTTTCTGTCATTGAATTAATATATGTCATAGCAACAAGTAAAAATAAGAATAACTCTGAATACTCTAAGACATTATGCCGTACCGCAGCCTCCGCCTCATACGGCAGTCCATGCGACTTATAGATATACGCTATCATTGCCCATATCAGCCCAGATGCAAGCATGACTGGTTTTGACTTTCTAAGATGAGTATATTCTTCAGCCATCACGAACAGATAGGAAATGACAAAGATTGCAAGCGAGATATATCCAATCCAACTAGATGTAAGATCCATCCGCTTAATGTTATCTCCGCTAGAGGCGCAAACCAATGTTGAATACATTGAAAATATTATTATTGAAGTAACTCCCGTAAACATGAGCTTATAAAAATTACACTTCATATTACTCTCCTTTTTACGATGAGGGCTATTTCATTTCTACAACTTTTATTGAATATCATTATTAAAATGATTAATCAATTCCGACTTTAAAGACTTATTCTCATTAGCAAAAGAGATAGTACTATGCGGGAAAGGAATTTCAATGTTATTTATATCAAAGGCATATTTAATGCGTCTCAAAAATTCTCTGCCAATTTCCCATTGTTTTATTGGTATTGTCTTGATTCGCCCTTTAATATTTACGGCAGAACTTTCAAACTTTTCAACACCAAATATCTCAATTTCCTCTATAATAAAATTGCCGTAATACGCATCTTTCTTCAAAGCAGAACCTACTGACTTCATTACTTCAATGACCTTGTCTACATCTTCTTTATATGAAATTCCAATCTCAAAAACATAGGCAGACCATTTATAGGTTAAATTACTTAAGCTGGTTATAGAACCAGCAGGAAATATATGAACTGTTCCGCTTTGATCTCTGAGAATAATTGTGCGAAAGTTTATTTTTTCTACAAGCCCGCCCTTACCATTGATAATTGCAACATCGTCAACACGTATTTGGTTTTCAAATATAATGAAAAAACCAGATATTAAATCTCGAACTATATTCTGCGCTCCAAATCCGATTGCTATTCCAGCAATACCAGCGCTTGCTATTATTGGACCTATATTAATCCCGATTTCATTAAATATAATTAATATTCCAGTTATCCATAAAAATATTAGTAATGCCTTTCTTGATAAGTTAATCAATGTTTCTATGCGTTTATTTGACTCTGAAGGCGGTTCGCCTTCAATTGAACTTTGACTTTGCAAGTATAGTTTTAATTTATTGATTAACTTGCGGATTAGTGACGTTGCAATAAATAAGCACGCAATGACTAATATTATTCTAAATAAACTTGTAAAGACTGCTGCAAGCCATTTCAGATGTAAGAAACTGTCTATTAGATTTTCCATTATTTTCTCCCTATTTTATCTTGCTCCAGTTTGTAAGGCGCTTCAAGTTTATTCTCAAAAATCAACTGAATTTTCATCGTTATCCATATAATAGCATATCTTCACGCCTTATCTATAAAACATTACTGCTAAATAATAATCCTGCTGGAAATTGAGCAAACAAATATATGATACAGGTTAAAATGTAGTTTTCAGACTTAAACATATAGCCAAATATTCATTATATATATCAAGGAAAGACTTATACTCTCGACTCTCTTTATAAAAAAGTATCAAAGAATATGAAGAAATTCCCAACAATACAAGGTAAATATGCTTCTATCAAGGTTTTAACAAAAAAAGGACTTGAAGTGAAGATAGTATTTTGCAGTATAGAAAATGCCAAAAAATGTGGCGCAGTGTTGTCCACTGATATTGATTTAAGTTCAGAAGAGATTCTAAATATCTACATAAAAAGATGGACAATAGAGCCTTTTTTTAAGGAATGCAAACAACATCTTTATCTTGGCAAAGAACAATGCCGAAATTTTGATAGTATATTCGCCTCAAATGCAATCGCTCTTATAAGATATATCTTTCTTGCTGTAACCTTAAGATATGAAAACGATGATCGAATTCTTGGCGAATTATTTAAAGATATTCAAGTTGATATGAAAAATATCTCAGCAAGCCAAATAGTTATTGACTTCATAACAGATATAGCTTATAATAAGTCAATAAAGGAAAATATGCATCTGTCAGTATACAAACAATTTACACAACTAGTTGATTCTATTAAATATTCTTTATCTTCATTACTCATTTTCAATGAGTCGATGGGGTGCGAAACTTGAGTAAATAAACTTGTAAAAGACTAACGCATCTTACGTTTAAAAAACTAAGTCCTTATTATGCTATGTTTAAAATATTTTTTTAATATTTCTAAATTTTTTTCTGCACATCTCTGTTTCTTTGCGGTGAACTCTAGTAATGAGAGCCAGATGACTTAAACTTTATTTTTTTATCTGTTTCATGGATATAAAAGGTAATTTTTTGTTCCAATTTAGTCCAATTTAAAAGTGTGTTTTCTATAGCAATTGTTGCGGGCGGAAAGATACCGCCAGAGATTATTATCTTATTTTGCAGCAGCTGCATCGTTATTTCATGAGCAGTATCTGATAATTTTGCTTGATGAAGGGCTAGTTTCTCTTTGGAGTCTTGATATTTCTGCTCTGTGGCTTCTGATAGTTCTAAGAGCTGCTTTTTCACTTCATGTGGTATCTTTTCTTGAGATTTCATCAAATTATGTGTTTGATGTTTTACCTTATCAATATTTTCAGCAGACTGTTTTATTATTTTCATCAGTTCAGGCGTCTTTGAAGCTTCTGAGGAAAACGTCATACAGAGTTTTTCATAATTTTCTGACTTTATAGTAAGTTCATTAAGCCCTTTTTCAGTTGGAGAGCCGCAGTTATTGACTTTTATACTAGATTGAGTAGTCAATTTACTTCTGATAACACTCCCTGAAACGCTTACTTCATCTTTGGCGGTTATCTGGGAATCTATGACATCATTAGTAACCCTAACTGTACACCCGCAGGTAACTTCAGTAAATTTAAATGAGTGAACAGATAGATTTTTAGGACATTTTATTCTTACAGGGCTTGCTGCAGTTCCAATAGTATTGCCTTTAATCATTATTTCTGCAGTATCCGATTCAATGGTACAGCCTTCAGGAACATCAGTCTCTATAACGATTTTATTGGTAGCCTTTATCTTTATATTAGGATCAATCTTTGCGCTTATTCGCAGTCTGCCATTAATTGTGACATGTTTCTTAACTTCTTCAGTTATGACAGTCTCATCAAATGAGATTTTTATGGATCTTTCATCTATAACAACATATTCTAAATGATTTTTGATTAATTCTACGAGTTTATCAGAAAGTACGATACCGGCTTGCAAGAGCGCGTCGAATGTTTCTACTGCTTTTTCATCTTTCCCAACTGCCTTACCCTCTTTCAAGACGGTCTTTGGCATGTGGATGTCTTCACCTATGACCATTCCTGCTCTAAGGCTGCTTACAGAAATTCTTTTATTACCCATTATTTCCTCCTTAAGTCACTCCTCTAACATACTAACATACTATAATATTATTTGCAAATGTTAAAATTAAACTAAAAAATCAATTTTGTTATATTTTTCTATTAATTAATTAAAATAATCTATGTTTTTTGTGTATATCGTAAAACAATAATTCTTAAATAAAAATATTATTAAACAAACTTTGACATCAATGAACTCTATAATATAAAATAATCTATATTTGATGGGGCGTCGACAAACGGCAAGTCTGGAGACTTTGGATCTCCCATTTGGAGGTTCGAATCCTCCCGCCCCAGTTATTATTGGATGTCGCCCTGCGACTTTAAGGGTGTCGTCCTACGACTTTAAGGGTGTCGTCCTACGACTTTAAGGGTGTCGTCCCACGACTTTAGTAGAAATTTAGTAAAAAGGAGAATTATATTATGCCTGAAGGAATACGCTTAATATCTGGAAATTCCAATAGAGGACTTGCATATGAAGTTGCGAATTATTTGGACATTCCACTTACAGATACAACTGTAATGACATTTAGTGACGGTGAACTCTTTATAAAGATAAATGAGAATATCAGGGGCTCTGATACTTTTATTATTCAGTCAACTTGTAACCCTGTAAACACAAACATAATGGAATTGCTTCTGATAATTGATGCCTTAAAAAGGGCATCCGCAGGCAGGATAACTGCGGTTATTCCATATTATGGATATGGCAGGCAGGATAGAAAGGTGCAGCCCCGAGTCCCAATATCTTCTAAACTTGTAGCAGATATATTAGAAGTTGCTGGAGCAGACAGGATATTGACAATAGATCTGCATGCAGGTCAAATTCAAGGGTTTTTTAATATTCCAGTTGATCATCTGTATGCGACTCCGCCGATCTTAGAGTATGTAAAGAAACATTATAATAGTTCCGACCTTGTATTGATCTCACCAGATGCTGGAGGCGTTGAGCGGGCAAGGGCATTCGCAAGGAATCTAAACACATCCTTAGCAATTATTGATAAAAGAAGAGAAGTAGCTAATGTTTGCGAGGTAATGAATGTAATTGGCGATGTCAAGGGCAAGGCTGCATTGATACTTGACGATATGATAGATACAGCAGGCACAACAGTCCAAGCAGCAGAGATATTGATGAAATTTGGAGCAACATCTGTTAGCGCAGCATGTACTCATGCGGTATTATCAGGGCCTGCTATTGAAAGGATTAATAATTCATTACTTGAAGAGGTAATCGTAACAAATACAATCCCGCTTGAGGATAAAGTTATGCAATGTAAAAAGATCAAGGTAATTAGCATTGCATATTTATTAGGTGAGGCAATAAAGAGGATTCATGAAGAGACCTCTGTGGAATCTTTATTTTTAAAGAATCAGGATTAATTACTTATTTGCATAGTCTTTTAATATATAATATATAAATCGAAAAAAATTTTTTGATATTTTGGAGGATATAAATGGAAAAAGTAGCAATAACTGGTCAAATTCGGCAGGTAAGCGGAAAAGGCAGCGCAAGAAGTCTTAGACGAAGCGGTATTATCCCTTGTGTAATCTATAGACAGGGCAGTTCTACCCCTATCCAGATAAATCGAAAGGAGATTTTAAAGTTCGTTAATAGCTCAATGGATGAACAGAAGTTGATAAACCTTACTTTAAATGATGGTTCATCAAAATTAGCCCTGTTAAAGGAATATCAAGCAGATCCTATTAAAGGCGAGTTGCTGCATGTGGATTTTTATGAGATTTCTATGACCAAGAGCCTAAGGGTCAAGATTAAGATAACATTGAGCGGATTAGCTCTTGGCGTTAAGAGAGATGGAGGTATTCTTCAAAGAGGGGTTGACGAAATAGATATTGAGTGTATGCCTGACGTTATTCCTTCAACAATTCATTTAGATGTAACACCTCTAGAAATTGGGCATTCTATTCATGTAAGAGACATCAAACTTGACCCTGAAATAAAGCTCTTAACTGATCCAGATGAGCTTGTTGCAACTATAACAGTTCCTGCTAAGATCGTATCGCTTGAACCTTCTACAGAGGTCATTGAACCAATAGTGCTTACAGCAAAAGAACCAAAGGAATCCAAACAGGATTAAATTACCCTTGATATTCATCGTAGGTCTTGGTAATCCTGGTACAAGGTATCAACTTACTCGTCACAATGTTGGATTTTTAATTATAGAAAGGCTTTCGGTTGAGCTTGGAATCAAGATGAGAGAATTAAACGTTTCATATGTTGGAAACGGAAATATCGGAGAGGTCAGCGTTACCTTGATTAAACCGATTACTTATATGAATCTAAGCGGTCAAGCGATTAGAGGTTACAAAAATAGCATCAACGAACCATCGGATTTAATTGTAATACAAGACGATATAGATATTGATACTGGCAGGATTAAAATAAAACAAGGCGGTTCATCAGGCGGTCACAAAGGTGTCCAGTCTATTATAGATACACTTGGGAGCAGGGATTTTATAAGGGTTAAAATAGGTGTTGGAAGGGATATAAACATGCCAGTAGAGGAATATGTTCTAAGGAAATTCAATCCTTCTGAAAGAATAATCATTGATGAAACCATTTACACAGCAGCAGACGCTGTTATTTCAATCATAACTAATGGCATTGATATAGCTATGAATAAATTTAATTAAAGTCGAAGGTCGACTCCCAGTTGAAGGACGACTCCCAGTTGAAGGACGACTCCCAGTTGCAGGCACTGGTAGGGGCGCTGATACTGTATTAATTGTAAAGTCTGCAGCTTCTAAGAGATTTTTTGACCTAAAGGTTCAAGAAATTCTTGCTAAACCACGATTATAAGATTTTTATGATAAAGATGATAAAGACATGCGGGATAATAATAATTGGCGATGAGATTCTTTCAGGAAAGGTCAGAGAGAGTAATGCCTTTTATATGACTCAAAACTGTCGTGATTACGGCATTGATATTCAGCGTATCTTGGTAATATCTGATTGCATTGATGAGATAGGAATTGCTGTAAAGGATTTTTCAAGCCGCTATGATTATGTATTTACATCTGGGGGCATAGGGCCTACCCATGATGACGTAACAATCGCTGGCATATCAGAGGCCTTTGATGTTAAACCAGTAATCAATGAACTCCTTAAAGACATCATAACCCAAAAGATGGGAGATAAAACTACGCCTGAGGCGTTAAAAATGGCTGAAATCCCTGAAGGCGCAATCTTGATAACAGACGAGACTCTGACATTTCCTCTGATACAGTTTAAAAATATCTATATCTTTCCTGGCGTCCCTGATTACATGCGCATGAAATTTGATGTCTTGAAAAAGACATTTGATGGCCCGCCGTTTATATTAAAAAAGGTATTTGTAAATCAATATGAATCAGAATTTGCTTCAATCCTTAATCAAGTAGTGTGCAGGCATAAACAAATAAAGATAGGCTCTTATCCAGTAATAAATAATGATCAATACCGCGTAATGCTAACACTAGAGTCTATTGATATAAATGAACTTAATGCCTCGCTGATTGACCTCAAGACCTCTCTTACAGATAAAAGAATCGTTAAGATAATTGAATGAAATTACTACAAAAGTATTTCCATATAGGTCTTTTCTTTGAGGGTTTTTATCCAATCTTTATGCGCCTTGTCAAAGAGTTCACCAAATAATTTTTCTTTGATTTCATCTCTTGCCTGCTTACTGGAAGGAGCATCTTTTCTATCGACTAATTGAATCAAGGTAATTGCATCTGTTGTCTCAAAAGGTAAACTTGTTTGACCAATCATTAATTTATTTATCTCAGTTTTATATTGCGCATTTACATCATCAAGCGCCACATATCCAAGGTCTCCGCCGTTTTTTGCATTACTAGCTTGTGAATACTGTTGGGCAAGAGACTGAAAATCAACTCCAGATTTTATCTTTGAGTAAATATCATGAGCCAGATTTATTTTATCTGTTTTGTTGTCTTTTGTTAGTAAAACTATCTGCCTTATTCTGACAGAAGCAGACTTAGTTCCAAGAGGATTTTTGATTAGATATTCAGATATTTTTTCCTCTGGAACAACGACTTTATTCCTGACCTCTGTACGCACAACCTTTGAAACAAGGAGTTGTTTTGACATCATATCCTTATAGTCATCCCAGTCAAAACCTTCCATTATTACACGCTTTTGAAATTCTGAAACACTCATTGAATTTTTCGAACTGATATCTGCTATTGTTGCATCTATTTCTTGAGGAGCAACCGATATTCCATGCCTAGCTGCATACATCAATTGTATCTTCATATCTATCATGCGCTCAAGAAAGAGATCACTGTACTGATTAAGATACTTTGCCCTTTCCTTGTTATCAAGAAGAGCTACGTCTTTGCGTAATTCAAACTCCATTGTCTTATATAATTCGCTCCATGTTATAACCTCTTTGTCTATGATAACTACTATCCTGTCTAATAAAATACCTGCTGCCGATACATTATTAAACATACCAAATACTAATAATAATGTTATTAAGATTGTCTTTTTCATATTTTTATTCCTTTTAAAAGACATTAATTATACCATAACTGAAACGAGCATTCGAATGTTAGGCGATGAGCAAAAATAACTTACTCACTTTGCTTGCCTTTTTATCCGTCTTCTGCGTTGTTCGGCGGTTACATAGCCAGCTATGCGCCCAACGCAGCCTTGAAGCCGTTTAAAAATTCTAACCAAATTGAGCAACTTATTTTTGCTCAGCGCCTTAACATCTTGATCTAACCAATATTTTTCGTAAAACTCATTTCTTAACTCAATTTCTTTCTCAACTGATAAGTCAGTAATTACTGTAATGCAAATACATTGAAAATCTTCCTCAGGATCAATGAAATGCTATAGATATATCTCCTTAATATCTTTACCAAAGACATCCTTGATTTTTATATATGCATCACTAAGAACTTCATATAAATTAATGTGATTTCCTAAAAAGTCTTGAACAGAGTCTATATTATCAATAGTATATAATTTTTTTAGTTCTTCAATTGAATCCTCAATTCTATAAGAACTAGTAGCGCTTAAAGTGTTTAATGACACTTTTAGTCCCTGTTTAAAATTTAAATTAGATGTCAATGTATGTTCCATATGATTATATTAATCTATTACATGGATAAAAATCTACAGGGTTTAGCAAATATTCTGATCTTCCCCCGATATTGTAGACACACTTCATAATTTGTTTTGTATAATAGAGATGGAGGTGTACAATGGAAAGAAGACAATATGATCGTGAGTTCAAGGTTGATGCAGTTAAGTTAAGTATGCAA
>Ga0315281_10002920_pt1 | contig 25249 bp, 31 predicted proteins | sample YL17G07_0_MG_FD_204540 | JGI IMG/M metagenome (GOLD analysis project Ga0315281, IMG submission 204540) | Sediment microbial communities from Yellowstone Lake, YNP, Wyoming, USA - YL17G07_0 | ecosystem: Environmental > Aquatic > Freshwater > Lake > Sediment | place: USA: Wyoming | collected... | reverse complement strand
CCATACCCACCTTTCAAAATCCCAGCGGACGCTGTCTCGATGCCGGTCAGCGCAACGCACTGGCCGCTGCCTGCGATGCTGCCAATATTCCTTTATTTGAAGACGATCCCTACCGCGATCTTGTTTATGATCCTTGCGAACGCACACCGGTGTGTTCCCGGCTAAAGCATGCACCGTGGATATATCAGGGTTCGTTCTCCAAGAGCCTTGCACCGGGTTTACGCTTGGGTTACCTGGTTGCTTCGCCTGAGTTACTGCCATTTCTGACTCGGCTCAAGCAAGCCGCGGACTTGCACAGCAATCGCATTAGTCAGTGGCTGGTATTGCAGCAATTGAATGATCCAGAACAGGTTAAGCGCTTGCAAGATTTGGCGCAGCACTATCGCCAGCGTCGCGATGCTTTCGAATCTGCACTCCGCCGCCACTTCGGCGATCTTGCGAGTTGGCAAACACCGCCCGGCGGATTATTTTACTGGCTCACGCTCAACCGTCGCATCGACACCCGTTTGCTCTTGCCCAAGGCGATTGCAGCGGGTGTTGCCTTTATGCCGGGCGAACCATTTTTTCCCGAGGACCTGGAAAGCTGCGGCCAACTGCGCCTCAACTTCAGTCACGCCAGCGAAGAGCAGGCCGAGATTGGATTAAAAAAATTGGCGGCATTGGTGCGCCATTTCAGTTAATAGATTTAGGCAAACATGGATTGATCCTCCCTGTCATCCCAACACATGGAGGAAATATACCATTGAGAATCACGCCGGATGACTTGAATCAAATTGATGCCGTACCTGACAAATACCCCCGTGCTGATTTCGAACAGCAGTTGATATCGTGAAGTAATATTACCTACATCCCCATATATTTCTATGCATGAGCTTATTTCTGACTCGGTCAGCGCAAGAATATTTCCTGCTTCAACGTTGCCTTTAATAAACTCCACATACTTATCGATGGTTTTGATGACAGGTGCTTCACCTTTGTTGTTGATCAATATGCCCTCCTGCAGAAATCTGGATTTCAAGGCTGCATAATTGGGAGCACTTCCCTTGTGAAAGGAAATGGCTTGATAGAGTTCTTCGGTAAAATTTTTTAACATTCATCCTCCCACTCTTGTAAATAAAGGCAACAGCGTTATCTGCTCGATACTCAAGCAGAGTCGACTAAGGCGAAGATTTGAACTTGTTGCCTCGCTCACCAACCTGACCGAGCCAAAAGGCAACCCTTGTATAAGCGCAAGCCCTTTGCTTTCAATGCGCAGCCGTTCGCCCCTGGCAAGCAGAAAATCGCCGGGCTGGCCTTCAACCGTAAGCCAAACCATTCCTTCTGTGCACTCCAGGTAAACTCCTCGCGCATCCCGAAAAGCAAACTGTTTTCCCCCTGTAAGCAGAAATTCCATATTCCCCAGTGATATTCGCATGATAGGCCTCCCCTTGTTTGATGTCATCGCAGTGCCAGTCTAAGATAGCAACAGAGAACAGTACAGATACAGAAATGTAAAATTGTTACCAATACAATTTCAATTTATATAAACTGTGCTGCTCGAATATAAAGGCAACTGTATCTGTATACAGACCTGTATTTGCCGGAAAATCCGGCATAGACAGTTGCGGAGGGAGGCTTAGATGGATCAACGAGTATTGCGATACGAGCAACTTGCGGACGAACTCGCAGGCATGATTGCTGAGCGTATTTTTCGCCCCGGCGACCGGCTGCCTTCGGTGCGCGGTCTTGCTCAAGGAAAGAAGCTATCTGTCTCGACCGTGGTACAGGCATTGCGCCAATTGGAGGAACGCGGCCAGATAGAGGCGCGGCCACAGTCGGGATATTTTGTACGCCTGCCGCCTCCTCAACATGTTCAACAACTGACCCCACTAAAATCCAAACGTCCCGCGCGTCCTGTATCGGTTGATATCAGCAGCCGCCTCACAGACGTACTCGCCTTGAACAGCCGCACGGATATGGTTCCACTGGGTGCTGCGGTACCGGCTGCCGAGCTGCTACCCCTTGCGAGCCTGCAACGTCTGTATGGAATTGTCGGCAAGCGTCACGGTGCTCTCCTCGACTCAGGCAGCCATACCTCCTTTAATAACCCCAATCTGCTAAGACAGTTTGTCCGCCATTCGCTGACATGGGGACGCCCATTGGATGCTGGCGAGATTGTGGTCACCAACTCATGTACCGAAGCTCTGGCGATCTGCCTGCGCGCAGTAACCCGGCCGGGCGATACGGTGGCGGTGGAATCGCCCTCGTATTATTTGATGCTGCAACTGCTGGAACACCTCGGCCTCAAGGCTTTGGAAATACCGACGCATCCGCGTGACGGCATGCTGGTCGATGCGCTGGAGATTGCGACCCGCGAGCGCAAAATCGCCGCATGCCTGCTGGTGAGCAACTTCAACAACCCGCTGGGCAGCCTCATTCCAGACAGCGAAAAAAAACGCCTCGCAAAATTAATGGCAGCGCGGAATATTCCGATCATCGAAGACGATATTTTCGGCGACCTGCACTATGGCCAGCATCGGCCATGGCCGGTAAAATCGTTCGATAACAGCGGCAATGTGATGCTGTGCACCTCGCTGTCAAAAACGCTAAGCCCTTCACTGCGCCTGGGCTACGTCGCGGCAGGCCGTTTTCACGCCGAAGTTCAGATGCAAAAAACGCTGATCTCCGGCGTCACCAATCCGGTGACCCAGGCCGTGGTGGCCAGCTATCTGGAGTCATCCGCCTATGATCGCCATCTGCGCGTTTTGCGGCGCGCCTACGAGAAGCAGGTGATGCAGATGTCCGGGGCTGTATTGCGCTACTTCCCCGAAGGAACAAGGCTTTCGCAGCCACAAGGCGGTTTTGTACTTTGGATTGAACTGCCTGATGGTATCGATAGCACTGTATTATTTGAAGCGGCTGTCAGTGCAGGTATTGCCTTTGTACCCGGAGATTTTTTCTCGGCGAGCGGCCACTATCGAAACTGTTTGCGTTTGAATTGCGGCAACCCGTGGTCGCCACGCTTTGAAGAAGCAGTTAAACTCCTGGGATTGCTCGCAGCCAATATTGCATCCCGCACCACGCGCCAATAGCACATGCAATGTGCAGTGCTAATCTGAAAAAGCATAGAGTTGGGCGGTTGCCTAGAAGTAACCGGTAATCATGACCCCGCCACCGTAATCCGGGCTGGCACTGGAAAAACCTTTCATGACGTTCACTTGCACCTTGAGATCGGGCTTTATTTTTTCCGAGAGGTAAACGGTAAATTCGCTTTGCCCTGCACCATACACAATAGGGCTCTGTGTCTGATCATACATCGCGCCTATGCTGGTTTTATTATTTAACTTCCGGCTCGCGCCAAACGTGCCATAGACCGCATTACTCAAACTGAGGCCGGGTGGTGAGCCATAAATTTTGTAACCTGCGGTAGCAAAAAGCGTTGTCTTGTCGAGTATGTAATAAGCGTCGAGTTGGGCCGAATAATCGTTATACCCTGTACCCAAGCCCTTATTGGCATCCGCTGTGCCAAACTTGATATTGCCAACCAAATCTAACGCAAATAGTTCGCTGTCGTAAGCGTTATACCCTGCCGAAGCAACAACATCCCCCAGGCCCGAGTTGGTCGTAGTGCTGGTACTGTTCATAACAAGACCAGAGCGCCCCAGGCCACGTATTACGCTGCTAGTGCCTGTACCCGTCACGCTGATATAAGGCACGGTGAGTTTGTAAAACGAATTTTCGGCCTCGTATTTTGCGGTAACGGGGATGTAAATAATGTCGATGGAAGTTGTGCCGCCATATTTACCCGAGCTGTAATCAACTCCCGTGCCCAAACTGAACTTGTCCTGAGCGGATGCTGACAAGGAAATAAAAAAAATTACGACTGCGGGGAAAAACATTTTCATTTAACGCGTCCTAAAAAAATGACCGGCGGTCAAGCCGCCGACAAGGGGTTCAATCAAAATTACTTGCCTGGACGCTCGGGCCTGGACGGACGTTCGGACTTGCCGGGATGCTCTGCCATGCCCTCATGCCCTGATTTTGCATCGTCAGATTTTTTCTTTGCATCGGCACGCTTTGCAGCAACTTTAGCTTCATTTTCTTTCAACTTTTCTGATGCTGTTTGCAACCCCTTGTTATCGGGATTATTGCTCAGGTTTTTATTGACGCTGGCAGCACCCTGGGATACAGGCTCATTTGCCGCATGTGCAACAGCAACAGAAGCGAACAGCAATACAACTACAATATGGCTCAATTTGATCATGATGAATGTTCTCCTGAATGGTGTGAAAATAGTTCAGTTACTCAACGTCCACGCGACATGAATTCACTGAACTGAATGTAACTTATCATGCAAAAAAAACATATACAAGATTATATTTGTATCAAATTGTTACTTGATGTTTCAGCTAATCACCGATTCGAATTGGTCGGGGTGAGAGGATTCGAACCTCCGGCTCCTGCGTCCCGAACGCAGTACTCTACCAGGCTGAGCTACACCCCGTTCATGCTTCCACTCTAAATGGATCGGGAATGTTCATTATATACATAGCGACATAAGTCTACTGCGCGAATGAATGGCTGCGTTGCGCGGTGCTCGGAGTCCGGGGTCGCGAAGCGACAGATTATTATACATTCCGGCTCCTGCGCGCCGTGCGCCTTGCCCTTCATCCTCTCGCTACGACTTATGTCGCTATGTATAGCAAATCTCGTTTGCTTTTTGCAGCAACATGATCTGCATATCCATCACATTCGTGCCCGTAGGCCCGGTGACAAAATGCGTGTGTTCGCCCGAGCTGGCGTCGAATTTCTGGAAGAAATGATATGAGTCGTTATTTGCGAGATACAGTGCCGGATCGAATCCCAGTTGCCTTGCCCGGGTTGCCGTTTTGCCATTGATTAGCGCACCCGCTGCATCATTCGGACCATCGCTGCCGTCAGTACCGGCGGACAATAACGATACGCCGTGCAGGCTCTCGATATTGATCGCAAAAGCCAATGCCAGCTCCTGATTCCTGCCGCCCATACCTGACCCCTGCACCGTAACGGTGGTTTCGCCGCCGCTCAATAAACAATATTGTTCATGCGCCTGCATCCTGCTTAACGTGGCGCGTGCCGCCTGTGCCAGGAAATGTGCCGCATCACGCGCCTCGCCTTGCAAATCGGTTTTGATTATTTCCGCGCGTATGCCAAGTTGCTGCGACTTTTCTTTGGCCGCATGCAGTGCCAAACCAAGCCCGCCGACGATCACATTGCGGACGTTATGCATGCAGGCATCGCCCTGCTTGACCGTCTCGCTTTTCTTGCCAGCCATGCCTTGTTGCAGATGATGCACCACGCGCGGCGGCATCTGTTGATGCAGCTTATATTTTTCAAGCACGGCCCATGCATCGGCAAATGTTGACGTGTCTGGCGCAGTCGGGCCGGATGCAATGACATCCAGTCTGTCGCCGATGACATCGGACAGAATTAACGTCACAACCTGCGCCGGAAATGCCGCCTGCGCCAACTTGCCCCCTTTTACCATCGATAGATGTTTGCGCACTGTATTGAGTTCTTCTATGTTTGCGCCAGCTTTTAACAGCAGGCCGGTCACAGCCTGTTTGTCTGCCAGTGTCACATCAGCCACCGGCGCAACGAGCAATGCCGAAGCGCCGCCCGAGATCAAACAAATGAACAGCGTTTGCGCATCTGCCGCTTGAGCCATTTGCAGAATTTTTTGCGTACCCTTCACGCCCGCCTGATCGGGGACAGGATGCGCCGCTTCAATTTGCCGAATGATGCGCAGCGGCACAGTGTGGCCTTCCTTGACGACAATCAATCCCGCCGATAAACGTGACCCCAACAGCTTTTCAATCGCCAGTGCCATGCGTGCAGCAGCCTTGCCTGCGCCGGCCACCACGATACGCTGGTACGAGTCCAGATCTTATTTCGAACCGGCCACATGCAAGCAATTTTGCTCCAGTCGAACAGCGTTGAGCACAGCGCGATAGGGGTCAACTGCTGCGATTGCAGCGTTGAAGATGTCTATCAGGTCGCCAGTGTGAGCCATGGATTTTTAAACTCCCCGCAACACCCACCACCACCCGCCCAATGTGAAAAATGAAATCAACAGACCCGCTGCGACCATCAACACGGCGAGTTCAGGGTCAAGGTCGTGTTCCTGTGCGATGATTGAGGCGGTAATCATCGGCGGCATGGCCGCTTCAAAGATGGCGATCTGTATGGCCTGTCCATGCGCGCCCAGCACCTGCACATACAACAGATAAATCATGATAGGCGCCAGCAACAACTTGAAGGTCAAGCCAAAAATAAGCGAACAGCAATTACCCCATAAATGGCCGAGGCGCAACTGAAACCCTACCGATAGCAATGCCACCGGCGCGAGTGTATCGCCCAGTCGCTTCAACACGACTATCAACCATTCGGGATAAGTGATCGGCAGCAGCAACAACGCAATGATGAGCGCGATAAATGGCGGGAAACGCAAGATATTGCGCACGATAGCTGCAACTGTCGGCCGCCCGGAAGAATACATACCGGCCACGATGATCGCCAACGTGGAGAGCACCATAAATGAGCCGGTCTGGTCGATGACGATGCCGGTGGAAATACCCGAATGGCCGTAGTATGCCTCTATCATCGGCAGGCCGAAAAAAGCAGTATTGCCTAAACCGCCCGTCAGAATCAGCGCGCCAACGGTGCCCCGTGAAAAACTGAATTGGCGCCCAACCAGCCAGAAAAATCCGGCCGCCATACCGAAACATAGCCATGCCATAGCCATCACCAGCACAAGATCGCCGCTCAATTTCAAGTCATGGATATACAGCAGCGTCAAAGCCGGTACAGAGATATGGATGATAAAACTGTTCAGCACAGCCGGAGCATTGTCCGGCATAAACCTGCCGCGGCGCAGTAAAATACCGGCGACAAAACATAAAACCAGCAAAATAATGTTATTCATATCGAATGGACTACAAAATTAAAATCGAGCGATGATACACTATACATAGCTACATAAATCGTAGCGAGCGGATGAAGGGTAAGGCGCGCGGAGCGCAGGAGCCGGAGTGTATATAAACATACATGAGGACTCCGAGCACCGCGCAACGCAACCCTTCATTCGCGCAGTAGATTTATGTAGCTATGTATAACAGGGTTCGCCCAATACTCACAGGAGATAACGTTGCACGCCTTGCTTACCCACCCTGCCGTACTAGCCTTTCTTGCCCCCTTTCTAATTGCGCTTCTCACCGCAGAAGTGTTGCAGCGCCTGCGCCTGAGCGGTCTCGCCATTATCGCCGGATTTGCCATTACGGTTTATCTGATGGGCGGATTTTCCTACACCCTGCAAAGCGGCACGCAAAAAATCGTGTGGCTGGTTATCGTCTCCGGCCTGATCGCCATCCCAATCAGCCCGGGAAACTGGTCGCTGTGGCGTCCTGTGCTGATGGTATTGGCTATCGCCGCTTTCGTATGGGTGGCGCAACGCGCTTTGCTGCAACACTCAACCGCTACTGCAATACAATGGGGGGTCGGTTGCGCGGTTTACGTCGGCTGGATTGTGTTCTGGATGGATGCGCTCGCGGATACTCCGGTACGCGCAGCCAGCGCGGGCATGGCCCTGAGTCTCGGCACCGCGGCTGCCTTGCTGATAGCGGGTATCTCGGTACAGGGAAAATATGACCTGGCCATCGGCTCTGCCGCGTTTGCCTATTTATTTATCATGTTCGTCAGCAACAGCCTGTTGCCCTGCGGCCGCAGCTTTACCCTGCCGCTGTCGCTGATTGCCGCATTAACCGCGTGCATGGCTGTGCTGTCGGCAAAGTTACCCTGGTATGTCCTGGCAGTGTTTGCTGTTATTCCGCTGACCGCCAAACTCCCTGTTTCCGATCATGCACCGGTCTGGATACAGGCTACACTATTGTCGAGTGCCGCATTGGCATGCGCGCTGGCTGCAACCTATTTAAGCTGGCATGTCCATGGCTGGGCTGCCTTTTAAAAACAATTCCAAGTCATATAAAAGCACCTTATATCAATTGCAAATTTAAGCTACCATCACCAATTAAGATTGATCATCTACTTCAAAGGGGATGTAATGAAGTTGATTGTTGCATTGTTTATTGCTTTTACCAGCCTGCCTCATGCTGTGCTGGCCGAAGATAACACGATCATAAACGACACACCTGAATTCATCACCAAGCCGGCTAACCTTGCGCTGATTAATCAGTTGCGTTACGGCGGCTATGTAATCTATATGCGTCATGGCAACACTGACGCTTCGCGCCCCGACCAGGTACCCAAAGTAGATCTGGGTGACTGCGCCACGCAACGCCCGTTGACCAAGGAAGGGCGACTCTTGTCTGCAAAGATAGGTCAAAGAATTCGCCGCGCCAAAATTCCTATAGGTGAAGTTTTTTCCAGCCCGATGTGCCGCACCAGGGAAACAGCATTAGCCGCTTTCGGCCCGCAATTCGTTATCGTCAATACGCTGATGTTCACCTCAAACATGACTGCTAAAGATAAAATACCGGTGATTGAAGCAACCCGCGAACTGATCTCGAAACCGGTTGAAGGCAAAGTAAACCGCGTCATCGTCTCGCATGCGCAATCCCTGATGGAGATTATCGGCTATCTGCCCAAACCTGAAGGCACCGTAGTCATTTTCAAACCGCTGGGCAACAAAAATTTCAAATACATTGCCACTATTGCCCCCACTCAGTGGAACTCATTAATCTATAGAGCACCGATAACGCCTTGAAAACCAATCGCACCCTGCTGCTGATGTTTTTATTACCCGTCCTGTTGGTAATTGCGCTGGCCGCCATGATTAACTATTTATCATTGGAAAGCCTTAAGCAGCAGCACGAATCCGGTATTGATTTGCAGACACAGGACATTGAAGTACTGGGCGAAGCCGCTCGATTAAGTGAAAATATGGCGCAGATACAGATCAGTGTTGAGAATGCACTGACAGGTACGGTCGCGGGAAAACTGACTGAAGAACATCTATACCGCGTCCATTCCAAAGCAGTGAACTCGCTGGCTGAAATGGCTGTGCGCGTCAAAGCTCTGTCAAGCTTGACCAAGGTACAGGAAATCAATCCGCAGGATGCGCAATTATTACTGGAGCATTTCGAAAAATACCGCAACTTTGTGATCATGTCGACCGATATCTCCTCTGTAGATACTTATGCCGCGGGTGAATATCTGGTTCGCGCACAAGATGAATTCAATGATTTTTCAGAATACGCATATCGCATTTCTGCGCTGCTGGCAGATCGCACCCAAAACCGCAACAAGGAAGGCAAGCACCTGTTTGACTCAATTTATAACCAGGTCACACTATTGGGCTCCATCGGCATGCTGGTCATACTGTTTTTATCGCTCTTTTCCGCACGCATGATCAGCCGCCGGATTATTGACATTGCCAATGGCTTGCATGTTTTATCCAAAGCCAGCGGGGTTCCGCCCGAGCTGCCCGAAATAGAACGGTTACACCGCGATAGTACGGGAGAGTTCAAAAACATGGCAGGGGCGCTGCTAAGTTTTCGCAATACCATCATTCAGCGTAACCATGCCGAAAAAAATCTGCGTGACAGCGAATCCCGCGCGCAGCAAACATTGGCTGAATTAAAGTATCAGAAATTTGTGCTGGACCAGCACAGCATCGTAGTCACGACCGATGCAGAAAGCACGATTACTTATGTGAATGGAAAATTCTGCGAAGCCAGCGGCTATACACAGCAGGAGTTGCTTGGTCAAAATCCGCGCTTGCTGAAATCCGGTATTCATTCGGATGAGTTCTACCGTGACATGTACCGCAACCTTGTCAACGGTGAGGTATGGCATGGTGAAATATGCAACCAAACCAAAAGCGGTAAATTGTATTGGATGCTGACAACCATCGTTCCGTTTATGAACCAAATGGGGAAACCTGTTCAATACATCGCGATCCATACCAATATTACCGAACGCAAAATCACTGAAAACCAGTTGCGCAAACTCTCGCTGGCCGTTGAGCAAAGTTCAGAAAGCATAGTCATAACCAATCTCGATGGCAATATCGAATATGTAAACGAAGCTTTCGTGAGCACAACCGGCTATAGCCGCGAAGAATCCCTGGGTCGCGACTACCATTTCCTGTATTCACCGAGAACATCACAAAACAATTTCAAATCACTCGAAATGGAGTTAAACAAGGGAGGGGCATGGAAAGGCGAATTCATCATCCGGCATAAGGACGGCTCTGAACACATCGAGTTTTCCATCATCTCGCCTATCCATCAGCCTGATGGCCGCATTTCACATTATGTTGCGGTTAATGAAGACATCACCGAGAAAATACGCATGGGCGAAGAGTTAACCCGCCATCGCCTGCATCTGGAAGAACTGGTTGAAAGCCGCACCGCGCAACTTGCCGAAGCGCGCAAGGCAGCCGACGCGGCCAACAACTCAAAGAGCTCATTCCTCGCCAATATGAGCCATGAAATTCGCACTCCGATGAATGCCATCATCGGGCTCACCCATCTGCTGAAACTTAACGCGAAACAACCTGCACAAATTGAACGGCTGGGCAAAATAGACAGTGCCGCCACCCATTTGCTTGCCATCATCAATGACATCCTCGACATCTCAAAGATCGAAGCCGGCCGAATAGTGCTGGAAGAAACAGATTTTTCCCTGGACTCAATACTCGACCATGTTCATTTTCTGATTGCCGAGCAGGCCGCCGCCAAAGGACTAAGCGTCAATATCGAACCCAATGATGTTCCGCGCTGGTTGCGGGGCGATCCTACCAGGTTGCGTCAGGCACTGCTCAATTACGCCAGCAATGCCGTCAAATTTACCGAGCACGGCAATATTACCCTGCATGCTCGACTGCTGGATAAACAAGATAATCAATTAGTAGTTTGTTTTGAAGTTGAAGATACCGGCATCGGCATTGCACATGAAAAAATACCTGATCTGTTCAGGGCATTTGAACAGGCTGACTCATCAATCACGCGCACATATGGCGGTACCGGCCTCGGCCTTGCCATTACACGGCGTCTGGCCAAATTAATGGGCGGAGAAGCCGATGTTAAGAGCCAGCCCGGTGTAGGTAGTACTTTCTGGTTTACCGCTCGCCTGGGATTAGGCCACAGCGTCCCGCAGGCAATCCCTGCTATTTCTGTCGACGACGTTAAAGCGGAACTGCGCCGCCTCTCGGAGGGGGTACGTATCCTGCTGGTTGATGATAGCGAGATTAATCTTGAAGTGGCGCAGGAAATACTACTGCAGGTAGGCTTGATTGTTGATATAGCAGAAAATGGATTTCAGGCAGTTGATATGGTGCGGGAAACCGACTACCACCTGATCATCATGGATGTACAGATGCCGCAGATGGATGGCCTGGAAGCGACACGCATCATCCGCAGCATGCCCGGAAGAACGACAACCCCCATCCTGGCGATGACCGCAAATGCCTTTGACGAGGATCGCCTTGCCTGCCTCAATGCCGGCATGAGCGATTTTGCCCCCAAGCCGGTAGAACCGAATGTACTTTATGCCCTGGTTCTTAAATGGCTGGCTGTCGCCTAATTCGATTTCTCATTCATAAAGTGCATTATTACACCCTCTCCCGCAGGGCGGGAATAATGCCCCACGACAACGAATCGGCATATACCAGGATGCGCTGCATACCTTCTCCTTATTCCAATTCTCATTAAAAAGTGCATTGATCCGAGATTGTGCATTAGACTCAAACCCCTCCCGGCCTCCCCTTGACAGGGGAGGAGCTGATTGCGCCCTCCCCCTGTTCGAGGCAGGGTCGCAGCATAGCTGCGGGGTACCCGCCAGCATACCCCTTGCGGGTGCAAGGGGGAGTTGGAGGGGGTTTAGAGGCTAATGGATTATCTGGGATGATGGATAGCTGAAATAGGTAAGGTGGATATGCGTAGCGTACCCACCTTACTGACGCGAACAAATTAATGTCGTTTCTATCGAGAAAAAGAATAAACCATTACACGCAAGCTATCTTGAAAAAGTCAATACCGCCCGCCAAGCTTCAAGTTTTTGTTCGAACGATAGCGATGCATGAGCGGGACTGGTAGAGGGCAAGCGCAGGTACTCGATATCAAGTTCAGGCAAACTGGAAAGCACCGTTCTGCGATATATTTGCTCAGCTGCACTGCCGTTAAAAAACACATGCTTGATATTGGTTTGCCGCACAAAAAACGATTTAAAATCATTCGGGGTGATAGAAGACTTATCGATATCCGCATCCAGGCTCCCCTGCCGCGTACACGATTGCAGAACATCCCACACCGCAATTCTTGACGACTTTAACGCCTGCACTCTTTCAGCATAAGGTAATGCGAGATCAAAGCCAATCAGCATAGCCATCATGCGCCAGAAATGATTGCGCGGATGCGCATAATATTCGCAAGCTTGTAAAGAAGCCTCTCCCGGCATACTTCCCAAAATCAGAATGCATGCATTCTGATCGGCAATGGGTGAAAAGCTACGAATGACAGTCATATTAACTATTGATCTTTCCATAAATCATGACGCTTTCAAACCCCCTCCGGCTCCCCCTTGACAGGGGGAGAGAGAAACACGCTCCTCCCCTGTCAAGGGGAGGCTGGGAGGGGTTTGAGCCTATTGAATAATTTCGATACTCCATTGTCATGCAATTATCGCATCATGCTTGATAATGATCGCTGTAAGCGATTTATATGCATCCAGTTGTTTTTCAGACAAGCAGGAAAAAAATTCATCATCTGCATTCTCGATTGCAATAACCGCCTTATGTATGATTTTTTTTCCGTGCGCGGTAAAACTGACATTTGTCGCCCGGCTATCGGTAATGGAAGGCTCTCTCACAACCAGACCATCCTGTTCAAGATTTCGTATCGCTTTAGAAACAGTCATCTTGTCTATTTTCGTATGCTCGACAAGATGAGTCTGCGTGGTCGGCTCACTTTTTTCCTCAAACCATTTCAAGGAAGCGAGTATCGCATATTGAGTTTGCGTGATTCCAAACTCGCCTAAAACTTCGGCAAGTTTCCTTTGCCACAATGCAGTGAGCTTCCATAACAGAAAGCCCGCACTGTCATCAGCTTTTTTGTATTTAAAGGGGGAAGAGTCAGCCATTCCTTGCTTTTGCTATCAGTCTTTCAGTCTGTTCGGGCAAGCCCTTGACGATATCCTCCGCGACCAGTTTTCTCCACAAAAACGACAATCTACCTTCGATGCTCATGGTCGTCCTGATCTCCAGCTCGTCGCCATGCACAATAAATTCATGCATACCGTACATTCTGGCCAGCGGAAACTTCGTTAGATCGGTAAATACTTTATTGGCCTCAACCTGAATTAATTCAATTTTCACTTTCGGCCCCCCTTTCGGCTTAAGCAGGAAACTATTACCTGTAGTGAAGTCGCCTTCCAGCTTTGCAAAAGCTATATCATTTTGCCAGGTATGCCATTCGTTCACATCCGTCCAAACCTTCCATGCCTGCCCAACATCCAGCCCCTTCACGGTCTTGCTATAGCTTTTAGTCCACATTACGTTCTCCCGGTTATTGTTAAAGGAGCGCATATAGTAAACCGGTTTACTATTATTGTCAACGGTCAAAATTCAGAGATGCATCAGCCTGGTAAAGCAAAGTGATAAACCAGAAACTGCTCATCGCGCTTCCACCCTGCCGACTGATACAGCGCCTGTGCAGATTCATTGGCGATCGCCGTTGAAAGCGATACACGCGCTGCAGCCATTGATTTTGCATAATCGACAGCCGCCGCCAAAAGAAGCTTGGCTATCCCTTTTCTGCGGAACGCCTCCCTCACATAAAGATCGTTCAAAATAAAAATTCTCGCCAGCGAAACGGATGAAAAGCTGGGGTAAAGTTGGACGAACCCTGCCGGGGTATTGTCATCATGCGCTATAAATAAAACAGACTCGCCATGATTGAAACGCGCCAATAAAAATTCGCGCGCCGCTTCCAAATCCGTAGAGCGACCATAAAATTGACGGTAGCTATCAAACAATGGGATAAGTGCATCTATGTCGGTCAGTACCGCCTGACGTACGCTGAGTCGATTCATCAAATTATCCTACTGAATATTCGCAACAGCTTTGGTCCATTCAACGATCTCGTTAACTGATGCAGAAGGTGCCTGTATATGCGTCGCGCCCGGTTCATACAATTTGCTGCGAGGATTCTTGGGCAGTGCATCGAACATCTCTTGCTTGTTCCTGCGCAGGGCGGGGTAATCGTTTGTCGGCGCAATATACAAAACGGGAATCGCGGAATTGAAATTTTGCACCGCTTTCGTCTGGTTCATTGCGCCATCCGGGTCAAACCAGCTCAAGTAAGCCGACGGAGGCGAGATGACAGGAAACGTTCCTTTGGTATTTTCATAATCTGACAAACTTGTTTTTGCATCTCCCTTGCCTTCGGCAATCAGCGTGCGTGCAAGTGACACGGTACTACCCAGTTTTTCCTTGAACAATTCACTCCCAACATTTCCGCCGGGTGCAATTGTCACCACACCATCAACCAGGTGTGTGTTGCCAAAATGCAAGGCGAACAGCCCACCCTGGCTGTGCCCCGCAACAAACAATTTCTTTACGCCCTTTGCCCGCAATTGACTCAAAGCCGCTTCAACCTCTTGCTCTGCTGCGAATACACTGACATCGTATTGACGCTTGCCGGACCACGGCATCTCCAGGTTGGCAACCAGATACCCCTTGCTTTCAAGTGCTGATGCCAATTCAGCCACAAACCCTGTCGGCGAACCGCCCTTGCCGTGCATGATCACAATGCCAATTCTGGGGCTGCCAGTTTCGGCTATTGCCGTCAGCGGTGACGCGAAACAAAACAGAGACAAGATCATCTTGAGCAATAAACGATTTCGCAAGGTACGCATGCTTTTCCCTTTTTACTATGAAAAAATATTGTCCAGCACCTGCTTAAACAAGCCGCTATTGCTTGAATTCCTATTTCACACTTACGACAAGAGCCGGTTAATACAATCTGCACCAACTACCAATCACGCCTGCGGGAGAGGGTAACTTCATTATGCCGTAACCACAGCCCGTCCAAAAAACGAGATGAAATCTTCCTCAACAAAACTCATTACTTGTCTGGCAAGTTCGGTTGTCGAAAATTCCTTCAAACCTTTTTCGGCATAACTTTTTTCAAGCCAAACAATCCGGTCAGACCAGCATTCAACGCCTTCGTATAACTCATAAGCAACAAAGCCATCCCTGCTTTTCAGGTATGCAACCATTTGTTCGGTCAGTTGTATAAACAATTCTCGTGACGAATCCGGTTTTAGCTTGAGCTTAACAATTTGTACAAACATTTTCTTCACCTACTGTTAAATATTTTTTCTTACAATATTGGTAGGCAAGCCATCAATACTGCGCTGGTTTTTCTCCTGCCAATATGCTCTGATACCTTCCATACCCTTGCCGACAGCCCAATCCTTTAGCTGATCGCGTTCCTCGACATAATCAAAAAAAGGCACCGCCATGCCGCAAGAGTTTTGCACCAGATCGACAGCAAGATCGAAAAGCTGCCGCGTGCCAGGCAGCGGATCAAACAGGGTGTATAGCTCTTCCCAATCAGGATCATTCATATGAATAACCCTGGCTTGCCCATAGAGCCGCAGAATCAAAGGATCGCTCTCAAATGCGGTAAACATCAGTGTCATGCGTGGATTTTGCTGCACATGTGCCGCGGTCTCGTTGCCACTGCCTGTTACATTGAGCCACACAACCCGGTTCTTATCCAGAATTCTAAGAGAATCCATGCCTTTCGGCGATATATTTACCCTGCCATCGGCAGTCGCTGTGCCTACAAAGAATATTTTCTGGCTTTCGATAAACGCTCTCTGCTTGTCTGATATTTCTGTAAATTTTTGTGCCATCAATACACTCTCTATTGTAAAAAATTGCATCCTAATCGGATGCGTTAGCCTCGTTGTTTGAGGATGGGTGCAGTCCACACAGAAAGTGATTGCCGTTGCCTGCCCTGCTCGTCAAAGTTGGCCGGACTCAGCCATTGTTCGAACGCTTCCTTAAGTGCCAGCCATTCATGGTCGATTGCCGCATACCAGGCCGTATCCCGGTTGCGCCCCTTGACCACAACCGCCTGACGGAATATCCCTTCATAAGACAAGCCGAGACGTTGCGCTGCCGCACGGGAAGGCGCATTCAGCGCATTGCATTTCCACTCGTAGCGCCGGTAACCGAGTTCGAATGCATGAGCCATCATCAGGTACATCGCCTCAGTGGCAGCGGGTTTTCGCTGCAACAACGGCGAAAAATTAATTCCGCCAACTTCAATCGAACCGTTAGTGGGATCAATCCGCAAGTAGCTGGCGACACCCACCGACTCACCCGTTGCAAGATCAATAATTGCGTAAAAATGCGGATCGCAACCGCAACAAAATTCTTCAATCCATACTCGAAAACTATTCGGGCTATCAAACGGCCCGTACGGCAGATACGTCCAGTTGCGCCCCTCGACATCCAATGCATTCGCTTTATAAAGGCCTTCTGCATGACGCTTCGGATCTATCGGCTCAAGGCGACAAAAGCGCCCCTGCATAGTTTCGCGGGCAGGTTGCTGCGGTACGTTCCAATTGTTTACTACAGTGCCTACAGGCTGCTTGAGATGATTCAATTCATATTCCATAAGCGTATTTTCAATAGTCTAAAGATTTCTTGCCAACCATTGCTCACGTGACAGGCGATACAGGCAAACACAAGCTTTGCGTCACACGCTACAGGGCGGCGCAAAATGAGCCGTTCGGTTTCTATATATTCTGGTGCTTTCATCCAGCAAGTATACGAGCAGGGTAAAGAGATGAAAATAGCTAGCGCTTTTCTGCAGGAATATTCCTTATTTCTGCAGAAAACCGCGCATGCGCGGCCAGATCAACCGGCCTGAATTTGATCTTGCTGTCGGCCGGATACACGCCGAGGTAATTATCGCCCTTCCAGTTTTTGGATGGCCTGACCGGCCTGTGTACGAATGCTCCACCACAGTTTGGGCAAACATTGCCCAGCAAGCCTTCCGCACAAGACACGCAAAAAGTACACTCGAAGCTGCATATGCGTGCATCAACAGAATCGGGAGGCAACGGAGTATTGCAGTTTTCACAAGTTGGTCTAAGTTCCAGCATAGCCTCTCCTTCTACCAGTTTCACCATTTCAATTTATCATGTTCGCGCTGCACATAACGGACATGTGTTCAAAGCATGGTGATTAATTTTGTCTATTTTCGCCGATATTAAAATGAGGGTTGTATATAAGCCCCAATATATTTCCAAACGGGTCTAGCACGGTGGCAACTTGAATGCCCCCACCCACTTCTTGAATTTCACCATGCTTGCTTGCGCCCAATTCAACAAGGCGATTAAAATCAGCCTCAATATTTTCTACACCCCAATATGCCACCACACCTGCACTGCCGCTCGTAACGGGCTTTGCATTCGGATCGAGTCCCAGCTCATAACCGCCAACGTTGAACCCCACATAAAAAGGTTCATCAAAGTACGGTTTAATACCCAGAGCTTTGGCGTACCATTTTTTTGCCTTGCCGATATCAGAAACGCCATAAATAACAGTACGCAATCCTTGCAGCATAATATTCTCCTTTCAAGTAGTCACCGCAACAGACAGCGATTCATGCATTGCTTCACTTTCTGGGATCGACAATATTCTGTTTGTCGACTAAATTCCATTCGCCGCTATTGCGGTAAAGACGTTTTTGTTTGTCGGGATAATCAGCCACATCCTGTTGCAGGCGCTGACCCATGGCAAGGAGTACCAGCGTTTCGGTGCCGTCATTGATGATATTGTGTGCTGCGGTATTTTTTGGAAACCCGATGAAATCCCCCTGCTCTACCGGATAACGATCCCCGTCAACTATCAGCGTGCCTTTACCGGCAAGCAGATACACGCACTCCTCCTCATAAAAGTGTATGTGATACTCGGTTGTTTCTTTCCCCGGCTCAACCCGAACGAGATGCACACCGAGCTGAGTCAGCCCGATTGCATCCCCCAGAGACTTGTTAAGGCGCACGGCATTCGGGTTAAGGAAATGCACCTTGCGTTCGCCAGCCATATTTTCAATCTCAGCCGCTTTAAGCAGCAATTTACGGGTATCCATATACTCTCACTTATTAAATAAAATTCGCACAAGCGATTCGTTTGTCCCCTCTCCTTATGGGGAGGGTTGGGAAGGGGAGTGAACGATCAGCAAGTATTAAAATTTTTCTGCATAATCTCTCCCGTGCTGCCACACCAACCACAAGGTTGCACTGTGCTCCAACCAAGCCGCTTGTACCAATCCTGTTTATCCAGCGTAAACAAATACAAAGTATCGATACCCATCACCTCTTTGGCATGTTGCTCTACAGCAGCACACAGTTGTTCACCGATGCCCTGTCGGCGATATTGCGGAGCGACATAAACACCTCCCAGCCAAGGGGTCAGGTTTTGATGATCCGGCAAATCGTGCTTGCGCAACGCTGCAGTGCCAAACACATCAGAACCGGTATGTGCCACCCATGCAATCGGAAGCATTTCGTAATTCATATGCATTTTTAATTTCCCGACCCTGGTTTCCAGCGTATCACCCGGCAACATGGGCCGCCAGTGCTCAAATACCCACGGCGCAAGCGTAACAATAAATTCGGGATGATCGGCGAGAAAGCTTATTTTCATATGGTTTTCGGGCTATACAACAATTCAAAACTCCCGATTGAAGCGCCGCATAAAACTCAACTCACCCACCTCTGCGGTGAATCCCCAGCGCTTATAGAATGCATGCATTTCCGGCAGACAGTTCAGATCAAAATGCTCTATATCCTTTAGCCCGGGATGGTTGATCACCGTGTTCATTAACAATGCTCCAATTCCCCTGTCGCGCCAATCCGGATGAACAATCACGTCGAATATAATCGCCTTATAAGTAAAATCGCTTAATACGCGTGCAAAGCCAAGCAGATTATTAGAGACGTCCACTACGCCGATTACCACATCTGAATGTATCAGCATTTTGACCACCCCTGCACGCTGACGGTGCTTACACCAAAACTCATTGCGATAGAGTGCGACAAGCTGATCAATCTGGCTTTCGTCCAGAGCTTCAACAACAGTAACATCCATATGTGCCTCCAACACAATCAAACCGCAACTTCCCTTACAGGCTCCAGCCCATCCCAGTTTTGCGCAGCCTTTACAATATTGCGTATCCGCTCAAGCTGGCCCGGCTCTAGCAAATCCGCAATCTCGAAAATCATGCGGCCACCGCCATTACCCGTATCAAAATACACCAGATTCACTCCGCTCGAAGCAATCACGCATTCCTGTGCGATGCTGACCCCCTGCGCAAGCAATTCCTGTTTCCGTCGCATCATGTCGCTGTGGGTCATCCAGGATGACACATGCTGCAAGCCTTGATTGCCTGCATCCAGAAATTCCTTGTAAATGCTCGGTATGTCATCATGCTGTTCGATCAGCTCGATCTGCATACTTCCGGAGTTGGCAAGCGCAATGCTCACGGTGGGAGAACTCGCACTGACCCCTCTGTAAACAAAGCTGGAAAATTCTATTTTGCGCTTGATAAAAAATGGGCCTATGCCCAGTGTTTCAGTCCAGTACTGCATCGCAGTATCGATATCTCGAACGACAAAGGCAATCTGCCGAATTTCTCCGAATTTACGACTCAAATGTCACTCCAATTATCAGGTAAGCTAATAAATTATTCGCTTGTTTCAATGTTACACGCGAGCCCATATCTCTAAAGCTCATGTATGGCATCCTTGGATATAGACCAGATCGCCTGTTTCCAATTTTATAGGTGCTGGCCAAAGCGTTCTGTACGCGGATGCCAATTGCCGAGAATATCGGCAGACAACAAAATATGATGTGCTTGTCCGCTCAGCAGATGGCGAGGCACAAAACCGATATAGCGTGAATCAGCACTGTTGTCGCGGTTATCACCCAACATCATAAAATTATCCTCTGGCACCACTATGGGGCCAAAGGTATTTTTAGCGGAGACACCTGCCAAAAACTGCACACGCCGCTGATGCTGCCCGATACTTTCTGTCACGCGCAACGCTTCGATGGTACCGCCGTTATCAAGCGGCTCCCTCAATACTTCCTGGTCACTATATGTTGCAGGCTTGCCGTTGATGAACAAAACTTCTTTGCGCATTTCCACCCGGTCGCCGGGCAACGCGACCAGACGCTTGATCAGCTTCATGCCGTTCTTGGGGGAAGCAAATACAACGATATCGCCGCGCTTGGGATCGGCTATATGCGCAACAATTACGTCAGTCAGCGGCAACTTGAAATCGTAGGCGACACGATTGACCAGCACCACGTCACCCTCCAGTAAATTCGGGCGCATCGAGCCAGAAGGTATAGGGTTCCAGTCAGCAATCGCTGTTCGGAGAAACGCAAAACCAATCAAAAAAATAATAAAACCGCGATTGTCCATGATCCACTTTTTCATATTGATCCTTTCGATAATATATAGGTTTGACTCGCACTTATTTAATTTAACAAAAAAATAACGTTTCCGTTTGTGTTGAGCACCTCCCCTGACTTCTGAAACGTAACAAATACTTTCTATGGCCTTTCCGCATATTGCGGCGCATCATCATGTATATCGAACCACTCCGCTTTGGAACCAACGAAAATATGGGCTACGGGTTTACCGTCAATCGGCGTATCCAGCGTGCCGATACGTAGCCGCACCGCTTCCGGCATCGCATCCCGTCTGCTATATAAAGGGGACGCGCAGGTCTTGCAAAACACCCTGCCAACACCTGGCCCCGACTCATATTCGGCAAGATGATCGCTCCCGCTCACAATACGCAAATCTGCTTTTTTGACCAGCGAAGCAGCAAGAAATGCCGAGCCGTTCGCCTTGCGGCATTTGCTGCAATGGCACAAATTGATTGGGCCAAGCTCACCGTCGATCTCGTATTTAACCGCACCACATAAACAGCTGCCTTTATGCATACTATTCTCCATACACAATAAAAATCATTCTATTGCTCCATCAGGAATAGTGTCGAATGACGGTATATCCCCGGATGGCTGATACCAACCTGCTTTAGACCCGACAAATGCATGTGCAACGGGGGCACCGTCATAAGGACTATCAATGCTCGACAGCGCGACACTCAGATATATATTTTTATCGGGCAAATAATTCATGAGCCGCGACCCGCAATTGGAACAAAACGCCCGGATACCACCTTGCCCGGTGAACTGCCTGTACTCTTTCAATAACTCCTCGCCTTTGATAAATTTTAGCGTTGCGCCTTGCACAAACACTTGCGTCGCAAACGCCGCGCCATGTGATTTTCGGCACTGGGAACAATGGCAGTTGTATACCTTGCCGGACAACTCCTCTGCTTCGTATACGATAGCACCGCATAGACAGCTCCCTTTAATCATCTAAGTATCCTCCAAAGCAAAACTAAAACCAGGCAGTTCCTGAATGCGTCAGGTGACAAGCGAACCCAGCGCAACAAATTCACCATTCAACGAACCCACAATTTGCCCGCCATGTTCAAGCACGGAAGTGACATTTATTCTGGCCTTGCCTTTGCGCGTAAGCGTAGCAATAAACCGCGGCCATGCTTCGGGCTGCTCGATTAATGCCCGTGCAGTAAACTCATTCAGGATCGGATGCTGGTAATCCATCGTATTACGCTGTATCACCAGACGGCTGCTTATCCCTGCACGCTGTAAACGCGTGTGCAACAACGACCAGGCCGCGAGAATGGCGATTGCAGACGCGCTCCCGCCAAATACAGTATCGCGATGATTAATATTTGGCGCAAGCGGCGCGCTCAACACAACTTGCTCTTCTTCCACTGCCACGACTGAAACTTGCATTGCCTTCGATAACGGGATGTGGTCGTGCAGATATTTCTCCAGCTTGTTTGGTGACATTGAAGTTCCCCTTTAGCCTAACTTATAAAAGCGGTGAAAAATATTGTCCGGATGATACGCCTTATGCAAGGCCAGTTTTAAAGATACGGCAACATCGTTAAGTTTACATGTATCCCGATCAAATCAAGAGGGACATAATTGGGAACCCGCTTGAGCAAAATATTATGCTGCAGAACCCCTCTCTACTGCCCTTACAAGTACGGCAGGGACTATAAGCCTGTGGAACGGCACGACAAACAGCATGTAAACACGGCCAAGTAAATTGTGAATATGCACAACTGTCGTGACTGCAACAAACTCGCGGTCTTCCCGAACGAGCTTGCAGATCGATACCTTCACATCAAGATGCTTATCCGAATCACCCAAAATAATCTCGTCATCGCTGACAGAATGTAACGAGAAAATTCCGACTCGGTCGCCAACGCAATAAGCTCCGGCCAGTTTTGTATTATTTACGCCGCCAAGATGGCCGAGATTTTTCAGACCAAAAAAAGAAACCACCCGATTGCGTGTAGCCATCATTAAATTAATCCATGCGGGTGTTCTGGAGACGACCTGCAAGTGAATTTCCAATGCTGATCGACCAGCATGAGCAAATGGCATTTCGTATGCATCAAAAAAATCAGCGCCATGCAGTTCATGGCTGATGCGGGAAGACGGCGGCACTTCAATAGCGGTAATAAGAGCATTCATTTGGATTGTCGCTTTCGTTCATAGTGAACTCTGATATTTTCATATCTGAGTATAAATATGGCGTGAAGTATTTCTATGCTGACCAGCCATCTGCAGCTTGTCCCTATCCCTCATTGATCAAGTCTTAAATCATTTACAAAACGAGTTTCAGGCTTAATACGCTCAATCGGAATTCTAAACATTTTTGCAACCATTTGCTGCAGTTGCAACAGCACTTCATCATACGGCAGTGGCTGGCTAGTTTGCGCGCGCAACTCATAAAGCAGCCGGGCAAATTGCTCAACAGTAAATGTTTTTTAGCGCTCTCGTCGGAAACAAAAACACCGAAGTGTTTTTCGGCATCCATTGCCAACTCTATGGTATGAGGTCTTTCGCCTCCAGGTAAGTGCGACCCGCCCTGTTTTTATACTCCAAGCTATATTAACTTCCGCTCATTTCCAGCATCAGCTGGTTCACCCGCTTCACAAAGCTTGCAGGATCATCCAGCTGACCGCCTTCCGCCAGCAGAGCCTGGTCAAACAGCACCGCTGCCCAGTCGTCGAATTTCTTCTCTTCCACCTTCAAACGCAACACCACCGGATGTTTGGGGTTGATCTCAAGTATAGGTTGCGACACCGGCGCTTTCTGGCCGGAGGCTTTCAGCAGGCGCGCCAGATTCGCATTCATATCGTGTTCATCGGCCACCAGACAAGCTGGAGACTCGGTCAGACGATGGGTTACGCGCACTTCCTTGACGCGGCCAGTGAGGCTGGTCTTGATCTTGTCGGTGAGTTCCTTGAAGTCGCCTGCATCTTTCTCCTGTTCTTTTTTCTCTGCTTCATCTTCCAGCGATCCCAGATCGAGGCCACCTTTGGCGACAGAAACAAGATGCTTGCCTTGGAACTCCTGCAAATTGCTCACCACCCATTCGTCTACACGGTCAGTCAGCAGCAGAATTTCGATACCCTTCTTGCGGAATACTTCCAGATGCGGGCTGTTCTTGGCGGCATTGAAAGAGTCGGCAGTAATGTAGTAAATCTTGTCCTGACCCTCTTTCATGCGGCCAATGTAATCGGCAAGCGACACGGTATTCGCCTCGGTGTCGGTATGCGTGGAGGCCAAGAGCATCAGGCCGGCGATTTTTTCCTTGTTGGCAAAATCCTCGCCTATGCCTTCTTTCAACACCTTGCCAAACTCGGCCCAGAACTTTGTATATTTATCTTGTTCCTTGCTTGCCAAATCTTCCAGCAGGCTCAGCACCTTTTTGGTACAGCCGGCGCGGATCGCTTCAATGTCTTTCGACTCCTGCAAAATTTCGCGCGACACATTGAGCGGCAGGTTGTTCGAATCGACCACGCCGCGCACGAAGCGCAAATAGTGCGGCATCAATTGCGCCGCATCGTCCATAATAAATACGCGGCGCACATAAAGTTTCACACCGTGCATCGAGTCGCGGTCCCACAGGTCAAACGGTGCTCTGGCGGGGATGTACAGCAGCTGGGTATACTCCTGGCGGCCTTCAACACGCGCATGAGTCCAGGCCAGCGGGTCTTCGTAATCATGGCCTACATGCTTGTAGAAACCCTTGTATTCATCGTCGGTAATTTCGTTCTTGGCGCGTGCCCACAACGCGAAGGCTTGATTGACGGTTTCTTCCTCATCCAGCACCACCTGTGCGCCATCTTTCCACTCTTCCTTTTTCATCAGAATGGGCTGCACGATATGATCGGAATATTTATGGATAATCGAGCGCAATTTGGTTCCGCTCAGCAGATCGTCCTGCCCCTCTGCACGCAGATGCAGGGTAATGCTGGTGCCGCGTGCGGCTTTCTCCACCATTTCAATCGCAAACTCACCGCCGCCATCGGATTCCCACTGCACGCCCTGATCGGTCTTTTCACCGGCCCGGCGTGTCACCACAGTGACCTTGTCTGACACTATAAAAGCCGAATAGAAACCCACGCCAAACTGACCGATCAAATTCGCATCCTTTTGCTGGTCGCCGGACAAGCGGGTAAAAAACTCGCGCGTGCCGGATTTGGCAATGGTGCCAAGGTTATTGATCACCTCATCACGGCTCATGCCGATACCGTTATCGCTGATGGTCAGAGTACGAGCAGTTTTGTCGTAAGAAACATGAATTTTGAGATCGGAATCATTTTCAAACAAGGCGGCATTATGCAGGCCTTCAAAGCGCAGCTTGTCGCAGGCATCGGCCGAGTTTGAAATCAGTTCGCGCAGGAAAATCTCGCGGTTTGAATACAAAGAGTGAATCATCAATTGCAAAAGTTGCTTTACTTCTGTCTGAAAACCCATGGTTTCGCGGTTATTGGTTGTAGCGTTACTCATACACTTACTCCTTAATTAAAAACAAGACATTGGTTCAAATGGGGACATATTAAAATATTTCAAGAGTATTCAACATAAGAGGCTAAACAATACGAACGTATCTGTATAATGAATTTGTTCATAAACATTCTCATAAGCCACGAGTACTTATTGAATAGATCACATGCCCATGCCAGACGAAATCCTAGCCGCCTTTAAACAGGCCAGCACTGCTGTAGAGTTCGCTTTTTTGGATAAAGACATTCAAGCAGGCGACACCCCTACGCCGAAACA
>Ga0315281_10002919_pt1 | contig 25250 bp, 17 predicted proteins | sample YL17G07_0_MG_FD_204540 | JGI IMG/M metagenome (GOLD analysis project Ga0315281, IMG submission 204540) | Sediment microbial communities from Yellowstone Lake, YNP, Wyoming, USA - YL17G07_0 | ecosystem: Environmental > Aquatic > Freshwater > Lake > Sediment | place: USA: Wyoming | collected... | reverse complement strand
CAACACGCTCGACGTGACGCCGCTGCCGAAGGCGATGTGCTCCGCCGCGAACGCCAACGCCGCCGCGGCGACGCCGGCGTTCAACCCGTCGTCGGGTCCGGCCTGGAACGGCTGGGGCGGCGTGAACGCGGCGAACACCCGATTCCAGGACGCGCGCGGCGCCGGCCTGACCGCTGCGGACATCCCCAAGCTCAAGCTGAAATGGGCCTTCGGCTTTCCCGGCGACCTCCAATCGAACGCCCAGGCGACGATCGCCGGCGGCCGCGTGTTCGTCGGCAGCCCTGGCGGTGGCGTCTACTCGCTCAGCGCGGCGAGCGGGTGCATCCATTGGTTCTATCAGGCGTCGGCCGGTGTGCGATCGGCGTTCAGCATCGCCCGCGTCGGCTCGCGCGACCTCGCGTTCTTCGGCGATCAGACGGGCAACGCCTACGCCCTCGACGCCGCGACCGGCGCGCTCGTCTGGAAGACGCGCGTCGAAGAGTTTCCCGTCACGCGCATCAGCGGCTCGCCGGCGTTCTACAACGGCCGGGTGTATTTCCCCGCCGCCTCCGGCGAAGAAGCCGCGGGGTCCGTGCCCACTTACGAATGCTGCCGCTTCCGCGGCAGCGTCAGCGCGCTCGACGCGGCGGACGGCAAGCGGATCTGGAAGACGTACACGATCGCGGAAGAACCGAAGCCGACGACGAAGAACAAGATCGGCACGCAGCTCTGGGGACCGTCGGGATCGCCGGTGTGGGCGAGCCCCGCGATCGACACCCGCCGCAACGCGCTCTACGTCACGACCGGCAACAGCTACAGCGATCCGCCTAACGACACGAGCGATTCCTTTGTCGCGCTCGATCTCGACACAGGAAAAATGCTCTGGCACCGGCAGATGACGAAGGACGACGCGTACGTGTCGGCCTGCCGATTGCCCGACAAGACGAACTGCCCGAACGTCAACGGGCCGGACTTCGACTTCTCCTCGTCGCCGATTCTCGTCAACCTGCCCAACGGCCGCCGCGCCCTCATCGCGGGACAGAAATCCGGTATCGTGCACGCGCTCGATCCCGACAACAACGGCGAGATTCTCTGGCAGACGCGCGTCGGTCAGGGCGGGACGATGGGCGGCGTGCAGTGGGGATCGGCGGCCGACGCGCAGAACGTGTACGTCGCCAACTCGGACATCGGCCGCATCATGCTCACCTACTCGCAGTTCACCGACGCCGACAGCAAGCGCGGCGGCGGCATGTATGCGCTGAAGCTGGGGACGGGGGAAAAGGTCTGGTTCACGCCGCCGTTCGACTGCGGCACCCGCACGCGCTGCAGTCCGGCGCAGTCCGCCGCCGTGTCCGCGTTTCCGGGCATTGCGTTCTCAGGATCGGTTGACGGCCACATGCGCGCCTATTCGACGACCGACGGCCAGGTGGTCTGGGACTACGACACCATCCGGCCGTACGAAACCGTCAACGGCGTCGAAGCCCGCGGCGGGTCGATCGACGGCCCGGGGCCGGCCATCGGCGCGGGGATGATCGTGTTCAACTCCGGCTATCCCACGGCCGGCGGCGCGCCGGGCAATGTGCTGCTGGCGTTTTCGGTCGATGGAAAATGATGTAGGACATGACCCTGTGGGGTCTTCCCCTGCGCGTGTACCAGCAGGAAGAGGGCTCCACCATGAAGATCGCGGAATACGTCGGCAACAACATCGTCATCATCGAGCCGCATGGGCGGCTGACGCTGGAAACCCTTCACGACTTCCGCCGCGCCGTCGCCCGGCGCATCCAGCAGGGCTGGCAGGGTCTGATTGTCGATCTCCAGAACATCGACTACATCGACAGCGCAGGACTTGGCGCCCTGGCGGCCGCGTACACGTCGTGCAAGAGGCGCGGCATGCGGCTGGTGCTGGTGCGCGTCTTTGGAAGGAACCGTGAGCTGCTCATGGTCACCAGGCTGCTCACGGTCTTCGACGTCTACGACACGACGCTCGAGGCGGAGCGCGGTTTCGCGCGTCCGCCCGAAGCGACCGTGATGTAGCCGTGCTTAGTGCTTGTCTCTGAAGATCAGCACGCCAAGGTCCAAGTCGATACTGAAGTTCCGCACGAAGTCGTTGTCCTTCGCGTACCCCGACAACGAGGCGTAGTCTTTTTTCGCGTTGATCTCCTTCGGGGTCCAGATTTCGGCGAACTTGATCCGGAAGAAGCGTCCCCACCGCGTCTGGGTCGGCGTCGAGCGCAGATAGCCGAATGGCACGAATGAGATGGCCGCCGCCGTAATCTGCGGGTACACCACCGCGCCGAATCCGGTCCCGGTGAACACCAGGCCGCCGCCGCCGAAACCGACGTCGAGCATCGGCGACATGCGCGCCATGTAGGTCAGCCCGAATTTCTGAAGGGTGAGCGGGCGGATATCCCCCGGTGTATCCGTGAATACGGGCCGATCGCCGGTCCAGGTCAGTCCGTAGTCGGCGATGAGGTACGCCTTGATGTTCGGATCGACGTCAGTCCAGCACTGGCCCAGATGATGGTCGCCGCCCTTGTCTTCGCGGAGGCATGTCACACGCGTCGAGAACGACAGCATCCTGCCCTTGAACGGCCCAGGACCGCTGAAGCCTTCGAGGAAGTCCCAGAAATCGCTCTGCGCGTGGGCGGCGCGCGGTGCGGTCAACAGGAACAGAGCACATAGACACAGTGTGATTCTTCGCATGTACGAATCCTCTCGTCAGTGAGTCGTCTCAGGGGGAGTGAAGATGCTTTCACGGACGCCCGATCGCTCGAGGGCCGGACTGCTCGACGCGATGATGCGATTGCGCGGCGGCGGGGCTTCCGGGCAGAACGCCAGCACCTCGCCGTCCGATTCGCCAATCGCGTAGCAGCGCTCGCCGTTCACCAGCACGCGCTCGAAGTCGTTGTGCCAGACTATGCGATACGGCGCTTCGGCGAGGAGCAACACCAGCGTCAGCATCGCGACCATCATCGCGAGCGCGCCGCCGCCCTGACGCACGGTCTGCCTGGCGCGAGCCCGAGCCACCTTTGCGATCGCCGCGACAAAACCCACCATCAGGAGCTCCAGTGCCAGACGGAGGGCTTTCGCGTCGGTGTGCGGTGGACGGAGCGGCACAAGGACACGCCCGAGATTGTTCTCGGTCGACATGTAGGTCGCTGCCGCCGTCAGCACGGGGTAGTAGTGCCAGACGACGCCGGAGAACGCGATCAGACCAACCGCCACCACCGCCTGTCCAAGCACTGCGGGGTTGTCGAAGTTCAAGCGTGTCGACAGGATCGTCGTGCCCCGCCGGCTCGCCGTGAGCAGCGAATCGACGCGGCGCGAAAGGCTCAGCAGCCGCAGGACGAAGCGCAGGGCCGACAGCGCAAACAGCAGGCCGATCACGACGACCGCGGGCGTCACAAGCGAGCGAAAGCCAATCTCGAGCCACACGGAGACTGGTTCGCTCGAAAACGCCCGCGGGCGCTGGAGCGCGAAATTGAACCACGCGGTGCTCACGAACCCGAGGACGGTGGCGGCAGCCGGAATCGCCAGCACGAACGCCAGGTACCGCGCGACGCGAAGCGGCCACGGCTCCCGGCGTGCTCCCGTGGTCGCGGCCGCCGGCGGGGCCGTCAGCACGACGAGGGAGTTCTCGAGCTCCCCCGCGGTCTGGTAGCGATCTTCCGGTTTGACGGCGAGCATCTTCCCGATGACGTCGTTGATCTGGACGGGCAGGTTCGTTCGCGCGTCGTCGGGACTCAGGAAGTTCTTGCTGAGCGTCAGCACGACCTCGAGCGGATCGTCGGTCGAGTACGGCCGGTGGCCGGTCGCCATCTCGTAGACGATGACGCCGAGGCTGTAGATATCCGAGCGCTGGTCGATCGCCCGGCCGAACATCTGCTCCGGCGACATGTACGCCGGCGTCCCCGGATGCATCACCCGCCGGTCGGCCTGCAGCGTCAGCGCGGCCGCCGGTACCGTCAACCCCGTGCTCGCCGCCGCCGTCGTTGCCGTTGCCGTTGCCGTTGCCGACACCGCCGCGGACATCGCGTGCGCGACGCCGAAATCGAGGATCTTCACCGACCCGTCGGGCGTCACCTGGATGTTCGCCGGCTTGAGGTCGCGGTGGACGATGCCTTTCGCATGCGCCGCGGCAAGGGCCGAGGCGAGTTGACGCACGACGGTGACGATTTTTTCGATCGGCAACCGCTCGCGCTTGATGACCGCGGCGAGGTTCTCGCCTTCGACGTACTCCATTACGAGGAACGGCCGGTTCTCGTGCTCGATGACGTCGTGGACAATCGCGATGTTGGGGTGCGTGATGCGCGCGGCCGCGCGGGCTTCGTGCAGGACGCGCGAGCGCAGTTCGGCAGCCGGCGCCGCCGCGCTCAGGCACTTCAGCGCGACCTTGCGCTGCAGCCGGGTGTCGTTGCCGAGAAAGACCAGGCCCATGCCGCCGACGCCGAGGCGATCGAGCACGACGTAGGGACCGATGTGATCCCCGTTGTGAATGTCGGGAAACTGCTCGCCTTCGGCCGCGGCCAAGGCGGGGCTGTCCAGCGTGTCCGACACCGAGATGACGGACTCGAGGAAGTGCTCGTCGTACTGATCCAGGTAAGCCTGCACTTCGCGCCGCAGGCCGGGGTCGGGACAGCGCAGGTTGACGAGCGCCCCGCGTTCATTCGGCGGGCACAGCAGCGCCTCGGCCAGCACGCCTTTCGCTTGTCGCCAGACTTCCGCGTCCATCGTCTTGCCGTCCTTAACTTACAAGCCCCGCATCTGCCGGCGCAGCCACATCTTGGCTGTCGCCCATTCGCGCTTGACGGTGGCCGGCGAGATCGCGAGCACCTCGGCGACCTCTTCAACCGTCAGGCCCGCGAAAAAGCGCATCTCGACGATTTCCGCCTGCCGCTTGTCGAGCTCGCCCAGCTCCGACAGCGCCGTATGCAGCGCGAGCACGTCGACCGGATCGGCTTCACGCGCCGGCGACGGCACGCCGGAAATCGACACGGGCTCGCCGGGGCCGGCGTCGCGCTTGATCGCGCGCTTGCGCCGCGCATGATCGACGAGCACGCGCCGCATCATCTTCGCGGCGATGCCGAAGAAGTGCGCGCGGTTGGCCCACGAGACGCCGCGCTGCGGCAGCAGGCGGATGTACGCCTCGTTGACGACCGCCGTCGGCTGCAGCGTCTGTCCCCCGCGCTCGTGGCGCAGATAGCCCGCGGCCAGACGCCGCAGTTCGCCCTGCACGCGTTCCATCAATTCCGATTCGGCGTCGCGCGATCCCTTGCGCCAACGCTTCAGGAGCTGCGTGACGTCGTTGCCGGACGTCGGCCGGCTGCCTGTCCCGCCAGAATCGCTCACATGAGTGCGGCTAGAGTAAATCGGCGCTTCGCAAAAAGCCATAGAAGTCCCCTTCAGGTCAACGAATATCTGGCGGCGCCACCCGACGCGTCGCGGCCCGTTCGAAGGCGTACGCCAGCTCGATGAGACGCGCTTCGCTACACGCGCGCCCGGCGAAGCTCACGCCGTACGGCGCCGGTTGTGCGTCAAACCCAGGCGGAAACGGCGATGTCGGCGGCGCGTTCGGCACCAGGCCGAACGGCACGATGACGGTCGGATACCCGGCCCGGGCCGAGATGCCCGCGCCGCTCGCACCAGGAAACAGGATGGCGTCGAGCCGCTCGGCCGCCATCACTTCGTCGATGCCGTGCGTGCCGGCCAGCCGCACGTCTTTCGCGCGATCGGCGTCGTAGCGCGCGCGATCGCGCTCGACGTCCATCTCGTCAGAAATGTCCAGATTGCTTTGCCCGTACTTGAGCGTGCCCGCCTTGGCATGTTTGAGATTCCACTGGCGTAATTCCGTCAGCGTCTTGACGGGCGAGGACGGCCCGAGCGTCGCCAGCCATCCGTTGAAGTCGCGCTTCATGCCGTACTTCAACCCGATTGCGCAACCGCCATCCTTGCCCCGCGCCTCGTCTGCGCCCGAGCAGATGTTCCATCTCAGAAAGTTGCTGTCGGCGTTGGTGTCGACAATGCTCGGGATGTTGGCGGGATCGACGACGACGGCGCCGCGCGCTTTGAGCACGGTGATGGCATTGGCCATGACGATCTGCTGGGCGGGGGTCAGCCCGCCGCGCGTGTCTGTTTCGCCCGGCGGAACGACGCGGTCGTAGAAAAACGCGCGGGGGATCCCGATGCGCGCGCCCTTGAGGGCTCCGGCGCGCAGCGACCGTGCGTAGCTGTGCCCCGGAGGCGGCGGGCAGGCGCGCGTGGCGGGATCGTGCGGATCCGGCGTCCGGCTCTCCAGCGCCCCGAGCATGATCGCCGCGTCGGCCACCGTTCTCGCCATCGGACCCGGCGTGTCCTGATCGGCCGTGATCGGAATCACGCCGTACCGGCTGATGCGGCCCACGGTCGGCTTGATGCCCGCGAGCATGTTCTGGTTCGAGGGACTCAGGATCGATCCCGACGTCTCGGTGCCGACGTTGGCCGCCCAGAAGCTCGCGTTCGTGCCGATGCCGGAGCTCGATCCTCCGGTCTGCAGCGCCGGGCGGCCGTCGAACGTCTCGTCGCGCGGATCGCGGCGCGGATCGAACGGGTTGAAGCCGAACCCGCCGATCGAGTTGTAGTTGGTCGGCATCGGCGTGGGATCGCCGGCGACCCAGTTCGCGAGCTCGGTCATGCCGGTCTTCGCGATGATGACGGCCCCGGCGGCCCGCAGATTGGCCGTCAGCGTCGCCTCATACGGCGGCACGAATCCCCCAAATGCGAGCGCGCCTCCAGTAGTCGGCATCATGGTCGTATGAATGTTGTCCTTCAGCGCGACGGGAATGCCGTGCAGAGGACCCCGGACCTGTCCTCGCGCCCGCTCGCGATCCAGACGGTCGGCATCGGCCAGCGCGTCCGGATTGACCGCGAGCACCGCGTGTAGGACAGGCTCGTACGTTCCTATACGCGCGAGGTACTGGCGCACGAGCTCACGCGAAGTGACGCGACCAGACGCCATGGCCTTCTGCATGTCGCCAATGCTGGCTTCGACCACCGAAAAGCCGTGCTTTTGTGACACCCGGCGGGCAGCCGGCGGTGCGGTCTGGGCAGAGGCGAGGATCGAAAAGAGGACTGGCACACCGAGAGCGGCGGCGACGGCCTGCACTGACTTCATGGTCCCCCATCATAGGACCAGGCCGGTCGGCGGCGCCGACACACACACCCGTCCTCTGGCCCTTTACGCGCGACTTGAAGGGATCGTGGCTCGGTCAGTGAGTGTGAGGCGCAGCCGTTTGCGGTGGTAAGCCGGCAATGACGGAGTCAGGCTGCGCGGGCGCCCGCATCCTGCGCACGACGGCCTGACGCATCGTTGCGCCGTCCTTCCGCGAGATCGCCCATTCCCAGGGCCGGTTTCGTTCCAGTTCGTTGATCGTCCACAGCCCGCGCATCAGGCCGGCCGGGGCGTGATCTCGAGTGCCAAGGAGCAGGTGCCCGATCTCGTGGGCCATTGCGCGACCGAGCAGCTCGCCTTCGTCGACGCCAGCGGCGTCCGCGAGCGCGTGGACACGATCGTCGAAGAGGGTCGCCAACGTTCCGGCTTTGCGGTCGAGGTCCACGTACGAGAAGCCCAGCGATGCCGGCTCGCTGTCGGGCGTGGCGGCTGACAGGCGGACCATGAGCTCCACCGGACCGACCGGCCCGCTGCACGGGCACGTTGCCCACCTGACGCTGACGTCGGCGGCGCGCAGAATCCGTTCGGCGGTGGCGCGAGCGGTCGTCACCGTATCCTCCGGCACGCCGTGCGTGTCATAGACGCGGACGACGACGTACAACGCGAGCGCGGCGTGTGCGAGCATGACGGCCATGTTCGTGGCACGGGGCAACGCCCGCCAACCAGAATGTGACAGATCGACGCGCCCGTGTTGCGAGTCGCGTCGCCGAGGGAGGAATGCCGAACCGCCGCGGCCGCGCGCGCGTCTAACCAGCCGGCGCAATCAACGTGTTCCCTGTGATGAATAGCGGTCCAGCGGTGATGAATGGCGGGCTGACGGCCGTGCAGGCGTCCGCCATCTTGACCGGCGCCGTCGATGCCGCGATAGTACGTCCTGTGGATCGCCGCCCGTTCATCCCGGCGCCGCTTCTCTTCGCCATCGCCACGGCGTTCGGCATCTCGTCCACGTTCCAGGCGTACTGGATGGACCGGCTGTCGCCCCACACGCACCCGATGCAGAACGCGGCCCTGCATCTGCTGGCGCTCAATCTCGCGTACTGGTACATTCCCGCGCTGCTCGCGCCGATCATCATGGCGTTCGCGCTGCGGCATCCGCTCGATCGCGCGCACTGGCCCAGGCAGATCCCGCTGCACATCGGCGGCGCGCTGTCCTATTCGATCGCGCACACCGTCGTGATGATGGGGCTCCGCGCGGGGCTCATGCGCAAGGAGGGGCCGCCGCCCGATTTTCCCGGCTGGTGGAACTTCTCGCTGCTGCAGTACCTTACGCAGCTCGACTGGCTGCTCATGACGTACCTGTTCCTGATCGGCGTGGGGTACGCGCTGGCCTACCGGCGCGAGTCGGAGGCACGAGCCCTCAACTCGGCGCAGCTCGAAACGCGGCTCGTCGAAGCGCAACTGCAGTCGCTGCAGCGACAGCTCCATCCGCATTTCCTGTTCAACACCTTGAACACGATTTCCGGCCTGATCCGTACGGATCCCGACGGGGCGGACAAGATGATCGACCGCCTCGGCGATTTGCTTCGCATGACCCTTCACAAGTCGGGTATCCAGGAAGTCCCGCTCAAGGAAGAGCTCGACGTGCTGGAGACGTACGTCGAGATCGAGCAGACGCGCTTCGGCAGTCGCCTGAGCGTCGACATGCACGTCCAGCCCGAGGTGCTCGACGCGCAAGTGCCCAGCCTCGTGCTGCAGCCGCTCGTCGAGAATGCCATCCGGCACGGCATCGCGCCCAACGCGCGGCCCGGACGGATCGCCGTCCACGCGTCGCGCGAGGGCAACGACCTCGTCCTGCAGATTCACGACAGCGGCGACGGTCTGCCGCCGGATCGCCTGATGGCGCTCAACCGCGGCGTCGGCCTCGACAACACGCGCGCGCGTCTCGAACATCTGTACCGCGACCGATATCAGTTCACGTTCAGCAATCTCGAGCGCGGCTTCTGTGTGACGATTCGCATCCCCTATCAGGCCGCCGCGCATCCGGACATCGAAGCGGGGGCCGCCTGATGACGATGACGTCGAAGATCCGAACGCTTGTCGTCGACGACGAGCCGGTCGCGCGGGCGCGCGTGTTGTCGCTGCTCCGGGACGAGCCGGACATCGAAGTGGTCGGCGAATGCGAGTCCGGCCCTCAGGCGATCACGGCCATCGGGAGCGCGTCACCCGATCTCGTGTTTCTCGACATCCAGATGCCGGAGATGGACGGCCTGCAGCTGGCGCGCGCGCTGGGCGACACGATGCCGGCGGTCGTCTTCGTGACGGCGTACGACGAATATGCGCTGCGGGCGTTTGAAGTGCACGCGCTCGACTACGTGCTCAAGCCGTTCAGCGCCGAGCGATTCCGGTCGGCCCTGACGCACGCGCGCCAGCATCTGACCACGCGGCGCGCGCCTGGAGCGCGCGAGCCGGCGAGCGAGCGGCGCGACCGTCTCGTCATCAAATCAAGCGGCCGCATCTACTTCATCCGCACGCAGGACATCGACTGGTGCGAAGCCGCCGGCAACTACGTCCGCCTGCACGTCGGCCCGCAGACGCACCTTGTGCGCGGCACGATGGCCCACATCGAGTCGCAGCTCAATCCGGCGCTGTTTGTCCGCGTCCACCGGTCGACGATCGTCAATGCCGATCGCATCCAGGAACTGCGTTCGTCGTTCAACGGCGAGTACATGATCCTGCTGCACGACAAGACGCGGCTCACGCTGAGCCGCGGCTATCGCGACGGGCTGCAGACCAAGTTAGGAAAAGCGCTCTAGCTACTTCGCCGGGTGCAACTGGAGCTTCTGCACGCGCCAGTTGAGAATCTCCGCGACGTAGAGCTCGTTTTCCGAGGGGCACGCGATCTCGTGGATCCAGCCGAACTGCTTCGGCTGCTTCCCCGCCTTACCGAGGACGCCCAGGATCTTCCCGTCGAGCGACACCTTATATATACGTCCCGGATACGCGTCGGCCGCGTAGAGCACCTGGTTCGGCCCGGGCGTGATGCAGACCGCCCACGGCGCGCCGGGGCTCATCGTGCCGGGCGGCGCATTCGCTGCCGGCGTGTTGCCGATGGCCGGCTTCGCGTCGGCGGGCACCGGCACGTCCAGCTTGATCTGGCGCAGGTACGTGCCGTTGCCGTCGTACACTTCGATGCGCACGTTGCCGCGATTGGCGACGTAGACGTTGCCCTGCGCGTCGGTCGCGATGCTGTGCGGCGTGTTGAGCTGGCCCGGACCGCTGCCCGGCTCGCCGAAGCTCTTCACCCAGTCGCCGTTCTTGTCGAACTTCGCGACACGCGCGTTGACGTAGCCGTCGCTGATGAAGATGTCGCCCGCGGCATTCCACGCCACGTCCGTCGGCTGCCGGAAGTTGCCGTTGATCGGCGCGAGCGGCGGACGCAGATTGCGTTCCCACGGCTCGGCCTCTTTGTCCGAAGCTTCCTTCTTTCTGCCGAACACCATCGCGACGTGGCCTTCGGGGTTGAACTTGATGATCATGTCCGACCCTTTGTCCACGGCCCAGATGTTGTCGTCCCTGTCGACGCGGACGACGTGCGCGAAGGCCCACGCGTAGAGCCCCTTGCCGATCTCACGCACGTACTTGCCGGTCTGATCGAACTCGAGCAGCTGCGATGCGGAGCCGCCGTACGCCGCGCCCGTCGCGCTGTTCGAGCGCGTGTAGACGAAGACGTGGCCCTTCGAATTCAGCGCGACGCCCGCGTCCTCGCCGAAATTCAGATCCGCGGGCAGCTTGAAGAAGTTGGGCACGGAGTCGAACGGGATCTCCGGGACGGCCTGCTGCGCGCGCAGCACCGGGAATGCAGTGACGGCGACCAGCAGTGCGATGGCAAATTGCTTCATGACGGCCTCCTGAAAGACGCGGGGAGCATATCAGACAATCGCGCCAGGGTTGAGAGGTCGCGACCGACCGGTATCGCTCGCTGCGATCCGGACACGCCGCGGACACTGCGCTACTCTAGTGCGCGCGGGCCGTCTTCTCCAGGCTCGGAATCAGGTGCGTGTGGTTGTACTGACGCGCGAGCTCGAGCGCCGTCTTCCCTGCCTTCGTCTTCATGTCGGTGCGCGCGCCCGCCTTGAGCAGCATGTCGATCATCGCGGAGCTGCCGAAGTCGATCGACGCCGCATACAGCAGCGGCGTCATCCCGTTGCCGTCGACGTGGTTCACGTCGGCGCCTTTCGCGATCAGGAACTTCGCCATCTCGACCTGGTCGCCGAGGACCGCCTTCACGAGCGGCGTGATGCGCGCGTCCGTGCGATCGACCGGCGCGCCGAGCTTCACGAGCGTCTCCGCGACGTCGAGGTACCCATGACGCACCGCGCCTGAGATCGCATCGCTGTTCGACGTCCCGATGAGCTGCATCTCTCCATTCAGGCTCGCGCCCGCCTTCAGCAGGTCGGGAAGCACGTCTGCGTTGCCGCCGTAGGCGGCAAGAAAGAGCGGATCGGCATTAAAGAGCGGCTTGCCCTGCGACGGTCCGGCATCGGCGCCGCGCGAGAGCAGCAGCCGCACGGCCGCCGTGGAGTGTGTCGCGTATTGCGTCGCGACCATCAGCGCCGTGTACTTCGTCTCCGATCGCGCGTTGACGTTCGCGCCGCGGTCGAGCAGCAGCGTCATCTTCGCGACGTCCGGCGCCGCCATCATCAGCGCCGTCGTCCCGCCCGACTTCGTGGCCGAGTTCGGATCGAATCCGCCGTCGAGCAGTCTCTTCACCTCGGAAGCCGACCCGAACAGCACCGTCTCGGCCCACGGCTCGACGCTGGCCGGCGCTACGCCGGGCAGCGGCTCGGGCACGACAGGCTTGCCAGGACCGAGCGCGTACGCCAGCGCCATCACGGCCCACGCGCCCCCCTGCGCCGACAGAAACTGATCGTGGCCGTACGGCAGGCCGCTTTCGTAGTACGGCGGGCTGAGCGGCGCCGGCGGATAGAGCCTCGTCGCCGTGTGCCACGATCCGTCGGCGGCCTGCGTCTTCAGCAGAAAGTCGATGCCGCGCTGCCAGTTCGGATCGGAGATCGGCACGCCGCCGCCATCGTGCAGCGCGACGAGCGCCTGGCCGGTCGAATACGCATCGCTTGCGCGTCCGTCGAGCGACGCCCATCCGCCGTCCGATTCCTGTGTCTTCGCGAGATCGCGAGCCGCGGCCGCAAGGGACGCGCGACCGCCACCGGACCACTTCAGCCCCAACAACTTATATGTGCGCTCTTCCGTATCGACGGCCTTATGCGACTCGAACCAGCGGCGCGCGAGCGCGACATGCGTCGCGACGTCCGCCTTCTGCGTCGGGTGGCTGTAGAGCTGGATCGCGCGCACGCCAAGCGCGGTGAACGTGACGTTGCTGTACGACGAGGGCGGCCGCTGCCGATGGCTCGGCCAGTCGCCGCCGACGTTCTGCCGCGCCGTCAGGATGCGCGCCATGACCGCCGTCGACAGGCTCGGGCGGACGCCGGCGGCATCGGCGGCAATCAGCCGGTACGCGTCGTCGACTCCCGGCTCGATGATCCAGGAGTACTGCACGACCCTGTCGAGATCGGCATACGTGAAGGCTTTCGCCGCATCGGTCCGGGCGATGGCCTCGTCGATCGGGATGCCGTGCTCACGCGCCGCGCGATAGGCCAGCGCCGGCTGGTACTGGTGATGGCACGAATCGCAGCGCTGGACCTCGAACCAGTGCTTCTGACTGGCCTGCAACAGGGCGAGGTTACGCGCCGCCGCGTCGCGGATGCTGGCCGGATCGGCCGCGCGCGCCGGGCCGGCGGCCGCAAACACCAGACCGAAGATTCCTGCAAGAACCGCGATCGACTTTGTCATAAAACGCCCTATGATACTGCTCTTACAAATCGAGGGTGACAACCATGAAATCAATAGTGTCTCTCGTGCTCGCTCTGGGCCTGGCGGGGGCCACTCTCCACCTGCGCGGGCAGCAGCGTCCGCCGAACCGCGAGTGGACGGCGTACGGCGCCGACCTGGCGAATACGCACTACTCGCCGCTCGATCAGATCACGAAGGACAACTTCGGGAAGCTCGAGGTCGCGTGGCGGTTCAAAGCCGACGCCCTCGGCCCGCGGCCTGAATACAACTGGGAGTCGACGCCGCTGATGGCGAACGGCACCATCTACGTCACTGCCGGCTCACGCCGCGCCGTCGTCGCGCTCGACGCCGAGACCGGCGAGATGCTGTGGATGCATCAGGAACACGAAGGGCCGCGCGGTGAATCCGCGCCGCGCAAGCTATCGGGCCGCGGACTCTCCTACTGGACCGACGGTCGCGGCGACAGCCGCATCCTCTACGTGACGCCCGGCTATCAGCTCGTCGCGCTCGACGCGAAGACCGGCCATCCCGTCACCGGCTTCGGCAAGAACGGCATCGTCGACCTGAAGCTCGAAGACGACCAGGTAATGGATGCCGTCAAAGGCGAAATCGGCCTGCACGCGACACCCGTCGTGACGAAGAACACCGTCATCATCGGCGCCGCGCACATGCCCGGCGGCACGCCGAAGAGCCGGCAGAACGAGAAGGGCTACATCCGCGGCTTCGACGTCAGGACCGGCAAGCGCCAGTGGATCTTCCACACCATTCCGCAGCTCGGCGAATTCGGCAACGACACGTGGGAAAAGGAATCGTGGGTCTACACCGGCAACGCCGGCGTGTGGGGACAGATCTCGGTCGACGAAGAACTGAACACCGTCTATCTGCCGGTTGAGTTGCCGACGGGCGACTACTACGGCGGCCATCGTCCGGGCGCGGGGCTCTTCGGCGAAAGCGTCGTCGCGGTCGATCTCACGACCGGCAAGCGCAAGTGGCACTACCAGCTCGTGCACCACGGCATCTGGGACATGGACATCCCGTGCGCGCCGATTCTGATCGACATCACCGTCAACGGCCGCGCGATCAAAGCGCTCGCGCAGCCGACGAAGCAGGGCTGGCTCTACGTGTTCGATCGCCTCACCGGCGCGCCGGTCTGGCCGATCGAAGAGCGCCCGGTGCCGAAGGGCGACGTGCCCGGCGAGTGGTACGCGCCGACGCAGCCGTTCCCGACCAGGCCGCCCGCGTACGATCGCCAGGGCGTCGCTGAAAGCGATCTGATCGACTTCACGCCGGAGCTGAAGGCCGAAGGGCTCAAGGTGGCGGCGCGCTACAAGATCGGGCCCATCTTCACGCCGCCGGTCGTCTCGACGTGGCCCTCCCCGCTCGCGACGCTGATGCTCCCGTCGGCGGGCGGAGGCGTCAACTGGCACGGCGGTTCGTTCGATCCCGAGACAAAGATGCTCTACGTCTATTCGACGACAGTGCCGACGCCGCTCGGGCTGCTGAAGAACGACGGGACGCGTTCGTCGGACTTCGCCTATGTCTCGGGCACGGCGCGCGATCCAAATGCGCCTCCGCCCGCCGCCGGACGGGGACGAGCCGGCGGGGCGACGGCGACACAAGCTGCGCCGGCGGGACGCGGAGCCGCTGCTGGCGGCGAAACGGGAACGCCCGGCATCGCGGCGCCGGTGCCCGTGAATCAGGCGCCGGCTGCGGCTGAAGGCGGCGGGGGCGGCGGGCTCACCGTCCAGGGGCTGCCGCTCATCAAACCGCCGTACGGACGCATCACCGCGTTCGACATGAACAAGGGCGATCTCATCTGGCAGATCGCGCACGGCGAGACGCCGGACAACATCAGGAACCATCCGGCGCTGCGCGGCGTGACGATTCCGAGAACGGGCCGCACGGGCCGCATCGGCGTCCTCGTGACGAAGACGCTGCTCGTCGCGGGCGAAGGCGGGTTCTTCACGACGCCGAACGGCCAGCGCGGCGCGATGCTGCGCGCGTACGACAAGGCGACGGGCAACGAAGTCGGCTCGGTCTACATGCCCGCGCCGCAGAGCGGATCGCCGATGACGTACATGCTCAACGGCAGGCAGTACATCGTGCTCGCGATCAGCGGCGGCTCGTATACCGGCGAATTGGTCGCGTTCAAGTTGCCGTCGTAATAAACAACCGTACGTGGGCCGGCCCATTCAGGGCCGGCGCCACGGCGGGCCTGAAAGGCCCGCCCTACAAAGAGGTCTGGTCCATGCGACGTGTTTCGATTTCTGTTCTTGTTCTGTTGATCGCATCATCCGCGTTTGCGCAGTCGGGCGCGCAGAACGGCGAGTGGCGGACGTACGGCGGCGACCTGGGCAACACGCGGTACGCGCCGCTCGATCAGATCAACAAGGACAACTTCAACAAGCTCGAAGTCGCCTGGCGCTTCAAAGCCGACGCCCTTGGGCCGGCCAAGGAATACAACTGGGAGTCGACGCCGCTGATGGTGGGCGGCGTCGTCTACGTCACCGCCGGCACCCGCCGCGCCGTCGTCGCGCTCGACGCGGCGACCGGCGAGATGATCTGGATGCACCAGGAGCACGAAGGCCCGCGCGGCGAGTCCGCGCCGCGTAAGCTGTCGGGCCGTGGCCTCGCGTATTGGACCGACGGACGCAACGACAGCCGGATTGTCTACGTCACGCCCGGCTATCAGATGCTCGCGCTCGACGCGAAGACCGGCATTCCGGTCAAGACCTTCGGCAGAAACGGCATCGTCGATCTGAAGCTGGAAGACGACCAGGTGATGGATCTGGTCAAAGGGGAAATCGGTCTCCACGCCACGCCCGTCGTCGCGAAGAACGTCGTCATCGTCGGCGCCGCGCACCTGCCCGGCGGCGCGCCGAAGAGCCGGCAGAACGAAAAAGGCTACGTGCGCGGCTTCGACGTGCGGACCGGCAAGCGGCTGTGGATCTTCCACACGATTCCGCAGCTCGGCGAGTTCGGCAACGACACCTGGGAGCGCGAGTCGTGGACCTACACCGGCAACGCCGGCGTGTGGGCGCAGATGTCGGTCGACGAAGATCTGAATCTCGTCTATCTGCCCGTCGAACTGCCGACCGGCGACTACTACGGCGGCCATCGTCCCGGCAACGGCCTCTTCGGCGAGAGCGTCATCGCCGTCGACTTCAACACCGGCGTGCGCAAATGGCACTACCAGCTCGTGCACCACGGCATCTGGGACATGGACATCCCGTGCGCGCCGATTCTCGCGAACATCACGGTGAACGGCCAGCAGATCAAGGCGCTCGCGCAGCCGACCAAGCAGGGCTGGGTGTACACGTTCGACCGCGCGACCGGCAAGCCGATCTGGCCGATCGACGAGCGTCCGGTCGCGAAGGGCGACGTGCCCGGCGAGTGGTACGCGCCGACGCAGCCCTTCCCGTCCAAGCCGCCGGCGTTCGATCGTCAGGGCGTCACGCTCGACGACCTCATCGACTTCACACCGGAGCTGAAGGCTGAAGGCCAGAAGGTCGCGGCGAACTACAAGCTCGGGCCGATCTTCACGCCGCCCGTCGTGTCGACGTGGCCCGGACCGCTCGGCACGCTGCTGCTGCCGTCGGTGACCGGCGGCACGAACTGGCAAGGCGGCTCGTTCGATCCCGAGAGCCGCATCCTCTATATCTATTCCGTCACGTCGATTTCAGCACAGGGACTGATTCCGACCGACGGCAAGCGATCGGACATGAACTACATCGGCGGCGCCACACGCGATCCGAATACGCCGGCCCCCGTCGCCGGGGCGGGTGGCGGCGGTGGCGAAGGCGGCGGCAATCCCACGGTGCAGGGCCTGCCGCTCGTGAAGCCGCCCTATGGACGCATCACGGCGCTCGACATGAACAAGGGCGAGATGGTCTGGCAGGTCGCGCACGGCGAGACCGCGGACGCGGTGAAGAATAATCCCGCGCTCAAAGGCGTCACGATTCCGCGGACGGGACGCGCGGGCCGCATCGGCACGCTGGTGACGAAGTCGCTGGTGATTGCCGGCGAGGCGGGCTTCTTCACGCTGCCCGACGGCCGCCGCGGCGCCATGCTGCGCGCGTATGACAAAGGCACCGGCCAGGACGCCGGGGCCGTCTACATGCCCGCGCCGCAAACCGGCTCGCCGATGACCTACATGATCGACGGCAAGCAGTACATCGTGCTGGCGATCAGCGGCGGCACCTACAGTGCCGAGCTGGTCGCTTATCGACTGCCGTAGCGGACGGGATTGGGGACTTGGGATTCGGGATTCGGGGTGGTTGGGGATTCGGTGAAGATCGGGATGCGATGCCATGACGCCAAAACAACAAACGATTAGCCGCCTCGTTCTCCCCGTCGTCCTGCTGTTCGCACTTTTTGCGACGGCGTATGCGCAGCGTGATGCGCAGCCGCCGGTTCAGGCGGCTCGCCCGGCAACGCCGACATGCCCCGGCCAGACGGCGCCCGCGCCGATAGCGACCGGCGTCTACACCGCGAAGCCGGTGCCCGAGATCATCATCAACGGCCAGCCCGCGCCCGGCGCGATCTGGAAGGCCGGCGATCGCGCCTACTGGCATTGCCACACCGGCGGCCAGCTTCTTTTCCTGCACGAAGGCGTCGGGCGCGTGCAGCAGCGCGGCCAACGCGCGCGCGATCTCCGGAAAGGCGAGACCGAGTACGCGGGCCCGGGCGTCGAGCACTGGCATGGCGCGTCGCCCGACTCGACCGCGCACTTCTTCCAGACCGCCATCGGCAACAGCACCACGCTGTGGATGGAAGAAGTCGGCCGCGACGACTACCTGGGCAACGACATCGGCATCAACTCGAGAAACGAATTCATTCGGACAGGCGTAAGAAAGAAAACGCAGTAGAGCGGCCCTTTCGGAGCCGCGGACAGGAGATCACCATGTGCGATCAAGACCATTTCGAAGACGATGCCCTGATCTACGAGAGCAGAGGCCTCGTGACACGCCGGCAGTTCGGCATTCTGGTCGGCGCGGGCGTCGCGATGATGCTGCCGGCGGTCGCGAACGCCGTCTCAGTCACTGAGTCGGAAGTCACGGTAAGAACGCCGGACGGCACCGCCGACTGCTACTTCGTGCATCCGGGGACGGGCACCGCGCCTGCCGTGCTGGTGTGGCCGGACATCTTCGGCCTGCGGCCGGCGTTCAGGACGATGGGCAAGCGGCTCGCTGAATCGGGCTACTCGGTCCTCGTGGTCAATCCGTTCTATCGCACGAAGAAGGCGCCGACCGCGGACCAGGGCTCAGCCACGCCGATTCCGGCGCTGATGCCGCTCGCGCAGGCCCTGAACGAGACGACGCACATGACCGATGCGAAGGCGTTCATCGCGTGGCTCGATCAGCAGCCGTCGGTGGCGAAGAACAAGAAGGTCGGCACGCAGGGCTACTGCATGGGCGGGCCGATGGCGTTTCGCACGTCCGCGGCGGTTCCCGATCGCGTCGGCGCCGTCGCGTCGTTCCACGGCGGCGGCCTCGTGACGGACATGCCGAACAGCCCGCACCTGCAGGCCAGCAGGACCAAGGCGTCGTTCCTCGTCGACATCGCGGAGAACGACGACATGCAGCGGCCGACCGAGAAGAACGTGCTGAAAGAGACGTTCGAGAAGGCGAAGCTTCAGGCCGAGATCGAGGTCTACGCCGGCGCGGCGCACGGCTGGTGTCCTCCCGATTCGCGCGTCTACAACGAGCCGCAGGCCGAAAAGGCATGGAGCCGATTGCTCGCGCTGTACGGAAAAGCCCTGGCCTGAAGCGCGCTCCGGTCAGATGAGCTTGGCGTCCAACGTAATCGTGGCGTTGAGCAGCTTGGAAATGGGGCACCCGCTCTTGGCAGTCTCGACGGCCTTCTGAAAGGCCGCCGGGTCTGCCTTCGGGATCTTCACCGTCGTCTGCAGGTGGCTCGACGTGACGGCGAATCCGCCGCCGACCTGATCGAGGCTCACCGTCGCCGTGGTGTCGATGCTCTCCGCCGTCATGCCCGCCTCTCCCAGGAACAGCGACAGCGCCATCGAAAAACAGGCGGCATGCGCCGCGGCAATCAGCTCCTCCGGGTTCGTGCCCTTCTCGCTCTCGAACCGTTTGCTGAAGTTGTACGGCACGCCGGCCAGCACGCCGCTGTCCGTTGACACGGACCCCTTGCCGTCCTTCAGTCCACCTCTCCACACCGCACTCGCGCTGCGCTTGATCGCCACTGACCCTCCTCTTTACGCCGTCGCGACGGCATGCACCGCCGTCGCTGTTGAACGAAGCCGCCGCTCCCGCATCAGGTCCTCGGCGCGCGCGAACAGTTCTTCTCTGGAGACCTTGCCGGCGTCGACGTCGGCCAGGATCGACCGCTGGGCCTTGTATTCCCTGTTTTCGATGCCCGCCTTGCTCTGGAGCATCCGCCACGCCTTGCGGCGCTCGACGCAGAACAGCACGAGCTGGCGCGAGAGCGAGCGGTACTCGATCTTTCCGTCGGCCCCCTGGACCCTGATGTAGACGCCGAAGTCCGGCACGAACGAACGGTGATCCGGATTCAGGTACCGGCGGTAGACGACATCCTGCTGCGTGATGCGGACCAGCATGTTCTCGAGCGGGACGAGTGTGTCCGCATCGTCCTTCTTGATCTTCTTCAGATGGTTCCGGAATCGCGCTTCGGTCGCGCACCAGTGGGCGACGGTGTACCGGTAGGGATCGTTCGTGGACTTGAATTTCGTTTCGTACCAGTCCGTCTCGATCGACGGATTGCCTTTGAGGTCGAGGGCTTCCTGGTACGTCTCGCCGAGCCTCGGATTGAACACGAATTCCGGCGCCCCGCGGGAGTCGCGCACGCGCTGGGCCTGCGTCAGCGCCATGTCGTCCGCGACCCCGTGCTCGGGCTGACAGGTGGTGAAGCATTGCAGGAACGCCGTGCCGCGGTACTCGATGCCGTCCAGGATGGCCCTGAACAGCTTGGGCGCGTTGGCAATCGAGATCTGCGCGATGAACGGCGACCCGTGGCCCGCCAGGAACGTCTCGGCGACCGTCTTCTTCTCGACGTTCTTGCCCTGCGTCGCCGTGCCGAACACGTTCATGTCGTTGCCGCCGAGCATCGGGGTCGAGTCCGAATTCTGGCCGCCGGTGTTCGAGTAGACCTGCGTGTCCAGCATGACCGCCTTGACGTTCGGACGGTTCTGGAGCACGACTTTCGACGTGTTCTGATACCCGATGTCGCCCATGCCGCCGTCGCCGCCGACGACCCACACCTTCGGCATCTCCAGGACTTCCTGATCGGTCATCACCGCATCGCTGAAATGCACGTACTCGTAGAACTCGCGCGAGTTGATGACGTCCTTCTCGCGGTTCAACAGCGCATCCGCAAGCCGCTCGGGAACCACCGACCGCCGGCCGTGATCGACGATGAAGCTCTCGCCGAGCAGCCAGCCCACGGTGACGCCGTCCTGGAAGAGCGAGTTCATCCACGGATACGGGTGCGGATTGTTTGCCGGCGTCGAGCCGTACACGGTGTTGCAGCCCGTGTGCGCCGCCATCGCCATGACCGACATGCCGTCGGCCAGACGCCCGTCGATCGCCTGGAGATTCTTGTGGTTGAACGCCTCCTGACGCATGACCGCCGTGATCGCGCCGATGATCTGCGCGTCGGAGAGCGGACCGTACTCGGCAATGCGCCCTTTCGTGTCCTGGTCGTCCTCGCCGCCGAGCCCCATCAGCAGGTGCGCGACGGCCTGGCGGAACATCTCGTACTCTTCCGGGTTGCGTTCCCTGATGGCCGCCAGTTTCTGCACGCCGTCCCGATCCAGCCGATCGGCCTTCGCCCGGAAGCGGTCCGCCTTCGCGTGGAAGAGGGGCCGCATGTAGGCTTCGGTGATCGACGTAATCGCCTTGAGGATGCTCTTTTCACCACAACCGGCGCAGGCGCCGTCGCCCGACACCAGCGCGTCGTAATTCCTCCGCACCATCAGCATGTTGCGGAGCGCGGCCGTCTTGGAGTCCTGCGGCCGCGAGTCGTTATAGAGGCCCAGGTACTTCTGCGAAGTGTCCGGCAGGAGATCGAGGAACCTCGTCCCGGTTTCGTGCTCCGCGTTGACGTCCTCTGTCTCCTGCACCATGCGCAGCGCCTGATGATCGCCGCAGGCGGTCACGCACGCCGCGCATCCCTTGCAGAGGTCCGACACGAAGATCGAAAACACGCCGCCCGCGCCGGGCGTCTTCTTCTCGGGGGTCGCAAAGATGGCGTTGGTCTTCTGATAGGCCAGCGGCACCTTGTCGATGACGGCGAAGAACTCGCTCTTGGCCTGCGGCGAGAAGCCGTCGACGACGTCGGTGACCTGGCGGATCAAGGCGGGCAGCGGGGTCTTGTCGTTCCTGGCGACGGCCTCGCGCATCAGCTCGCGCGTGCGTCTCTCGATTTCCGGAAGCGACGCGAACATCTTCTGGCGCTCGCCGGCATCGGTCACGTAGTTGGACACGGCGGCCCGGAGCACGGTCTCGAGGTCCTGCGAACAGTTCGGGAGCGCGGTGTCGGGGCAGACCGCGATGCACTCCATGCACTGCGTGCAGTTTTCGGGAATGTACAGCGGCGTTTCGCGCCGGGCGACGTACTTGGACGCCGTGTCGCCGCTGCCCGCCGCCATGATGCCCATCGCCGCGTAGGCGTTGGACGGCTGGTCGTACCCGTAACCCGAGCGGAACAGATCGTCGAACTCCTTGATCCGGGTGAACGGCGTGCGCTCCCCCTGCCCTTCGGGGATCGCATGCGAGCGGCATCCCGATCCGCAGCCCTGCGTGCCGGTGCCGCCGTCGTGCGTCGCCGCGAGCGGCAGCAGGGCCAGGCCCCGCATGCTGGACCGGTCGGCCGCCGCGATGTCGCCGATGGGGATCTCCTGCACCCGCGAGAAGCCCTGCGTCATGACTTCCATGTTGGATGCCACGACGGCCTCGCCCAATCGTCCGAACTTCTTCACGTACTGGTTGCGCACGACCTCGTGGAACTGTTCCTGGGCAATGCCAAATTCCTGGAGCAGCGGTGACACCGCAAAGAACGCCCCGAGAAACGCGTTGCCCTGCATGCGCAGCTGCAGGTCGCCGCGATCGGTGGCCTTCCGGGCAATTTCGAACCCGGGAAGCGTGAAGACGCGGATCTTCTTCTGGATGATCTGCTGGCGAGCCCAGAGGGGCAACCGCTCCCACGCCTGCTCGCCCGCCTCGTCGGATTCCCAGATGAGGCAGCCGCCCTCCGCCATCCCGTCGAGCGGGTTGGTGTGGGTAAAGGCTTTCGGGTCGCAGCACAGGACGACGGTGACGTGGCGCAGGTCGCAGTTGACGCGGATCCGATTCGGCGCGGCGACCATGAAGTAGGAGGTCGGCGCGCCCTTCTTTTCGGACCCGTACTTGGGGTTCGCGCTGACGTGAATGATCTCCTTGGGATTGCCGAACTCGTCGACCACCTTGTCGCGCTCGTAGAGGAGATCGTTCAGGTCGCCGATGATGGCGCCCAGGTTCTTCCCGGTCGTAATCGCGCCCCACCCGCCCACGGAGTGAAAACGCACCGCGACCGCGCCGTCGGGCAGCAGCGAGGGCGTCTCGTCGGCCTTGACCTCGTAGGGATGATCGATGCCGAGGACCATGAACGACACGCCGTCCGCGGCGCGCTTGCCGTCCTTGCGCGCGCGCTGGCCGATGGCGAACTCGTACGCGCCAATCGTGTGCTCGGGTCGAAAGTCGCGCGATCCCAGCCCGTAGACGCCTCCGAACAGCCGGGGCATCTGCTCTGCCGTGATGCGCGGCAGCCCCGCCTCGCCCTGCAGCGCTTTGTGCAGCGCCGTGCGGATGTCGCGCCCCATCGGGTTGTCGCCGGCCATCGGCTCGTCGGTGCGCTCGAGGATGATGACGTGCTTCTTTCCGGCCAGCGCCTTGACGATGGCGGCATCAGGGAACGGACGCAGGACGTTCGGATGGATCGAACCGACCTTCGCGCCGCGCGTCTCGCGCAGATAATCGACGGCCGCCTCGATGTTTTCCGCCGCCGACCCGAGCGACACGAACACCGTGTCGGCGTCCTCGGTCTTGTAGTGGCTCACGAGCCCGTAGTGACGGCCCGTCAGCGTCCCGAAGTCGTCCCAGGCCTGCTCGAGGAACTCCAGAATCGGTTCGGTGAAGTTGTTGCGCCGGGCCACGACGCCCTGCATGTAGTGCTCCTGGTTCTGCACCGGCCCGAGCAGCACCGGGTTGGCCAGGTCGATCATCTTGGGCACCCGGCGACGCGTCCGGCCGAAGAGGACCCGCTGGCTCTCGGTCGGGCAGTCGATGATGTCGTCGGGCGCCCCCAGGTACTGGCGAATCAGCTCCGATTCGTGTTTGTAGAACGTCCGCTCCAGGTGGGACGTCAGAAAGCCGTCCATCACGTTCATGCCCGGCGTCAGGCTGAGCTCGGTGACGCGCCGCAGGACCAGCGCCTGATCGGCCGCCTGCTGCGCGTCTTTGCCGAAGAGGATGATCCACCCGGTGTCGAGCGCGCCGTAGACATCGTCGTGCCCGCAGTGCACGTTCAGGGCGTGCTTCGTGAGCGCGCGCGCGGCCACTTCCAGCACCATCGTGGAGCACTTGCCGGGGGCGTGGTAATACTGCTCGACGCCGTAGACGACCCCCTGGCCGGACGTGTAGTTGACCACGCGCTTCCCGCACACCGAGTGCGCGATCGCGCCGCCCTGGGCCGCGTGCTCACCTTCGGCCTCGACGGCGATGGTGTTGCGGCCAAACACGTTGAGTTTCCCTTCGGCAAACGCCTGCTGGTACAGCTCGCCGCCTTCGGTGGACGGCGTGATCGGATAGAACACGCCGGCGTCGGCCACACGCGTTTCGGTGTGGTACGACACCAGCTGGTTCCCGTTGGCCGTGACACGGATTCCAGGAAATCGCGGGCGACTTTTCATGACACCTCTCCACGCTGTTGGCGACAGCACGCGAGGCGCGATCCGCCGTCGCGGCGCGGCCGTCGCCGCCTGTCGGTGGGCAGGGGTCCGCCCGAAGGTTCCGACCATTGGTTTCGCCAGCTCGGCGAAGTCACCGTAATGCATGCAGATGGCCTCTGTATGCGTGCCGGCGTTGAAGACCATCTCCGGCTCTCCCACGAGAGACCGGTCCACGAACACGCGATGTCCATATACCGCCCCGAATGGGGGCGTGGCGCCGACTTCATATTCGGCGTACAGCGAGGCGATCTCGTCTTCGTGCGCCAGGCGCAGCGTCCTGGCATTGGCAAGCACCCGGAGCGCATCGAGATCGACGGCCTGGTGTGCCGGCAGCACGGCCTGCACGGGCTGATCGTCAGCAAGGCAGATGACGACCTGGGCCCAGCATTCCTGCGGGATGTTCGAGATAGCTGCCTCTTCCTGCGCCGTATACGCCGGGACGTGTCTGAAGCACGTGTACGGGATCCGCTCGCGCTTCAGCAGCTCCACAATCGACGAAAGCATCGGCCCACACCCCTATTTAGCAGATGATGTTTCGAGTCAATAATATCACTCGCCATCCGACGTCCAGCACTGTTTGGGCCTGTCGGCGGACGGCCGCGGCGTTCGCGGAGGCGGTCAGGCCTGCCGGGTGGCTGCGAGCTGCGCCAGAAGCTCGAGCTGCCGTTCCTGCATTCTGACCAGCTCGACCCATTTCTGCTCCCGGAGCTCGTCGAGCTTCGTGTGCAGCGCGACGATTTCGAGCTCGGCCTTCGTGTTCACCTCGTAGTCGTGCTGCGCGTCGAGGCGATCGTGGGCGGCCTGCCTATTCTGGCTCATCATGATGACCGGCGCCTGCAGCGCCGCGAGACACGAGAGCACCAGGTTCAGCAGGATGTAGGGATACGGGTCGAACGGCTGATGCGATCGGATGTTGATCAGCAGCCAGACGCAGATCGCCGCGACGGCGATCCCGATGAAGCGCCAGCTGCCGCCGAACGAGGCGACGAGATCGGCGACACGGTCGCCGAAGCTCAGCGGGATGGCGGAAATGTCACGGGCCACGCGATGCCGATGAATGAACCGATGAACGATCCGGCGTTCCAGTTCCGTTAGACGCGCAATCTCGTCCATCAGCAAATGTGTCTCGGCCATGTACCCTCCAAATTCCTACGCAGCATACCGGAGGGCTCTGCGCCGATCGCATCGGGTCCTCGGATCTGCAAACACGAAGCTCGGCGCGGTAAAACGCTCCGCCGGCAATATCGATCACAGTCGGGGGCGCGGGGCCCCGGTGGGGCCGCGGGC
>Ga0315281_10002918_pt1 | contig 25266 bp, 19 predicted proteins | sample YL17G07_0_MG_FD_204540 | JGI IMG/M metagenome (GOLD analysis project Ga0315281, IMG submission 204540) | Sediment microbial communities from Yellowstone Lake, YNP, Wyoming, USA - YL17G07_0 | ecosystem: Environmental > Aquatic > Freshwater > Lake > Sediment | place: USA: Wyoming | collected... | reverse complement strand
CGTTGGCGAGAGCCACGGCCTCGGCTTTCGAGGCGGGGCGGTCCCCCAGGTTATCGACCTGGATGAAATACCGGCCTTTGATTATGGCTATCTGGGCCTCTTCCGCGGAGTTGCGGGCCGCGACCTCGGGGAACGGCGTCTCTCTCCCCATCTTGATCAAATAGATGCCCAAGGCGGACGCGGCGCTCTCCATTTCATACGCGTTGAGCGTCAGCTCCGCCTTGTCCCGGGCGTAGGCCTGGAGGCGAAGCTTGACGAAGCCGAACTCGAGGAAAAGCTCGGCCCCGCCGTCGATCTGGTTGAAGAGGTCCTGGCCGGTGAATGTCCGGAGCGGTCTGGCTTTGGCCCACCCGGGGGCGAATCCCGGCTCCGGGATCGCGGGCGGCACCATGACCGTTTGGCGAACGGCCAGGGATCCGCCCGCCGCCATGGACGCCGACGCTGCGCAACCGAGAAGCCCGACGAACGCCGCCAGGGTGGCGATCCGCGCCGCTCTCCCCTTCCGTCGCGCCCCGTCAGACCCGAACATGCGCGATCTTGGCCGGATCGGCGATCCCCAGCCCCAACCTCTCGGCGTAACGCAGGTACTCCGTGAAGCGGGGGTTCTCGTTGACCGCCACCCCCATCTCCTTGCGCTTGGCCACGATCTTGGTGTGGCAGACCATGTCCAGCGCGAACGGATCGGAGGCGAAATACAGCCGGTTGTCGATGTAGACGAACTTGGCGTTCTTGTCCGGTCCGCCGTCGTACTGCGAACGCAGGCCGTCGGTGATGTTGAGGACCATCTTATCGCGCACGGGCCAGAAGGCCGGCACCTCGACGCAGACGTCCAGGAACAGGGGCGCGTGCAGCCGATTCGTGTTGCAGACCGCGCCGTAGCCGATATTCTTGGTGGCCATGGAGATGGCGTTTCCCGTGTTCTTGAACACGGGCAGATTGACGATCTTGGTCAGCTTCTTGGTCAGCAGCTTCCCGAAGTAGGAGTACTTGCCGTTGAAGACGTGCTGGTTGAGGTAAGGCAGGTCCTTGGGCCCCTCGACGTCGGCCCATAAGAAGACCTCCTGGTCGAAATTGGGGACGCTGACGTGGGTGCCGTCGGGTTTGAGCCATTTACGATTATCCTGGGTTTTGCCCTCGGCGGCCGCCTCGTCCATGGTCTGCAGACCCTCGATCCCGATCCCCGGGTAACGCTCGGCGGTGAACCCGGCGTCCTTGAGCATGTAGTCGAAGCGGTCCCAGATGACGATGTTCTTGCGCGGCAGGCCGCAGGACGTCAGCCAGGCGATGACGGCGTCCACGAGCTCGAGCCGGGTGCTGATGAGGCCCGGCCCGACCGGGTTGACCTTGAGGCCGACGACGTCCTTCTTAGTGAAAAACAGCCCGAAGCTCTTCTCGAGGCTTTTTCCGGTCAGCCCCCGGATGCCCTTCTCGACCATGGCCTTGACCACGGCCGCGTCGGCCTTCCCGTCGGGCATGGCCGCCTGATCGTAGACTTCGATGACCCGTCCCGGGAACGGTCCGGGCAGGCTCCATTTGGTCTTGGGGACCTTGAGGGCATCCTCGATGTTTGTCTTGGTCTTAGGGGGCGCTCCGGCCGGCTTGGCCGGGGGCTGTTGGCCCTGGGTCTGCTGGGCTGCTAAAAGGCTGCGGCCGGACATGACCAGGCCGGCGCCGAGCGCTCCGCCGACCTTCAGGAAATCGCGGCGGCCGACGGCGTTCTCGGGGGGCATCGAGCGGTAACGATGTTCTTTCACCTTGATTTTCCTCCTGAAGCTCCAGGGATTCACGTCGGCGGAATCCCGCGGAGGGAATGGATCAGGCTCGAAGGATAGCCCGCTGCCCGCTATGTGTCAAGAAACATTCGGCTTCAAGCTAAAGAGGCCAAACGATGCGGCCAGGGTCTTTGCGTATCTCGGAGGCGACCTTCTGGAGCTCGACGACGATCTCGATCTTTTTCTCGAAAGGCAACTCGGCCAGCCGGCGACGCCGGTCGCGCTTCCGCCGGAAGACGATTTCCGCGGACCTATTTTTCACGGCGGTTCCTCTCGAGTTTCTTGAGCTTCTCCGCCAGTCCGTATTTATCGAGGATTCCGTCGAGAACGACCCTATCGAAGGCCGCCCCTTCCAGGAGCCCGATGACCCGCTCCCAGTCTTTTGACCGTCCGGTCTGAAGAGCGATGGCGGCGAGGTATTCGGCTTTGACGACTTTGGCCTCGACGTCGCGGTATTTCAAAGTCGCAGCGTCGGCTACGGCTTCGCGGACGAGGTCGTTGTAAGCCGGAATGAACTGGACCGGAAAGCCCTCCACGATGATCGCCTCGGTTTGCGTACCGTATCCGCGCGTCTTGGCAAACTCGTAAATCGGGGCGAGCTCGTCGAGGCCCTCCTTGGCAGGGATAAAGAAGATGTCCAAGTCATACGTCAAAACGGGCTCAATATAGTACGTCGCGGCAATCCCGCCGCCGATGGCATAAGCCCTGATGATTCCCAGGCGGGTCATTTCTTCAATGACTCGCAGTGCTTTCTCCATGGTGTCCTGCCTACCCGATTATAAAGGAAATCCCGCCGAAAACAAAAAGACCGCTCCGGCCTTCGTCAGGGCCCTGACCCTCAAGCGCCACGTGGTCGAGTCTGGCCTGGGCGGGTGTCACCCGTTTCCGGCACTAACGGTCACGAAGGCCGCAGGGACGAGGAAACGAATCCGTTCATTCTCTGGAAGAAACCTCGAGTAAGTCTTTTCGCCTCGATCCGCTGAGCCTTGTCGAGCACGGCCGAGCGGGCAGGCGAAACATCGAGGTTGTTGAGCTCGGTCCATAGATCAACCCATCGGCGGAAATCGTTGGCGATCTCTTCGTCCTTCCAGAGGAATTTGACGAAGCGGCAGGCCTCATCCCGTCCCGACCAGAGCCGTCCGTACCACGGAAAATATTCTCGGGCATAGTCGAGATCCACCAGATTGGTGGAGTGCCATATTGGCAGGATTTTGGGCTTCATGTTCAGGACCAGAGGAAGGAGGTAGGGATTCGCGAAAACGGCCGAGCGGAATATCCCTGCGGCGTCTTCGTAGCGTCCGGCCATGAACAATGCAAGCCCCCAATTCAACAGGAAGTGGGGATCGGGAGAGTCTCGTGGGTAATGGCGCCTGTACCAGTCGAACTCTTTGAGGGCTCCCGGGACATCGTCGTTCAGAAGATATGCCGGCGCGACAAGATAACGAACTCCCTGGTTGTCGTTGGGGTTCCGGCGGAGCAGATCTTTGAACAGGGCGATGGCGAGGTCATAGCTTTCCACCTCCAGATAAAGCAATCCTAAACCATGGCGGGCGCGCATATAAGGCCGGGTTTCAAGCTCTCCCCACCAGGCAAAGGCCTTCTTGTCCTCGGTTCCCAAAAACGCCTTCGCTTTTTCGTAGGCCGTCAGGTAGTGTTTTTCGGCGGCGATCAAGTCCCCCTTGGCGACGGCGACCTCGGCCAGGCCTATGTGTATCAGGACGTACTCAGGGGAGGCTCATCGGACGCTTTTGACAGCCTGCCGGAGCGGAGACATCATCATGCAGACCGGGGGGGATCGGCCTCGGGGCAGGCTCGGGCCTGGAATTTCGAGAGTGGGCGCGGTCCTCACCGTGGGGGGAGGCAACATTGGCTGATCAGCGGTGGATCGTTTAAATCATCGGCCGTCGGCTGAAATCCGGCGGCCCGGGAATGGCCTATATCGTGACCAACGTCTCCGGCCCGATATTCGAGCGCACCGGCGGTTTGCCATCCTCCGGCTTGACTCGCGTCTGTGCACGGATATATCTTCGCTGCATGCGGGAAAAAATCAGCTCCATGTCATCCGGCCCGACCTCGCGCGGCGCGGAAAAGGGGATCTCAATTGGCCCGCGGCGGGCGATGCGGATCCGGGCGGTCGGGGCCGTCCTGTGGCTCGCAGCCGCGTTGGGCCTCAATGCCCGGAACGATCAGGATCTCGACAAGCTCGTCGGGCGCCCGGCTGAGCTCTCGGCTTGGGCTTATGCCTATGGGGCCGACTTGAAAGTCCAGGAGAAGCCCGAGGCCGCATTCATCCTTCGACGGCTGGAGAGGCTCGATCGCGTCTACCGGCCGGTCAGCCTTCTGCTCGCCCAAGGAAGCGGCAAGAAGGGACTGCCTTGGCCGAGGCAGGAAGGCGATTGGCAGCTTCTATCGAAAAAAACGATCTGGGAACGCGGCGAGTTGTTGCCGGCCCCCGAAGGCACATTGAGATCGGCGCTGCTCTGGGAAGGACGCATGCATTTGAATCGCTTGGAGCTTCGCTGGCCTAAGGAACGGCCGGCGCCGCCGCCTCAAGACGTGGAAGTGCGCGTCTATCCCTCCCCGTACGGCTGGTTCGGCTGGCAATCGGACGTTCAAGTGAGGGTCCTGCCAGAGATCTCCGAGGGCGGCTCGACGTGGAGCTACAAAGGAGACTGGGACGATGTGGATATGGTCGCGGTCTTCGTTGCCGCGTCCGAAAAACTAGCGAGCCCGGTCCCTCTCATCCGGGCTTATGGACCGGAAAACTGGAAGCGGATGGATATCGAGATCGAATGGGGATTCCAGGATGGAGCCCGGTCATCGGACTACAGCGGCCGCCTAGAGCGCTTTTTCGGCATGGCGGGAAATATCGCTCCCTTGGCCGAAGACTCCGGCACGGCGGCTGACGGCCGGCCGGCTTGGACCTCTCCGGCGGGAACGGGAAGCCGCCGGGGAATTTCCCTGTCCCTGCTGTACATCCAGCCGGCTGTCGAGCTGGTCAAAAACCTGCCGAAATACCCCTACGGCCATCCGCGGGATTCACGGTTCACGCTCTGGACCCGCTCTGGCAATATGACGTTTCTGGCGAAATCCCTGGAGGACGGGCCGATCTACGCCCCGGAATACGGAATCTTTGTGGCCCGGGCGGGCTCCGGCCAGAAAGCCAAGGCCTTCGCGGCCAAGCTGGCGGCCGCGAAGGTGAAAAGCGTCCGCGAGATGACGCACGCGCATCGCGAAGCGACATGGGACGAAGCCATGCGGGAGATCGCGCTGCCGCTGTTGCCGCGTGGGACGACGCTTCCCCCGTATAAGCAGGTGGCGGACCCGCCGATGCAAGTCGAGGTTCCGGAAAAACGCTGGACGGACGCCTGGCGCATGGGCGTGTCGCACTTGGAGACGGGTGAGCTGACCTACATGGACCTGGCCCTGGAAGCGCCGCGGCCGATCAGGGCCATGGAGCGCGTGGGGCTCCACGCCGCGGCCGCCCGGTGGCTCGACGGCTTCCTGCAGCGTCCCGGCACCCCCTCAGACGGCGATTTCAATGACGGGTCGGGGAATTTCTGCACGGGGAAACTCTTTCACGAGACCGCCGTCATCGATTGTCCCGGGTACAACACGTATGAGCTCGTCCATAACGGCGGGACGGGGCGAATCCTGTATGATCTCGCGGAGCATTATTTCCTGACCGGCGACGCGGCCTGGTTCAAGAAGAATCAGTGGCGGATGCAGGCGGCCGCCGAGTGGATCATCCGGCAAAGAGCGCTCTATCTCATCCCCGTTCCGCAGGCGATCGGAGGCACGGGGCCGGCCGCCGGCGGCCTGCCCAACCGGGACGATCTCGGGGTGGCTGGGCTTCAGCCCCCGCAGCATATCGCCGACTGCGCCTGGGGCCAGAGCGAATGGAAGTGGTACGTCAATATCGAAGCCTGGTATGTTCAAGGGCTCCGTCGGTTCGCCGAGGCCATGACCGAAGTCGACCCTGACGCCGCCGGACGGTATGTCGCCGAGTCCGAGCAGTATCGCCAAGCCCTCCGAAAAGCTGTCGACCGGGCCATCGCACTCGCTCCGGTCATGAAGGTCCGGAATGGGACGTATCGCTCTTACATCCCGCCGATCTTCTACATCCGCGGCCCCTCCATCGGGCAGGTCGTCCAGATCGCCATGACGGATGACGACTGGCCGTTGGAGCTCGTGGATTCCGCCGGTATCCCGGAGGCCGACGACGTCCGCCTGGACGGGCATCTGGACGTCTGCGAGGACAGGCTGGCGCTCTCGCCGACCTATCTCTTCAGCGGGAACCGCTTCGAGTTCCTCAGCCAAAAACGCAGGGAAACCGGCCGCCCCCCCTCGGAAGACTGGTTCTGGGGCGGGGAATCGCCCCAGCTGGGTTACAGTTTTCTGGCCAACGTTTATCTCCGGCGGGACGAAATCCCGAGCTTTCTCCGGCAATGGGTGAATAATTACGCCGCTTTCGTCATGCCGACCCCGGAATACGGGTTCCTGGAGCATTTCATGAACCACGCGGACCAGGGCCAAGTCGAAGCCTTCGAGAAAGGCGAGTTCCGGAAGTACCGCAACGGGCATGCGCTGTCGTATTTCATGGAGCAGTTCCGGTCTCTACTCGTTTGGGAGGAAGGACGCGCCCTGTGGCTGGCCAAGGCGACGCCCAGGCACTGGCTCGAGCAGGGAAAAAGGATCTCGGTTAAGAACGCCCCAACCGAATTCGGACCGGTGGCCTATGAAATCACATCCGACGCGGACCATGGGAAGATCACGGCGACGGTGGAGATGCCTTCACGCCGGTCCCCAGAAACCGTCTGGCTTCGGCTCCGCCACCCCCGATCGGCGCCGATCAAACGAGTCAAAATCAACGGACAGCCGTGGAACGATTTCAACCCGGCGAAGGAAATCATCGGATTGACGGGATTAAAGGGCGCGCTAAGGGTGGAAGCGGAATATTAGACCAGCCAAGGCATCTAGCGCTTAGGTTGCCGATACGCCAGTTTGGGATCGACCTTATAGGTATAGGGAAGGCTGTTCTTCCAGCCGCCGACAGTCCGATAGCCCTTCTCGTCGAGCGCTCCTTCGAACCCTTCGGCGAGGTTATAGACCTTGGCGTATCCCTCTTTCTGGGCCATCCTGGCGGCTTCGAGACTCCGGCCGCCGCTCCGGCAGATGAAGACGAGTGTGGCTTCTTTCCTGAATCGGGCGGCCAAGCCCTTGAGGAAATCCGGGTTGGCGACGAATCTCGCCTCTTCTTCGCTCCAGAACGTGAGCGGCACGTTGTAGGCCATTTCCGGGTGGCCGATGAGGACATATTCGGCCACGCTCCGGACATCGACGAGATATGTGTCGGACGCTTTGACCAATTCGAGTGCACGCGCGGGCGAGACCGCCTCGATCTCCTGGCCGAGGGCCGGGAGGGCCAGGGCAAGACCGAGCGCTCCAATGACTCTGAATCCTAAAATAATCCTCATGTCCCAAACCGCTCGAACCGGTAAGCCAGTTCCGGCCCGCCTTTCCCCTCGTACGCGAGTTGCCCGACGAGCAGCGCGAACGGTTCCGTATAACGCGCGATCCGAAGAGGGCCGCAATCCACGGCATCAAAGCCAGCGTCCCGAATCAATTCAGCGGCGGTGTCCTTGGCCCCTTGATCGTCGCCGCAATAAACCAGACTGGGTCGCGTCGACTTGCGCCTGGCTTCGAACACGCCGAAGAGCGCCTCACTGGGCACAGTATTAAAAGCGCAGACGACATGAGCCCGCGGAACTTTTTTTGCAAGCTCCTCCGCGCCCGACGAGGTGTGAGCGATGACCAGATCCGTGTCCTGAATGTTCATCGGGAGCGAGCAGCTCACGATGACCTTTCCGGACAGATCGCCTGCCTGATTCAGTACGTCGTCCATTCGGGACCAGTGCACGGCCAGCAAGAGGGCGTCCGCCTCCCGCGCAGCCTCACGTGGCGTGCCCGCCCGGGCGTTCCCCTGTGCCTCACGGGCGAGCCTCTTCAGCTTCTGCTCGCTGCGTGCGTAGCTGAATACCACCTCATGTCCGGCGCGCGCGAAGATCGTTCCGAGCTTGCCGCCCATCAATCCCGAACCCAGAATGCCAACTCGCATGCTATCCCTCCTGCTTCGATTGAGGATGGTCATGATCAATCGACCTCCCTTAAAGACCGGTCCTTTTCTCCAGGTTTTCGGGGTACCGCTCCCCTTGGATCGTGATCCTTGAGGATGCGGTTTCGATCTCGAGCAAGTCTTCGGACGTCAGTCCGACTGCGACGGCTCCGATGTTCTCTTCCAGGCGCGAAAGCTTCGTGGTGCCTGGGATCGGAACGATCCACGGCTTCCGGGCAAGCAGCCAGGCGAGCGCTATCTGAGCGGGCGTTGCCTTTTTCCGTTCTCCGATCTTGCGAAGAAGATCAACCAGGGCCTGATTCGCCTTCCGGGACTCCGGCGCAAAGCGAGGAACGATATTGCGAAAGTCGGACTTAACGAACGTCGTGTTCTCGTCGATCCTTCCTGTGAGGAAGCCTTTGCCAAGCGGACTGAAGGGAACGAGCCCAATCCCGAGTTCCTCGAGCGTCTGCAGCAGTTCCTCTTCAGGGCGTCTCCACCACAGCGAGTATTCGCTCTGGATCGCGGTGACCGGCTGGACGGCGTGCGCGCGGCGGATAGTTTTCACTCCCGGTTCAGAAAGCCCGAAGTGCTTGACCTTCCCTTCCCGGATCAGGTCCTTCACCGCTCCGGCCACGTCCTCGATCGGCACATTCGGATCGACACGGTGCTGATAGTAGAGGTCGATGGCATCGACCCTGAGCCGCTTGAGGGAACCCTCGACGCTCTCCCTGATGCGCTCGGGCCGACTGTCCTGGGCCTGCTGTCCGCTGGGATCGAGCTTGATCCCGAACTTGGTGGCTATCGCCGCCTGCCCGTGGAACGGAGCGAGGGCCTCGCCCACGAGTTCTTCATTCGTGTATGGGCCGTAAATCTCGGCCGTGTCAAAGAATGCGACGCCGCGTTCCACGGCTTTCCGTATAAGGGCAATCATCTCCTGCTTGTCTGGAGGCAGACCGTAGGCAGTGCTCATGCCCATGCAGCCGAGCCCGAGAGCCGAAACTTCCAGGCCGCTTTTTCCTAATTTGCGTTTTTGCGTTGTTTCTCCTTTCGCTTGTTTAGTACCAAATCATTACGTAAACTATGGCACATCTATTTGCCACCCCCGTTAACGATTGTATTCTACCCCTGAAAGAACAAAGGTTAATAGACCAAGCGCCGATCATCCAGAATGGCTGCGTTTGAACGAAGCCTAGCGGCCTTCCGCTGAAGCCATCTTCGAGCCCCAGGGTCCGAGGGCGGCCTTTACGACGAGCTTCCCGTCCGCCGAACGGGCCCACGGCTCGTCGAAGACGTAAGCGCGCGCGGGATCGAGGCCGAGCTCGGCCAGGCGGATGCTCCCTTCTATGGTCCGGACCCGATCGTCGAGATTGAACGCGTTGACGGCGACCCGGTTGCCGAGCGCGTGGACGTGGATCTCCTCGCTGATGCCGAAGAACTCACCCCTTTTATAGAGGTCCTCCACGGCCCGGTAACGTTTCATGGCCGCCTTCTGGGCAACGACGACCGCGGGATCTTTAGCCGTGCCCCCGATCCCCAGGTGCCGGCATGTCGAGGCGTACCACCAGAGGACAATCGCGTCGGTGTTATCGCCCCGCAGGTTGACGTGGAGATAGAATGGGATGTTGCAGGACAGGTTGGAGTAATAGAGCGACAGGCACCGCAGGGCCTTGATGTCGGCCATCGAGTCCCACATCAACTCGTAGCCCCAGTTCTCGTCCCAGCTACCGGGGAGGCCGTACGTGTAATAGAGCGGCGTGTGGCGGACCGGGTTGCCGCCGGAGATCATGTCGTGCATCTCGATGAGCACGCGGGGGTACTTAGCGTGGACGCGGGCGGCGAGATCGACGTTGGCCCGGATGTGATCTTCAAATGTGTAGGGGACCGGATGGCCGTGGTCGGGGTCGAGACAGCCGCCGTTCCAGAAGTTGCCATCATACATCAGAAACGTCGCTCCGGCGGCGCAGAGGTCGAGGAGTCTTTTTTCGGCGGCCTCGAGATACTGACGGGAGCCGAGACAGATGGCGGGCAGGCGCCGGGGAGCGGCCTTTGCCCCGGGCTCTTGCGGAGCAGGCGGGGGCGGGAGGAGTCGGGCCGCGGCGGGATAGGTATCGATCGCTGGAGGGCCCATCGGAATGTCCAAGGACATCCAGGTGGCCAGGGGCGTGTGCAGGGAAACCTTCAATCCGTACCGGTCGCGCATCTCCTTGACGAATGCTTCCATCGGACCGAGCCAGGCGTCGCCCCAGACGAACGAGGCGAACTTGGTGTCCCATCCGGGGTCGAGGTAGATCGCCTCGCAGCTATAATCCACGCCTTTCTGCGCTTCCCGCTCAATGATCGCTTTGGTGTACTGCTGGGCCCGGTGGTCCCAGGCCCCTTCCATATCATAGAGCTGCTCCCAATGGACCGGCGGATCGTAAGAGGCCGGAAAGCGGCAGCCTCGCTCGTCGAGGAACCGGCGGAAGCCGTACATGGCTTCCCTGTAGCCGCCTTCGAAGGTTTCGTACCGGGTCAATCCCATGTCGGCCGTCTGGCCCGGCCGGAGGCGGGTCAGGACCGCCGGCTCGCTCATGATCATGGCCGTCCCGCCGAAGCGGAGCAGGGTCCGGCCGCCCGTCTTCGCCGTCGAAAGGACGCTGAAGAGCATGGCCTCCTGGCTGTACTTGTAGATGCCGAGGGCGCTGCCGCCGTGCGTCCAGGCCCAGCCGTCGGAGTAGCGGTGGCGCGAGGGAAGATAGTGCGGGTCCTGGACCGCGTCGGGATGGGGCTCGAAGCCGGGCTGGTCCGCCATGTCGGAAGCGGAGAAGTCGAGGTACATTTCCTTCGGAGCCTCGGCCCGCTTGCGGTGGGGGACGGCCACCCACCGGTCTCCGGCGAGATCGGCCGGGATGCTCCCGCCTTCCTCCTTCAAGAGCCTCGTAAGCCCGCACTCGAAATCGGGCAGGGAGACGACGGCGGGGGTCGGATTGGTTAAACGGAGGGTTTCATCCATCACCAGCTTGCCGGGAGGGAGAGTGAAGGCGTGCTCGACCCTGAGCCCGGCCAGCGTTCCCCGGATGATCAGGGTATGGCCTTCCACCGAAACGGTCGAATCCGCCAATTGAAAGAGCGTGGCCGGGTTCTCGTGACCGGCGGCGTCCGTCCGGTAGACCACGGGGCCATCCGCCAGGCGCAGCCCCGACCGTTTGTCCTCGAGCACGGAGTGCAGGCCTTCAGAGGCGGCATCGACGGTCAGGCGGTAAGCGGCGTTCTCGATAGTGTTTCGGGGCTGGCGGGAAGGGGCGCACGACGCCGCGAAGACAGCCAGAAGAGCGACGATCCAAACCGTTTCGGCAGACGAAAGGGCGTGTTTGATCAATCGAGCCGGCATGGGCGAACCTCCTCCGTTCATGAAGACGGCTGGTCACCGAAGCAGTCCACCATAAGCTCATCTTCCATGGCTTTCTCGAGATCGAGCAGGTGGAAATACGTGACGATCCCGGTGGGGTCGATGAATTCGGTGAAGGTCAGCTTAAGATATGGGGCCCCCTTGCTCCAGGCGCCCGGGGCTTCAACCCTTGCGTTGACCGTCACTTTTCTTCCGTCGGGACGGATCGACCGGTCCGGTTCCGGCTCACCCGGCGGAGCAGGATCAATCACGATCCCGTTGAAATTCGGGTACTTCTTCAGGATTTCCTCGTTCTGCGCGGTCCCCAGGCAGTACACAACGGGGCCGCGGGCCAGGGCCACTTTGCCCTCTTGCAGCCTATGACCTTTGATGAAACGCCACACCATCGGCAATTCCATAGTCACCGTGTCGCCGGCTTTCCATTTGCGGCGGATCTCAAAAGGATTCGCTGCGTACGGAACGGCCACCGGGTCCTCGTCATTGATCCTGATCGTGGCGTTACGGCACCACCGCGGAATCCGCGGCCGGATGGCGAAAACAGCCTCTTTCGACGGTGTCACGCGGAAAACCACATGCCCGGAGCTCGGGTAGTCCGTCTCCTGGGACAATGTCACCGACAGATCCTCGTCCAGCTCCACGGTCGTCTGGGAGGTCGTATACAGGTTGACGGCGATGGCCTTATCCGCACACCGGTAATAGACCTTTTGCGGCAGTTCCGCCATGATCCGGCGGAAATTCCCCGGGCAGCAGAAGCCGTCCTTGTCGAAATAGACGCGCGGTCCCGTGAAGGGCGTGAAATACCTGATCTTTCTCCCCTCCGGATCCTGTGCGGCAAAAAGCGCATTGTAGATCGTGCGCTCCATGACGTCTCCGTAACGGAGATCGCCGTCCAGGCGCATCAGGCTCTCCAACCAGCGCACCAGATAAGCCGTCACGCACGATTCGCCGATCATGCCCGCGCCGTTCTGGGTGGTGGAGAACCACTCGCCGTCGGACGCGGAACCGACCACGTTGAGCCCGCCGCCCGTCCGCAACAACTCGTGCCGCATGGTGGCCGACATTTCCAACAAGGACGGCATTATCTTCTGTCGATAGAGCTCCGTCTGGGCGTAGCACCGGGCCAGCATCACGTACACATGCGCGGCTCCCGAATCAAAGGTCTGCTTCCAATCCAGCAGCGACGCGCATTGGACTTCAGCTTTAGAATTCCCGTGCCGGATTTCGGCGGCGAACTTCAGATACCTCTCGTCGCCGGTAGCCCTGTAAAGAAGGAGGAAGGCTTCCGGAAGCCCGGCGGTGCACACCTCCTCAGGCTTGGCGTCCCGGCCGAAGGTCCCGATCACGTAATCGCCGAGCTCCCTGGCGTACTGGAGGGACTTCGCGTTGCCGGTGGCGAGCCCGTGATGGGTCAGCCCGAGCAAAAGGTACTCCTGCTCGTGAAGAGCCCAATTGCGGTGGTTCTGGCGCGCCCCGGGTTCGGGCTTGAACGCGCCGATATAGCCGTCGGCGTCACGCGTTTGCAGGATGCCGTCGATCAGATGGGACGTTCGTTCGGCCACCTTCGGATCGCCCGTATACGCCGAAAAAAGACTTCCGGCATCGATGACCTTGCCCGCTCCGACGTAATGATAGTCGTCCGTGAACGGGCGCAACCGGAACGGGGTGATGAAAATACCGTCGATATCGAGCGCCATATAGTTCTTATAAATGAGATCATTGATCCGCCGGCCGATCTCGCCCGACAGTTCGGCCTGCCTCAGGGTCATCGGCCGGAGCTTATCCAACCCATCAGGCTCCCGGGGTTGCGCGCACAAGAAAACGGCACCGGCCAGCACCACCGCGAAGAGGATCGCCATCGTCCCTCTGCTCTTTGGCCCCTGCTCTCCCTGCCTGGACATGTTTCCTCCTCTTCGGGCGCGGGCCGCGTTCACATCTCTATGGGAATTCATGTATGATTGTAGGAGCGGGAGGCTCGGAAAGCAATAAAAAGGCCAAAAGTCCGTCCTAAGTTATATGAACGCTGAAGCTCGGGATACGGCCGTGGCCGATTTCTTCCAGGAGGAACACGGCCGGCTGGTCGGCTACGTCCGGAGCTGGCTTGATGAAGTCGCCGACGAGGAGGCTGAGGACATCGTCCAGGACGTGGCCCTCGGGATCTTTGACCGAGGGGACGTCACAGCCCCTATACGCAATCTTTCGGCCTATATCTATCGCTCCCTGAAGAACCGCATCATCGATTACATCCGGCAGAAGAAATCATCCTTATCCCTGGATGATCCTCAGATCGGCGAAAAGGCGCCGACCCTGGCCGACGTATTGAGCGACAAATCGATCGCCCCTCAGAATGACCTGGAGCGGAGGGATCTCCATGACCTTTTATTTCAGGCCATCGACGCTCTCACATCAGAGGACCGGGCGATCATCCTGGCCACGGATTTCGAGGGCTGGACATTTCGCGACCTGGCCGAGGAATGGGACATTCCCCTTGGGACGCTGCTGGCGCGCAAGGCGCGCGCCCTAAAAAAAATCAGGAAATATCTCGAAGCTTCGGGAAAATCTCTTTAAGAGGAGCACCACCATGCATTCGGAAAACACGCATCCTGGGTTCGCGGTGGCCCGCATCATCGCCATGACCATCACCGGCCTTATCGGGGCCGTGATCATCGCCTTTCTCTTCGGCTATTTCGTCATGCTGCTCTGGAACTGGCTCCTGCCGCCCCTGTTGCACGTCGGAACGATCAACTACTGGCAGGCCTTCGGCATCGTGCTCCTGGCCAAGATCCTTTTCGGCGGAATGGGAGGCACCCATCGTTACTACGGGTCCCGCCGTTGGAGGGAAGGCCGGCGTTGGGACCGCTGGGAATCGGGGCGCTGGCCTCTGGGCTGGAAGGGCCCCTGCCGCGGGGAAGACGATGAGGGAGACGAATGGACACCCAGAGGATCCCGTCGGAACTGGAGATACTATGGCCAGTATTGGAGAGATGAAGGAAAGGCGGCCTTCGAAGCCTGGCTGGATAAGCACGATAAGGACAAGGATCAAGGCAAGGGACCCAACCAGCCCAAAGATGGATGACCCGCCAGGGGGACGCCAAACTCTGTCCCGCTTTTTTTCATCCCCGCTCCCGTTTTTGGGGGCGGGGATTTTTTTTAGGGCCGGGACCCTTCCGCTTTATCCCTTCGGCCCGTTTTGATAGAATTGCCCCGTGAAAAGGATCGCGGTTCTGCTCCTGGCGATCGCATCGGCAGCCTCTCTGGCCGCCCAGGATACCCAGGGCGCCGGGGAGAGTGAGAAAAGGTATCCGTTCATCCTCAGGGATTCCCCGGCCCGTCTCTTCACGATGCGCCAGTTCGATCAGGACTACCTGAGCGGCTACCGACTCTTTTCCGATATGCTCAACAAGAATCTCAGCCCCGTCCTCAGCTACGTTATTCAGGGCGCGTTCGGCATTCTCTTTTTCCACACGATGACCCACGAGGAAGGGCATCGATCCATCCTGGTCGGGGAGGATATCGGCTCGGTGTCCCATCCGTTCCCGTTCTCGGAGCGGAGCGGTTATGTTGACGGCGTCACCGACGCGACCCTGCAGAACCTGCGGGATACGAAATTTCCCACCTTCATCCGGCTCCACACGGCCGGTTTCGAATCGGACTATATGCTGGCCATGCGGGAAGAGACCCTGATGTCCCTGGGGGATGATAGCTACAAGAGACTTGTGATGGACTATCTGCTCCGCAAGTTCTCGATCGTCCGGTATTTTACGGAAGGAATTTTCAGGCACGACACGGACGGCCCGGAAGAAGCGAACGAATTGCAGCGGGACATCGTCGGGAACGACCTGTACGGCGTCATCCGCCATCTTTTCCGGCCCACCATGGAATATACGCGCTACACGCGCTACGCCGACCTGACGAATCAGGAACTGGGATACCTCCACCGCGTGGAACGCCGGACGTTTCTCAATCTGGCCAACCCGAACATCGTCGGGGTGGGCAACTTCCGCCTTTCCGACGATTTACGGGTCAATGTCGGCCTGGGTCACTGCATGGGGCCTTTCGGCGATTTCATCGACGAGAAGATCTGGCTGGTCTACAGGGGGAAGGTGAAGCTCAATACCTACTTGCGCGAGTTTGAGAACCTCGACCACTGGTTCTTCGCGGCGGGGGTCGGCATCAACGACTTTCCCTTGACGAAGCATGTGGACGTGTCGGCCATGGTCCACTTCTGGAACCAGCCGCTCAACCTGAGCTTCACCGAACAGAACGGAAGATCGGGCGGGGCGGTTGACGTGACCGGCCGTTATAAGCTGTTTCTCAAACCCGATTCCCGGCTTAAGTACCTGTCGTTCGACTTGAACCTGATCTACAAGAGCGCCGGCTTCCTCCCGGAAGAGATCGCGCTGGGCGAGCATTTCGGCGTCGGAATCGGTCTGAGCCTGGGCTTCCGGGACAACTGACGAAAATCCGATCACCCGGATTCATGAAGGCGGGACCGGCCTATCCTTGATGGCTAGGTTATAGACCGGCTTGACGAGAAAGGCGAGAAAACTCCCGGTAATCTGCCCATCCATCACGAGCCGCAGAAGCCGCAGGATGCCCTCCATAAAAAGCAGGAGGGCGGCGGCCAACGAGGCCAGGCTCCAGATCTCGAAAACGCCCCGGGACACGTTTCTCAGTCCGGGCCCCATGATCGCCAGAGCCGCCAGGAAATTGAAGCAGATGGAGAGGATGACGTACGGCCGAGGCCTGTACCGTCCGTAGAACTCGAGGGACTTTTGGAGGTCGGAGGGGAGAAATCCCCAGAGAGGAGCGAAGACATAGGAAAGGTCCGAGGACCTGTTCCGGACCTTCTCCAACTCCGGATCCAGGATCGGGAAGCCCTCTCCGCCCTTTCGGAAGCAGTAAATAAACTTGGCTTTTTCGCGGCGCGACCCCGCCAGAAAATAGGACTCTCCTCCATATGTCACTCCGCCCGCCCTTTCCCACCAGACCTTCGGCACGGGCGAGACGACATTCAGCACTCCTTCGATCGCCAAGATCTCGTCACTCGGGACATATTGGGGGCCTTCGGACTTTAATCGGAGGCCGAGGAGGGCCAAGAACAAGCTTCCGATGGGCTCCCCCGTCGTTATGACCGCCGCCAGCCGGAAGACACCTTCGGCCATGGCCGCAAAAGCCAGCACGCCGGCCCAGGTTGGGATAGATCTCCCCAAGCGCCCCGTTCCCCCGACGACCACGTTGATGACGAACAAGACCGCGAACGGGGACGCGACCACGGTCTCCAGCACGGCTGACCAGAACGTCGCTCGGGCCGGATCCAACCCCCTCGCTTGATAAAGCCGTTCCTGGTTTTTGGCCGGAAGGAAGCCAAGGAAGGCCTGCGCTCCCCAGGCCAGGAGGTTCTTCTGCTCCCGGATCCGGTTATCGCGCAAACCGGCGATGAATTCGCGCTCCGATTCCTCGCGCCAATCGACGTAAACGCGGATGGTATCTTGGCCCGTCCAGGGCTCCAGGCGGTAAACCCAATCTCCGCCCGATTTTTCGGCCGCCACGACCTCGAAGAGATCCTCTCCGATCCGGACCGTCGTTCCAGGGTGGCCAGGCCGGCGCATCTCTCCCTCGAGCCGGGGCCGGAACCTGGGATGGGGGGCGGGAAGGCGGATTTCTTTGGTCTCCGGCCCGGAATCAATCCTTCCCATCACGGATTGAGGATAGGCCGGCCGCGGGCACGTGTCAATGATCAAAGTGCCGACGGACAGCAGCCTCCGCCCGTGCGGGGACGATCGGACATTACCCTACAATCTATTGATAATCTCATTATTGTAGGGTAAACTGCCTTTATGGAAGACCTTAAAAATACCCTGAGCGAAAACGTCGCCTTCTATCGGGAGCAGGAACGTAGAATTACCGCGCGGCTGGCCTTACTGCCCAAGGGCCGCATCCGGTCCAGGGCCATCGGGGGCGTCAACTATTTTTATCTTCAATACCGAAAGGGCCGATCCGTAAAAACGGATTACATCGGCAAAGTGGTCCCCGGGGAATTGAGGGACCGCTTAGCAGAAAGGGATCGATTGAAGAGGGAACTGCCCTCCATCCGTGAGGCGTTGCGGCTCCTCCGGTCCGGACAAACTAAAGAGGTTGACCTCACAGAGCCTCTTCTGGCCATCATGCGGGCCATGACACGGCATAAGCTATGGGAAGCCGGATTTGAGATCATCGGCAGCTGGTGTTTTCTCCTTTATCAAAAGCACCTGCCGATGGAGAGATATCCGCTGAAAACCGACGACCTGGATATTCTTGTACCCCGCCCGTTCAAGGGACGAGCGTTAGACTTCCGAGGATTGATGCAGAGTCTAGGCTTCAGCCTGCATTTCAATCCCGACGGCTCCACGTACTTTACGGGCCACAAGATGAAGGTCGAGTTCATAACGGAGGAACGCAGAGACGGAACCCTGCCTCCCCGTCATATAAAAGAGATCGCCCTTACGCCGCAAGAATTGAGGCACTTAGATATCCTCTTGGCCGATCCCATCGTACTGAAGTTGGGCCAGGGGATCCGGGCCAAGGTCCCGAGCCCATCGGCATTTCTCCTCCATAAGCTGTTCCTGGCCGCCCGCTCCGAGCGCTGGAACAAGAAGGAAAAGGATATCAAGCAGGCCGTTTATGTCGGGCAATATGCCTTGGCGGAGAAGCCGGAAACGGCCCGTCTCTTGGCGCTCTGGGAAGGCCTGCCCAGGAAATGGAGATCCCTCATCAGGAAGTCGTTGGGCTGCGCCCTGGATATGATGCCGCTCGAGCAGGGCGTCATCGAACGGCTACTAGACCTCCTGCGCTGATTTACCCTACTGAGTAAGGATTACCGAATAATGTAGGGTAAGACCGTCGGCGAGGATTTACCGAAAACTCGATCAGTCCCGGAGATCCCCGAAAATAAAAAAGGGCGGCATGCCCATGACGGGCATCCGCCCTTCGTTGCGAATAAAGGCTGAAGCTCCACAGACTTGCGTCCGTGGAGTCCAACTTCCTCAGGCTTTGGAGCGCCTGCCCCCGAAGCGGAGATTCCCTATTCCTCCTCGGACTCACATCGGTAGAATCCCGCGAAGGGCATTGACCGTCAAGGTCCGGCCCTTGAGGTCCTTGCCGTTCAGGCCGCTGATGGCCTTGTCGGCCTCTTCCTTTAAGAATTACCCTTGCCCTGGTCCCGAAGCCTTTGGCTTCGGGGCCGACCACCGAAATAAAGGAGAGGAGTATGACCGACCGACCGGTGGGGCCCGTGCCCCTTTCCTTTATTCGACCCTTGCCTCCGTTTCAGGAGGCTCCCCTTCGTGGGACGAGCCGAAAATCGCCCCGGGCCGCGGGGGTGGCCCGCGTCCCGGAAATCTCCGTGACCCCGAATGGATAAAAAAAACCCGGCAATGACCTACTCTCCCACTCAGCTGCCCGAGCAGTACCATCGGCACGGGCGGGCTTAACTTCCGTCTTCGGAATGGGAACGGGTGTTTCCCCGCCGTAAAGATAACCGGAAGATCCTATCTTGGGGCGCGCTTCTCGCTAATATGCTATCAGCGGTTATCACTACCGAACGCCTTGCTCCTCCGAGTAGATAAAGCTATAATCAGGGAGAAATTCGATACCATAACGAAAGATGACCAAAATGGAACGATTTTCGTTATGATAACGAAAAGCCCGGGAGGTGCCAAATGGGAGACCTAAAAAAGCACCTGCAAATGGCCGAGGAAAAGCTGGCTGCCGTGCGAACAGCCTTTGTAAATAAGCAGTACTCCGTTGTGGGAGACCTCGCCACCAAGGTATGTGAGCAGCTCGTCGAAGCGAGTGCGGCAGCGGAGGGTCTTCATTTCGGCACCCATCAAGAAAGGCACAAGTTTTCGAACGAACGATTCCCCAAGAAGGTTAACGAGGCCATGAGAAAACTCTGGTTCGCATATGGCGACTTAGGCTACGACGGAATCAACGGAAAACGAGCCAAGGCCGTCATGGACAATCTTCTGATCATTCTGAGTTTTTTCCGTGAGCAATATGGCGATAAAATCAACCTCGAAGTTTAACACCATTTCCAGGGCGCTGGCGGCCATTCCCGAGATCCGGCTGGTCCTTGTCTACGGCAGCTATGCCCGAGGCGATTTCGGAGCAAGTTCGGACATCGATCTCTTTATACTCGTATCGAGGAGCGCGGCTACCGAGAAAGTCCATAAGGCTATCATCGAGCTCGAGGAGAAGATCGGCAGGAGGATCCAGCCTACGATAAGGACTTCACGGGAGTTGACTGGGACCGATTCGGGGCTGCTACAAAACGTCTGGAGAGAGGGACGCCTTCTTTTTCTTCGAGAATTCCAGGAGGTGCCGACGGCAGCCCTGCTCAAGCAGAAACCTTATCGGCTCTATTCGTTACGACTGAGGTTGTTGAGCCAAAAGCAGAAAGCAAAATTCAATCGGCAATTCTATGCGAGGACGGCGAAAAACTATAGGTACCAGGGGATTCTGCAGAAGCTGGGCGGCGAAAAACTTGCCTCAGGATGTGTGATGATCCCGTTTGCGAGGAAGGCTGAGCTGGAAGCGTTCTTCGATAAATCCGGAATCAAGTACGAAGCAAAGAATGTCTGGGCATGAACCCAAGAGCGTCCACGTTGGGACTCGAACCCGCATAACGTAATGGCCGAGGCGGAGACGTTGATTGCCTGATAAAGAGGCCGACCGCCAACTACAAGATCTCGAACAGCAGCTCAAGGAGCACGAGGCGAGGCGGGAGGAGATCCTTGGGCAGATAGAGCGGTTGCGGCGGGACAGGGAAGCGAGGGTGCCGCGAGTCGCGGAGGATGCAGCCAAGCGGTTTGTTGCGGCGCCAACTTTGTTTCCCGCAGATGACACTTCTGTCGCCGCTCGTTCCGTGACCGGATCGTCTCCATTCCCTGACAAGATCGCCTTTTTCCGCTTCCTTTTCAAGGGGCGCGAGGACCTTTATGCATTGCGCTGGGTAAGCTCGAAGACCGGGGAGTCCGGCTACCAGCCCGTCTGCAAAAACGACTGGATTCGAGGTCTGTGCCGTCGCCCGCAGGTCAAATGCGCGGCCTGCACGGTCAGGGAATTTGCCCCCATCTCTGATCGCGCCGTTTTCCGACATCTCTTCGGAACCGAGCCTCCTCGCGGCATATCCGCTTCTGTCGCTTCCGGTCAAGCCCCAGGCACCATGTCCGCCGACGCCGTCGCCACCGCCGCTTCCCGTGCCTCCGCTCCTGCCCTCCCCTTCAAGCGCGATTTCGTCATGGGCGTCTACCCACTCCTCCCCGACGAGACATGCTTGTTCCTGGCCGCAGATTTCGACAAGGCGCACTGGCCTGCCGATATCTTCGCCTTCCGCCATGCCTGCAGCCGCCTCGGCGTCCCCGTAGTCTTCGAGCGCTCTCGTTCCGGCGACGGCGCCCACGCCTGGATCTTCTTCTCCGAACCTATCCCAGCCTCTACGGCCCGCCGTCTCGGCTGCCTCCTTCTGACCGAGGCCCTCGACTCTTGCCCCGAGATCGGCCTCGATTCTTATGACCGGCTCTTTCCCAACCAGGACACCATGCCCGACGGGGGATTCGGCAACCTCATCGCCCTCCCGCTCCAACACCGCGCCGCCGCCGCCGGCAACAGCCTCTTCATCGACGAGAACGGCGCGCCCATCCCCGATCAGTGGGCCTATCTCTCGTCCCTCCAGCGCATCAGCCGCGCCACAGTCGAGCGCCTCGCCGATGAAGCCGCACGCAAAGGCAATGTCATCGGCATTCGGCTTCCCGCGACCGACGACCCTGAAGACGAGGTCGAGCCCTGGCGTGCGCTTCCCTCGCGCCGCTCCCGTTACGCCGACCGTGCCATCCGCGGTCCGTTCCCGCCTGAGATTCCGCTCATCCTCGCCAACATGATCTACATCGAAAAGGAGGACCTCACCCCCGCCCTCCAATCGCGCCTCATCCGGCTCGCCTCGTTCCAGAACCCCGAGTTCTACAAGGCCCAGGCCTTGCGCCTCTCGACGTTCGGCAAGCCGCGGATCATCTCGTGCGCGGAGGACTACGTCCGCCACATCGCCCTGCCGCCGACCTCTCCCGAGAAACCCGCCATCCAGGAAATCTACGACCTCCTCATCAGCGACAAGGCCCGGAACGAGCTGATCTTCGAAGACGTCATGCGGTGCATCGCACGCGAAAAGCGCTCGCCCCTACTAATCACCGAGCGCCGCGATCACCTTGACATGTTCGCCGAACGCTTCGGGCCGCTCGTGAAGAACGTCATCGTTTTCAAGGGTGGGATGGGGCAAAAGCAGAGGCACGAGCTGGCGGAGAGGCTCACGGCGATCGCCGACGACGAAGAGCGTCTGCTCATCGCGACAGGCCGCTACCTCGGCGAAGGCTTCGATGACGCCCGCCTCGACACCCTTTTCCTGACTCTCCCGATCTCATGGAAAGGGACCCTCGCGCAGTATTCCGGCCGCCTTCACCGCCTCCACTACAACAAGCGTGAGGTGCAAATCTACGACTACGTCGACCTCAAAGTCCCGATGCTGGAGCGCATGTTCAAGAAGAGGCTGGCGGGCTACCGGACATTGGGGTATGAGGCGGAAAGCGATTGAAGGGGAGGCTTACAGGAAGCGAAAACAGTTTTTCGAGAGAAAAGGGGGACTCCCCTTTCGGGGGCATCCGCCCTTTGCGTTCTTAGTCGATCAAATCGGGGACACGTGATTCCCGATTCTTGGGACACGTACCAATTTCAAGAGAATTTGGGACATGTCCCTGAATCGGTACATGTCCCCATGCGATCAGTACCGGCCGCGGCCGCCGCCGAAGCCGCCTCTGAGAGGATATCTAGGCTATGGGAAAGATTTCCAGATTTACGTTTTTCTTTGAGATATAAGAAGGGAAAATACAGGCTTGTTGACAAGGGAACAACCGACAGATACGGATATTGTCGCATCTTCGGGCCCATAAATCCCGATTATTATGCATGATGGGGCTACATGGTGATTTGAGAGGGACAGCAAGTCCCTTCACGACGGACATTAAGCCAAAACAAGTTTTCGGCTCGTATGAGGCAACATTTCAGATAGAATCCCTATAGTGGGGATCTCAATCTTTGTTAATTCACGCCATCTTGTTTTCTCATAATGCTTTTCATGCTGAAACGCTGCCTTTCCAAACCCCAAAATGAGAGCCGCATTCGAGTCGATAACAAAAAATGGATATCCGCAGGGGGCGGCAGAGAAAGGGGAACTTCGTAATTCCCGCTCAAGCAAGTATGTAAAGAAACTTACGCATCACTTGGAATGGGCAGGCCCTTAGGACGATTCAACGTATTGATTATGAACATATTAATAGCAGTGCTTTCCTGGCATGATTGATGCTGCAAGCTATGTTAAATAGTCCTTTATGCGTGGTATTCGTTCGGGGGGAGGAAACAAATGGGAAATCAAGAACTACGGAGTCAAAAAGGCGACTTCTTATTGTTGTCCTCCATTAAAAATGTGGATACGCGAACCATAAAAAGGGGATATTTAGCCTTTCTGTCACTGCTATTCTTCCCTCCTTTCTCAAGCTTCCCTAATTCGTATGCGCCCCAAGAAACGTTTCAGCAACCGGCCCTCCAGTACGAGGTCTCTATCACGCTGAAATTAATTCAGGTTTTCGTTGCCGACAAGCAAGGAAGGCCGATAACGGATTTGAAGAAGGTGGATTTCGAGGTCTACGACAATGGGATTCTTAAGACGGTCACTGAATTTGAAAAACATTTCCTTCCTTTGGCTGGTAAAAGGCCCATACAGGCTGAGCTTGCAGAGCCTAAAGAGACGGCTTTGCCCCCCGCCGCAAAAACCCCAAAACTGAACAGGAAATTCTTCTTCATCCTGGATGTTGAGAAGAATGATTTGCAGGGCTTCGCCCAGTCAAAAAAGGCCGCTTTCGATTTCATGGATACTCAGGTCCAGCCCTCGGACGAGATCGGCATTCTCTCCTATCAAGCGCGGAGAGGCCTGGTCATTCATGAGTATTTGACCACAGACCATAAAAGGGCCAGGAGGGCTATTGAGAAACTCAGCGGAGTTCCGGGCACGGGTATTGGTGGAGTTCCAACTGAGCCGGGAGAGGAAGAGGGCCCTGGCATTTTAGCCGCTCTTCCGGCATCGCCAAATGCGGAGCTAGAAGAACTGGCAATGTTGCGGCGTAACTATGTTCGGATCATGACTGAGCTCGCCAAGATGCTGCGATATATCCCAGGCTATAAAAATATTATTCTTTTTTCCGCCGGTTTCGCCCGCTCGGTCCTGGTAGGTGAATCGGGTCTACGGAGGGATTACGAGGACATGTCTAAGGAATTTGGGGCCTCCTCAAGCCCCGTTTATACGATCAACACCCTGGGGGCACGCTCTAACATCTTATCCGCAGACGCCCGAGGGGACGTGTCCCTTCAAAACCTCGCCGCCCTTTCCGGGGGCAAGTATTTTGAGGATGTCGCTCAAGCGGAAAAAATCATGTCCGGCATACAAAGTGCAACTAACAATTACTATGTCCTCGGCTATTCCATAGATGAAAAATGGGACGGCAAGTTCCACGAGATTAGGGTGAAGGTCAGGAGGGAAGGGTGCGTAATTTCCACACAAAATGGCTACTACAGCCCGAAGCCTTTCACCGAGTTTTCAGATTTTGAGAAACAGCTCCACCTTATGGACCTGACCTTGAACGAGAATGCCCAATTCGAGGACCCGACCGAATTGCCCTTATGTGGTCTCCCCTGCTCAAGCGAATCAGGTACATACTTAGTGCTTATGGTCCAGCTCCCCTGGGACGCCCTTAATGAGGTGATGCAAGCGCCGGCAGAGGTGGTGAGTATGGTTATCGACCAGGACTTTAAGGTAGTCGAGAGTAAAGGAGGGTACATTCAAGTCCCGGATGTCTCGAAAAAGCGAGTTGTATATTACGACCTGATTTCTCTAAAGCCCGGCGCCTACAATTGTGTGATGGTCCTCCGGAATATGAAAACTGGCAAGGCGGCTCGCGCGAGAGGCGCGGTTTTCATACCTCAGCCTGCCACTTCCGGGCTGACATTGGACCTGCCTTTGTTGCTTATTCCAAGCATAGATAAAGATGTGGCCTATTTCAGACTGGCAAAACAAGGAAGGAACGCTCCCGATAAACCTGCGAACTCTTTACAGGATTTCTTTCCCTTTCTCTCAAACCGCCTTGTGCCGGTCATAGATAAAATCCCAAAGGGGACTCGCCAGGTGCTGGCCATCGCTAGGTCGATGGTTCTGAATATCCCCGACGCGAGAATTGAAGTTTTTGCTTCCTTAAGACAGGCCCCGGGAGAAGAAGAGATCTCCCTCTCTCCTTCGCTCCTTAAAAGCAATCGTCAAGGGAAAGTGGACGTCCTGCTCCTCGAGCTTTCTTTCCCTGAGCTTAAGCCTGGCGATTACACTTTGACACTTGTTGCGAAGGACGCAAAGTCGGGAGCGAGGACCGAGGCCCGCCGGAGGATAAGACTTACCTGATATTGCCACGGACTTCTTTCTTAGGGGGGTTCCTTTTTGGAGCCGCGAGCAAGCTTTTCATTCGAGCTCATTTGACGCCTCCTCACGAAAATTATGGTATCTTCGGCCCCAGTCAGGCGTTAAAAACCCGAAATCCAAACGAAAAAATATCCCCATAAATAAAAAAGGACGGCATGCCCATGACGGGCATCCGCCCTTTGCGTTCGAATTAGTTCGGGGGGACACCTACCACCCGATTCTTGGGGACACGTACCAATTTCAAGAGAAATTAATTACATGTCCCCGAATCGGGGCCTGTCCCCTAGCGATCAGAACCGGCCGCGACCGCCGCCGCCGCCGCCGAAGCCGCCTCTGCCGCCGCCAGGTCCGCCCGTGCGGGGACGATCGGTCCGGGGCTTGGCTTCGTTGACCGTCAGGGTCCGGCCCTTGAGGTCCTTGCCGTTCAGTCCGGAAATGGCCT
>Ga0315281_10002917_pt1 | contig 25267 bp, 24 predicted proteins | sample YL17G07_0_MG_FD_204540 | JGI IMG/M metagenome (GOLD analysis project Ga0315281, IMG submission 204540) | Sediment microbial communities from Yellowstone Lake, YNP, Wyoming, USA - YL17G07_0 | ecosystem: Environmental > Aquatic > Freshwater > Lake > Sediment | place: USA: Wyoming | collected... | reverse complement strand
TACTTGTTCAAGATACTCAGCCCGCCAGGGTGTGGTGCATCCCACGATAATAAGAAAAAGAAAAGCGACCGGCAACCAACGCTGCATGACATTCACCTCCGTGTGCAGGACTTTCCGTTTTCCATGGCAACATTATTGGCCTGTGCTGATAGCAGCGTGGTAGCAGCAAATGAGGTCAGAGCGGCTACGGATTAGTTCACTGGGCGCAAACTTTTGTTGCGTTAGTTTGAAGAATGAAAATACGTTGCCCCGTATTGTAGATTTTTGACTCCTTCTCTTCGAGCCAGATTAAACCAGGGTTCACACAAGTTGGCTTGCCACAGATGACGGCGCTGTGAGGATGACCGACCGGGAGAACATGCCGCACATAATTGCGTGTATATCCGCCATGCCCTTTTGGTTTCACTCCGCAGTCTTTGCAACGAACGAGCGCCATATCTCTATCCTCAGCACAATATGCGTCAATGGTGCAAGGCGATAAGATGAAATGTCAATCTCAATTTGAAGAAAGCGCCACAGAAACACGCCGACTTATCCCGTTAACCGGCAGTTTCATAAACCGCCAGTCAAGTCAGTATACAAATGCTCCTTCCAAGCTAGCTCGTTACCGTTTCTCTAGAGGGCGGCCTGGTTGATCTCTCACTGCGCGCGTCCAACGAGGGCCTTCATAGGCCGCGCGTTGCGCGAGCACAAGAGATCGACTAGGTTGCCCCCTTCCCAGTTTATGTTAGGATGCCGCGCATGTCGGCGTTAAAGCTGGTGCTTTGGGGATTCCTCGCCGTTCTCGGCTCGGTTGCGCTTGCCTTTGTTGTCGGCCTCCTCAATCCACAGGAAAAAGTGAACGGCCTTTGGTTGGTCGTGGCGGCGGCTTGCATCTATGTGCTGGCCTTTCGCTTCTATGGCCGCTGGTTGGCCAAGCAGGTCGTCGAACTCAATAACCAGCGAGTCACGCCGGCGGTGCGGTTGAATGACGGTGTCAATTTTCATCCCACCAATAAATATGTCTTGTTCGGTCACCACTTCGCGGCGATTGCCGGAGCGGGGCCGCTGCTTGGGCCTGTTCTGGCCGCGCAGTTCGGCTTTCTTCCCGGTTTTCTCTGGCTGGTGATCGGAGCGGTGCTGGCAGGAGCGGTGCAGGACTTCATCATCCTGGTTGCGTCGATGCGGCGGAATGGCCGCTCACTTCCTGAAATTGCGCGCGATGAACTCGGCCTTGTCACCGGCACGGCGACGGCGGTGGCGGTGCTCTTCATCGTGGTGGTGGCGTTGGCCGGGCTGGGCTTTGCCGTCGTGAACGCGCTCTATCGCAATGCCTGGGGCACCTTCACGATTGCGATGACGATTCCCATCGGCTTCATCATGGGTTTCTATCTTCAACGGTTCCGGCCCGGCCGGGTGGCGGAGGTCTCCTTGATCGGTGTGGTGCTGCTGGTCGCCGCTGTGATCTTCGGGCGGGTGGTCGCGCAGTCTTCGGTTGCCGGGTGGTTCGAGTTCGAGCGAACGACGTTAGTGTGGGGACTGGCCGGCTACGGGTTTCTCGCGTCTGTCTTGCCCGGTTGGATGCTCCTGGTGCCGCGCGGATACCTCTCCACCTTCATGAAGCTTGGCGTCGTGGCCTTACTGGGTGTAGGCGTGGTGCTCATGGCGCCGACGATCGAGATGCCGCGCGTCACCATATTTGCAAGCGGAGGCGGACCGATTATTCCCGGCACGCTCTTTCCCTTTCTCTTTATTACCATTGCCTGCGGAGCTGTGTCGGGTTTTCACTCGCTGGTCTCGTCCGGAACGACGCCGAAGATGATCGAGCAGGAATCCCAGGCCACGGTTGGCTATGGGGCGATGTTGCTGGAAAGCTTTGTCGGAGTGATGGCTTTGATTGCGGCCTCGGTGTTGATTCCCGGTGATTATCTGGCGATCAACACGATGCTCTCGCCTGATGCGTTGGCTGCGATGGGCTTTCCTGTTTCGCGGGTTCAGGAACTCTCGCAACTCGTCGAGGCGGATGTGGCGGGCCGGCCTGGCGGGGCCGTGTCGCTCGCGGTCGGCATGGCGTCCATTTTTTCTGCGCTCCCTGGTATGGCCGGATTGATGGCCTATTGGTATCAGTTTGCCCTGGTGTTCGAGGCGTTGTTTATCCTGACCACGATCGATACAGGCACGCGGGTGGGGCGCTATCTCATCCAGGAGATGGGCGGACGCTTCTACCCTCCGTTGCGGCGGATAAATTGGTGGCCTGGCGTGGCGGTGAGCAGCGGGCTGATCGTGGGGGCCTGGGGCTATCTTATCGGCACCGGCAGTATCTCGACCCTTTGGCCTATGTTCGGCGCGGCGAATCAGTTACTCGGCACCTTGGCCCTCTGTATCGGCACGACAGTGCTCATCAAGATGCGGAAGGCGCAATATCTGTGGATCACCGCGCTGCCGATGTTGTTTGTCGGGACCGTCACGTTGATGGGGTCCTATGAGATGTTTGGCATGTTTGTGGCCAAGGCCTCGTCTATAGCCGACAGCGGGCAAGCTTTTGCCTTGTACCTGGATGCGGGGCTGGTAGCGGCAGTGGCCTTGCTCGCGGTGATCGTCTTGGGCGATAGTATGAGGCAGTGGTATGGCTATCTGGTTTTGAAGCGGCCGTTCACGAGCAGCGAAGTGGTCGTGATGGCCGGCGGAAGTTCTCCGGGAAGAATGCAGACGACGATTCGTCATGATGAGGAGCATCGGTTGCAGTTGCCCGGCGGAGGCTGCTGCTAACCCGGAACAGACAGGAGGGGATCGTGGCTGAGCAGTTTTCATTCGATGTGGTCTCGGAAGTGGACATGCAGGAAATGAGGAATGTCGTCGATCAGGCGACGAAGGAGGTCAAGCAGCGCTTCGACTTCAAAGATTCGAAAACGGAGATTACCTTGAAGGAGAAGGAAAAGGAATTGTCCCTGGTGTCCGACGATGAGTATAAGCTCAATGCAGTGAATGACATTATCAAGACCAAGTGTGTGAAGCGCGGGGTCTCGTTGAAGGCCTTTACCTATGGGACCGTGGAGCCGGCGCTGAGCGGGACAGTGCGGCAGGTGGCGAAAATTCAAAGCGGTATCGCGGCGGACAAGGCGAAAGAGGTAACGAAGGCCATCAAGGAGTCCAAGCTGAAAGTGCAAGCGCAGATTCAGGGCGAGCAAGTGCGCGTGTTGAGCAAGAGCAAGGATGATCTCCAGGCGGCCATGGCGTTTCTCAAAAGCAAAGATTTTGGGATTGATTTGCAGTTCACCAACTACCGCTGACCCAGGATGCTGAAAAATGAGGGTATGACACCCATGTCGGTCCCGTGCTCGCGCAACGCGCGGCCTCCGAAGGCCCTCGTTGGACGCGCGCAGTTGGACCGATCATGGGTGCCATACTAAGAGGGGTGAACGAGCGAGCTTGGAGGGGACATTTATTGAATAGTGCACAATAGAATAAACTAATCAGTTTGGAGTGACTCAGCCACATTCGTATCCGAACATAGCCTCACGCTGAATTCATGACACGTCTTGTTTTCCTAGTACTGCTCCTACTGGGCCTTCCCCTTCTTGGCTGCAATCGTGGCGACCCCATCGTCGTCATCCAGCTCAATCCGAAAAATCCTGACATCATCTACGTCGCGACGAATGACTATATCTATAAGACGCGCGATGGAGGCCAGAGCTGGACAAATCTATCAAAAGGGATGAGCCATTCGCGTGTGATTTCGATGGCGGTCGATCCGGTCTATCCTGCGACGGTCTATGCGGGTACGAAGGGCGATGCTGTCTATAAGAGTTACGATGGAGGCCAGCGCTGGGTTTCGATGCGTTCGGGGTTAGACGATGCCACGATTTCATCGGTAGTCAATCAGTTCGTCTTCGATCCGATGGACAGCAATCACATCTATCTCGCCACGACGATGGGTGTGTCCGAGACGAAAGACGGCGGCGAGCATTGGGTGAAGAAAATGGAGGGGATGAAGGAAGTGCTGATGGTGGTCACACTGGGTATAGATCCAACGAGACCGGCGATCCTGTACGCGGGCACGAGCGGCGGAGTATACAAAACAATCGACGAGGCCGGTCATTGGGAGAAGGTCAACAACGGCCTTGTGTCGCCTGACATCATTAAGTCATCGCGCGCGCTCAGCGTGACGTCGGTGTTGGTCGATCCGTTTGAGCCGGATACGGTGTACGCCTCTACGTTAACGGGACTCTATAAGACGACGGATGGCGGGAAGGCCTGGGTGCGGATCGGACAATCTCTACAAGACCAGATGTTGTTTTCGATGATCTTGGATCGTACGAGGAGGGGCGTCATATTTCTGGGCGGTCGGGAAGGCGTCCATCGGAGCGAAGATGGAGGGGCGACATGGGGCACGCTGAATACTGGCCTTGCAACGCTCAATATCCGATCACTCGTGCAGAGTCCGACCGATCCAGCTGTGTTCTACGCAGGCACGAATGGGAGTGGCTTGTATAGGAGTAAAAATCGTGGAGAAACTTGGGAGTCGGTGCCGACTGCGCTTTCTAGCCAGTGAGAAGATTACTGTTGCGGGCCAGTGCTCCGCTCTCGAATGGTCGAACCGACTGAAGACGACCCGAACGAAGAGCTAACACCAGACTCTCCAAGGCTCGAGCCTACGCTGGATCCACCGAAGCTCGACCCAACCGTCGAATCCGACAGGCTGGATCCCACTGTGGAGCGCTGTAGCGATGAGCCGACCGCCGAGGACGATTCACTGTTGAAGGTGGATTCTCCGATGGAAGGACCAGCACGGCCTGTGGCGCCGATCCCAAACCCAACCGGGCCTGAGCTGCCAATGTCGTGACTGTTTTTCGATGATGCTCCGATATTTTGGCCGGTAACGCCTTCTCCGCCGATCGTATTGCCGGTCTTCGGAGTTTTTCCGATACTTGGTCCAGCGGCTGGTGCGTTGCCGATACTGGCGCCCGTCTTTGGCCCGGTCGATAGTTTCGGTGCAAGGATATCTTTCTCAATCGATTCTTCCATTTCGCGAATCGCGTGGGCTTCCCGGCCTGAGGCCTCAAAGTCTCCTGCATTGCGGGTGTTGGTCGAGGTGCTGATGCGTTCGAGCGTCGCACGCAATTTTTTTAGATCGGCACGGGCCCTTGAGACAGTCGGGATCATTTCGCGGAGCATGATGCCGCGCGAAGCCATCGAATGATTCGATAGATTAGCCTGGGTGGATTTGAGCAAATCTCCGACCTCGTTTCCCAGCTCTTCAACCTGTTGAAGTTCCGAGAGATCGGTCTTGCAGCAATCGAGAAAGTGGCGATACTTGTTCAGGAATGTCGAGACATCGCCCTGCAGATTCTCAATCTTGAAGTCGCGTGACGGTTTGTCGCCAGTAGGTGATTCTCCATCTTGCTCTGCTGTCTGAGACTCTTTTTTTTCAACAAGCGGTACGCACCCGGGCCCTTCTTGCGCTGAATATTGCCGATCGGCTTTTTGATCGGGGCACCAATAGAGTGCTGATGCCGCTGACGCCGTGTCAGTGGTAATGCTGCTGAACGTGAAGGCGACTCCCCCCACGAATAGGGTCACGCAGAGGACCTTGGCTGTCATGAGCGGATGCATAAAATCATTCTCACTCCGACTCTAACCCTTGTCAATCAAACTCACCAACCCCGTGCGCTTGTGGATTGACTGATTGTTCAATTGGCCAGGATATGCCCATGCCCATTTCTCGTTGGAATAAGATATTAGATATTTACGTGATGATCATGGCTGATGTTATGGCTCTCTGCGTCGGACAAGCGGAAATGTAGTGTAGCTCTCCATTGTTAGTTCCAGTAGAGTGAATAGGGAGCGTTCGGCAGGCTTGAATTTACAGACTTGATCATCTTCGGCAGCAATTATCCTCCACGAGATGCCGAATAAGCTCTCTCCGCAGGGTTGATTAACCTAAAGCGGGCGTACTCTCTCCCCCAGGTCGTATCCTATCCTGTACCACTCGTTCTTTTTCCCCTCTTCAAATTTCAGAGAAAACAGAGGGCCTCCAAACTTCATAAGTACATGAATTTTCTATTGACAAGTCTTCGAGTGGGTGTATACTGCGCGACTGGGTGGGAGAAAGTGGGTGAATTTGGTTATAGTAATTTATGGAGGTCTCTCGACATACCCCGGTCATGCCAGAGGAAGTGCTATTTTGGCTCGTTCGAGAGGATACTCGAACTTATCTCGACTGTACGGTGGGATACAGTGGGCATGCTGAAAAAATTCTTGAGGCAAGCGGCCCTGACAGCAAATTCATTGGCCTTGATCGTGATGCGATGGCCATTGCATCCAGTCGAGAGAGGCTCGCACGATTTGGCGACCGCGTGCTCCTTCTCCATGGTCATTTTGTGGATCTGAAACGGCATCTTGCTGTCAGTGGCATTGGCCAGGTCGATGCAGTGCTGTTTGATCTTGGGGTTTCGTCCCCACAGTTGGAAGAACCTGCTCGCGGTTTTAGCTTTCAAGGGGATGGCCCGTTGGACATGCGTATGGATCAATCGATGAGCGGGACTGCCGCTGACCTTGTCAATCGATGGCCGGAAGCGCAGTTGGCCGATGCAATCTTTCAGTTCGGCGAAGAACGGTTTTCTCGACGAATTGCGCGCGCCATTGTCCGCACACGAGAACACCACCCGTTAGCAACGACGAAAGAGTTGGTCTCAGTGATTGAGGGAGCAGTTCCGGCGAATTATCGCCATGGTCGTCTTCACTGTGCCACCAGGACGTTTCAAGCCATTCGCATTGCAGTGAATCAAGAGCTTGACTGCCTCGAGCCGGCGTTGCGCGATGCGGTAGATGTGTTGTCCCCCGGCGGCCGCCTCTGTGTGATTTCATTTCATTCGCTCGAAGATCGGATTGTAAAACACACGTTTCGGGCGCTCTCCGGCAAGGACAATCCTGCATTGGTGGTGCTCACCAAGAAGCCGCAGGTCCCTTCCAGGGAAGAATCGGACCGGAATCCTCGCTCCCGCAGTGCCAAGTTGCGGGCTGCCCAACGGGTATCTAGGGAGGGTCATTCATGAAGGCAGTGACGATTGTAGCCGGCGTGCTGTTGGTCTTCGTGTTTGTGTGGGAACGTGTCGATGTAGTTCGATTGGGTTATCAGATCGAACGATTGAAGACCCAGAAAATATTGCTGGAGCGAGAGCGGGATCAATTGCAAGTGAAGTTTTCCGCGCTGATGGCTCCGGAGCGGATCGCGAAGGTGGCGACAGAAAAGTTGGGGCTGATTCCGCCGCAGCAGGGACAAGTGATGATGGTGCATCAGCCAGTAGAGGTTCCAAGTCTGTCACCCCAACCAGTGGAGCAGGTCCGTCTGGCAAGACATGACTCAATCGGGAGGGTGAGCGAGTGACTGCCGGCCCTTCTCGCGGTCGCCGCTATGTAATGCTGCTCCTGCTCCTTTGTGGGTTCAGCATGATTCTATTTCGGCTGGTCACGCTCCAAGTGCTTCAAGCAGCAGAACTCACGGCCAAGGCCGATCGGCAACATCAAAAGACCGTATCCTTCGAGGGAGCCAGAGGCATGGTGTCGGATCGGCACGGCAAAGTGCTTGCGATGAATGTGGAGGTGCCATCCGTATTTGGCGTTCCGACATCGCTGGAGAGCCCATCGACCGTCGCCCGTCATCTTTCCCCGGTGCTTCAAATCCGAAGCAATGAGCTTGAGAAAAAGCTTCGGCAAGACAAGAGCTTTGTGTGGTTGGCTCGAAAGATCGAGCCTGAGCAAGGCCGTCGGTTGGAACAGTTGTCGTTGGACGGCATCGGCGTAGTGATGGAGGGACGGCGGTTTTACCCCAAGGGCCCATTGCTGGCACATGTCCTAGGATTTTCCGGGATGGATGGGCAAGGGCTTGAGGGTCTCGAGCGCCGATACGACTCGCATCTGCATGGAGAGAAGCGCGTCACCGTGTTGCAGCGTGATGCGTTAGGTCGCACGGTATTTCCCAAGGGTTTGGCTGAGCAAGCGCCGACGCCAGGACATGCCCTTACGCTGACCGTCGACGAGGTCATCCAATACATTGCAGAAAAAGAACTCGAAGAAGCCGTCACTCAAACCCATGCCAAGTCCGGGACGATCATCGTTATGGAGCCGCAATCGGGTGCGATTCTCGCGATGGCCGTCAGCCCACGATTCGATCCGAATGTCGTTGCCGCACTGACGCCCGATCGGTGGCGCAATCGTGCTCTGACGGATACGTATGAGCCTGGGTCGACCATGAAAGCGATGATCGCGGCCTCGGCGCTTGAAGAAAAAGTGATGACGCCCGGTTCCATGGTTTTCGGTGAAAACGGCCAAATGGTGATCGCGAATACGACGATTCATGACCATGACAAGCTGGGGTGGATGACGTTCTCGGAGGCAATTCAGAAGTCCAGCAACATCGTCGCCGCAAAAACAGGAATGGCACTCGGAGAACAGCGACTCTACCGCTATCTCCAAGCATTCGGGTTTGGCCAACGTACTGAGATCGACCTGCCGGGTGAAGTGAGTGGGCTCTTGAAGGCGCCCAAAGACTGGGGCCGTCGATCGGTAGCGTCGATTTCGATGGGGCAGGAAGTCGGGGTAACGTCCCTCCAGATGGTGTCGGCGGTGGCGACTCTCGCCAATGGAGGTGTGATGATGAAACCTTACGTCGTATCCGAGGTGCGTGATCAGAAAGGTCGCTTGCTCAAGGAAGTATTACCCCAAGTAAAGCGGCGAGTCGTGTCCCCGGAGACAGCTCGGACGATGACGACGATGCTGGAAAATGTTGTGACGAATGGAACGGGAATGAAGGCGGCCATTCCGGGTTTCCGCGTGGCTGGTAAAACTGGGACCGCGCAAAAAATCGATTCGCGAACCGGCGCCTATTCCTCCACGCTGTTCGTCGGGTCATTTGTCGGGTATGTACCGGCAGAATCTCCGCGGCTGGCGATGATCGTGGTCCTTGATGAACCTCAAGGCGAAGCCTGGGGCGGGACCGTGGCGGCACCCGTCTTTCGGCGGGTCGGGGAGCAGGTGCTCAACTATCTTGGCGTGTCCAGAGAAGACACTGTGAAAATCGCACTGGCGATGAGGGACCATTAAAAGGCCATGGCAAGCGATCCGATCACTCTCACGCAGTTGCTCGTGGCGCTCCGTGGGAAGGTTGAAGTTCTTGAGCAGCGAGGCGATGTGAATCGTCCGGTGTATGCGATCACGGACGATTCGCGGGCCGTGACGGGCGGGAGTCTCTTTGTTGCCGTTAGGGGTGAGCGCGTTGATGGTCATGGATTTGTCGAGCAGGCTATCAAGGCCGGAGCAGTTGCGGTGATCGCGCAGGCGCCTGTGGCCTCAGGGCCGGTACCGTTCGTGCGCGTGGCCGATTCGCGCAAGGCGCTTGGTCTTCTCGGCAGCCTGTTTCATGGGGACCCATCCTCCCGTCTCAAGATGATCGGCGTGACAGGCACGAATGGGAAGACGACGACGACGTATCTCTGCAAAGCGTTACTGGAAGGGATCGGCTGGCGGGTGGGGTTGATCGGCACGGTGGGGTACCAGATCGGGCAGGAAACGCTTCCTGCCCCGCACACGACGCCCGGCGCACTCGATCTTCAAGCACTCTTAGCGAAGATGGTCGAGAGCGGACTCACCGCCGCAGTGATGGAAGTATCGTCCCATGCTCTTGCGTTGGACCGAACATCGGGCTGCGAATATGACGTGGCGATCTTCACAAACCTGACGCAGGATCACCTCGATTTTCATCACACCATGGACGAGTACTATGAAGCGAAGCTGAGACTCTTTACCGGATTGGCCGGAGGGCAGAAGACCGGGAAGCGTGCCCTCGTCAATATGGATGATCCACGAGGAGCCGCAATCCGCACAGCTTGTCCTGTGCCGGTCTGGGGATATGCTCTTAAAAGCCAGGCTGATCTCAAGGCGGAAAAAGTGCGCCTCTCGCTTACGGGGACCACTTTTACTGCTGTAACTCCCGCAGGAACGTTTCCCGTCGAGAGCCGGTTGGTCGGGGAGCACAACGTTTACAACATGCTGGGAGCGATCGGAGTAGCGCTGCACGACGGGGCGACGACCGATCAGATCTGCGAAACGGCCGCCCACATCACCAATGTTCCAGGTCGCTTCGAGCGGGTCTCGTCCGGGCAGGACTTTACCGTCGTCGTCGATTATGCCCATACGGAAGATGCGCTTCTCAGGCTGCTGACGGCAGCTCAGGCATTGAAGACTGATCGGATCATTACAGTGTTTGGGTGCGGTGGCGACCGGGATCGAGGGAAGCGACCCAAGATGGGACGCGCTGCCGTGGAATACAGCGACGTGGTGATCTTGACGTCCGATAATCCTCGAACTGAGGACCCGATGGCGATCCTCCACGAAGTTGAGATCGGCGTGCGCGATGCGCTAGCGCGCCGCAATCATGTGCAGTATCACTTGGTGCCGGATCGTCGTGAAGCGATCGGCGCAGCCATCCGCGAGGCGCGACGAGGCGATATGGTGCTCATCACCGGTAAGGGGCATGAGGACTATCAAATAATCGGGACCAAGAAGTTTCATTTTGACGATCGTGAGGTAGCGCGCGAGGCGATTCAGCAATTGCGGGATTGCGCGTGAGAGTCCAGGCCGCGGCCTGGACCGCGCAAGATGAGGAGTCAATGGGGCATTTTACGGTCGAGGAGTTACGAGAAGTCATCAGCGTGAAAGTTCTCGCGGGGCATGGCTCGTTATCGGGGAAGCGCCGGATCAGACAGGTCAGCACGGACTCCCGATCGGTTCGCCGTGGCGATCTCTTTGTCGCGCTCAGAGGCGATCGTTTCGACGGCCATGAGTTTGTGCCGGACGTACTCGCACGGGGCGCAGTGGGAGCCATCGTTCACGATGAATACTGCCTTCCTCCAAGCTCCGCAGCGGTACGTCGGATCGAAGGACCATCTGCGCCCTTTCTCTTCGGTGTGCGCGATCCGCTGTTTGCCTATCAACAGTTAGCAACGCATTATCGCAGTCGGTTCAATATTCCCATGGTGGCGGTGACCGGAAGCAACGGCAAGACGACGACGAAAGAGATGGTGGCGGCAGTATTGGCCCAACGGTGGCCGGTGCTGAAAACCGAGGGAAATTTCAACAATCGGATCGGCGTACCCGCTACCCTGTTTCGGCTCACGGCTCGCCATCAAGCGGCCGTGATTGAGATGGGGGTGGATCAGCAGGGGCAGACGACCAGGCTCTGTGAGATTGTTAAGCCCACGATTGGGGTGATTACCAATATTGGCCCCGATCATCTCGAGTTCTTCGGAAGCATGGAAGGATCGGCGCAGGCCAAGGCGGAATTGCTGGACCTGCTTCATTCCGATGGCATGGCCATTTTGAATGCCGACGATCCCTACTTTGACTACCTCGCCGCGCGCGCACAATGCCGCGTTCTGTCATTCGGATTTTCAGCGATGGCTGATGTCCGCGCGAGCGGGGTTACGTTCGATGCACGCCAAGGAACGACCTTTCGATTGCATCTCCCTGGAAAGATTCGCCCCACGATTGTTCGAATCAAGGTGCATGGGACGCACAACGTCACCAATGCGCTCGCCGCCGCTGCGGTGGGCGCTGCCTTGAACCTTTCCGGTTCGATGATTGCTCAAGGGCTGGGCCGATTTCGCCCTGCCGCGATGCGGTCGCAGGTGGTGACCCATCACGGCGTCCATTTTATCAACGATTGCTACAACGCCAACCCTGCATCGATGAAAGCGGCGCTCCAATTGCTGGCCCAATGGAGTCCTGCGCGCGAACGGATTGCCGTGTTGGGAGACATGTTAGAGCTTGGCGCCGAGACACGCCAGATGCACCGGGAGGTTGGACAATTTCTTGCCACACAAGGGTTGTCGCGGGTGATCGTCTGCGGGACGTTGGGTCGGGACATTGCAGAAGGAGCGCGGCAGGGTGGGATGGCAGGTTTGCAGATTGATGAAGTGGTCGATGCGGCTGCTGCGGCTGATCACCTCAAGAGGATCGTGCGACAGGGCGACGTCGTGTTGGTGAAGGCTTCTCGAGGCATGAAAATGGAACAGGTTGTACAGGCTCTGACGGGGATGAGGGCAGTCATCAAGCAGGCATCGTAAGGGGTCGGCCCAATCCGACTCAAGAGTCGGTCAGACGGGCCGCTCATTGTTAAGGTAAAGACCGCATGCTCTACAACTGGCTGTATCCGTTTCATACGGAATATTCGTTCCTGAACGTCTTTCGGTATTTGAGCTTTCGGATCATCTATGCGGCCGTGACGGCGTTCTTGATCGCCTTTGTGTTGGCCCCGTGGGTGATCCGGAAGTTGCAGGACATTAAGCTGGGCCAGCAAATTCGCGGCGACGGCCCTAAACGTCACCTGGCGAAGAGCGGCACGCCCACCATGGGTGGGATTCTCATCCTCTTCGCAGTGGTCCTCTCGACGCTCCTCTGGGCCGATATTGCGAAGCCCTATGTCTGGCTTGTGCTTGCCGCCATGCTGGGGTTCGGGGCGATTGGATTTGTCGACGACTATCTCAAGTTCATCAAGACCCAATCGAAGGGATTGTCGCCAGGACAGAAATTTACGGCACAAGTGGCATTGGCCTTGGCGATAGCGCTGGTCCTCTATTTCCTGCCCGGCTATACGACCAAGCTCAGCATCCCGTTTTTTAAGAATGTCGTACCAGATCTTGGTTGGTTCTATGTCGCCTTCGCCGTGCTGGTCATTGTCGGGAGTTCCAATGCCGTCAATCTGACCGATGGTCTCGATGGGCTCGCGATCGGACCAGTCATGATCGCGGCGATGGCCTACACGATCGTGACCTATGTTACAGGCCATCGACTCATGTCGGACTATCTGCTCATTCCGCACATCGAGGGTGCGGGTGAGCTTGCGGTGTTCACTGCCGCCATTCTGGGGGCGAGTCTAGGATTTCTGTGGTTCAACACCTATCCGGCGTCCGTGTTCATGGGAGATGTGGGCTCGCTTCCGTTGGGAGCGGCGCTGGGCACGGTCGCGGTGATCAGCAAACACGAACTGCTACTTCTCATGGTCGGCGGCGTGTTTGTGATTGAAGCGGTCTCGGTCATTTTTCAGGTGATCTCGTTCAAGTCGCGCGGGAAACGCATTTTTCTCATGGCGCCCATCCATCATCACTTTGAGATGAAAGGGTGGGAAGAGCCCAAAGTCGTGGTGCGCTTGTGGATTATCGCCATCCTGTTGGCCTTGTTGAGCCTGAGTACCTTAAAGCTTCGGTGATGGCCTGGTGGGAGTAAGCGGCTGTGGAACTTGCGGGAGCACGTGTCACGGTAATGGGACTCGCTAGAAGCGGTGTAGCGGCTTGCCGGTTGCTTCAGGCGGCGGGAGCACATGTCACGGTAGCCGATCGGAAGGAATCGTCGGACCTGACTTCGGCCCTCGGTTCCATCGACCGCGATCGCGTCGGCGTGACAGTCGGAGCGCGCTACGAATCATCGCTTGATGAGGCGGACCTGGTGGTGATCAGCCCCGGAGTGCCCTATCGACTAGCCCCGCTCGAAGCGGTGCGTCGACGTGGCGTGAAAGTGATCAGCGAATTGGAACTCGCTTCGCAGTTCTTCCGGAGCCCACTCCTTGCCATCACGGGCACCAACGGCAAGAGCACGACTGTGACTCTGATCGGCAAGTTTCTCGCCGAGAGCGGCAAGCGGGCGTTTGTTGGCGGCAATTTGGGCACCGCCTTAAGCGAAGCAGCGGTCGAAGACCTTCGCGCTAGCCAGGCAGGGAGACCGAGTCCGTTCGACTATCTCGTCGTCGAGGTCTCCAGTTTTCAGCTTGAAACGATTGATCGATTCCATCCCTGGATCGCCGCCCTGCTCAACGTGACGGTCGATCATCAGGACCGATATGAGTCACTGGATGAATATGTCGCAGCTAAACAGCGGATCTTCGAAAACCAAACCGCGTCTGATTTCGCCCTGTTCAATCTTGATGATGACCGTGTGGCAGCGTTGCGGCATCGTGTTCGTGCGAAGCGCCTGGGATTTACGACCACCTCGACAATCGGCGCTGATTTGTCTGGAGGGACCTACCTCGAAGGTGATCAGATCGTGACGACGGTTACCGGTGTCAGGCAGGATATTTGTCATCGAGGCGAGATCCGTATCATCGGCAACCACAACGTGGAAAACGTCATGGCGGCTTCGACCTATGCCGTGCTGTGCGGATGTCCTCTCGACGCGATTCGCCGCGTCCTTGCGACGTTTCCCGGACTCGAACATGCTCTTGAAATCGTTCGTGAGCGCCGGGGGGTTCGATTTGTGAACGATTCGAAGGGTACGAACGTCGATGCCACACTCAAAGCGCTTGAGAGTATCGATCAACCGATTTGGCTCATTGCCGGCGGACGGGATAAGGGTGGCGATTTTTCTCGACTCGCCCAGGCGATCAGTCGGAGAGTCACACGGGCGATTCTGATCGGAGAGTCTGCGCCGCTGCTGCGACGGGCTTGGGAGGGTGTCGTCACGATGACCGAGGTGGGCACCTTGAAGGAGGCCGTGGATCTTGCGGCGAAGGAGGCATCACCGGGAAATGTCGTGTTGTTGTCCCCGGCCTGTGCCAGCTTCGATATGTTTGCGGACTATCAAGACCGTGGTCGTCAATTCAAGGCATTAGTTCATGCTCTATCAGCGTGACGTGCAAGGCAGGAGAGGGGCGGTTCTGAGCAATGGCGCATCGATCAGCGGGGACTCTGGCGCTCCCATGGCCCCAGACCGGTCAACGATCGGCCAAACAACGGGTGGCGGCGGATCACACGCTCTTGGCGGTCACCATGACCCTGGCATTGGTGGGACTCGTTATGGTGTTCAGCGCGAGCGCCATCGTAGCGGGCAACCGGTTTCAGGATCCTGGGTATTTTCTGAAACGGCAGATCGCCTGGCTCGCGTTCGGCTTTCTGTTGATGCATCTCGCGTCGCGTATCGATTACACGTTCTGGAAGAAGCTCTCCATTCCGCTGTTGGCCTGTATGTTGCTCCTGCTCGTCATGGTGCTGGTGCCGTCGCTCGGTGTGGCGGCCAAGGGAGCGCGGAGATGGTTGCGATTGGGGCCTCTCTCGGTTCAGCCGGCGGAAATGGTCAAGCTCGTGGCGGTCATCTATATGGCGGCGTATCTGACCAAGAAAGGAGACAAGATCACGTCGTTTCGCGACGGTCTCTTGCCGGCCCTTATCGTGATCGGACTTCTGAGTGGACTGGTGCTGCTGGAGCCGGATCTTGGGACGGTCGTGGTGCTCGGACTGGTGACGGTCGGAATGTGCTTTCTCGCCGGGGCGCGCCTTTCCCATCTCTTGGCCTTAGGCCTCTGCGCGATTCCGGTCGTGCTAGTGCTGGTTCTCGGTTCCAGCTATCGGCGTCAACGGCTCATGACGTTTCTTGCTCCATGGAAGGATGCGTCGGACACCGGTTTCCAAATCACACAGTCCTTCTTGGCTTTCGGCAGCGGTGGTCCGTTCGGGGTGGGATTGGGCGAAGGCAAACAGAAGCTCTACTTTCTTCCGGAGGCGCATACGGATTTTGTCTTGGCGCTGGTCGGCGAAGAACTGGGGCTTATCGGGACCGCCGCCGTAATCTTGTTGTTTGCATTTTTTGTGTGGCGGGGATTTCAGATCGCTGCGCGCGCGCGGGTGCCGTTTGGCCGCTATCTGGGCATGGGCATTACCTTGTTGATCGGCGGCCAGGCGCTGGTGAATGCGGCGGTGGTAACTGGGCTTTTGCCGACGAAAGGGCTCACCTTACCGTTCGTCAGCTACGGAGGATCGTCGCTGGTGGTCAGTCTGATCGGCGTGGGGATCTTGCGCAGTATTTCCCGCGACAGGCATGCCGGCGGGTCTCGAGGTGGACGTGGTGGGTTGGATCACGGATGACGATCATCATAGCAGCAGGAGGAACCGGCGGTCATCTCTATCCGGCTGTGGCGTTGGCGCGAGAGTTTCTCCGGCGCGATCCTGCGGCCAAGGTGCTTTTCGTGGGAACGGCGCGTGGACTTGAGTCGAACGTGCTCGCCCACGAGGGATTCGATCTGGCTTTAATCAGTGCCAAGCCGGTAATGGGCAAGGGGCTGTCCGGGGCGGTGACAGGCTTGTGTGCTTTGCCGGTCAGTTTGTGGCAGTGCCTGCGGATCCTGCGATCAAGACGGGCGGATCTGGTCATCGGAGTCGGCGGGTATACGAGTCCGATGATGATTCTTGCTGCGGCTTTGGCCGGGGTGGCGCGCGTGATTCTTGAGCCGAATGCGAATCCCGGCATGGCAAACAAGGCGGTGGGGCCGTTCACCCAACGTGTCTTTCTCGCATTTGAGTCGGCGGCTGGCTCATTCAATCGTTCCAAGGTGCATGTGGTGGGAACCCCGATTCGTAAGGCATTTCTGGATGCTGTGCAGCAGAGCCGGGAGAAATCGGGACCGCCACATCTACTGATTTTTGGGGGGAGCCAAGGGGCGAAGGCGCTGAATGCCGCAGTGATGGAAGGATTGCCAGAACTGATGACACACCTGCCGCATCTCACAGTGACCCATCAGACCGGCGAGTCCGACTATGCACGAGTAGCCGAGGCGTATCGTCGCGTCGGCATCGACGCGCAAGTGATGCCGTTCATCTATGACATGCCTGCCGCATTGCAGCAGGCGGATCTCGTAGTGGCAAGAGCCGGTGCCATGACGGTGGCGGAACTCACGGCGTGCGGAAAGCCAGCTATCCTCATTCCGCTGCCATCCGCCATCTACGACCACCAGACGCGGAATGCCAAGGTGATGGAAGCAGCCGGGGCCGCCGTGATGCTCCCGCAATCTGTGCTCACCGGCCCCCTGTTGGTTCGCACAGTGGCGGGCATTCTCGGAGATCCTGAGCGATTGAGGGCGATGGGCGAGGCCAGTCTGTCTCTGCGGCGAATCGATGCAGCTGAGGTCATCGTTCGCGAATGCTACGCACTCATAGGAGGTCATCATGATGTTAACCGGTCTGTCGGAGCGGCAGGAGACTAATGGTGTTAGGCAACATGGACAGGGGTCACAGTCGAATCCACCGGATGGTGGAGTAAGGCGCGCGCCGATGTTTCGTAAGACGCAACAGATTCACTTAGTCGGAATCGGAGGATCGGGGATGAGCGGCATCGCTGAGGTGCTGCTGACGCTGGGGTACAAAGTGACGGGCTCAGACCTGCAGGCTTCCGATACGACGCGGAGATTGGAAGAACTCGGAGGGTGCATCTTTGTCGGCCATCAGGAGTCGAATGTGGGGGAAGCTCAAGTGGTGGTCATCTCCTCCGCCGTGTCGGCACAGAACCCCGAGGTCGTGGCGGCCAAGGCGAAGCAGATTCCTGTGATTCCTCGAGCCGAGATGCTCGCGGAGCTGATGCGGCTGAAATTCGGGGTCGCCATTGCCGGCGCTCACGGAAAAACCACGACGACGTCGATGGTCGCCAATGTGCTGGCGCAGGGTGGGTTGGATCCAACGATGGTGATCGGGGGAAAAGTGAATGCATTAGGGAGTCATGCCCGCCTTGGTCGAGGCGACCTCCTCGTGGCGGAAGCGGATGAGAGCGACGGGTCGTTTCTCCGCCTGTCTCCGACCATTGCCGCGGTCACGAATCTCGACCGAGAACATCTTGATCACTACGGCAGCATGGAGCGCATTAGCGAGTCCTTCCTTGAGTTCATCAATAAGGTCCCGTTCTACGGGTTGGCTGTGTTGTGTGCCGACGATGACCGGCTCAGGGCGCTGTTCCCGAATATCGTGAAGCGGTATCAGACCTATGGGCTTCGTGAACGTGATGGTGTCATGCCGGACTTTTTTGCGACAGAGATTAACTTGAACCAATGGGGCGCCGAATTTCGAGCACAGTTCCGAGGGCGCAATCTGGGCCCTTTCCGCCTTGCGGTGCCAGGACGACACAATGTCTCCAACGCGCTTGTGGCGATTGCCATCGGGATCGAATTGGATGTGCCGGTGGATCTCATCAGGAAAGCGCTGGCGGCCTATGCCGGGGTAGAGCGTCGGTTTCATCTGCGAGGAGAAGCCAATGGGATCATGGTCGTGGACGATTACGGACATCATCCGACAGAAATCAAAGCCACCCTGGCCGCGGCGAAGCAAGGGTGGGGGGACCGGAGGTTGGTGGTGCTGTTTCAGCCGCATCGCTATACCAGGACGCGGGATTTGCTGGAGGACTTTGCCAAGGCGTTCGTGCAATCGGATGTACTGTTCTTGACGGAAATCTATGCGGCGGGCGAGCAGTCGATTCCGGGGGTGTCCGGAGCCAAGTTGGCCGAGATCGTTCGCGCTGCAGGCCACCCCTCGGTGACCTTTGTGGAGCAAAAAGATACGTTGGTGGATCAGGTACTGCCTCATCTGAAATCAGGGGATCTCGTCATTACATTAGGGGCGGGGGATATTTGGAAAACAGGGCTTGGGCTGTTGGCCCGGTTGACCCCCACGACATGATGCCATGAAGCGAGGAGATCGGCGTGTCACGACAACGGCGAGAGTGCATGCGCGATTCACGCAGGCGGATGTGCGGGCTGCCGTGGCAAGTCTCCGGGGATCTGTGACTTTCCAGGCTCCGTTGCGAGAGTACACCTCGTTCAAAATCGGAGGTCCGGCGGATGTCGTGGTGGAACCGGCTGATATTGAGGATGTCTGTCTGGTGGTCCGGCAGGCGCGCGCCCGCAAGGTTCCCCTGTTTGTCGTGGGTGGAACGAATCTGCTCATCCGGGACGGGGGCATCCGCGGCATCGTGGTAAGCCTGACGCGGCTGCGGGCCATCAAAGAAGAATCGGAGGCAGTGTTGTATGCCGAAGGGGGAGTCGGGATGCCGACGCTGATCGGGTATGCCATCCGCCATTCCCTTGCGGGATTGGAATGGGCGGCGGGAATTCCAGGAACAGTAGCCGGCTGTGTGGTGATGAACGCCGGGACGAAGCTCGGGGAAATGAAGGATTCGATCAAGGCCGTTCGCATGGTGAATCTGAAAGGCCAAATTGTGGATCTGGAGGCAGACCAGATGACCTTCGAGTATCGCCGAGCTTTGCTGCCACGCGGCATCGTCGTGGGGGTCTGGCTTCAATTGAAGCCGGGGGTGCGATTGGAGATTGAGCGGGTGGTCAAAGACTACCTCCACTATCGGCGGGACACGCAACCGCTCGCGATGCCAAGCGCCGGTTGTGTGTTCAAGAACCCTCCGAACGATTCGGCAGGCCGATTGATCGAGGCAGTCGGTCTCAAGGGGGCACGCGTCGGCGATGCGGAAGTCTCGACCAAGCATGCCAACTTTATGGTGAACCGGGGTCATGCGCGCGCGGCGGACGTGATCGCGCTGATCGGGAAGGTTCGCAGCGCCATTCGCCGCCGAGCCGGTGTCCGGCTGGATCTTGAACTCAAAATCGTAGGAGAGACATAGCGGTATGAGCGAACCTCGTCTGACAGAGCGACCTCTTTTGACCCGCGCCCGCATCGGGGTGCTGATGGGTGGGCAATCGGCCGAGCGCGATGTGTCGCTTCGGACGGGTGCCGCGGTGCATCGGTCTCTGGTGCGCCGGGGCTACGATGCGGTGGCCATCGATGTCGGGCCGACGCTTTCTCAGGATTTGCGTGACCAGAAGATCGCCCTGGCGTTTCTCGCCTTGCACGGACCGGGCGGGGAAGATGGTGCGATTCAAGGATTTCTGGAAACTCTGGGCATCCCCTACACGGGATCCGGTATCCAGGCCAGTGCGATCGGCATGCATAAAGTGACGACGAAAACGCTCTTGGCTTCAGCGCATATTCCTGTGCCGGGCGGCACGGTGGTGAAGAGGGGGACGAAGGTCTCAAGCGCCACCCTATTGAGGGCGGCGAAGTTGCGCTGGCCTGTGGTGGTGAAGCCTGCGTCACAAGGATCCACGATCGGCGTCACCATTGTGCGGAAGCCGGCGCAATGGCGTGACGCCCTGGCCTTGGCCCATCGCTACGATATGGATGCGATGATCGAGGCCTACATTCATGGGCATGAGGTCACGGTTTCGATCATTGGGGGTCATAATGTTTCTCCATTGGTGCTTCCGGCCGTGGAAGTTGTGGCGCCGGGAGGCTTCTACGATTTTGCAGCGAAGTATGAAAAGGGGAAAACGCAGTATCTCTGTCCTGCGCCTTTGACTGCGGCGGTGACTCGGAAGATTCGGACATTGGCGTTGCATACCTATCAGGTGCTGGGCTGTGAAGGGGCGGCCCGCGTCGATTTCCGTATCACCCCGCGCGGCCGCCCGTTTGTGTTGGAAATCAATACGGCTCCGGGCATGACTGAAACGAGTTTGCTGCCGATGGCGGCCGCACGGGCCGAGATCGACTATGACGAATTGACCGAATGGATTCTCGAGTCCGCACTCGTTCGCGCGGCTCGCTTTGCCCATCCGTCAAGGGAAGGGAGCAAGCCATGAAGATGCTTGTGCGAAAGCGAACGGTGTCTGCAATCGGTCCTCGGCTGAACCAATGGAAGGGCGCGCGTGCCAGTCAGATCTCGGGTCAGCGCCAACAGGCGCGTCGGGAGAGACTCCTCTCGCGGGGCTGGCGTGCGCTGCGTGTGGGGCAATGGATTGTCTGTCTTACGGCGTTGGCTTGGGGGCTGACCATGGTCACGCGAGAGATGGGACCGGTCCTTCAGGGCTGGCTGGAAATCCGCGACGTAGAGGTTGAGGGGATTCATCATGTGACGAAGCCAGAAGTGTTGGAACGGCTCGTCTTGAAACCGGGTATGGGGCTCCATCAAGTCAGCACATCGTTTCTTGCCGAACGAGTGCGAACGCACGCCTGGATCAAGGAGGCGACGGTCGAGCGCAAGCCGCCGCATCTGTTGCATGTCACTGTAGTGGAGCGCATGCCGGTTGCCATTATTCGGACGGGCACGGACCATTGGTTGAGCGATGAGGACGGATACCTCCTTGCCAAGTTGGGCAGGCAGGATGACCAGACGCTGCCCTTGTTGATCGGGCTGGATCCTCAGTCCCTTCAGCGCGGTGATGCAGGCGTCCGTAACGCAGTTCAGTCCGGTGTCGTGCTGGCCAAGCTCATCGCCAATGCCCTCGATGGGCGGGTTGAAGTCGATCTCACGAATTTCTCGAATGTCGTGGCATCAGCCAATGGGGTGCGATTCCAGTTCGGCGGTGATTCTCTGGTTGACCAGTGGGAGCGGTTCCGGAAAGTGAATCCATCATTCAAAGCTGCTCCATTCGATGATCGGAAGCGCACGGTGAGCGAGATTGATCTGCGTTACGACAACCGTGTCATTGTGCGAGAAAGGGCGTGAGGGCTGTGCCGAAGCGAGATCAGATTCTTGTGGGGTTGGACATCGGGACCACGAAGATCTGCGCCATAGTTTCAGAAGTCACTGATGAGGGAGCGCTCAACATCATCGGTGTCGGATCCAGCCCGTCGAGAGGGCTCCGCAAGGGCGTTGTGGTCGATATCGAAAGTACCGTGGAATCGATCAAGAAGGCGGTCGAGGAAGCCGAGCTGATGGCGGCGGTCCAGATCAATTCCGTCTATACCGGCATCGCCGGCAGCCACATCTCCGCGGAAAACTGCAAGGGGGTTGTGGCGCTCAAAAAGGCAGAAGTTACGCGGGAAGACATCCAGCGTGCGATCGAAAACGCGCGGACTCTGGCGGTCATCCCCCATGAACGACGGATTCTTCATGTCTTGCCTCGTGAATTCATGGTGGATGGGCAAGAGGGGGTTCGGGAGCCATTGGGTCTGTCCGGAAACCGTCTCGAAGTCAACGTACATGTGATTACCGGCGCTGTGACGTCAGCGCAGAACATCATTAAGTGCGTGAATCGCGCGGGGCTCGATGTCGTGGATATGGTGCTGCAGCCCTTGGCTTCCAGTGAAGCTGTTCTCAGCCAGGAAGAGCGCGATCTGGGAGTCGTCATGGTCGATCTTGGCGGTGGGACGACCGATCTCGCGATCTTCCTCGATGGGAGTATCAGGCACTCTGCGGTCTTGCCGATCGGGGGGCAGAACCTGACGAAGGATCTAGCCATCGGGTTGCTGACCTCTCAGACCGAAGCCGAGAAGATCAAACTGCATCGCGGGATTGCCCGAACAGGATTGGTGCAAGGCCATGAAACGGTGGAGGTCCCATCGGTCGGGGACCGTCCTGCACGGACGTTCTCGCGTCGTGACATTGCCGAGATTCTTGAGCCGCGGGTCGAAGAAATATTCGAGCTGGTTCGTCGGGAAATCGCGCGTGCCGGCTACGAGGGCATGTTGGGGGCAGGGGTGGTGATTACAGGCGGAACGTCGTTGTTGGAAGGGATGCCCGATGCGGCAGAGCAAGTCTTGAATCTTCCGGCTCGCCGCGGCGCGCCCAGCGGGATCGGAGGACTTCGCGACATCGTCAGTAATCCCATGCATGCCACGGGTGTCGGTCTGCTGCTCCATGCCCGTCACCATGTTGAGGAGATGGCCACGACTGGTCTGCGCAGCGGACGGCCGTTGCATAAGGTATTCGATCGTATGAAGTCCTGGATGTTCGAGTTCTTTTAACCGATGCGCGAGGCGGACGGCTGCTACGCGGATTCTATCAAGGGAGGTGTCCTGATGTTTTCGTTTGAAGAGGATGTCGTGTCCCCAGTTCGGATCAAAGTGATCGGTGTCGGTGGCGCTGGATGCAACGCCTTGAACACCATGATCATGTCCGGATTGGCGCGGGTCGATTTCATCGCGGCGAATACCGATCTGCAGGCGTTGGATCGGTCGAGGGCGTCGTATAAAGTGCAACTGGGCCCTGAGCGGACCAGGGGGCTTGGCGCCGGGGCGAAGCCGGAAGTCGGAAAAGATTCGGCACTAGAAAGTAAAGATCAGATTCGGGAGTGCCTTGAGGGCGCCGACATGGTGTTCGTGACCGCGGGAATGGGTGGCGGAACCGGAACGGGTGCCGCGCCCATCGTGGCGAGCATCGCGCGAGAACTCGGTATCTTGACGGTTGGGGTCGTGACGAAGCCTTTTTCATACGAAGGCCATCGCCGGATGGTACATGCAGATGAGGGCATTCGCGACCTTCGTCGCCATGTGGATACGTTGCTTGTGATCCCAAATCAGCGATTGCTCGGCATCGTCGATAAAGCGACGCCGTTGCTTGAAGCTTTCAAGGTGGCCGATGACGTGCTTCGACAGGCGATTCAAGGGATTGCGGACGTGATTACGACTACCGGCCATGTGAACGTGGATTTTGCGGATGTCCGCACCGTGATGTCCCACACAGGTCGCGCCGTGATGGGGATGGGCGTGGCGCGAGGGCCGAATCGAGCGATTGAAGCGGCGCAAAAGGCGATTTGTAGTCCGTTGTTGGAGGAAGGCAGTGTCGAGGGCGCACGCGGTGTGTTGCTGAATATCACCGGCGGGCCCAACATGTCGCTGCACGAGATTGAAGAAGCGGCCACGATTGTCCAGCAGACAGCCGACCCTGAGGCTAATATCATTGTCGGACAGGTGATCAACCCCGATATGGGCGACGATTTGGTTGTGACGGTGATTGCGACCGGATTTGAACGGGAGGAGCAGTCCGCTCCGGTTCCCGTGGCTGCGACTCGGACTTCCCGCTCCGGGCAGCAGGCGATGACCGGAGCGGGACAGACGGTGGGGGAACGATCATATGCGGAGCGGTCCTTCAAAGATCTCGACCGTCCGACCTTCTTGCGGCGGATGGGAGAAGGAAGAGAGTCGGTGGAGCGAACTGCGGCGGTCTCGGATGATGAGTGGGATGTGCCCACGTTTCTGCGCAAGCAGGTCGACTGAGCCGACAGGTTTTTTTTAGGGATGAGTCGTCACAGCGGAGTATGGCCATGAATGCATCGGTCATCACAGTTCCTGCCTTCGCGTCCGCGCGCGACGGCGTTCGGCATTTCTTCGGCACGCGCCGTCATGCAGACTTGTTGACACTCGATGTCGGAGTGCCCGCCCGTCAGTCGGGAATGAAGGGGTGCGGTTGGCTGCTGTCCGTCAAGCAAGTGCATGGGACCGATGCCTTGGTGCTGGATCGTCCACTCACCGAGTCGGATCAGTTCCTCGGCGGGTGGGACGCCCTAGTGACCGATCAACCTGGTGTAACAGTGGTGGTGCGCACGGCGGATTGTGTCCCCGTACTTGTGCATGACCCATGTCGGCGTGTCGTCGCGTCGATTCATGCCGGTTGGCGGGGCGCTGTCGCCGGGATTGTTTCGAAGACCTTCTCGCTGATGGCGAGCCGATTCGGGTCGACGCGGTCGGATCTGCGGGTCAGTATCGGACCCTCGGCCGGTCCTTGCTGCTATGAAGTGGACGATCCGGTGCTTGACCAACTCCGGGTTGGGTTGCCTGATTGGGAGTCGGTTGTGCATGACTATCGAGGCCATAAGGCTCGGCTGGATCTCAAGGCTTTGATCCGTCGGCAAGTGGAAGGAGAGGGTGTGTCTGCGCCCTCTGTTTCGGCGGTGAATTTGTGCACGATTTGCCAGGATCAACTTTTTTATTCCTATCGACGGGAAGGCCAGGTAAACGGAACGATGGTCAGCGGGATTGCCCTGCTCTCTCACCGATAGGAGCTTGTCCAGGTGTGTGCACTGACATTTCCCAGGCGGTTTCTGTACAATATTTCAGAACTTCCGAGAGACGGCGCTTCCCAAAATCGAAGGACTGTGAGAGTAACCGATCCGGTGGTATGTAACCGGGCATTTGTAGGGCGAATAGTTCGTCTAGTCATGGGGTGCTTCAACTTGATCCATTTGGTCCGCAGCCTCGAACTTGCTGAGGAGATAGAATGACGAGTGCAGGAGGAGCGGCCGACCCAAGCGGTGTCGTTGGAAGTGAATCTTGAAGGGAAGGCGATGAAAATAGGTTTTCGCCCTAACCCACTTAAGGGTCTGTTGCCTCGATTGGGAGCCTTGTCCCGCCTGGAGGTGAAGAGACCCCTGGTGATTCTTCCTCCAACCAGCGATCTGGAATAGGCTCGTTCCTACTTCCGGCCCGCATCAATTGATCAGTGCCGTCTCTATGAAGGAATTCTCGGTGGGAATGTCGAACGATGATCATGTTGTAATCGAAGAGGGGGCCATGATGGTTCTGGTCGGGACGGCTATTTCTGGAGCGCGACGTGTCTAGTCCAACGATCACAGGTAAGATTGCATTCATCGGAGGTGGCCAGATGGCCGAGGCCATGATCAGTGGTCTCCTCTCAGGGCAGGTGTTGCCTGCTGAGTCGATGTGGGCGACGGATCCCGTTCCCGATCGCCGCAATC
>Ga0315281_10002916_pt1 | contig 25273 bp, 23 predicted proteins | sample YL17G07_0_MG_FD_204540 | JGI IMG/M metagenome (GOLD analysis project Ga0315281, IMG submission 204540) | Sediment microbial communities from Yellowstone Lake, YNP, Wyoming, USA - YL17G07_0 | ecosystem: Environmental > Aquatic > Freshwater > Lake > Sediment | place: USA: Wyoming | collected... | reverse complement strand
GAACTGGTGAAGGCCTCGGGCTACGACGGCACGGCGATCGTGCTGATGAAACCCACCGACCTCGCCTCGATCCAGAAATTGCCGGACGTGGCGGCGCAGCTGCTGCGCCAGGCCGGTTTCAAGGTCGACCTGCAGGCGATGGACTGGAACACCCTGGTCGGGCGCCGCGCTAAGAAGGACCCGATCGACAAGGGCGGCTGGCACATGTTCCTCACCGCCTGGCAGGGCCACGACATCTGGAACCCGATCGCCAATCCCACCTTCGACACGCGCGGCGAGGCCTCGGGCTGGTTCGGTTGGGGCAAGGACGACAAGATCCTCGAGTTGCGCGCGAAGTTCATGCGTGAAACCGACGAAGGCAAGAAGAAAAAGCTGGCCGAAGCATTGCAGGCGCGCGCGTTCGAGGTCGGCACGCACGTGCCGCTGGGCGAGTACTCGCAGCCGATGGCGGCGCGCAAGAACATCAGCGGCTTTTTCATCACCAACGGCAACATCTACTGGAACCTGAAGAAGAACTGAGCCCGGGTAGCGGCTGACGGCGGCCCCTGCGCGGGGCCGTTTTTTTTCATGCTGAAATTCATCCTCCGCAGGCTGCTCGCAACCCTCCCGGTGCTGCTGATCGTGGCAGTGCTGGTGTTCCTGATGCTGCGCCTCGCGCCGGGGGACCCGGCGGCGATCCTCGCCGGCGACGCCGCGAACACCGAGCAGATCGCGCGCATCCGCGCCAGCCTGGGCCTGGACCGCCCGATTCTGGTTCAGTTCGGCATCTGGATCGGCCAGATGGCGAGCGGCGAGCTGGGAGAGTCGTTCTTCTACAAGATGAAGGTGACCACGCTGATCGGCCAGCGCCTGGAACCCACGCTGGCGCTCTCCACGCTCACGATTCTGTTCGCCATCGTGGTGGCGGTGCCTCTGGGCGTGGTGGCGGCATGGCGCTTCGGCGGCTGGTTCGACCGCGCACTGATGGGCTTCTCGGTGCTTGGCTTCTCGGTGCCGGTGTTCGTGCTTGCCTACGTGCTGATCTACGTCGTTTCGCTCAAGCTGGGCCTCTTGCCGGTGCAGGGCTACCAGCGGATTGCCGATGGCTTCGGGCCGTTCCTCAGGCACCTGATCCTGCCCTCGTTCACCCTGTCGGTGATCTACATCGCGCTCATCGCCAGGGTTACGCGCGCCTCGGTGCTGGAAGCGCTGGGCGAGGACTACATCCGCACCGCACGCGCCAAGGGCCTGCCCGAGTTCCGCGTGCTGGTGCATCACGGGCTGGCGAACGCGGCGGTGCCGATCGTCACCGTGATCGGTATCGGCATCGCGGTTCTGATCGGCGGCGTGGTGGTGACTGAATCGGTGTACGCCATTCCCGGACTCGGACGGCTGACCGTGGACGCGGTTCTGGCGCGCGACTTCCCGACCATCCAGGGCGTGATCCTGTTTTTCTCCTTTGTCTACGTACTTCTCAACCTGCTGATTGATCTTTCGTACGTGTTCCTCGATCCCCGCATCCGCTACTAAGCATGATCCTCAACAACTGGTCGGTACGCATCGGCGGCAGCGCCCTGGTCCTGCTGGTGCTGATCGCGCTCGCCGCTCCCTGGCTGGGCACCGTCGACCCGTCCCTCTTCGACGCCGGCAGCCGCGACCTGCGGCCGGGCATGTCGGGCGAAATCACCACGCTCGAGGGCGAGATCCTGCAGCACACCTTCCCGATGGGCTCGGACTCGTTCGGCCGCGACGTCTACAGCCGCGTGCTCTACGGCACGCGCGTCTCGCTGCTGGTCGGCATCCTTTGCGCGCTGGTCGCGGTTTCGATCGGCGTCGCCTGCGGCCTGCTCTCCGGCTACCTGCGCTGGCTGGATGGCATCCTGATGCGCGTGATGGACGGCATCATGGCGATTCCCGCGATCCTGGTGGCGATCTCGCTGGTGGCGCTGTGGCGCGGCAGCGTCGTTACGGTGGTCATCGCCATCGCCATCCCGGAGATTCCCCGCGTCACGCGCCTGGTGCGCTCGCTGGTGCTCACCATCCGCGAGGAGCCCTACGTCGAGGCCGCGATCGCGCTCGGAACCCCCACCTGGAAGATCATGTTCGGCCACATCCTGCCCAACTGCGTCGCGCCGCTGGTGGTTCAGGGAACCTACGTCTGCGCCTTCTCGATCCTGGTCGAGGCGATCCTGTCGTTCCTCGGCGTCGGCCTGCCGCCGGACATCCCGACCTGGGGCAACGTCATGGCCGAGGGCCGCCAGCAGTTCAACGACTATCCGCACAACATTTTCTTTCCCGGCGTGTTCCTCGCCGTCACGGTATTGGCGGTCAACATCCTCGGCGACGGTCTGCGCGACACCCTCGATCCGAAGATGGCCAAGCGCGTATGAACGTCCTTGAAGTCAAGGATCTGAGCATCGCCCTGCCCCCGGGGGCCGATCGCGCGCGCGCCGTGTCGAAGGTCTCCTTCGAGGTCGGGCGCGGCGAGATCCTCTGCCTGGTGGGCGAATCGGGCTCCGGCAAGTCGGTCATCGCACAGGGCGTCATGGGGCTGCTGCCGAAAACGCTGCCGCTGGCAGCCGGATCGGTCCGGCTGGAGGGCGAAGAGATCGCCGGCTGCGGCGAAGCGCGCCTGCGCCAGCTGCGCGCCACGCGCATGTCGATGATCTTCCAGGAGCCGATGACCGCATTGAATCCGGTCATGACCTGCGGCGACCAGATCGACGAGGTCTTGAAGTTTCATTCCAGTTATTCCCAGGAGGAACGAAAGAAACGCATTCTCGGCATCGTCGAGGAAGTATCCCTGCCGGATCCAGAGCGCATGGTCGCCGCCTACCCGCACCAGCTCTCGGGCGGCCAGCGTCAGCGCATCATGATCGCGATGGCGCTGGTGCTCGACCCGGTGCTGCTGATCGCGGACGAGCCGACCACCGCGCTGGATGTCACGACGCAAGCGCAGATTCTGAAATTAATTCTTGATTTGCAAAAAAAACATGGCACGGGCGTCCTGTTCATCACCCACGATTTCGGCGTGGTGGCGGAGATCGCGCACCGCGTCGCGGTGCTGCGCCTGGGCGAGCTGGTCGAAATCGGCACGCGCGACGAGGTGCTCAAGCACCCACGCCACGAGTACACGAAAATGCTCATCGGCTCGGTGCCGACGCTCAAGCCGCACGGGCGCCCGGCCGATCAGGACGCCCCCGTGGTCCTTGCAACGAACAAGCTCTCGAAAACCTATGCCGAGCGCGGCTGGTTCGGGGCCGGCCGCGAGGTGCGCGCGGCCGAGGACGTGACCCTCGAAGTGCGCCGCGGCCAGACGCTGGGCATCGTCGGCGAATCGGGCTCGGGCAAATCCACCGTCGCGCGCTGCATCGTGCGACTGGTGGATCCGAGTGCGGGCGAGGTCCGCGTCTGCGGCACCGAGATCGCGACCATGGGCGCGGCGGCCCTGCGGCCGCTGCGGCGCAAGGTGCAGATCGTGTTCCAGGACCCCTACCGCTCGCTCAATCCGCGGCGCACGGTGGCCGAGGCGATCATCGAGGGACCGCTGAACTACGGCGTGCCGCGGGCCGAGGCGCTGGAGCGCGCGCGCAAGCTGCTGGAGCTGGTGCGCATGGACGCATCCGCCTTGCAACGCTACCCGCACCAGTTTTCCGGCGGCCAGCGCCAGCGCATCTGCATCGCGCGCGCGCTGGCGATGGAGCCCGAGCTGCTGGTGGCCGACGAGGCGGTGTCGGCGCTGGACGTCTCGGTACAGGCACAGGTGCTGCGGTTGCTCGAGGAGATCCGCACGCGGCTCAATCTCGCGATGCTGTTCATCACCCACGATCTGCGCGTCGCGGCGCAGATCTGCGACCAGGTGGCGGTAATGTCGAGGGGCCGGGTGGTCGAGTACGGGCCGGCCGAGGAAATCTTCCTGCGTCCCAAACACGAATACACCCGCGCCCTGTTCGAAGCCGCGCCCGGGCGCGGTTTTGCTTTCGGTTCAACGTAAAATTCAAGACATGGATCGGCTCGACCAATCGCGCATTTGCGTCCCGGGACTCGAAATCCGGGTCATGGATCGCTGTACTTCCACGAGTGCGCTGCTGTTGGCCGAAATTCCAGATCATCCGGTATTGCCAGTACTCCTCGCCGCCGAAGAGCAGACCGCCGGCCGCGGCCAGCGCGCGCGCCAGTGGCGTTCGGCGCCCGGCGCGGGCGCGACCTTCTCCATTCTGCGGCGCATGCGTTGCCCGCCGCAGAACCTTGCCGGTCTCTCCCTCGCCGTCGGCGTCGCCGCGGCGCGCGCGCTGCGCGCCCTGGGCGCGGGCGAGGTTGCGCTCAAGTGGCCGAACGACCTGCTGGCCGGTGGTAATAATTCGGGCGCGAAGCTGGGCGGCATCCTGATCGAGACGCGGGTCCAGGGACAAGCCGTGGTGGCCGTGGTCGGCATCGGGATCAACTGCCGCCCGGTGCGCGCGCTGGACGCCCAGTTGCGCCGCCGCCTCGCCGCGCTGGACGATCTGGTGCAGCCCGCACCCTCGCGCAATGCTGTCATCTCCACTGTGGCGCGCGAAGTACTTGCTGCGCTCGAATCCTTCGAGACGGCGGGGCTGCCGGCATTTGCGCAGGCCTGGCGCGCGCTGCACGCGCATGAAGGCCGGCGGTTGCGCGTGCGCCTCGCCGACGGCCGCACCGTCAGCGGCATCGCGGCCGGTCTCGCGCCCGGCGGCGCGCTTCGCCTGCAGACGCGCCGCGGCATGCGCGAGGTAGCGAGCGGGCGCATTTTGTCGGCCAGCGCGCGATGATCCTCGCCATCGACGCCGGCAACTCGCGGGTGAAATGGGGCTGGTTCGAGGAAGCCGACGCGAACGGCGGCTGGTCGAGCATCGCCAACGTGTCGCTGATCGAGTTCGCGGCCTCCGGCGACCATGTCAACCCGTTCTCCGCGACGCACGAGAACCCGGCGCGCATCATCATTTCGAACGTCGCCGGCGAGGGCGCGCACCAGCTGCTGGTGAACTGGACGAGCATTTTCGAGGCCGACCCGGAATGGGTACAAGGCGAACGCGAGATGTGCAGCGTGAGGAATCTGTACGATCAGCCCGAACTGCTCGGCCCCGATCGCTGGGCGGCGCTGATCGCCGCGCGCGCGCTCGAGTCGGGCCGCGCCTGCCTGGTGGTGAATGCCGGCACCTGCACGACGATCGACACGCTGTCAGCCGATGGCGAGTTTCTCGGCGGCCTGATCGTTCCCGGGGTCGACCTGATGCGCTTCGTGCTGCACGAGCACACGGGCAGCCTGCCGCTGCTGGCCGGCAACTTCGTCAGGACCCCGCGCAACACGGTGGATGCGATCGAGACCGGTTGCCGCCACGCCCAGGCGGGCGCGGTGGAGCGCATGTACCGCGCCACGGGCGGCAAGGGCGCCTGCCTGGTCTCGGGCGGGGGAGGCCGGGCCCTGATCGAGCGGCTCGACCTGCCCTGCCGCTATGTGGAAAATCTGGTCCTCGAGGGACTGGCCTGCATCGGGCGGACATGAACCGTCGGCAGCCGCGCCTCCTAAACCGACGAACCGCCGGCAAATGCGCCTCCTGAAACGATGAGAGCGATTTTCCTGCTGCTGGTCGCCGCCAACCTGGCGCTCTACGCCTGGCCGCGCTACTACGGCACGCCCGACAGCGCGTCTGATCCGGAGCCGCAGCGCCGGCAAGTCAGTCCGGAACGAATCCGCGTGCTCACCGGGCCCGAATTGGCCGGCCTGCCTGCGCTGAAGCCAAAACCTGTGCCGGAGGCGGCGCAGAGCGCCGCAGTGCCGCCGCCGGGTCCGGCGGCGGCAGGCTGCGTTGAATGGGGTGGTTTCTCGGTCGCAGAGTCGCCGCGCGCCGCGCAGGCGCTCGCGCCGCTCGCGCTTGGCGCGCGCCTGTCGCAACGGCGCAGCGAGGAGACGGCCGGCTGGTGGGTGTTCATCCCGTCGCAGGTGAACCGTGCCGCGGCGCTGAAGAAAACCGCCGAGCTCAAAGGCTTGGGCATCGACGACTACTTTGTCCTGCAGGACGAAGGCAAGATGCGCTGGGCGGTGTCGCTGGGCGTGTTCAGCAGCGAGGAGGCGGCGAGCAACCGGCTCGAAGCGCTGCGCGCCAGGGGCGTGCGCAGCGCGCAGGCCGGCGAGCGCGAATCGCAGGTGGCGAAGATCTGGTTCCAGGTGCGCAACTCGGATGCCGCGCTGCAGGGAAAACTGAAGGAACTAGCCCAAGGATTGCCCGGCACCGAAATCCGGGACTGCAAATAAGCGGCTTTACCGGCCCGCGTTACCCGATCGGGATGGCGCCGCCGGGCACGTGCTTCGCGACCAACTCGAGCAGCCGGTCGGCGCGCACCGGCTTGGTCAGGTAGCCCACCGCGCCCAGCTCCTTGCCGCGATAATCACTTTCCTCCATCGAGGTCAGGAAAATCACCGGGATGTCCGGCAGCGTAGCGTCGGATTTCAGCGCCGCGATGAATTCGAAGCCGCCCATGTGCGGCATGTTGACGTCCGAGAGGATCAGGTCGGGCGGATTTTTCAGCACCTGGTAGCCGGCGCTGATGCCGTCGGCCGCGGTGCTGACCTCGTAGCCGGCCGAGGCAAGGTGCATGCGCAGCAGCTCGCGCAGGCTCTCGTCGTCCTCCACCACCAGGATCCTTGCCACCATGTCCCCTATCCGAACCGTTGAAAGTGGCGCACGGTCCTAGATCGCGTCGGAGTTACTTGCACGCCTGCTGTACCGATTGCTGCGCCTTCGCGATTTCCCGCGCGACCTGATTTTCGTCAAGGTAGTACCTCTCACCGCTGGGGTTGGTACGCGCGATTCTCTGGCCGCTCTCCAGGGTGCGCAGGTATTCCTTGGTCCGCTCACAGCCGTCTTTCTTCGCCGCCTGCGCCTGGCTCTGCTGGTCGGATTTCTCGCCCGCCTTGTTCGCCTCCTGCCGGCGTTTGCGGTAATCCTGCTCCTGTTCCGCAGGCGTCATGGGGCCTTTTTTCGCGTCCTTGGACGCCGGTGCGGCAGGGCCTGAAGGGCCCGATTGGGTCGTTTTCAGAAGTGTCGCCTTGACGCCGGGCGGAGGCGTATCGCCGTAACGCAGCTTGCCATCCCGATCCACCCACTTGTACATCTGCGCATGCACGGCACCGGCGAAAACCAGCGTCAACAGGAAGATGGGGAGTTTCCTCATTACAGCCTCTGCGCAACAGGACGGCCGGCGGCCTGGTGCTGGTGCCCCGACTCGAACGGGGGACCTACTGATTACGAATCAGTTGCTCTACCAACTGAGCTACACCAGCGGACCGCAAGCGACAGAAGCCGATTATACGCCGGGCGCCTTGCAGCCCTCGGGCCAGCGCCCCGCGCCTACTCGATGCAACTGCCGGTACGTTTGCAGTCGGGATCGAACGGCACCTCGATGATCTTGACGCTGCCTACGGGAACGCCGTTGCGGATCGCCGGGCGGAAGCGAAGCGCGCGGACCGCTTCGAGCGCCGCGTTTTCGAACACCCCGGCCGGATGCGAATCCACGACCGACGCGTCGCGCAGGATCCCCGCATGATCGATCAGCAGCCGCAGCGTCACCGAGCCACTCACCCCTGAGGCCAGCGCCCTTTCGGGATAAGCGACCTCCTCCTGATGGAGCGGGATCGCGCGCGCATCAAGCTCGCTGCCCCGGAAGTAGATCTCGGCACTTGGCAGCCCGGCGGCGTGGTTCGCCGGCTGACCCGGACGTTGCGCTACCGCAGCGGGCGGCGGCGCGCGCTCGGGCGCAGGCTCGTGCCCGACTTTCTGCGCCGGCAGCGTCAACTCGGCCGCGGGCTGTGCCGGCGCCGGAACCAGGCGCGCCCTGAGCGGCTCCCCGGCCGCCAGCAGCGATACCTCGCTCACCGCGGGCGTGAGCGCGGCGTTCGCCAGCACCACCGCGTGCCCGCAGGTGGAAGCGGCGAGCGCCAGCGCGAGCCGGCGCACCGTCGCCGGCCAGCCGCAATAGGCGAGGTTAGTCAATCTCCTTGAACCAGAATTTGCGCAGCCGCGAGTAAAGCTGCTTGCCCGGCGCGAGCGAGCAGGATGCGCCGTAGCACACTACGCCGGTGGGATCGTTGCCGCCACCAAGCGAGGCGCCGGCGCCGATCTTGAGTTGGCCGCCCGACACCGTGCCGCCGACCGGCACGCCGCCGCTGGTGCCGGTGCCGGTGCCGGTGGTTCCGCCCAGGCCGACATAGACGAGCACGGGCGATGGCAGGAAGCCGCCGCCCGCGTAGGTCGTCGACAGACTGGTGCCGGTGAACGCGGTGCCGTTCTCCAAATTCACCGCATATTGCCGCGCCACCCCCAGGTTCGGGCTGCAGGCGCCGCCGCCCGCGGCGGCGGAGGGCTGGTTGGTGCCGAACACGACCGATCCGCTGCCCGCGGCGAGCGTGCCGCCGACCTGTTTCTCGCCGAGAGCCAGCTTGATGAACCAGCCCTCGTTCCCGCTGGCGGAAAGCCCCCCCGCATCGTTCATCGAAGCCGAGAGCCCGCCGGCCGCCACCTCGGGCGCGCCCATGCCGTTCGCCCCGCAATTGGCCGCGACCTGGATGCAGTTATTGGTCACATCCAGCAGCGCGCTTATGGTGGTGCCGTTGTAGGAGAACGTATTGCCATGCGTGATCGTCGGCTGCACCTGCGCGCCGGCGACGAAGGCCGGATTGGTCTGACGCTTGTCCTTGAACGCGTACACGCGATTTTCCACTCCCGTGTCGAACGGATGATCGCGATCGCCGGTTCCGGCGATCACCATATCGTAGCCCGAGGAACCGACCACATCCGGCGGAAACTGGAACTTGCGCCGGCCCGCGAAGGTGCTTGGATCGCCGACGTCGGCCAACCTGGCCACGGTCCAGTTCGCCGGGTTCACATCGCCAAAGTCGATGCGCCACATCCGAGCGCGCGCGTCGCCTACGTACGCGCGGAACGGCTTGGGCGTGGGATCGCCGAGGACCACCGCGATGTCCGAGGAAATCGCGCGGCTCATGCCCGAGACATTCTTGTAGGCATGGGTGCTCGAGTCGGCGCGCGAGTGGCCCGAGGCCTGCCAGATGATTGCGCCAGTGCGCGCATTGACGACGTAGATGCCGCGGCCCATGCTGCGGTTGTAGGTTATCCCGCCTGCGGTCACCGAGCTCGAGTTCTCGGAGGTCACGGTGGCGGGGGCCAGGTCCTCGACCAGAGGATCGTAGCCCGCGCCGAACATCAGCACCGGGTCGTTGGCCCCGCAACCGAAGGAGGTGGAGGTGCAGTTGATCGAAATTACCTTCGGCTCGGAGAAGGTGTAGCCGAGTTCGCCCCAACCCATGTCGCAACCGGTGACGGCGTCGATCAAGGCCGGATCGGTCTCGAGGCTGGGGCAGCCCTTGCGCCACAACAAGCGCGGCTCGAGCGGCTTGGTGACATCGAGCGCGTAGATGAAGCGCCCGCCGCGCCGCATGGTGAGGAACAGCCACACCTTGTCCTGGGTCGTGCTGGCCGGGTCCGGCGTGCCGCTGACCTCGATCTTGCCGTCGCCGTTCGCGTCCAGCGTATAGGCGCCGATCGGGCCATCGAAGAAGTACGGCTTCTTGAAGCTGCTGCTGATCGCCGGCGAATTGATGCGCAGGCGCCGCAAGCTGGAAAAGTGCTCCTTCGCGACGAAGCCCCAGACCTCCTCGCCCGGCCCCGGGTCGCCGGTCGTGCTGCCGAAGCCCCCCTTGACGGCACGGAACACGCCATCGTTGCCGCCGTAGAAGATGTAAACGTCGTTGTCGGCGTTGGCCGGATCGCTGACCGCGCGGCGGTTGTAGTTCACCACCGCCGGGCGCGAGTGCAGCACGTCGCCGTGGATCGTGGAGCGCGTGTCGGCGAACGAGGAGTTCGCGTTCTCGTCCTCGAAATTGTCCTCGCCGCGCGCCCAGTTGATAACGTTGCTGCGTTCGCTCGTACCTGAACCGCTCGACACGGCGGTGATGCTGCCGCTCGCGTCGCCCTGCGGCGTGCCGATGTCGTATTCGAAGGTGTCGACGCCCGTCACCGTGATCGGGTAGCTGCCGTTGAACGCCCCCGGCGTGGCGCCGGAGATGACGACCGTGGGGGTGCCGCTGAAGCCGTGCGCGGTCGAAGTCGCCCTCGCGCGGGTGCCCAGGGTACTGGCCATGACCGCCGTGCCGGTCTGCGTTCCCTGCGCCGCCGCGAGCACGTAGCTCACGGTGTCCGCGTCGACCACTGTGGCGGAAACATTGCTCACGTTGTAGCCGGCGGGCGTCGCGCCGGTAATGGTGAAATTGCCCACCGAGGCGCCGGCGCTGCCGTAGCCGTGGCCCGTGATGGTCGCATAGGCGCGCGGACTGCTCGTGCGCCGAACGGTCGGCACGCCGCTCGCTGCGCCCAGCGTAGCCGTCGTCGAATAGGTGAAGGTGTCCGCGTCGGGCACGGTCAGGATGGTCCAGGCGCCGTTGTGGGCAGGGTCGCCGGTAACCCCGGCGATGGTGACCGACTGCCCTGCCGTGAATCCGTGGCCCGTCAGGGTCGCGGTCACTGTCGGGCCGGACGCGGTCGAGACCTGGATCACGGGGCTAGCCGTGGCGATGCCCAGGCCCGGGACGACGGTGTAGTCGAAGGTGTCGACGCCCGTCACCGTGATCGTGTAGCTGCCGTTGAACCCCGAGGGCGCGGCGCCGGAGATGACGACCGTGGGCGTGCCGATAAGACCGTGCAAGAGGGAAGTCGCGGTCGCCGTGGCGCCGCTCTGGCCGGCGGTGATGGTGCCGCTCGCCGCGGCGGCGATTGCCGAACTGGTCTGGAAAGAGAACGTGGTCGAGGTCGGCGCCGGGCTCGCGAGAATCGTGAAGCTGCCGTTGTACGGGGGCGTGGTGGCATTGGCGCCGGAGATCGTCACCGACTGGCCGGCGCTGAAGGTGCCGCCGGTGAACGCGCTGCCGCTGGTCGCCGTGACGATATTGGTGGCGCCGACCGCGGTGGCGCCGGACAGCGTCGGCCCGAACGCAACCGAGTTGCTGTAGCTGAAGGTGTTGGCATCGACCACGGTGATCGTCTTCACGCCGTTGAAGGATGTCGGGGTCGCGCCGGCCACCGTCACCGACTCGCCGGTGGCGAAGCCGTGGCCGGCCGCGGTGGCGTTCACCGTCGTGTTGCTGGTGACCAGCGTTCCGGTGGTGGCGCTCTCGGCGCCGTTAGAGATGACGTAGGTAAACGTGGTCGAGTTGACAACCGTAACCGTGGCGGCAGCGGCGCTGGTGTCGTAGCGCGTGCTGCCGTAGGCGGGTGCGGTGCCCGTGGTCACCAGCACCTGCTGGCCGCTGGACAGGCCGTGTCCCGCAGCGACCACACCCTGCGCCAGGCCGTTGCTCGGACGGGTGAGGGACACGGTTCTGTTCACCGCGCCGTTGGCCAGTGCCGTGATGCTGCGCGTGCGCGTGTTGCTCAGCGTCACCGTCTTGGTGAAGGCGTTGGTGGTGATCGAATCCACCGTGAGCGGGGCCACCGCGTTGCTGAGCGAAACCGCGCGCGTATCCGCCAGCGCGGTGACCGGCTTGGCGTCCTTCGCCGTGAGCGGCAACACCTGCTTGGAGTCAAGGTTGAGCGAGGCGGCGTCGACGTCCGCGTTGGCGACATCGAACGGCGTGGCCGAGAGCAGGCTGCCGGTAACGCACCCCGTGGTGCAGGTGTAGAGCGGCCGCGTCGGCGTGCCGTTGACGCCGTTCTGGAAGTACAGCGAGCGGACCTGCTGCGCCGCGCCGCCCTTCTCGACCAGATCGCCGTCGGGGCTGTCGGAGCTGCCACCGACGCCGTTCACCGACGAGGTGCGGAACGACCAGTAGTCGGTCGGCGCCAACGAGGAAGAACTCCAGAAGCTGACCGCGTTGGCGGTGATGAAGCCGGTGGTCGGGTTTTGCGCCGGATTCAGGTTGACATCGACCGTGAACACCGCGCCGGTGACCGGATCCTTCTGCAGCTGATAGGCCTTCAGGTTGCCGAGCCAGCGCGGCTTGTCGCCGGCGTCGGGCCGGAACACGCCGATGTAGAGCTGGTTCAGGTTGGTGCCGCGCACGTTGACGCTGACCGGCAGGGTCGAGGCCGCGAACACGCTGTTGACCGCCTGGATCTCCTGGAAGATGGCGTTCAGCGCATCGATGATCGCCTGGCCGGTGCCGCCGCTGGTCACGGCGAAGTACTTGCCCTTGCCGTTTTGCGCCATGCTCTTCGAGAGCGCGGTCATCGGCGGCCCCTGGCCCGTGAGGCCCGGGTCGACCTCGACCACATAGGTGATCGCTGTCTGCGAGCCGGTAAACGTGCCGTTGATGTCGTTCTCGGCCATGAATTTGGCGTATTCGTCGGCCCAGTTGGCCTGCTGGCCATTGGGCGTGATGGCGATCACCGGCGGCGCCGAGCCGCCGCGCGCCGTGGTGAGCAGTGTCTCGCCGATGGCGCGCGCGGCCGCATTCTCGTTGGTGGGGCCGTTGCTGATGAAGATGATGTAGTTCTTCTGGCAGGCGTCGCTCATCGCCGGGTTGTAGATCGAGGTCGCGCTCGGGCTCGCCCCGAGGGCGTTGCCCGCCAGCGCGGCCGCGAGCGGGTTGTTGGCGGTATTGCCGGCGAAGTCGGTCTTCACCTTGCCGTAGCTCGCGCGGTTGACGCGGCCGCCGAAGTACAGGTAGGCCTCGTGCATCGCCAGGCCAATGGTGGAGTTGTTGCCCACGTCGGCGAGCCGGTCCAGGTTGCCGACGATCGTGGCGAGCGCGCTCTTGTTGGCCGCGATCATCTGGCGCATGCCGAATTTGACGTAGCCGCCGTCGATGCTGTCGTTGCCGCCGCCGGTTTCCGGGAACATCATCAGGCCGACGTTGAACGCGTCATCCAGCCCGTTGACCACCGACACCAGCGCGGATTTCTCGTTGATGAAGGCGGTGTTCCAGTTGGCGGTGTTATCCAGGATGATGAGGACGTTGGGCCGCTCGGCGGGGATGTTGGGGTTGTTGCGGAACAGATCCGTGTCGTCGTTTACCGGATCGAACACCGCGAACGGCGTGACGCAAAACGCCGTCAGGCCGAAGGCCAGCAGCAGTCTTTTCAGTCCGTGTTTCATGCTCGCTTGCTCCAATATCAAGTCGACAGCCCGGGACAGGAACTGCTCAGCATCCGGATCTTGACGCCCTGGTGATAAGTAGCCTTGGCCCCGCTCAGTGAATCGGTGACAGTGGCGACGATCTCCCACATGTTGTCGTAGGTAGCCATCGCCTGGGTCAGGGAATCGTATTGCGAGCGCCTGGTCGAGATGCAGCGCACCGGCATCACATCGACCTGCGTGCCCGAGGTGCAGCTGGCCGGCGGGATCACCGCCGGCGGGTCGCCCGCCGCGGCATTGACGCAGACGCGCTGCGCCGCCGTGGCCGCCGGCGCGATGACCGCCGCCGGGTCGAAATTGGCCAGATTGCTGATCGTCTGCTCGACGGCCTGCTGCGCGGCGGCTTCCATCAGCTTCTGCGCCTGCTGGTTGCCGACGATCTTGAAGCCGATATTGCCGGTGCGGATCGCGGTGATCGCGAACATGGTCAGCACCACCAGCATGATCAGCGAAATGAGCAGCGTCATGCCGCCCTGGCGGCCCGGGCGCGCTCCGGCACCGGCGGCGCGAGCTGCCGCCATCGAACGGGGGTTCATCGCGGTATCTCCCGGCGGCCCGACTGGTTCGCGACCCGCGTTTCGGCGCCGTACACATGCCGCTTGTAGCTCTGTACCGCCGCGGCCGGGGTGAATGTGAACGTTCCCAGCGCGTAGGTCTTGTCGTCGACGTAGCCGGGTGTCGGCGCGCTGTTGCGCGCCAGCACGTAGATCCGCACCGTCACCGTGTTGCCCATGTCGGCCACGCTGGGCGCGTTGGTGAAGGAATCCGGCAGGCCGTCGCCGATCAGGCCGGTGCCCGGATCGGCGGTCGCGGGCGCGCTGTCGACGCCGTATTCGACGCGGATCGCCTCGATACCCTCGACGATCGGCACAATCGCGAAGGCGCCGCCGGCGCCCATTTCGAGCCGCTTCAGGGTCGGTATCGGCCGCCCGTCATCGTCCGCACCGCCGGTGCAGACGCTGCCGCCGCCGTTCGGGACGCTGCAGGGCGCGACGAAGTAGATGTGCGTGCGGTATTGGCGGATCGCGGCGGCGATGATCGGGAACTGGGGCGGCGTGCCGGTAGCGGCGACGGTGAAATCCCTGCGCACCATCGTGGCCGAGTTCGCCACCGCGCCCAGCGTCGCGTTCTGGGTGCTATTCATCATTCCGGCGACGCCGTATTGGATCTCGGCGGCATCGCCGGTAGTCTGCAGGTACACCGTGTTGGCGGTCACCGTCGCGCTCGCGGCGCCGGTCACGGGCAGCATGGTGGTATCGGCGCGGCGCACCACGACGATGTCGCTGCCGGCCTGCAGGTTTGCCGCCGGCAACAACGCGGCGCAGCCGGCCGGAATGCTCGCCGCCGAAACGTACTGCACCGGCAGCGCAAGCGCGCTGTTGGCGGTGTCGCTTACCGCACCGGCGGCCGGCGCAGCGCAGGAATCCGGCGCGCTGCCTGGAACCGCCGGCAGCGCCGCCAGCTCGCCGAAATAGCCGGCGTGGCGCACGTCCTGGGTAAGGAACTCGATCGCGTAGCGCCCGTTCTCGATCTGCTCTGCGCTGCTTCTCATCTCGCGGTTGGCGTTGCTCGAGTTGACGAACACCGAGGACAGCCCGGCCAGGATCAGCAGGCCGATGGTGATCGAAGTCATCAGCTCGAGCAGCGAAAAGCCGCGCGCGGCGCGCGCCATGCGGCTGATCCGGGAAGCAGGGAGTCTTGTCATCGCGCGCCTATTGGGCCCTGAGCGTGGCGAGGCGCATCGTGACCCACACGGTGCGACGCTTGACGTCGTTGCCGCTCGCACTGCCGTAGAGCCCCGCGCCGCAGGCCTTGGTCGGCTGGAACGTATCCGCCATCCCCTGCCACGAGACAGCAATGGTGTATTCGCCCGTGTCGTTGATGTTGGCGCCGCTCGTGGCGTTGACGTACTCGGTATTCACGTTGTAGCTGATGCAGCCGCGCGCGCCGATCATCGCGCCGACGTTCGTCGCGGCGGCGCCTTTCTTCTCCGCGGCGCCCCGCAGCAGGTCGTCCCATGCGGTCATGGCGGCGGCGGCCATCGTATTGTTCGCGGCGGTATCGACGGCGCAGCTCGGCGTTACCGGGCTGGCCGGATCGCCGAAATAGGGCGCGCCCGAAACCGTATCGGTGGTAATGGCGAAGCAGCGCGCAGTGATGCGGTTGCTGCCGAGGCGCTCGACCATGTCGTAGAGCAGCACCAGTGCCTGCGCGCGCTGGTAGGACTCGAATTCGGCGACCTGGGCGCGGGCCTGCATGCCGGCAAGGCCCAGCAGCCCGACCATGACGATCAGCATCGCGATCAGGACTTCGAGCAGGCTGAAGCCACCTTCAGATCCGGCTAACCGCATGGGCCGCGCGATCAGTTGCACACGGGGCTCGTCTTGGTTCGCGGCCGCCCGCTCGGGTCCACCGTCACGCAGCGCGTCGGCGAGCCCCCGTTGTTGGCCGTGATCGTGAATGTCCCCGACGCAGTCGCCAGCCTGCCGTCGCGGTTGTAGGTGACGATATTGCCCGCCGGGCCGGCCAGGGTAATCGTAGCGATATCGACCGCATCCCCAGCGATCAAATCGACGTTGCCGCCGCCGCAACTGCCGGCCACGTCGACGCAGGTCACGGTCCAGCCGTCTTGCCAGCCGCCGCCCGCCGCGATCATCGACACGCTGCCGCTGTTGCGCTTGATGGCCTCGCTGCGCGCCAGCGCAAGGCTGCCGTAGAGGTCGAGCGAGATCGACTTCATGCGGTTGGTCGTCACCAGGTCGCGCATCGAAGGCAGCGCCAGCACGGAAAGCACGCCAACGATCGCGACCACGACCATGAGCTCCATGAGGGTGAATCCACGATCGGCGCAACGCGGCGGCACGTCGTCACCACTTTCCGTCGCCGGCGCTGCGCGAGCGGGCTCCGACGCTGGTAAGCGTCAGGGTGCCGTCACTCGCCTGGTAGTTCGCCATCGGCACCGCGGTGACCGTGTAGCTCGGCGGCGTGCCGCCAGGCGCTGCCACGCTGACCGTATAGAACGTGTTGACGCAGCTGGCTGCTGCGCAGGCCCAGCCGTCCTGGGTGATGTTCAGGCCGGTGCTGTCCAAGGCGGCAGTGTATGCGCGCGCATCCAGGAGGTACTGCTCCTCGCGTTGCACGATGTTCAGCATGAGCTGCGCCGCCGCGGAGCGGTTGGCTCTCTTGTTGTACTGTTGGTAGGACGGTATGGCGACGGCCGACAGGATCGAAATAACCACCACCGTGATCATAAGCTCAAGAAGCGAAAAACCGCGGCCGGCGCGAGGGCCTGTCCGCTTTTTCAGGAACGCATCTGTACACATCATCCTGATTCTCCTTGGGTGACTATGTTAACGGCGACTGGACGGACAGAACGGCCTTCCGACGGAACGCCGGTTTGTGCGGACGAACGGCGCCCGGATCGCAGCGCCGGTGTAGCAATGGTCACACTTTCTCCCGCTGCCCGGGCGCGAGCTCGCGCGGCAAGGTAAAAACGACGTGTTCGGCGGCGCCTTCGAGGGGCCGCACGCTTTTCGCGCCAAGTGTCTTCAGCCGCTCGATCAGTTCGCCCACCAGCAGTTCCGGCGCCGAGGCCCCCGCGCTGACCCCGACCCGGGGCTTGCCCGCGATCCATTCCGGCCTGAGGTCCGCGGCGCTGTCCACCATGTGGGCCTCGACGCCCATGTTCTGCGCCACCTCGCGCAGCCGGTTGGAGTTCGAACTGTGGGGCGATCCCACCACGATCACCACGTCGCAGCGCGGCGCCATGAATTTCACGGCGTCCTGCCGATTCTGGGTCGCGTAGCAGATGTCGTCGCGCTTGGGTCCGCGCACCGCCGGGAAGCGCGCCCGCAGCGCCGAGACAATCTGCGCGGCGTCGTCCACCGACAGCGTGGTCTGGGTCACATAGGCGAGCCTGCCGGGATTATCCACCGCGAGCCGCGCCACGTCGTCCACCGTCTCCACCAGGTGCATGCCAGTTGCCGACTGGCCCATGGTGCCCTCGGATTCCGGATGGCCGCGATGCCCGATCATCACGATCTCATTGCCCTCGCGCAGCATTTTCGAGACCTCGACGTGCACTTTGGTGACCAGCGGGCAGGTGGCGTCGAACACCTTCAGGCCGCGCGCTTGGGCGTCGCGGCGGATCTCCTTCGAGACGCCGTGCGCCGAAAAAATCACGGTGCTGCCGCGCGGCACCTCGTCCAGCTCCTCGACGAACACCGCGCCTTTCTTGCGAAGATCCTCGACCACGAACCGGTTGTGCACGATTTCGTGGCGCACGTAGATCGGCGCACCGCGCTGCTCGAGCGCGCGCTCGACAATCTCGATGGCACGCTCGACACCGGCGCAGAAGCCGCGGGGATTGGCGAGCAGGACCTCCATGGCCGCGATTCTACGGCTTGCGCCGGTAGGCGGCGTCGAACGCCGCCTCAAGGCGCGGATGAATGCCGCGCAGGCCGTCAATCACCTGCTTCGCCCATTCGAAGTATTCGCGCCGCCGGGCCGTGTCCCATTGGGCGGGCGGGCGTTCGGCGACGTCGCGCAGGTTGCAGATCTTGTCGGCCAGCTTGACCAGCTTCGCCCCCGGGCTGATGCCGGGAGCGTGCTCGATCTGCAGGCGCTTGCGGTCGGCCTTGGGCAGATCCTTGTCGTCGGTGACTTCCGCGACCATGCCGGCGATGCGCTCGCCGAATTGCGCGCGCAGCTCCTCCAGGCTGGTCGCCGTATCCTCGATGGTGTCGTGCAGCAGCGCCGCCGCGAGCACTTCGAGGTCGGTGACGCCGCCCTCGCCCGTCAGCACTTCGGCAAGCGCGATCGGATGGTTGATGTAGGGCGAGGCCTCGGCGTCCTTGCGCCGCTGGTCGCGATGCTTGTGGGCCGCGAACGACAGCGCCCTCAACAACAGCGAGAGCTCGAGTTCAGGCCTGCTTTTCACGGTCCTCCCCGCGGTGCACGAAACTCTCGGCGATCAGGATGCCGGCGCCGACCGTGATCGCCGCGTCCGCGATGTTGAAGGCCGGCCAGTGCCAGCCCGCAACATGGAAATCGAGGAAATCGACGACGTGGCCGTACACGATGCGGTCGTACAGGTTGCCGAGCGCGCCGCCGAGAATAAATGCCAGGCCGCAGCAAAACAGGTTCTTGCCGGGGTTTTTATAAATCAAAAAACTGACTGCCAAGGAGGCCACAACGGCAATCACGCCAAAGAACAGCGTCTGCCAGCCCCCGGCCGAGGCGAGAAAGCTGAACGCCGCACCCTTGTTGAATACCAGCACCAGGTTGAAGAAGCCCGCCACGGCGCGGCTCTCGCCGGGCGCAAACGAATCCAGCACCACGTACTTCGTGAGGCGATCGGCAACCACGATCGATCCGGCCAGGCCGAACCAGTGCGCGCCCTTGGGCATGTTAGGCATGGGAGCGTGATTCGCCCGTGCCGCCCAGGTTGCTCTTGCAACGGCCGCACAGCCCGGCGTCATCCACATCGGCGCGGTAGTGCCAGCAGCGCCCGCACTTTGGATGCCCGCTTGCCGTGACGTCGACTTGAACAGCAGACCCGGCCGCCTCGTGGAGCGTGGCGCGCGAGGTGATCAGCACGAACCGCAACTCATCGCTCAGGCGCGCGAGCGACGCGAACATCGGGCCGGGTGCCTGGATATCAAGCTCCGCCGCGAGGGATGAACCGATCTCCTTGCGCTCGCGCTTTTCCTCGATGCGCTTGCTCACGATGTCGCGGAACTGGCGCACGTTCGCCCAGGCTTCGAGAGCAGAGGGGTCGAGACCTGCTTCGGGCAACGGATGCCAGGTTTCCTCGAAGACGCTGCCCTTGCCGCTGGCGTTGAGCACGCGCCAGGCTTCCTCCGCGGTGAAGGAGAGGATCGGCGCCATCAGCCGCAGCAGGCTCTGGGTGAGGTGCCAGAGCGCGCTCTGCGCCGAACGGCGCTCGCGCGAGTCCGCGGCGCAGGTGTAGAGCCGGTCCTTGAGGATGTCGAGGTAGAACGCCCCCAGATCCTCGGCGCAGAAAGCCTGCAGCTTCTGCGTCACGAGGTGGAACTGGTAGCGCTGGTAGTCCACGGCGACCTCCTGCTGCATGCGCGCGGCCAGCGCGAGCGCGTAGCGGTCGATTTCGATCATCTGCGCCACCGGGACCGCGTGCTTCGCCGGGTCGAAGTCGGAAGTGTTGGCGAGCAGGAAGCGCAGCGTGTTGCGAATGCGCCGGTAGCTTTCGACCACGCGCTTGAGTATTTCATTCGAGATGGTCAGTTCTCCCGAATAATCGCCGCTCGCGACCCACAGGCGCAGGATCTCGGCGCCAAGGGTGCCGGCCACCTGCTGCGGCGCCATCCCGGTGCCCTTCGACTTCGACATCTTGCGGCCATCCATGTCGATGACGAAGCCGTGCGTCAGCAGCGCCTTGTACGGCGGCACCCCGTTCATCATGCACGACACCAGCAGCGACGAATGGAACCAGCCGCGGTGCTGGTCCGCCCCTTCGAGGTAGAGGTCGGCCGGAAACACGCTTTCGCTCGCGTGCGAGCCCTTGAGGACCGTCAGGTGCGTGGATCCCGAATCGAACCAGACGTCGATGGTGTCTTTCACCTTCTCGTAGTGCGCTGCCTCCGCCCCCAGGAATTCCCCGGTGGTGACGGTCTGCCAGGTCTCGATGCCGCCGTGCTCGACGCGCCGGGCGACCTCCTCCAGAAGCTCGAGCGTGCGTGGATGCAGCGCGCCGGTTTCCTTGTGCACGAAAAACGGCATCGGCACGCCCCATTGCCGCGCGCGCGACAGCGTCCAGTCCGGGCGGCTGGCGATCATGCCGTGCAGCCGCGCCTTGCCCCAGGCCGGGAAAAACTCGGTCGCCTGGATGCCGCGTAGCGCCATCGTGCGGAGGGTTTCGCCACCGACTTCCTTGTCCATGGCGGCGAACCACTGCACCGTTGCGCGCAGGATCACCGGTGTCTTGTGGCGCCAGCAGTGCATGTAACTGTGTTCGTATTTTTCCTTGGCGAACAAGACGCCCTTTTCTTCCAGCAGCGCAACGATCTTCCAGTTTGCATCCCAGATCGAAAGGCCGCCGAAAAACGGCAGGGAAGCGGCGAACTTCCCGTCGCCCATCACCGGCGTCAGGATCTCGTCGTCCTTCATGCCGTAGCGGCGGCAGGATTCGAAGTCCTCCACGCCGTAGGCCGGCGACGAGTGCACGATGCCCGTGCCGGTATCGAGCGTGACGTAGTCGCCCAGATACACGGGCGAGGTGCGCTCGTAGAACGGGTGCCTGAAGCGGATGTTCTCCAGCGCCCGGCCCTTCGCCTTGCCGATCAGATTCCAGGACTTGACGCCGTATCTGGCCAGCAGCTTCGGGCTGGCGAGCGAATCGAATTCCTCTTCCGTGGACTCCGGAACGTCCCCCGCGGCGAGCATGGCGTCGGCGACGATTAGCAGGCCGCGGTCGGTATCCACGAGCGCATAGTCGAACTCCGGGTGCACGTTGAGCGCCTGGTTGCCGGGCAGCGTCCAGGGCGTCGTGGTCCAGATGACGATGTAGCCGGGCTTTTCAGGAAGGCTCCTTAAGCCAAATGCTTTTGCAATTTTTTCCGGTTCCGCAAACGCAAATCCCACGTCGACGGCGGGATCCTTGCGGTCCTCGTATTCGACTTCCGCCTCGGCCAGCGCCGAGCCGCAGTCGAAGCACCAGTTGACCGGTTTAAGGCCGCGAAAGATGTAGCCCTTTTTCAGCAGCAGTCCCAGGCCACGGATCTCGTCCGCCTCGTTGCGGTAGGCCATCGTTAGGTACGGGTTGTCCCAGTCGCCGAGCACGCCGAGGCGCTGGAAATCCTGCTTCTGCTTTTCGATCTGCTCGGTGGCGTAGGCACGGCACAGGCGCTGGGTTTCTCCGGCGGGCAGGTTCTTGCCGTGTTTTTTCTCGATCTGCACCTCGATCGGCATGCCGTGGCAGTCCCACCCGGGCACGTAGGGCGCATCGAAGCCGGCCATGCCTTTGGACTTGACGACCACGTCCTTGAGAATCTTGTTCACCGCGTGGCCGATATGGATGTCGCCATTGGCGTAGGGCGGCCCGTCGTGCAGCACGAAGCGCGGACGGTTCTGGCTCCTCGCCACCGCGCGCAGGCGCTTGTAGAGGCCCTTGTCGTTCCATTCCTTCACCCACAGCGGCTCGCGCCTGGCGAGGTCGCCACGCATCGGGAACGGCGTGTCGGGCAGGTTCAGCGTGTTCTTGTAGTCAGCCATTGCTTTTGAAGTAGTCCTTTGCCTGCTCCGCGTCCCGCGTGATTGCGGCACGCAACGCGTCCAGTCCGCCGTACTTTTCCTCGTCCCGCAGTTTGCGCAGGAATTTCACCCTCAGATGGCGCCCGTAGAGATCGCCCTGCCAGTCGAACAGGTGCACTTCCAGCAGCGGCGGCGCATTGTCCTGTACGGTGGGCCGCCGGCCCACGCTGGCGACGCCCCGCAATACAGCATGCGTCTCCTCAAGTTCCGCTTCCACCGCAAATATCCCCGCCAGCGGCGGGCGCCGCCGCAGCACGATGTTCGCGGTCGGGAAACCAAGCGTCCGGCCGAGCTTTTCGCCGTGCGCCACGCGCCCGCTCATGCTGTAGCCGCGCCCGAGCAAGCGCGCCGCGCCCGGCAGATCGCCCGCCGCGAGGCAGGCGCGCACACTGGAACTCGAGATGCGCTGGCCGGCCTCCAGAACGTCGCCCATCGCTTCCACGCCGAAACCCTTGCTCGCCGCTGCGGCCTCCAGCAGCGCGAAATCGCCCGCGCGCCTGGCGCCGAAGCGGAAATCCCGCCCCACCAGCAGCCAGCGCACACCCAGGCCCCGCACCAGTACCTCGTCGACAAACCGGTGGGCGGCAAGCGCGGCCAGCTTTGCGCCAAAACGCAGCACGTGCGTCCTCTCGATGCCGGCCTCGGCAAGCATTTCAAGCTTCTCGCGCAGGCGTGACAGACGCGCCGGCGCCGTCGAGGGGGAGAAAAATTCGCGCGGATGCGGCTCGAACGTCAGGACATTGCAAGACAGCCGCAACTCGCGAGACTTCTCTACCAGCCGTTTAAGCATGGCGCGATGGCCGCGGTGCACGCCGTCGAAATTGCCGATGGTGAGCCCCGTGCCGACGGCAAATCCACTGCGGCCGCCCCCCGCCATTACGATCCCGTGCGTGACCTGCATAAGCGCGTGTAAAATGTTGAATTATAGCGGCTTTTGCCCGACCAAATTCACACGGAGGGAGACCTGTGAAGACGCTCGAAGACCAGATGTCGTTCTACGCCGCGTACCATCAGGATGCGCGCAACAAGGCAACGCATTTCTTCGGTGTGCCGCTGATTGCGTTCTCGCTCATGATTCCGCTTGGCTGGCTGCGCGCCGACCTCGAGGGCTTCAGCGTGAGCGCGGCGCTCGTCGTCACGGCGCTGCTGCTGCTCTACTACCTGCTGCTCGACATCCCGATCGGCCTCGCCTCCTGCGCGCTATTCGGGCTCATGCTTTGGGGCGCGGACGGGCTGTCGCAGGCTCCGCTGGGCGCGAGCCTGGTCTGGTTCCTGGTCCTGTTCGTCGGCGGCTGGGCGCTGCAACTCTGGGGCCACGTCTATGAAGGGCGCAAGCCCGCGCTGGTGGACAACCTGTTCCAGGTCTTCGTGGCGCCGATCTTTCTCGCCGCTGAGGTATTCTTCGCGTTAGGCTACAAGCTCAGGCTGCACGAGGCGGTGCAGCGGCGCGCGCTGGAGATGCGCGCGCAGGCGGATTTCAGGCCGCCCGGCGGCCTGAAGTCCGCCTGAATCAACCGGCAGTTCGTGATTTCCCAAAGGAGGGGTTGCGATGATGAAGCTGTTGCTCGGTCTGTCGCGCGCGATCGATGCGCTCAATGAGCAGATCGGAAAACTCACCTATTGGCTGATTTTGGCCGCCGTGCTGATCAGCACCGGCAACGCAATCGTGCGCTACACCTTCAACATGAGTTCGAACGCCTGGCTGGAAATCCAGTGGTACCTGTTCTCCTTCGTGTTCCTGTTCTGCGCCGGCTACACCCTGTTGCATAACCAGCATGTGCGCATCGACGTCATTTCCTCGAATCTGTCGGGCCGCGGCAGGGCCTGGATCGATATCCTCGGCACTATTTTCTTCCTGCTGCCGATGGCGATCACGATCATGTGGCTGTCGTGGCCGATATTCGTTGATGCCTACACCACCAAGGAAATCTCCGCCAATGCCGGCGGCCTGCTGATCTGGCCGGGCCGGCTGATGTTGCCGGTGGGCTTTTTCCTGCTGGTGCTGCAGGGCTTTTCAGAACTGATCAAGCGCGTCGCCTTCCTGCGCGGACTGATCCCGGATCCGGCCGAGAAGGACGAGGGCCCGACCGCGGAAGAGCTGCTGGCCGCGGAACTGCGCAAAGAGCGGGGAGAAGCAGCATGACCGCGTTCCTGATCCAGAACATGGCGCCGCTGATGTTCGGCGCGCTGATCGTGGTGATGCTCTTCGGCTACCCGGTTGCCTTCGCTCTTGCCGCCAACGGCATTTTCTTCGGCCTGCTGGGCGTCGAGCTCGGCCTGCTGCAACCGTCGCTGTTCCAGGCGCTGCCGCAGCGCCTGTGGGGGGTGATGTCGAACGACACGCTGCTGGCGGTGCCGTTCTTCACCTTCATGGGCCTGATCCTGGAGCGCAGCGGCATGGCCGAGGATCTGCTCGACACCATCGGCCAGCTGTTCGGTCCGCTGCGGGGCGGGCTTGCTTTCGCCGTCATTTTCGTCGGCGCCCTGCTCGCGGCAACCACCGGCGTGGTGGCGGCCTCGGTGATCTCGATGGGCCTGATTTCGCTACCGATCATGCTGCGCTATGGCTACGACCGGCGCCTGGCGAGCGGCGTGATCGCCGCCTCCGGTACGCTGGCGCAGATCATCCCGCCCTCGCTGGTGCTGATCGTCATGGCCGACCAACTCGGCAAATCGGTCGGCGACATGTATGCGGGTGCGTTCCTGCCCGGCATTACGCTGGCCGGCCTCTATGCGATTTACGTGGGCGGCATCGCGCTCTTCAAGCCGTCCTGGGTGCCGGCGTTGCCGCTCGAAGCGCGCATCTTTCGCGAGCCAAGCGGCAGCAGCGGCACGCCCTCGCTGGTCGTCCTCGCGATTGTTGCCGTCGCCGCCGCGGTGGCGTTCGCCCATTACTACTATCCGCAGGACAACCCGCCGATGGACGAGTTGCTGGTCCTGTCCACGGCGGTCGGCGTCGGCCTGGCATTCGCGGCTTCGGTGATGAATCATTTGTTCAAGCTCGGCCTGCTTTCGCGCATCGCCGAACGCGTGACATTCGTGCTGATCCCGCCGCTGGCGCTGATTTTCCTGGTGCTGGGCACCATTTTCCTCGGCGTGGCGACGCCCACCGAAGGCGGGGCGATGGGTGCCAGCGGCGCGCTGGCAATGGCCCTGGCGCGGCGGCGCCTATCGTTCAGCCTGCTGCGGCAGGCGATGAACACGACCGCCAAGCTGACCTCGTTCGTGGTCTTCATCCTCGTGGGCGCACGGGTCTTCAGCCTGACCTTCTACGGCGTCGACGGCCACATCTGGGTGGAGCATCTGCTCTCCGGCCTGCCCGGCGGGCAACTCGGCTTTCTCATCGTCGTCAACGTCCTGATTTTCTTCCTCGCCTTCTTCCTCGATTTCTTCGAGCTCGCGTTCATCGTCATTCCGCTGCTCGGCCCGGTGGCGGAGAAGCTCGGCGTCGACCTGATCTGGTTCGGCGTGCTGCTCGCGGTCAACATGCAGACGTCCTTCATGCACCCACCGTTCGGCTTCGCCCTTTTCTACCTGCGCAGCGTCGCGCCGGGCAAGGCCTTCATCGACAAAATCACCGGCAAGCTCACGCCGCCGGTGACCACCGGGCAGATCTACTGGGGCGCGGTGCCCTTCGTGGTGATCCAGTGCATCATGGTCGGCCTGATCATCGCCTTCCCGGACCTGGTATCGGGCGGATTGGCGAAGAAGGCGGTCGTGAATACGGACGACGTCCGCATCGAGATTCTGGATGAGGAGCCGGGCCAGGAAAGCGCGGCGCCTGAAGAGCCGCCGGCCGAAGAGAGTCCTGAGCCGAAAAAGTAGGTTTTCTTCGCAGGTA
>Ga0315281_10002915_pt1 | contig 25274 bp, 16 predicted proteins | sample YL17G07_0_MG_FD_204540 | JGI IMG/M metagenome (GOLD analysis project Ga0315281, IMG submission 204540) | Sediment microbial communities from Yellowstone Lake, YNP, Wyoming, USA - YL17G07_0 | ecosystem: Environmental > Aquatic > Freshwater > Lake > Sediment | place: USA: Wyoming | collected... | reverse complement strand
GTGGGGGTGGGGGTTATTGTGGGGGGAGGCGTAAGGGTCGGTGTATAGGTTGGAACAGATGGATTCCATGTCGGGGTTAAGGTTGGGGTTTCGGTCGGGGCCGGTGTCTCTGTGGGACTTTGGGTAACGCCGGGGGTGGGTGTGTAATAGCGGCTTAGCCTTACTTCGTCCAGGTAACCTTTATACAACACAGACCATGATGGATTATCCTGCCTATGCCCAAAAAGAAATCTGGCATTCTTATTCTCTATTATTCCCGATGTGAATCGGCTGGATTCGGCATGGCGTTTCCCGTCCACCCATATCTCGATTTTCCCTATGGTTGAACTCGTCCCCGCCCTATAGCTCTCGCATCGCACCTCGTGCCAATGTCCATCCCCCAGATCAATCCCCTGGGTCTGGGCTGAGGCAATCAGGGCGCCACTATACGTCCAAAACCCAAATTCCAGCTGCCCTGTATCCTGGAGATAAAGTATGCCATACTCATAATTGGAACTATCTCCCTTTACCGCTACATACATCGGTTTGGTCTCAAGTTCGCCACTGTCATCTTTCATGCGGAACTCGAACGCTATGCATCCATGCGTGAAGCTGAAATCGTCATGATCGCCAAAATCAATATACTTACTCGCGTCATAATCCCCGCCAGGGAAATGGCGACAGTGGCCCAAGTTGAGATCTCCCTCTGCTATAGTTACGGCAGCTCCTGCAGCTCCAACATGCCCCCTGCCGGATGAGTCTGTTACCGCGACGCCTGATAACTCATCCATATGCCACAGGCCCATCGTGCTTCCATCCGGCGCGACCTCAAAAGGCTGGGGTGTGTTCGTCGCGTGGGGGGTGGCAGTCGGAGTGAGCGAGTATATCGGCGTAGGTGTATAGGGAGCCACGTCAATTGCGGTATCAATTATTCTTACCTCATCGAGTTTTCCCTTGAATCCCTCCCCGCTGTCCCCTCTTCGGCCTATCTCAAGCTGTGCGTTTGTATCGGCCATGTCACCGGTGAAACCGGTAGTCGAAGCGTCTTGTGATCCATCCAGATAAACACGCATATATCCGGCGGGTCTGTTCGCGACGATATGTGCTTCGTGCCACACGCCGTCGGATACACTGCGCGATGTGGTACATGAGGCACAATTTGCCCCGTATTGTTGCCACAACGTCACTCTGATCTTTCCCGCAGGATTGAGCACAACGGCATATTCGTATTGACCGACTCCAGATCCCCCCTTGCATAGAATGTATTGATCATTCGCCGACACTTCATTCGCCCATACAAAGAAGCTGATGGTGAATTCCTCATCCAGGAAGGAGTAGGCATCTCTGTCTCCAAAATCTATATATCCACAGCTCGAATAAGGCCCACCGCCAAACTTTTTGGCGAGGCCATATTCTGGCAGAGCGCTCGATGTAGGGGTTAATATGTTATAGCCTGTTCCATTGTTATTCATCATGCTGTAGTCATACACCCTGGAGCCTGTGGGTTCGTTACAATGCAAGAGCATGACCATACCATCATAGCTCTGTTGATAGGGCCCACACCATCGGGGGGGCGGTGAGGGCGTGGGAATTATTGTGGGCGTATCCGTCGGCGTCCCGCTAGGTGTCGACGTAGGAGACATCGTCGGCAATTCCGTAGGAGTTTCTGTCGGAGTATCGGTTGGAGTCCCGCGAGGTGTCTCCGTAGGGGTTCCCGTCGGAGTGTAAGTGTCAGTCGGCGTAGCCGTGGGAGTGTAGGGATTATAATACACAACTGCATAAATCTGCGTTATTCGACCATAGTGCTCATCCGTAAGTATTGCTCCGACCTGGAAATTGATATCTATATCGCTCCATTGCCATTTTTCATATGGGGGAGTAGGTGCTGCGCATGGACGGTAGGGATAATCTTGACTGTATGTATTGTAATAAGTCTCCAAAGCAAACCCGGGAGAAGTGCGAGTCGTGTATTTATTAGCATCATGTGTAACCTGTATATAAGGTTGTAGAAAAAGAGGAGAAGCGCTTGTCTTACGTCCCTGATAATATACGCTTACATATTCAATATCTCCCTGCGCTTGTGACGGTACCGGAGTCCAGACGTGATAGAGCTCCAAATCGCCGTAAGGGAAAAATGGATTATCATTGTAGACATACGTAGTATCATCGTCAGCTTCAACATCATCAACCTTTAGCCAGTGCCCCCCTTCGTCACTGGGGTACTGTCCGAACCCGTAGTGATCTCCCTCTGGGGAGCACGGTCGCAATATCATTGTCGCAGCTGTGGTAGGCATTTCGGTCGGCGTCTCCGTGGGTGTCTGCGTGATGGTGGGTATCTGAGTCGGTGTCCACGTAACCGTCGGAGTCTCAGTCGGAGTTCCTGTAGAGGTTTCTGTAGGCGTCTTGGTCGGTGTGTAAGTTGGAGTTTCTGTTCGGGTCTCCGTCGGTGTAGCGGTTGGCGCCGGCGAGGGCGTGTATGTCGGTGTCTCAGTCGGCGTCTCTGTGGGGGTTTGCGTCGGGGTCAGGGTGACAGTCGGCGGTGGAGTGGGCGATGGCGTGTATGCCGGCGTCTCAGTGGGCGTGTGGGTTGGTGTATAAGTTGGACTCTCCGTCGGTGTAGCGGTTGGCGCCGGCGAGGGCGTGTATGTCGGTGTCTCAGTCGGCGTGGGCGTGGGAGCTGCGTTTCTCGGGCTCGGCGAATTGAGCTCCTCCCAATCGGCTATGCTGTTCGTATCAACCCCAGGAGTGATCCTGCTCAGGCTATGGCCCGGCTGGACATCGGCATTCAGTTCGCCTTGCCTCGCCGGGTTGCTCGCGTCCCCGGGGAGTCTGTACGAGTTCGGAGTGTCGTAAAGAACAGTGTCCAACCCCTTCCCGCCGTATCCCACAAGGCGGACCCCATCCGTGGGACTCAACTTCCCGTAGTATGGAACCGCAGGATCGTTCTGGTCGCCGTTCTGGAGTCTGAGATAAGTGACCAGGTCCGGTTTCATACCGAACACGCTTTCCACATTGATGTCACCGATCAGGAAGAAATAGTGCGGCGGGATGATTGTCCCTTTGCGAAACACAACCGCTCCGTAGTCAAACGCGCCGCCGTACTGGACAACGAGCCGGCTGATATCCACCGGATCATCCTCAGGGTTGTACAGCTCTATGAACTCCTGTCGCAGATTATCGTCGGGGCCGGGAGGATCGTAGTAGACCTCATTGATCACCACACGAGGTCGCGAGGCGGCGCTGAGCGGGTCCGTACGCGCTCCCACCTCGCTCCCGTCCACGTAGCCGTCCCTGTCCGTGTCCGGATCGAGCGGTTTCGTCCCATAGCGCGCCTCGTCCGCGTTGCTCAGCCCGTCGTTGTCGCTGTCAGCCGATGCAGATGACGTAGGACCTGGAATGGTGAGATCAGTAAAGTCGCTCGCTCGGTTGGTATCCACCCCGTCGCTGATACGGCTGATGCTGTGCCCCGCCTCCACGTCCGGATTCAGCTCATGCGTGTCTCCGGGCACGCTGTCGTCTCCGTAGAGAGATCTGTTGGGACTGTCGTACAGCACCGTGTCAACCACATGCCCATCCGGTCTCACCAGCCTCACGCCGTCCGTGTCGCTCAGCTTCCCTCCGCCATCCCCGTTCTGCATTGTTACATTGGCGACGATATCGGGGAGATTCCCATCGATATCCCTTATTTCCGTGCCCCCTATAAGAAAATAAGAATGCGGAGAGATGGTTTTACCCTGCGGGATGGTCAACAGTTTTTCAAACCTCCCCTCCGTTGGGACGAGGTTCGTCCCCCGAGACGCCTCTATCCGGTAGTTCGACAGGTCAATGTCAGAATCGCACCCATTGTAAAGCTCGACAAATTCATGTCCTGCGTCGCTCCCGGGAGCGTCGTACAAAATCTCGTTGATCACAAGCAGGCTGGATTCTCCCGGATGCGAGTTCGGGTCACACGGATTCCTTCCGAGGCTCGCCTCGTGCCCGTCCGTATATCCATCGCCGTCGGTGTCAGGATTGAGGGGATCTGTCCTGTAAACATTGACCTCCCTTCCATCGTTGAGGCCGTCATTATCCGTATCGGCCCTGGCTGGATCGGTCTCATTCGGGTCTCTTATCCCGTCATGGTCAGCGTCTTCCCTCCCATCCGGGAGACCGTCGTCATCGGCATCCGAATCTTTGAGGTTAGACGGATCTATGCCGGGATCATATATGCCGTTTCCATTGGCGTCCTCGACGGAATCGGGGATGCCATCCTTATCTGAATCCTCAGGGCTTGCCGAGGGATATGCCGTAATTGTGTGCGCAAATGAAGGGACCACGAGTTCAGCAACAGATGGTGAGATAGGCAGAATGGCGCGCGCCATGATATCTCTGTGGGGGTTCACATATTGTGTTGAGAAGGCCAATCCGGCGAGATGGCTTAACCAGAGGTGGTCAAGGCCCGGAGAAAACACCGCCTGGCCGCCGCACACAGAAATAGGCTCTGGCTGTGCGGCGTGGGGTAGCAAATTTATGCCCCGCTGTTCCCCGTGGAGCGAGAGGAGGAGCAATGCCAGCGCTATGAGGGCAAATGGCACAATCCACCCCTTGACGAGCCTGGACATGATCCCCTCCTTCGTCATGCGCTCGTCGTCAGCGCCTTCCCTCATGCCGCCCAATGGCATAAAGAAAAACCGCGTCGCCGAATATGACGCAAATTCGCTCCTTCGGCAACCCGGCTCTTCCTTATAGGAGCGTCATGGGAATGGCAAAAAGCTGATGACCCCTAGCTCGGAAAAGCCGCTTGTGATGACCGGTTGACTAAAATAATAAATCTGAATTTAAAAGTCAATAACTTTTTCTGAGAAATGGGGTCAGGTCTACGCTTTACTCTTATTCCCCTCCATTCAGCCCTTCACTCCCCCAAAATCTGAACGATGACCTGCCGCTGGCGGGGGCGGTTGTCGAACTCGGCGAATACCACTTGTTGCCATGTGCCGAGCATGAGCCGGCCCTCATCGAAGGGTATCGTCAGAGAAGGCCCCTGGAGCGCGGCCCTGAGGTGGCTGAAGCCGTTCGCGTCCCCCCATGTCTCGTCATGGGCGTAATGCCTGTTCCGTGGAATCAGCTTTGCGTAGAGTTCCTGAACATCCTTTATGAGCCCCGGTTCGAATTCAAATGTGGTGATCGCCGCGGTTGAGCCAATGACGAAAACCGTAACACTCCCTTTCTTGAGCTTTGTTGCCTTCAGCTTTTCCGCCACCTCGCGTGTGATATCCACCAGGTCTCCATCACCCCGCGTGTCCAGACCGATCCTCTCATTGAATATTTTCATAATCTCCTCTCCAAGATGACCGTATTCGTAGGGGCTTGACTCATCAAGCCCACTCAGGACTATTTTTCATAACGGGTTCGATAAATCGAACCCCTACAACTACAACACCATAACAATACACGCAATCGGCATAATCCGCGGTTTCTATTCTTGAAACGCCCAATCCACCAGCTCCGGCAAGACCTCTCCTGACTTTCCGAGTATAGACCAGTCAACAATTTTTGAAATGGCTGTCGCTTCCCTGTTGATCTCGACGGTCTTTGCCCCGTGCCCGCGAGCCACATGGACAAAGCTCGCCGCTGGCTGGACGACAGCGCTCGTGCCCACAGAGAAGAAGAGGTCGCATTTCCCGAGCGCCAGTTCCGAATCGCGCATCGCTTTCGGCGGTAACTGTTCTCCGAACCAGACCACGCCCGGCCTCCGGATGCCTCCGCACTCGCAGCGGGGCGGATACTGCGCGAATGTGCCGCCGCGCTCCTCGCGGCTCGTGCCGCAGCGCCGGCATCGCCACTCCCAGATCGACCCGTGGAGCTCAATGACGTTCCTGCTCCCCGCAGCCTGGTGGAGCCGATCCACGTTTTGGGTGAGGAGCGCGAACTCACCGCCCTTTTCGACAAGGCACCCCTCCATCCGGGCGAGGGCATAGTGACCGGGATTCGGCTTGATCAGCGCGCAATCCTGCCGGCGCTCATCGTACCAGCGGCTGACCATCTCCGGATTGCGCGCGAAGGCCTGCGGCGTGGCGAGTTCCATCGGATCATACTTCGCCCACAATCCCTGCATTGCGTCGCGGAACGTCGGTATCCCGCTCTCCGCCGAAACGCCCGCCCCCGTGAGCACCACGACCGACCTTGCTCCGCGAAGCGCCTCTACAACTCCGCTCGGAATGGCTTCTCTCATATATTCTCCGATTGTAATGCCTCAGTTACGTGGGGGCAGCGGATCCATGCAAATAGTGTTCTTTCATCCACGGATTGACACAGATTGTAACCACAGCAGAAAGTTGAATGTATAAAGTTTAAAGTGTAACTGTCTCCTTTGGCTTTCAGCTTTAAACTTTAGGCTGTTTTTACATCCGTGAAAATCCGTGAAATCCGTGGATAACCTTTTCATTCCCCCCATAACTGAGCCATTATCTCCGATTGCTGGATTATATTGTATCAGAATGAGCAAACCCGTATAATCACCCAGTATTGCCATCTGCGGAGGGCTTATTCTCAAGCACCATTTCCACCTACGAGGTGGACATAAGTTCGTGGTGAAAACATGGTGTTCATCGTTCTTGTACGCGTCGTCTTTCTCGCTCATTTTGCCTTCGTGCTGTTCGTTCCTTTCGGAGGGCTGCTGGCGCTTAAATGGAAGCACTGCCCCTGGCTCCATGTGCCGTCAGCCGTCTACGGGGCTCTTATCTCCTTCTTCGACTGGGTATGCCCGCTCACCCCTCTGGAGACCTGGCTGATCGAAAAAGGCGGCGGGACGGGCTACCGTTCCGGCTTTATCGAGCACTATATCGTCCCCCTCATCTATCCCGAGGGACTTACCGGCGATTTGGGTATCGCACTGGGCATTGCCGTTATTTTCACCAACCTGGAGATATACTCCTGGCTCCTGCGAAGAACGAGATAGAATGGAGACGGGCAATCGCCGCCCCCACACAATCTCACGTGCGGCTGCGCGGCGGATCCGAATCATGGATGCCTTTGAAACCCTGTTCGGCATGAAACAAGCGCACGTTAAAAAAACCTGCGTCCTCCTCCCGCTTCTATCTAAAGACATTTTGAAGCGCATCGGCGTGCATCGGCTCTCACGAGGCAGAATCTACTCAGCGGGGGACAGCGCGCACTTCACGCTCGTCCGCACAGGCGTGGGGCCGGCGCTCGCGGGTGATGCGGTGCTGTACCTCGCCGATACGCAATGCAGAACCATCATCCTGTGTGGATCATGCGGGCTCGTGGATTCGAGCAGAGGGTTGCAGATCGGGGCGCTCCTGAGCCCCAGGAGATGCTATGCGGCTGAGAGTTTTACCCGGCTCCTTGAGGGTGATGCTCGCGGCTGGAAGGTCTACTATCCCGATGAGAAGCTGCATGAACAGTTGTTGAACGCCGCGGGCGCCGGTGATATCAAGGGCGCGACCTGTCTCTCCGTCGGCTCGCTCAAACTCCAGGATGCAATGCTGGACACGATCAGGAAAAAGGCGATTCAGGCGGTTGACATGGAGTGCGCGAGTGTCTTCGCCGCGGCCGCGCACACGGGACTGAGGGCGGCAGCCCTGCTCTACGTCACGGACATCATACGGGAAAAGCCTTTTCATGCGGCATTGAGCCGTGAAGATGCCGCCATCCTCACCTCCTCCATGGAGAATGCAGTCCGTATCCTATGCGAGTTTATCGAAAAGAAGTTGAGCGATTGAAGAGATCTCACGCGCTCGTGAGGGCCGGATTCCCCCGCTTCGGGGTTAATAAAACGCAGGAGATTGCCCGGCTCTTATACGAAATATCGAAGAGGGACCATGTCGCGCCGGCGGCGATACTCCGCGCTACTCCTTCCGCGGACTTCGGGGAGCTCAAAGACCACCTCCTGCACAAGCGATTCCCGCGCGCCTCTCCCCATGATAAACCCTCAAAGGCCTTTCTCCCCAAACTCTCCCTGGACCCTGCCGCCCGTCTGATGCGAAGGCGGGGCACATTCAATCCACAGCGGATTATCGTGGAGGAATCGGCCAGGAATTCGGGTCTCGAGCAAAGGCTGAGAAACGCATTTCCCCATGCCGCCTGCTCGGAGATCCCGAGCTTCAGGGCATACCTCGCCACACAGGAGAAATTCGGGATCGCCGATTATAACAGGAGGCGCGATACCGTGTTCGTCATACGCGCGCGGCATGATTTCTTCAAACGCTGCCCCTGCACAAAAGGCGCAGTGCCGTGCGGCTACCACATTTTTAATCTCGGGTTCGGATGCATCTATGAGTGCAGCTACTGCTACCTGCAAGAGTATGCCAATGCACCCGGGATCATAGTGCCGGCCAACATAGAATATTTTTTCGATCGCTTCACACGGTACAGAGCATCGCCCGCCGCCGCCGCATGGCAGCGTGGACCGCGCATGCGCATCGGGACCGGCGAGTTTTCCGATTCACTCATGCTCGATCATTTCACGGAATATTCCCTGCCGATAGTGGAATTTTTCAAGCGCCATCAGGACGCCCTCTTTGAGTTCAAGACAAAGAGCGCGCGCATCGACAATCTGCTGAAGGCCCCCCACGGCGGCAATATCGTGCTGAGCTGGTCGCTGAACCCGCAAAAAATAATAGACGAGAACGAATGGTACACTGCTCCCCTCTCCGCGCGTCTCGATGCGGCGGCGCGCGGCGCCGAGGCGGGCTATGCGATAGGACTGCACCTCGATCCCGTCTTCCACTTTGAGGGATGGGAAAACGAGTACGGCGCTGTCATAGAGGCGGTCTTTGATGCACTGCGGCCTCGGAATATCGCGTGGATAAGCCTCGGCACCCTGAGGTTCAGGCCGCGGCTCAAGCAGATCATCGAGAACCGCTTCCCGGGAAACACCATCCTGGATGGAGAATTGCTCCCCGGCTACGACCGCAAGCTCAGGTATCCGGTCAGCATACGGCACGCCGTATACAGTCGCCTGGTAGCGATGCTGCGCACACACTCAAAAAAACTTCCGATCTACCTCTGCATGGAAGACCGGAGCATGTGGGAAATGGTAGGGCTGAAGTTCCCTTTTATGTAGGAGTTTGATTCATCAAACCCGCAAGACATGACTTTACATAAACATGCGGGCGCGATAAATCGCGCCCCTACAAGAATGATGCGGCCTGAGTATGGCGAATATTCTCCTCGTCAACCCATGGATATACGACTTCGCGGCGTACGACTTCGGGATAAAACCCGTGGGGCTCCTCAGGGTGGGCGAATACCTCCGCCGGAGAGGAAACGAGGTGCAGCTTGTGGACTGCCTCGAGGGCTGCGCCACGAAGAGGGACCGGCATGGCTTCTCGAAAATCAAAAAGGAAGAGGTGGGAAAGCCTGCCGCAGTCCGCACGGTCAGGAGGCCTTTCTTCAGGTATGGGGTCAGCCTCACTGAATTCGACTCACGTCTTGAGCGGATAAAAAACGTTGATGAGATATTTGTCACCTCGGGGATGACCTACTGGTACCCCGGTGTCCGGCTCGCGATCGCGCTCCTCAAAGAGCGGTTTCCCGGCGCGAACGTGACCCTGGGGGGATGTTACGCGACACTCTGCCATGCGCACGCCTCCTCCACGAGCGGCGCTCATAAGGTCTGGAAGGGGGATTACCCCGGGGCCTCGCATGGCGCGGGCGATTTTTATCCCGCGTATGACCTGCTCGTGGACAAAGGGGTCCTCCCCATTCAGCTCACGCGGGGATGTCCGTTCAGGTGCAGCTACTGCGCTGCACATCTGCTGGCGCCCGCTTTCACGGTGAGAGATCCCGCGGCTCTTTTTGCAGAGGTCATGCGCTACCGCACCGCCTTCGGAACAAAGCGTTTTGTCTTCTATGATGACGCCCTCGCCCACCGCAGTGACGAGGGGCTGAAAATATTCCTGCGGATGGTCGTTCAGTCAGGCCCGGACATTACCTTCTACACGCCCAACGGCATTCACGCGCGTTTTATTGACGAGGAACTCGCCGGCCTCATGATGAAGGCTCATTTCAGAGAGGTGCGCCTGTCGGCGGAGACGACCGACGAGGGCCTCCAGCGGTCAACGGGCGGGAAGGTGACCACCAGCGAGCTCACAATGGCCTTGAAACTTCTGAAAAATGCCGGGTGCCGCGGGGGCGACATCGGGGTGTACCTCATGATAGGGGCGCCGTGGCTGGACATTGAAAAAACAATGAGAGACATAGAGTTCGTGCACTCGCTCGGTGCAAAGGTGGACCTCGCCTCTTACTCGCCCATTCCGGGCACAAGGGATTATGAGGATCTGGTGGCGAGTGGAACGATACCCCCGGACCTGGACCCTCTGTGGCACAACAAAAGCATCTTTGCCGACCTCCTTGACTCTTCGTATAGCGAGAAGGTGAGAGAGGTCAGGTTATATGTCTCAAAGCTCAATAGAGCCATGGGTGAACAGGGATGGCAAAAAATCTTATGGACAAAACAGTCAGCGTGATTATTCCGACGTACAACCGCGGGCCTTTCCTCAAAAAGGCGATCGAGTCCGTGCTCTCGCAGAGCTATCAGGAGTTTGAACTCGTCATTGTGGACAGCCACTCGGACGACCATACACCGGCGATCCTTGAAGGTTTCAGAAACAGGCTCGCCGTTTTGCAGGTGGCGCGCGGCAACCCCGCCGCGGCGCGCAACCTCGGGATCAGGAGCACCCGCTACCCGCTCATTGCCTTCCTCGACTCAGACGACTGGTGGCACAGAGACAAGCTCTCACTCCAGATCAGGGCGATGGATGAAAACCGTTCGTACCTTATTTCGCACACGCAGGAGGTCTGGTACAGCAAGGGGAAGATTCTGCGGCAGAGAAGAAAGCACAGGAAATACCACGGCTGGATATTCGATAAATGTCTCCCGTTATGCGCGGTCAGCCCCTCCACGGTCATCACACGGCGGGAGCTCTTTGAAACGGTCGGTCTTTTTGATGAAAATTTCATCTGCTGCGAGGACTACGAACTCTGGCTTCGCGTGAGCGCTCACTATCCCTTCCTCCTTGTGGATATGCCGCTCACCTTTAAGGACGGCGGCCGTGAGGACCAGATGTCCCGCATCCACCGGGTGGGGATGGATAAATTGAGGATACAGGCTCTTTTGAAAATATTGAGTGGACCTTTTCTCCTGAACGGAGAGCAGAAAATACTTGCGGTGCGCGAACTCGAAAAAAAATGCCGCATCTACGGGGAGGGCTGCATCAAGCATGGGAAAATTGAAGAAGGCAGATGCTATCTCGAATTGCCAAGATTACTGCGCTCCACCGGACGGGTTCGATAAATCGAATCCCTACAACATAGACCCCTCAGTTGAATCCTTCGCAGCCGGGATAATGTTCTCGCTGAAGCATCTGCGTGCATCCTGTTTCAAACATAGTTCTGTGTTTACTTGTGCGCATCTGAAGTCGATATTAAATCTCTTTTAGCCGTCTCATCGCCTCAAGTTTCTCCGTCCTCTCGATCTTCGCACGGTTGATCGCGTCTGCCAGTATCTGAATTGATTTGTCGTACTCCTGGCGGTTCACCGGGTACGGGTGGCCGTCCTTCCCGCCGTGAGCGAAGGAGAAGCGGGCGGGGTCGCGGATAGAGGCGGGCGCGCCGTAGAGGAGTTCAGAGATGAGTGAGAGGGCGCGGACCGTCTTCGGTCCCACGCCCTCGATCCCGATCAGCGCCTCGAAATTGGGGGGCATTTGCTCGTACGTCTTTTCCATTATTTTCCTCAGGTTCTTACTCTGGATATCCTGGAGAGAAACCGAATGCCGCAGCGGCATTTTCAATTGCCGGGCCTTTTCAAAATCGGCAACCACTTTGCCCGGTTCTTCGCCCACCAGTGCGGCACTCACCTTCCGACACCCCTCGCTCTCCCTCGCGACCATGTTGAGCACCTCCGACCTGTGCTCGCAGCAAATCGCACTGTGCGGCTCGCAGACAAAATCCTTCACCGCGCTCCCGAGCCAGTGGTAGCGCCGGGCCCAGCGGGTGTCAATGTTCATCCCCTGCTGGATGACCGCCCATCGCCCCTCCCGGTCGAACACAAAACAGTGGTGGTAGAGCTGATAGCCGTCCTGGAGGGCCGTGGAATCGACCTTCGCCGACATCCGGCTGGAGTAGACGAGGCGAGCGGGGTCGGCGCTCACGAGGCGGGCATCGCCGATCTCCATGATCTCGCGGGGCGTTTTGCGCGAAGCCGCCCCCTTGCCGCCGCAGATAAACAAGCCCAGTTCGCGGGATCGCTGCCTCAGCCCTTCCTTGAGCGCTCCGCAGACGGTCGTCGTGAGACCGGAGGAATGCCAGTCGAAGCCGAGCACGCAGCCGAACGCCTGGAACCAGAAAGGGTCAGAGAGCCTGCTCAAAAAATCATCCGTGCCATGCTCCCAGACGATGATAGAGGAAATCTCAGCCGCCAGCCTTTTCATCCTGCTGAACAACCATGCCGGCGCGCGTCCATGGTGCAGGGGCAGATGCGCGATGCCTGTTTTCATGGAGCTGTCTCTGGCCCGAAAATAGCTTCACATCCTCTGAGGGGATTTCCGTTACGTGCGGTTACCCAACTTTCTGCCCATCAGCCAGATTTCGCCTGGCGAAATCCCTCCAAGCGAGGGGGCTGGGTGTCTGGCGAGCAGTATAAACCCCATCGTGGCAAAAAATTTCTTCCCGGGCTCCGTCGGCGTCGAGACGTGCACTCCGCGCACTCCCCGCGCATTCAGATAGTTGAGAAAGGCTTCAAATAGTTGCGACCCGAGCCCCATTCGCTGCGCATCCGCCGCGATGTCTATGTGACAGTGTGCGGGGTATTCCGCCACGACTCTCCGCATGGCGCTATAACGGCGGAGCCCGAGCACCGTGACGGCGGCAATGATTCGCCATACTCCCGCGCGGTGCCAGTGGCCGTGCCCGACAAATCGCAAGAGGAGGCGCGGAACGATCGCGCTCGCGAAGAGCCGCTCGGACCTCTTCGTATCGGCGCACCCGGTGAGGTAGCCCACAACCCGACCGTCGGCCTCTGCAACAAACAGCGATTCTCTCTCGAACCGTGTATAGTAGCCAAGGACTGCTTCAGCAATAAACCCCCGGTCATAGCAGAGCGGCTCCACGCACTGGCCGTAGAGCGCAGTTTGGAAGCATATCTCGCGTAGTGCTGCCATGTCTGAACCCCGGTAGGAGCGGATCATTGCGGCCCCATGGACACGGAGGGCTCTTCGGCCCCCCTGAGCGTGAATAGCTGCCAGGTAGTATAGGACTTGAAAACAACGCCGGACGATACGCGAGTCTGCGCAAAGATAGTCTCCGGGTCACCGAGCACGCTCCACGGGATCGTCACGACGCCGAGGTCATTGGTCAGCGCAACCTCAATCCGGTCCGAGGGGATTTTCACATTTTGGTCATGAGCGACAAGCACGCCCATGAAAGACTCAACGCGCACCTTGGGCATCTGCTCAAACGGCGTGTCATGGCGATAGCCGAAGGCGTTGATAGATATCCCCACCCTGTACTCAAGCGGGTGACGCAGGCCAACCTTCACCACCAGCCCCTCCTTTGTGTTATGGTACGCCACATCCGCGACATGATCCAGCTGCTCCGCACGTTCATAGTCTGAGGTCTCCGCGCTCGCAACCGCCTCGCGATGCGCGCTCCACTCAGCCCCTTCCATGAGCGACAGCGGCTCAACGAGCGTGAACAGTTCGTTGCGCCGCGCGAACGCCGCCATCCAGTAGCTGCTGTCCGACATCTGGCTCTTGTAGAGTCGGATGGCTTTATATTTGCGGAGCACCTGCTCGGGCGTGAGGTCGAGCACCCGTGAGTGCGCTCGCTCATCGTCAAGGCGTCTCGGAAATGAAAGCCACTCATGCGGACGGAAAAAGTAGGGCCGGGGCCACGGCCCCATGTGAATGGGGTAGGTATAAATCTGGGGGGCGGGGATTCGGCCGGCGAGGTTCAGAAGCGCGACATTCAGGAACAGGAAGTAGGCTCGATGATCAGGATTGGCGTCAATCGGGTGCGTCACGAAAATGTGCGTGGGGCGGAAGTTGAGCAGCTCTCGCTCGATATCCGCCACAATTGATTCGCCCTTATAGGGCGTGCCGTAGCCGGGGGCTTCGCGATACGGCACGCGTGTCGCATTGGTGAGAATGCTGTGCAGCGGCGGCGATTTTCCCCAGTGCCTGCTCCAGATGCGGAGGGTGTCGTGATCCGGATATCCCAGGAACACGAGCTGCTGAACGGGAACGCCCAGCAAAGCCATCGCATCCCTCGCCTCGCGGATTCTGATTTCCCCCATGTTCCGGTTGACCCTCGGGCTCAGCCAGGGGCGTTTCCGATAGACCAGGAACGCCAGCTGGTTGTGGTCGCCGCTCGTCAGGTACACCACCCGTACCGCGGCGCCTGCCGCCACCGCCTGCTGGATGAGCCCGCCGCACCCGAGCGTTTCGTCATCTTCATGGGGAGCCAGTATGAGGATTCGGCTACGCGCGTTGAGCGCCGTAAAGACGGGAAGCGCCGGACGCAGGGGCGTGGTGCGGCTGGGAACGAGCAGCATCACCACAAACCCTGCGATCCCCAACATGAACAACAGGAGGAACCACCATGCGCGACGCAAATGCCGGTTCATCTCTCACGCATCCCGGCCGGAGTTCATCAGAGAGGAGACATGGTATATATATCGCGCCCCGGCGACTCGCCGCTCTTCACGCGATCGCAACCTTCCCGGCGCGCTCTTTCATCAGACCATCTGTGACGAGCCGTCCGAGATTCCCCCTCACCCTTTCGGGCTCCACCCCCAGACGCGCGGCCAATTCCCGCGCCGAGAGCGATCGCCTTCCAATGCACGCCTTCAGAATCATCCCGCGGATCTGCCTGTCCGAACCCTTGAACGAGGTTTGTTTCCGGTAACGGGCGCTCCTCCTGCCTGGATTCTCATACGTTGCCTTGAGCATGGCCCCATAATCCATGAGTGCATTGTACCATTTTCGAGGATGCGCGGCATCGAGCGTCTCCTCAACCAGCGGAAGAATTTCTTCATCGCTCACCACCCGTCGCGCCCGGAAGAAAAAGTGAATGAACACGGTCCGCACATTGGTCTCGATGAACGCGACCGGGATGTCAAACGCGAAGGCGGCGATGGCTGATGCCGTTGAACGCCCAATTCCCGGGAGGGTTTGCAGATCCTCTATCCTGGGGGGCAGCTTCCCCTCCCACTCACCGAGCACGCTCTCGGCGATCCTCTTCAATGCGAGCGCCCGCCGATTATACCCCAATCCCTGCCACATCCTGAGTATCTTCATCAGCGGCGCTCGGGCGAGCGCGCGAAAGTCAGGAAGGGCGGCGGTAAATTCCCGGTATTTCCGGACTACCCGTTCCACCTGAGTCTGCTGGAGCATGACCTCTGAAATGAGAATGCGGTAGGGATCGCGTGTGGTCCGCCAGGGGAGGCGCCGCCCGTGCAGGGCGTAATGCCGGTATATCGTTTCCCTGAACGAACGGATGCCCGCGGGCGTGAGCGGCATTGTGCTCATATCGCCCCTCCTCGGGGGATCAGTCCCGCGCAACCTTCGCGCGTGCGCTCTCGTCGCCCTCTTTGACCGGTGAGCTGCCATGTATTTCATTATAACGGAACCGACTCATGCTGAAATTAACAATCTGGTTGGCGATTTGAAATGCGGCACGGATGTATGGTATAGTACTCATGCGATGAAGATGTCGATCGGCATACTGATTGCAGGCTCCCTCTCTGTCATCCCATCACTGGATGCCGATACCGTCACCTGTAAAGACGGCAGGGTGATCTACGGCACGATAAAAAACGAAACGGAACATGCGGTTACCATCGGTCTCTACGGAGAGCAGGTGGTCATTCCCCGCGCAAGAATTCTATCCATCAAGCGGGCCAGCGCTGAAGATGATCAACGGCTTGAAAATGAGTTTGAGAAACTTGATGAACACTACAAAGAGGAGAGCCGCGAGCATGAAAAGCAGGATACGGAACGCGTCCCCGCAGAGTGTACGCCCACTCCATCCCCCACAGAACCTCCCCCCCCTGATGATTCCGAGGAACCGGAAGTTATAAGCTTTCCGGCCTATCCCTCCCAAGAGGCCGTGTCTCCCCCGGGAGAGGCAGCCCCGCCCGCATCAACGGACAAGGTGCAGGAGCGCTTGTCCTGGGAGCAGCAGGTTCACCAGGCAATCCACCATAAGCGCGTGATCACCGGCATGACGGAGAACCAGGTGCGATCGGCGTGGGGTTTCCCTGAGCTGATCCATCCTGTGCATGGAATCTACGCCTACACCGATCGGTGGATCTATGACCGCCCGGGGAGCGGAAAGGTGAGTCTCTACTTCTATAACGGCGTCCTGGTGCAAATCTACAAGTAGCGCCGCTCACGTCCAACCGCTGTGATTTCAACAGACGTGGACTGTCTCGAGAAAATGCGCATCACCTCGGTGCTTCATAGGATCCGTTTTGCTCCTGACTACGCTCGAGATATCTTTCGCGCTGAGATTTTACACTGCTACGCACACACTGAGAAGGGATATCCGGCTTGGACTTTCCCCAGTTTTTCATAGAATAATCTTTCACCACGAAGGGCACGAAGAAAATGGCCCCCGCCCTATCCTTTCCCTCAACTTCTCGTCCTTCGTGTCCTTCGTGGTAGAAAAACAATGATTCAGTTGCGGTATTTTATAACCATATCTCAACCAATATGCTATAGAAAAACAGGGGCAAAAAGTGGGGAATGTCCAGATATCCGGCGGGGGAGATTGAGAGCTCATAAGGTAGGGAAAAAATATTCTGTGAGGAACGAAGGGGGTAAACGATTCATCGAAAAAAGATACTCACGCTACTGCAATAAGTTACAGGCGGTAATGCGACACAGCGCATAAAGGGCTTGTAGGGCATGAAATTATTTTGATATAAAAGCATAATAATTGGGGTGCCCAAGGGCTGGTTTTAGATATCCTGAGCTTTTGAGGGCGATGGCAGGAAGTAAGTATCCAAGCCCCGAGCACCCCATATTCTTCTTTTAGTTCTCAATAAAGTTCGCGTGCGAGCTGATCCATCTTTCGGTACAAAATATAGCAAAGTCGGGTTCTGTTGTCAATAATAATTATCAATATCTTTTAGGCAATAAATATCCTGAACTTTTGACTTTATGCTCTGCTGTACCGGTCCCATGTGGCAAGCTTGATACGTGCCCGGTTTCAGACGGGAATCAGGCCCCTACAGGGAGGGATGCTTCGGATTACATTTCACCCATCAAGTGAACGTTTCGATCTGTTATCCGCCATTTCTGAACAGGGCGGAGTCTTGACAGGCCATCTTCTTGATGCTATATTGGGTTTGGATAGATAATGGGGATTAACATGAAATGCGCCCAGTACCTTGACAGTTCCAGTGTCATCCTTAACCTCAGGGGCAGAACCCACGGAGAGGTTATTGCTGAACTGGTTGACACAATCTGCCAGGGGAATAACGGTGATAGAGCAAGAATTCTGGAAAGTATCTACACCGTAGAAGACATTAAAAATACCGCGGTTGGAAGGGGGGCAGCGATCCCGCATGGCAGTACCGATGCGATACCCCGCCTCAGGCTCGCGTTTGGGAGGTCTGAGCGCGGAGTGAATTGGGGATCGCCGGATGGCAATCTCGTGAAGATGGTGTGGCTTATCGTGAACCCCAAGCATCAGGCCGAAGAATATCTGAACGTTCTCTCCCAGGTCACAAAGATTTCCTGCCGGCGGAATTGCCGCGAGGCAATCATGCTCGCCAAAGACCCGAGCGAGATAATCAAAATCGTGAAGGAATGTAAGAATCGAGAGAGGGCTCGAGAGTAGATTCTTTTTTTTCACGCTATCACTTGACATATAATGGCAATAAGAGTATAGAACGCTGCCATGAAGCGCGTCTCTCCGTACTGTGCTGTCCTGGCCTCGGTTAATTAAAAAATGCCACAGGCTGTGGGAATAGCTGTCATACCAAAATGATAATGTCCTAATATCTCGCAAAATAGAAATGTTTCCTATATGATTTCAGGCATTGTTCAGATCGTGGCATGACGGCATATTTTTTATGCGCTCGGTTGTGCAGTAAGCAGTTAACCTGATCTATTCATCAACGCCGGATAAGGCCGATGTCCATATTCGATGACACCTTGAATTGTAGGGGCTTGATTGATCAAGCCCGCGTTTAACCCGGGTTCGATAAATCGAACCCCTACAATAATGAGATGAATAATCGAGGTTAAATAGGTGGATCCCGAATATTCTCAATTGGTTATTCCAAGGCGTAGTGGCACAATAGATGGTGAAAGGCGGGAAGCTCTCTTATGAAAAAGTGCAACGGTGTATCAATACTATTGACGACTGTTCTGGGGTCGGCGCTGATCGGCTGGTCTCCTCTCTACCCCCCTTATACGAATGCGGCATCGGATAAAGGCGAATCCGTTCCACGATCCGTCCGTTCTGGGTCTGCAACAGATTCTTCCTCTGACAGTATGCGGATATACATGATCGATGTGGGTCAGGGAGACTCCGCACTCGTGATCTTCCCGGATAAACAGACGATGCTCATTGACGCAGGAGAGGATTGGGCGGGGCGATCCATAATCAATCTCCTCGGCAGGCTCGGAATCAGCAAGCTGGACATCCTCGTCGCATCCCACGGCCACCCCGACCACACGCGCGGGTTCTCCGCGATGATTTCACGGGGGTACACCACCACATCCACGACAGCCTACGGCTGTGAGGATGGATCGTGGAACGGAATAACATGGTGCGGTGTTAATCCAGGAGAGGTGATTTACAACAGCGGCGTTGCAACGGCCACATGTTACGCAGTGATGGGCCATGTCATCGGCGGGGCATACGTTGACCCCGGAAGGAATAAAAACGCCAGGAGTGTCGTCCTGGACATCAAGTTCGGGGGATTCGACTACCTGACAGGCGGGGACCTCACCGGATCGGGGCATCGTCCCGACGTCGAAGACCCCCTTGGAGATGCGCTGGCCGCAAGGATGGTCCACATTGATGTGTACAAGGTTCACCACCACGGCAGCAGACACAGCTCCAATCTCTATTTCCTCCAGAAGATAATGCCCGAGTTCGCGATGATCTCTATGGGGGATGGGAATCCGTTCGGGCATCCTACCCAGGCCGTGCTGAACAGGCTTAATGATCCCAGCGTCCATGCGCTGAGAATATTCCAAACAGAAAAGGGCAACGGCGGGACCGCGCCAAACGTCACCGTGGCCCAGGGGCAGATCATGATCTCCACCGATGGCGTCAGCTATAGTATTACCAATGAAGGTCCCGGAAGCACTGTGTTCTCCTATGGCCCTTATCCTGTGGATGAGGACGTGTGGCCTATGTTTCACCATGATGTGAGCAATTCCGTCGAAACCGGTTATTCAGAACGCCGGACAGGAACCATCGCATGGAGCTATGCAACAGGGGATCTGGGGAATGCGAGTTCGTCCAGATTAAATGTGGTCCGTTCTATACAATCGACAAGTCTGGCGTCGCGGCATTAAATGTCAAGGATAAAGATTTGACCCCAGGCTACATAATTGATGCATTTATATCGGTAAAGATACAGAGAGGTGAGAAATGAATTATCAGGACAAGTCCAAAGCAATTGAAGGTGTCCCAGGGCGGGGTGAAGAGCAATTCCGTGAAATATTCAACAGCGTGAAGGATGCGATGTTTGTTGAGACGCCCGAAGGGAAGATACTGGATGTCAACAGGGCTGCCTGTGAAATGCTGGGATACACAAGGGAGGAGTTGCTCGCAATGCACGTGGCAGGCATTGTGCCTCCGGAACTCGCCGCGCGCCTGGCAAAGTCCATTCAAAAGAAAACGGTGGATCGGGGAGTGTATGTTGAATCAGAGAGCCTGCGCAAGGACGGCGTCCGTATCCCGATCGAGGTCAGCAATACGCTGGTAGATATAGAGGGGGAGAGACGTGTTATTTCGATTTTGCGCGACCTCACTGAACGGAAAAGGTCACAGGCAGACCTTCGGGAGAGCGAGGAAAAATGGCGCGAACTTTTTGACAAGGTGAAGGATGCGGTGTTTATAGAGACGCCCGAGGGGAAGATATTGGAGGTCAACAGGGCAACATGTGCCCTCCTTGGATATACAAAAGAAGAGCTCCTTACGATGGGTGTCGCACAGATAGTAGCACCCGAGATTGCCGCCCACCTGGCGAAATCCATTCAGAAGAAGACGGTAGAGACAGGGGTGTATGTTGAATCCGAGAGCTTGTGCAAAAACGGCAGGCGAGTTCCAGTGGAGGTAAGTAATACACTGATAGAGATGAAAGGCCAGAAACGGGTAGTGGCGATCCTGCGTGATATCAGCGAGCGAAAGCGCGCAGAGGCGGAACTGAAGCGGTACCAGGAACACCTGGAGGAACTGGTGGAACAGCGCACGGTGGAGCTCTTGGAAAGCGAGATGCGGCTAAGGGGAATATTCGAGTTCACGAAAGACGCAATGTTCATTGAGAAACCGACGGGAGAGATTCTGGATGTGAACAAGGCCACATGCGGAATGCTCGGCTACACGAAGGAGGAGCTTACGACAAAAAGGGTCGGTGATGTCGTGCCGCCTGAAGTAGCAGCAACCCTTGCGAAGACGATCCAGGAAAAGACGGTGCAGGAGGGAGTGTATATCGAGACGGAGGACATGAGGAAGGACGGGAGGCTCGTTCCTGTGGAGGTGAGTTGCACTCTGGTCAATATCAAGGGGGAAGAGAGGGTTATAGCGATTCTGCGTGACATTAGCGAGCGGAAGCGGGCGGAAGATGCCCTCCGGGAGAGCGAGGAACGGTTCAGGAAGATATTCAACAATACGAAGGATGCGATATTTATTGTAAACCCCGACGGGAGCTTTGCGGATATAAATGAAGCGGCCTGCGCGATGCTCGGCTATACAAAGGAAGAGCTGTTGGGGAAGACAGTCAACGATATCGTGTCTCCTCGGCAGGCGGAGAAACTGCCGGAGTCATTCATCATAAAGATGGCTGAAGAGGGTTTGTATTTCGAGTCAGAAAATATAAGGAAAGATGGCACGCGGATCGCCGTCGAGGTGGGGAATAGCATGGTGGAGATTGGAGGAGAAAAGAAAATCCTCGCCATTTTCCGCGATATTACCGAGCGCAAGAAAGCAGAGAAGGAATTACAGAATTATCGCAACCATCTTGAGAGAATGGTGAATAAGCGTACCGAAGAGCTTGCACGAATAAATCAGGATCTTCTCGCCGAGATTGCCAAGAAGGAAGAGATTCAGGCAGAGCTCGCGCGGAGAAAAGAAGATCTGGAGAAGAAGAATATTGCCCTCAAAGAAGTATTGAGTCAAATTGAAAAGGATAAGGAGCAGATTAAGAGCGATATCATCGCGAACGTTGAGCATTTAATGATACCGATTCTGAGAAAAGTAAAAAGCAAAGCGACACGTATAGAAGCAAAATATATTGAAATGCTCCGCCACAGCCTGGAGCAGATGGTGTCCTCGTTTGGCCGGAAGATATCCGATAAGGCTGTCAAATTAAGTCCCCGAGAGATAGAGATCTCCAACATGATCAGGAGTGGCATGAGCAGCAAGGAGATATCTGAGCTCCTGCATCTCACCTTGAAGACTGTTGAATTGCAACGGGTCAATATCAGAAGAAAACTCGGGATAGCTCATAGAGATATAAACCTAACGACCTACCTGCAAAGTATTTAGAATAATGCCATCGTAATAAGCTTACCCTATAATCCATATATAGGTTATATACATGTTCTGCTTGGGTTGACCTACAGCATATCCGTTTGATATTATCACAGATAAAAAGATGGATTGTATGTTCATGTACGGATAAGCATGGATGCCGGCAGGGATAGGCAATGATAGAAATTTCTTACGTAGTTGGGGATAAAATATGGCCAGGCGGACCTTTAAGTGGGCTCTTACACCGCATCACAAAACCAATGTGGCAGGATTTTCCCTCATTCACTTCTCGCAGGCGAAATAAACCCCCCGCGCTCTGTGAGTATTGGCCCTTTCCTTCATTTGTGGTCGGCCAAAGCGCAATCAGAACCGCGGGGGACTAAAAAAATTAGGTTAATGAATCTCCACCGCCTTACAGGCGATTATGATTAGGGAGGTGATATTTTGGAACAGAATAGCAAGATGAGGAACACAAAACCACGGAAAGTGATCCTCGAAGAACTCAGGAAAGTTGTCACTCATCCCTCTGCTGACGAGATATACAGCATGGTCCGGGAACGACTGCCCCACGTGAGTCTGGGGACGGTGTACCGCAATCTGGATATAATGGCCGAATCAGGGATGGTTCTAAAATTGGAGATGGCGGGAACGCAAAGGCGATATGACGGCACGACCGACAATCACTACCACGTTCGCTGCAGGATGTGCGGAAGGGTGGACGATCTCCCGATCAAGCCTCTCGGCGGTATCGAGAGCGAGGCGAGAGAAGCCAGCACGTACGAAATCAGTGGTCATCGGCTTGAATTCACGGGACTGTGTCCGGCGTGCAGGGTCAGAGGGAAGAGCAAAGCGGCGGCGCGTCATAGGCGGGAAGGAACGGCTATCTTGGGCGCAGATACAGCGCTCGTGCGCACTGCAATCTGGCCCTTTACCCTTTCACCGAAAACGAAGCAACATGCGAGAGGACATACGGAAAAGCGCTCGCGTATGCCGCAAGGGATGAAAACAGGGACATTTTCTTCGAGATTGTCGATAAGCGCAGAGCAATAAAAAGAGAGATCGAGTTCCTGAATTATCTTTGCCATCGCCACTCGCACATCAGGCCCTTCGAATACGCAATCTACTACTGCAGCACGACCTCGAACTGCGCCTATTCAAATCCATTTTGGGTGTACTTTTCCCAATGGTGAAACAGAAAAAGTGGGAGAACTGCCAGCAAAGGTTGTAGTCATAGACGGCAAGAGATATATTTTTAGGCCGGATTCACCATCGGATCAAAAACCGGAGGCTTAAAATATAGTAGGCATACAATGTCTGCCCTGAACATCCCGCATCATCAACGCTTACTGATCGAGGTGACTGCAACGTCCCTCACCATGCCGTTATAGGGAGCAGGCTCTTTAGTCCACGCTCAGAGGACCGCGAAGTCGGATACGTACTGGTACCACGAGGACTAGCTCTGGTACGATTCGCAGGGAAGGCCCAGGTATGGCCTGTAGCATATCAATATAGCTCCATTCAATGCGAATCGCTCTCCCTCGAGTTTTCGCAAGATCGGGAGCAATACCTGACCTTCCCCCCAAAAGCAGTATTAGTTGCAATGAGAGGGCAGGTCACGTCCGCCATCGACTGGGTTGTCTAGGTCATCGGTTCTGGGGGGTGGCGGGATTCGAAGTCGATTCGTACAAAGCACCTGTCCTTACGGCCCACTGGCTGTATGCGGGCACTGAACGGGGCACCAGAGACATGCAGCGGGTGGGGTTGGCAGTATAAGGCGCTCCCCGCCCCCTAAAATACGAAGAATAGCATCACAAGCGTCATTGCGTCACTCACGCCACAGCCTTAGCCCATCGAGCCTGCTAACAGAACCACAAAATCAGTATGTCCGAATGCGCGGTTTAGTTGCCGGTTCCCTTTTCAATCTTCATCAACAAGGTCAATTTGGAAGATCAATCACTCCCTTGCCAGGCTCTTCCCATGACCTTTATCTGTGATTTTGGCACCAGATCAGTTTTGAAACCCTACGGGGCCCCAAAAAGTATTTGACAAAAATTCTAATTTATGTTAGATTAACTAGGAAGTAGTGCTTCAGTATATTATGTTGAGCCCTTCTCAGAGAGAGGTGAATTTTATTCTTTGCAACCTGTTGGATAAATTAGGAGGACTTATGAGAAATCGAGCTGTTCTTTACGTACTTGTCCTCACTGTAGCATATGCAATATTTATTACCCTCCCTTACGCGCAGCTCAGCGACAGCCCCTGGCCGATGTTCCAATACAACCCGAGACACTCCGGCAAGAGCCCGTACAGCGGGCCGACTATCGGCGTGCTCCACTGGAGCTACCACTTCTTCGGCGGGCACACGCAGGCGCCTCCGTCCATAGGCAGCGATGGGCAGATATACACGGCAGGCGGTGGGAATGACCCGTCATTATCATTATCCGAACTAAACAGGATGTACTGTCTGAACGCGAACGGGACGCTAGCATGGAGTTATGCGTCTGTGTACTGGAGCTACAATCAGCCTTGGGGTGCAGAGAGCCGTTATGCGTACATAGATTCTTCGCCGGCAATATCAAGCTCAGGGAATGTATATTTCGGATGTAAAGGCGGTAGTGATTACAGTTTCTTATTTGCACTCAATTCATCAGGTTCCCTGTTGTGGAATTACAGAGCCGCTGGAGATATTTACAGCTCAAGCAATATCGGACCGGATGGCGAACTTTATTTTCAGGCCATGAATGATGATCAGAATATCTATGCCCTCAATTCCGACGGGTCGCTTGGATGGAGTTACTGGAAAGGAGCCTCACGTTCAAGCCCTGCCGTTTGGAATGGGGACGGCAGCATTGCTACAGATGGGATGTTCCTATTCAATTCAAATGGTTCAATCAGGTGGACCTATAATGGCGTCGGAGGCAATCACTCACCATCATTTGGAGACAGTGGGAATGTATATGCAGGGAGTGGAAATGATAATAGCAATGTATATGCATTTAATTCTAACGGCACGTTGGCATGGAGCTACATGACGATAGCGGGATCCTATTGCGATACTGTGACGGCTGATGAATCGGCTGGCCGGGTATACGCGGGAAGCATACTGCCGCAAGATGCTTATATGCCGGCACCTCAGAAGCTATATGCGCTGAGCACGACAGGCTCATTGGTGTGGAGTTACAGGATGGGAGATAGCCAAAATAACAGCATCCTGATGGGGACGATCGCACTTGACGCAGATGGGCGAATATGCCACGGGAGCACTGATAATAGGATATATGTATGGGGTACAACCGGCTCGTTATTATGGAGCTATAGGACATCAGGGAACTCTATACAGGGTGGTCCAGCGCTGAGTTCAGATGGCAAACTGTACATAAGTGATGACGGAGGCGTGTTCTATGCCATGGGGCCGACAGGAACACCGACGCCGACAAGAACGCCGACGGTCACACGGACGCCGACTGGGACGCCGACTGGGACGCCCGGTCTTCCCCCGCTCGTCATCAACGAGTTCATGGCGGATAACCAAAAAACGATCCAGAACCCTGACAAGGCAGGCGAGTATCCTGACTGGA
>Ga0315281_10002913_pt1 | contig 25285 bp, 13 predicted proteins | sample YL17G07_0_MG_FD_204540 | JGI IMG/M metagenome (GOLD analysis project Ga0315281, IMG submission 204540) | Sediment microbial communities from Yellowstone Lake, YNP, Wyoming, USA - YL17G07_0 | ecosystem: Environmental > Aquatic > Freshwater > Lake > Sediment | place: USA: Wyoming | collected... | reverse complement strand
CTACCGTTATCAGAGCAAAGGGTATTAATCGGTCCAATCCGAGCGTACCCGCAAGAGTGAGGCTGGCCTTGGAACCCCGTTGTCATCACAACGGGGTTTTCCTTTCCTCCCTCCCCTGTTGGGGAACTTCCCAACGGGGGAGGGTTGGGGAGGGGGGTCAGCAGACCAGCCTAACTTGGGTGGCACCACGGGAGTCCCCTCTCGTCCCATTTCGTAACTCACGCCGCAATTTCGCGTGAGCCGAGATAGGGAACGAGAGCGGACTTTTTTATTTAGGGTAATTCGTAAATGGTAATTACCACTTACTGATTACCGCACCGGAGATCACCTATGTCCACCAACGCGAAACCCCGCTTGCTTACCGGCGACCGCCCCACGGGCCGCCTCCACCTTGGCCACTACGTCGGCAGTCTCGCCAATCGCGTCAAACTCCAACACGAGTACGACGCCTTTTTCATCATCGCTGATCTGCACACGTTGACGACTAGGCCCGAGCCGAACTTCATCCGCGAGATTCCCAACTTCATCCGCGAGATGGTGCTGGATTACCTCGCGGTGGGCATTGACCCCGACCTCTCCAGCATCTTCGTGCAGTCGGCCATCCCGGAGACGTACGAACTCAACCTGCTCTTTGAGATGCTCGTCACCGTCCCCCGCCTCGAGCGCCTACCCTCGCTCAAAGACATGGCCCGCGACGCCAACCTCGACACGCTACCCTTTGGCTTGCTCGGCTATCCCGTTCTCCAGGCCGCCGACATCCTCCTGCCGCGCGCCCACATCGTGCCGGTCGGCAAAGACAATCAAGCCCACGTCGAAGTCACGCGCGAAATCGCCCGTCGCTTCAACCTTCAACGTCCTCGGCCCGCTCACCAACCTAGTTCTGCAAAACGTCCGTGTATTTTTCCTCAAAGGGTTCTGGCATAGCGGGCCTCGGAGAGATGCCGTCAATTGCAGAGCGGGCAGTAGTACCTTCGTCCCTGTGATTTCAGCTCCAGCGCAGGGATGAGGTATACTAAGATTCATTCACAGGCACAATCATCCTATGAGTAGATCTTTGCGCGGGCGATTGCCCGTTTCGTGAGCCCCATGCCTTCCCCCACCATTCTTTTCGCCGACGACGACGACCTGAGCCGAGAACTCGTGCGCACGATGTTGCAACAGGCCGGGATGATACCCGTGCTCGCGGCGGACGGCAATGAAGCCATCAAAGCCTGGAGTAAAACGGCGGTTGACCTGGTGATCTTGGACGTGATGATGCCTTACCGCGACGGCTTCGAGACCTGCCGTTACCTCCGGCGGACCTCGGACGTGCCGATTATGATGCTTACCTCGCGCAACAGCGAGCAAGACTTGCTCAAAGGCTTCGAGGCCGGAGCCGACGATTATATCGTCAAGCCTTTCCGCCCTAAAGAACTGCTGGCCCGCATCAGTGCCATTCTCCAGCGCGCTACCCGCCTCGCCGAGACCGGGGTCAAGCACCTGACTTATGCGGACCTGCACATGAACGTGTCCGGCCAGCAAGTCACGCGCAACGATAAGCCCCTGCCGATCTCACAACTTGAATTTCAGCTATTGCAATATCTGATGCAACATACCGGCGTGGTGGTGAGCAAAGATGATTTGATGCGCGACGTGTGGGGCTACACGATGTCCAGCGGAGGCTTGAATCTCGTGGAGGTCGCTATCCGGCGCCTGCGCGAGAAGATTGAGCAGGACCCGGCCAAGCCTGTGTACATCAAAACCATTCGCGGATCCGGTTACCGCTTCGGCAGTTAACCTCCTGCAGTGTCCATTTCCCGCGTAATTTTTTCCATCTTAAATAGATTCCCTGATCTGTCAGGATAATGTAAGCCTCAATCAGCGTTACTCATGATACGATTTCTTTCAAACGTGGCCTACAAACCTGAGATTGAAGTCGTCCTCTTCTCGCCCAGTCATGGATCCCTGCCCAAGCAGAAATCGCGTGGCGGGCGCATGCGCGTCCGGATTGATCTGGCGACTGCGCACTTAATTCCCGGCGAGGTGGCGGAGGAACTGAACTGTATTCCCATCTCGCAACAAGGCCGGGTGCTCATGGTCGGCATGGCGCGCGTGAACAACCTCACCACCCACCGGCGATTGAGCGAGTTAACCGGCCTGCGCGTGCGAGCGGTGACCGCTACGCCCAGAGAAATTCGCCGCGCTATCGCGGGCATATACGCCTAGAGCCATGAAAAAAAAGACGCCGGGTGTCCTGCAGACACCCGGTGTCTTTTTCATCTCACCCGCCCGCGTGGCGCTAACTCGCAGGCAAGTACGTCGTCACCCGCGACCAGAGTTCACGGATATTAATGGGCTTGGACATATAGACATCGCACCCGGCGGCGAGGGCTTTCTCGGCGTCGCCTTTGAGGGCATTGGCAGTGATGGCGATGACCGGCAAGTTCACGCCGTTGGCGCGCAAACGCCGCGCCACCTCGTAGCCGTCAATGTCGGGCAAGTTGATGTCGAGCAGGATCAAATCCGGCTGTTGCGATTGCACCATCTCAATGCCTTGCAGACCGTTGGGCGCCCACAGGAAGTTATAGCCGCGCGCTTCCAGCGCCCGCCGCACCAGCAAGACGTTGTCCGGATTGTCTTCGATGTAGAGCACTTTGCCGCCCATCGTCATTTGCCTCCTTCAGTCGAGGACTTGTCGCCGAGAACTTGCACGACCTGCTCCACAAACGCGCGGGGCGACAACGACCCTTTCTGATATAGCGCTTCAATTTGGCCGCTCAGCCGTTTGCGTTCCTCGACGGTGATGTCTTTGGCGCTGACTACAATCACCGGGATTTTGGCGGTGCGGCTATCGCGGCGCAATTCTTCCAACAGGGTAAAGCCATCCATCTCCGGCATCGTCAAATCGCTGATGATTAAATCGGGCAGGCGTTGCCGCGCTTGCGCCAAACCGTCCACCCCGCTGGTGGCGTGAAAAACCCGATACGATTTCTTAGCCTCCAGCAGACGCCGGATAAGAAGCGCGTCGTCCGGGTTGTCGTCCACCAGTAGGACGGTGGTCGTCTTCTCGTCGAGGTGTTCAAGCGCGGCCAGCAGGCCCTCGCGGGGCGCGGGGCGCTGGTCTTCGCTTAAGTGTACATCAACACTCCATTGGTCGCCCAGCACGTGTTTCTCGACCGGGAAAGTGTGGCCGGTGCAGTTAATGACCACCAGCTCGTCGCGCCCGATTACGCCTTGCGCCACCAATTTCTCCACCGTCGCAAAGGCCACGGCCGCCGCGGGTTCCACGGCCATGCCTTCGGTTTTGGCCAGTTGGAGCATTGAGTCGTAGGCCGCGCGGTCGCTCACACTCTCCATGACACCACCGTATTTCTGCGTGAGTTCCCACAGGTGCGTGTAGGTCTTGCCGGGGTCGCCCGTCGAAAGAATGGCGATGAGGGTTTCGGGCGTCACCGGGTCGGCCACGCTCTTGCCCGCTTTGAAGGCGCGGGCCATCGGGGCGCAACCATCCGCCTGAGCGATGCCCATCTTGGGGACGCGGTCAATCAACCCCATCGCGTGCAATTCCTTAAAACCATGATAGACGCCCAACGGCCCCAGCCCGCCGCTCACGGATTGCACGTACCAATCGGGGGCGCGCCAGCCGAGTTGTTCCACAATCTCGTAGGCGATGGTCTTCATGGACTCGCGGGCGGGAATGCTCTTCGCGCCCCGGTCTAAATGCAGGCCACGCCGCGCCGCAAAATCGGCGGCGATTTGCTTGGTCTGATCGTAGTTGCCGCTGACTTTGATGACCTCGGCCCCGAAGAGCGCCGTCTCGCGTAGTTTGTCTTGTGGCACGAGGCTGGTCATGAACACCCACAGTTTGATGCCGCCGCGCGCGCAAGCCGCCGCATAAGCCACCGCCGCATTGCCGGTGGAGGCGATGACGCACTCGTGAATCCCGGCTTCAATCATCGCCGCCACCGAGACGCACGCCTGCCGGTCTTTGAAGGAACTAGTCGGGCCGTGCCGCTCATCTTTGAGGTAGAGATGCGGCATCCCCAACATCTCGGCGTAGCGCCGCGAGTGTTGCAGGGGTGTGCCGCCCGCGCTGTTCAAGTCCAGACTCAGCGGGTCGGCGACGGGGAGCACGTCGTGATAGCGCCACAGGTTCGAGGGATGGCCCGGCAGGCCGCGCAAAATCTCGCGCCGGAAGGCGGCGTAGTCGTAATGCGGCTCCAGCCAGTCCGAACCGCACTGCGCGCAAGCGAACGTGACAAATGGTTTATAGTCCTGCTGGTGATGGCAGGCCTGACACTCTAAGTATTGTGGTTTTGCCATGCGCGCATTGTACTCTTCCGCTATTTACTCCGCCACCGGTTCGCCCGTCCGAACCGTCATGGGCAATTCGATGATGAAAGCCGAGCCTTCCCTCTCCACGCCGGTGCTCTCCGCCCACAGCCGCCCGCCATGCATCTCGATGAGATGGCGGCTGATGGGCAGGCCCAGCCCTGTGCCGCTGACCTTGCGCGTCGTCGTGGTATCCACCTGGGTGAATTCCTGGAAGACCGATTCGAGGTGCGATGCGGGGATGCCCAGACCTGTGTCTTTAACGGTGATGCGGGCGAGGTCGCCGTGCCGCGTCCCTTTCACGGTGATGCCGCCCTCATCAGTGAACTTGATCGAGTTGTTGATGAGGTTAATCATCACCTGCCGCAAGCGGAAGCGGTCGGCGGTGAGCGTGATGGGGTCGTGGAAGTCCATGTCAATCCGCAGGTCGAGTTGCTTGTCGCGAGCGAGCGGCGAGGTGATGTCAAGCACTTCCGAGAGCACTTCCAGCATATCGAACTCTTCCAGCGAAAGCGTGAGCCGCCCGGCTTCGATCTTGGCCATGTCGAGCACGTCGTTGATGAGGTTGAGCAAGTGCTGGCCGTTCTTGCGGATGACGTTCAAGTCGTTTTCCATGAACTCCGTCAGCGGGCCGTTGATGCCTTCGAGCATCACGTCGGTAAAGCCGATGATGGAATTGAGCGGGGTGCGCAGTTCGTGGCTCATGTTGGCGAGGAACGACGACTTGAGGTGGTCGAGTTCGCGCAGGCGGGTGACGGTCGCCGCCTGCTCGGCGTAGAGATTCGCGTTTTGCAGGGCCACGGCCACTTGCCCGGCCAGCGTGGTCTGCACGCGCAAGTCTTCGTCGGTGAAGTGATTCACCGCGTCGGCTTGCACGTCGAAGACGCCGAGCACGCGCTCGCCGACGACGAGCGGGATCGCCATCTCCGCGCGGGTATCCGGCAGGAGCGAATTGGGCAGGAAGTCGGGCGCGGCGCGGACGTCATTCACGATAACGCCCTGTTTCGTGCGGGCCGCGCGGGCCACCAGCGATTGCTCACGGTTGAGCGGAATGGCGTGTTGTTGCGCCACCAGCGTGCGACCCACGGCGCCCGCGCCCACCGCCAGATTGAGCGTCTCGGCGGCTTCGTCGAGCAAATAGATGTGCGCGTGATAGAGGCCAAAACGATCTTTGGTAAGGTCCACCACTTCCTGCAAGAGCCGCTCGGCTTCGAGGCTGGTGGAAGCCACCGTGCTCACTTCGGCCACAGTAGCGAGTTCCACCGCGCGCTTGGCGAGCGTGGCCTCGGCTTGCTTGCGCTCGGTGATGTCGGTGACGGAGGCGCGCACTTGCGGATGCTCCCCCGGCAGGCGCACGAGGCGGATTTCACAGGGGATGTCCCGGCCCTGCGCGTTACGGTGAATCCATTCAAAGACCGGCGTCCCGCCTTGCATGGCTTCGCCGATTTTCTCCATCGCCTTCTCCGTCGAGTCGCGGTCATCCGGCTGAAGGGGCGGGCTCATTTGCGCCGGGCCGACCTTCACGAGTTCTTCGTACGGCAGGCCGTAGAATTTCACCGCGTTTTGGTTCGGCTCGGTGAAGAGGCCGGTCTCCAAGTCCACGACGACGATGGCTTCCGGCGCATTTTCGATCAGCGTGCGCATACGCGCCTGGCTTTCCTGAATGCCGGTGTAGAGCCGCGCGTTATCGAGCGCCACCGCGGCGAGTTGCGCGAAGCGGGTGAGCGCCGACAGTTCAGGTTCGCTAAACTGGCGGCCCGCCTCGATATGGGCCAAGCCGATGACGCCGACCACTTGCGCGCCCGATTTGAGCGGCGCGCCGGCCACCGAATGAATCGACTCCAGGTTTGCCAACTGCAGGTGATTGGCCCAATTTTGATAATCGTTAATCACGAGCGGCTCACCCGATTGCCAAATCGTCCCGACGACGGCCTCTCCCGGCTTGAGCCGGTAGCCGATGAAAGTCTGATAAATGCCGGTGCCGATTTGCATCCGCATATCACTGCCGCCCGGTTCAAGTAGGAAGAGGTATCCGTGCGGCGTGCCGAGCAGTTCGCCGGCGCGCGTGATGAGGCTTTGCAAGAGGCTGGTGATGTCGAGGCGGCCCATGAGGCCAAGCGCGGTCTCTTGCAGGGCGGTCATGAACGTGAGGGCCGATTGCATCTGCTCGAAGGCCTTCTGCTTCGAGAGCGCCGAGTTGACGAGCGCCATCGTCTGCGTGAGGAAATTTTCGTCGCCGAGGCTATAGGCCTCGACGGCGCGGGCGCTGAGGTTAAGCACGCCGAGGCAGTGCTCGCCATCCAGCAAAGGCGCGATGAGCGCCGAGAGCAAACCGCGCTGGCTGGCGGCTTGCGTGTCGAGCAGTGGGCTGGCGCGCGTGTCGGCGAAGCGGAGAATGTGACGGTCCGTGGCCACTTGCCCCAGCGCCGTGTTCGCGTAAGGCAATTTCGTGCCGAGAGGGAAGATTTGCTCGCCTTGCACTTCGAGATATTCAAACTCGCCCGCCGGATTGAGCAGAGCCACACTCACGCGGTCGGCGACGAAGAGGCGCGGAAGCTTGCCCCCGATCACTTTGAGAATGTCGTTGAACGTGTCGGCGCGGTTCAACTCGTCGCCGAGTTCGTTCAAGAGTGCCAGACGGCGCGCTTGCTCTTCCGTTTGCGACAGGGCTTGTTGCGTCTGCTCGGCCAGCCGCAAATTTTCGATGTGCGCGCTCAGGCGCTCGGCCACAGTGGCGATCAGCCCGGCCTGGCTGGCGGACAAGCCGCTCGCCGACAAGACCGCCAACTCACCAATCGACTCACCTTGCACGGTGAGCGCGTGCGCCAGCGGTGGTTGACCATTGCCGCCGGGTTCCCCCGTCAGCGGGTAGGGCGCAACGCGATTCAAATCGTAAGTAAAGCCTTCCCCCAGAGTCTTGGCCGATTGCAGGTAGCCTTCCCAACCTTCGCGGGTCAGGCGGCGCGTCGCTTGTTCGGCCTCGGCGCGGGCCTGGTCGGCTTGCGCGAGGAGGCGCAGGTTTTCCACTTGCTGGGCCACCTGTCGCGCCACCAGCGTGGCCAGCGCCGAGTCGTCTTTCGTCCACAAACGGCCTGCGCTCGCTTCGAGTTGCAAAGTGCCCACTGGCTCCCCGGCCACGGTGACCGGCACAGCGAGGCTATGCTCAGTTTCGGGAGTGAGCGGCTCGGTAAGCGGGCGCATGGCCGTCTGGTCGTAAGTGAATCCAAAAGTCTCACTGCGCTCGACGGCGTCGAGGAATTCTCTCCAACCGGCGCGAGTGAGGCGGCGCGCGCGGGCTTCCACTTCGGCGCGCGCGGCTTGCGTCTCGGCGAATAGATTGGCGTTTTGAATTGCAATCGCCAATTGTCCGGCCATCGCTTGAAAGGCCGGGAGGTTATCTTCGGTGAGCGCGCCGGGGCGGGTACTCTGCAGGTCGAGCACGCCGACCACGCGGGGGCCAGCAATCAGCGGGACGCTCATCTCGGAGCGCGTCTCGGGCAACAGCGGGTTGGGACGGAAGGAGGGGTTGGTCGTCGTGTCGGAGACGATGACGGCTTGCTTTTCCGACGCGGCGCGACCATTGAGCGACCCCGGCCCGATGGGCAAGCGGTGAGCGCGACGCAGGAGTTCGCGGCCGACGTCGCCCGTGCCCGCGCGGAGTTCGAGCGCGGTGGCCGTGGCGTTGGTGAGATAGACCTGCGCGTAATACAAGTCGAAGCGCGAGCGGATGAGCTCAACCGCGCCGGTCAGCAGGGCGTCGAGGTCGCGCACTTCCGAAACGCGTTGGCCGACTTCGGCGGCAAGGGCGAGGTCGCGGGTGCGCTCAGCCACACGCTCTTCTAGCGCCGTGCGCAAGATTTGCAATTCGCGGTTGCTTTCGGCTAGTGTGCGCTCACTCGCGCGGGCGCGTTGTAACGTGCCTTGAATGCTGTTCGACGCTAAACGGAAGATGAGGCCAACCAGCAAGTAGCCGACGGTGATCGTGACGAGACCGCTTACGGGAGTGGGCGGCGCGCCTCTGGCTTGGATCAACCCGTTTAACCCCGCCCCAGTGGCAACAATGGATAGTAGGATGAAAACGATTGCCGTAATCATCGCACCGCGGCCTCCCAGCAACAAGCCGCCTACCACAATGACAGCCGCAACGATGACGACGACCGGCCGGAACTCGCCTGCGGCCTGAACATTAATGTAACCGACGAGCAAAGCGGTCGTTGTAATCAACAAGATACTGGCACCCCGCACATATCCCCGCCGCATCAGCCAGTACAGAGCCGCCAGCAAAACGACTAATACCACGCCTACAGGCGCCAGGATGAGGCCATTGGCCGGAACCAGAATAAGGTTCGCCACAACTACTGGAATGAGCAGGGTGAGACTGAACACCACTGTGTTCAGCAGGCTGGCGACGCGCGTTTTTTCCTCGTCGCCTTCGAAAACAGGCGGAGCAATAAACCTGACTACTGGCGCGGGCAACCAGCGCCAGAAGCCCGGCGCTTGCCCGTCCGATGAGGTATTCGGGCTGTTCATAGGCTATTCGCCTCCATTCTCACGCTCGGCGTCATGTTTCACGCCGAGACTCAATTGCGCGCTGGAGCGTTGCGCGTTTAGGGCTTGCCCCAGTTCCCGCGCCGCCACCTGCAAGACTTCTTCCACCGTCGTCGCATTTTGAATCTTCTGGCTGATGGTGACGGCCAGCGCCTCGCGCTCGGCGCGTTGCTGGACTTCGGAGTACAACCGCGCATTCCGCAGGGCCACCGCCACCTGATCGCCAATGGCGCGGAGCAGGTCGGCGTCCTCTTCCCGTAAGCCGTTCACAACGTTGTGTTGCACGTCGAGGACGCCAAGGACTTCCGCGCCGGCAGCGATGGGCACGGCCACCTCGGCTTTGGTATCGGGGAGGAGCGGGTTCGGCAACCAGCCGGGGTCTTGCGCGGTGTCGGGGACGAGCACCACGTTATTGCTTTCGGCGGCCCGGCCCACCAGCCCGCGCCCGCGTGGAATCTTGTGACCGCGCGCGAGCAAAGTCCGCCCAGCCTCCCCGGTGCCGCCGCTCATCACCAGAAATTCCCGCTGATCGTCGAACAGATAAATATGCGCGTGATAGTAATGAAACGCGCTTTGCACCTGCTCCACCACTTCGGTCACGAGTTGCTGCTGGTCGAGGATGGTGGAGAGGCGGCGGCTGACCTGCGCGCTGGTGGCGAGGGCGGTGGTGCGGTCGGCCACGCGCTGTTCGAGACCGGTGAGCGTCTCGTGCAGTTGCGCCGTCATGCTATTGAAGGCCGTGGCCAAAATGCCCAACTCGTCGGCGCGGCGGATGTCCGTCCTCACATTCAAGTCGCCGCCCGCCACGCGTACGGCATTGTCGGTGAGTTGCAAGATCGGGCGCGTGAGATAGCGCGTGAACAAAATCACGCCGATGACGGCGATGACGATGGCGATGACCGAGATGATGACCAGCGTTAGCGCGAGGCGGTTGATGGGCGCGTAAGCCTCGGCCACATCTTCCTCGACGAGAAGCGCGAGGCTACGCCCCGGGAGCCAGCGATACGCGCCGATGACCGGGAGGCCGCTCGGCCCAACGTATTGCCCACTGCCATTAGTGTGATCTACGAGCGCGTGCTGGATGCCTTCGCTCGCGGGTTTTTGCACGCCGGGGGCAATGGTCGCCCCGCCGATTTCGTAGCCATCGCTGGTGAGGACGTAAGCGTGGCCCGAAGAACCGAGGCCGGGAATCGGCGCGGCAATCTGTTCGAGGTGATTGGGGATGAGCACGCCGACGAGGACGCTGATCAGGCCTTGTTTCGGGTCGGGCAACGGCCCCGCCGCGACTACGAACACATCATTGGCATCAATGTGAGGGTCGTATTCGGGCGGCGAAACGAGCGCTGAGAGCCGCGCCGCCGGGAAGTACTGCTTATCCGCAAACAAGGTCTGCCCGACGAGGTTCTGGTAAAGCCGCGTGGCAAAGAGCACGCGTCCGTCTTGCACATCCACCACCAAAAAGGCTTTGTATTCCACGTTGGCGAGCGTGCCCATGTAGGCTTCGAGCCGGGTATTCAGCGCCTGCGCCGCCGCCGTCTGCGTGACCGAGCCGGATGACGCCAGCACCAGAGCGCTGTTGAGTTGCAGGATGTCGGGTGAGCGCACGAGATTGTTGATGTCCGACGTGCGCGCCACCATCCACTGGTCGAGTTGCAATACTTTCAGGTCGGCCAGCGACGTCAATTGCGCGTTCACCTGCTCGGTGATGTTCGCCTGCACTTGCGTGAAGATGATGACCGCGACGGTGGCGAGCGGCACGACGACGAGGGGGAGCAGGACGAGGAGCAAGAGGCGCGTGAGGCCGCCACGGCCCGGGGCCGTGGCGTTACCGATAACTGCCGGAGATTTTTGGGCGCTCATGCTGACACCTTTTCCTCGTGACCGTTGCCCGCCGGAGGCGGGGCCGCGCCGCCGGACTTCAACCGCACACTGGTATGTTGAGCGCCAAGCGCCCGCCCCAATTCACGGATGGCGACCTGCATGGCTTCCTCGACGGTGGCGGTGCCTTGAATCTTCTGGCTAATCGTGTTGACGAGCGTTTCGCGCTCGGCTTCCTGTCGCGCTTGTTCGTAGGAGCGGATGTTCCGCAAAGCAATCGCCACCTGGTCGGCGATCGAGCGGATGAGTTCGGCGTCTTCGGGCGTGAGGCCGCCAACGATGTTTTGCTGAACGTCGAGCACGCCGAGAACTTCATCCGCGATGGCGATAGGCACGGCCACTTCGGCTTTCGTCTCCGGCAAGAGCGGGTTAGCGAGCCAGCCCACGGCTTGCCCGACGTCCGGGACGAGCACCACGCTATTCGTCTCGGCGGCGCGGCCCACCAGCCCGCGCCCGCGCGGGAGGCTGTGCCCGCGCGCGAGCATCACCTGGCCTGCCTCGCCCGTGCCGCCGGCCATGCGCAGAGTCTCGCGCGTTTCATCGAACAGATAAATGTGCGCGTGATAGTAATTGAAGGCGCTTTGCAATTGTTCCACGACTTCCTTGACCAACTGTTGCTGGTCAATAATGGTCGAGAGGCGGCGGCTGACCCGCGCGCTGGTCGCGAGGGCCTTGGTGCGGTCGGCCACGCGCTGTTCGAGGCCGCTCAGCGTCTCGCGCAGTTGCGCGGTCATGCTGTTGAAGGTCAGCGCCAGCGCGCCGATTTCGTCTTGCGTTTCCACGCGGGCTTGCGCGTTCAAATTCCCCGCGCGCACTTGCTCGGCGACGCCGGTGAGGCGCGTGATGGGCGCGGAGAGCAATTGCGCGGCGAAAACTGCGCCGAGGGCGACGGCGACCGCGAGGGCGAGGGCAACGAGAATGTTGTTGCGGTTTTGCCTGTTGATCGGCGCGAGGAAGACCGCTTCCGGCCCCACATAGGCGAGTTGCCACGGCACGCCGCGCAGTTTCACCACTGCCGCGAGGGATGAACGCAACTCAGGGCTGGAGGCGAAGAGAGGCGCGCTGAAGAAGGGTTGCTGGCTGGCGGCGTTCAAACCCTGCTCGAAACCGGGGAGGTCGGTTGAGAGGTCGGTAGCGGTCTTGCCCAACGGCATGCGGCGCGCGCTTTGCAGTCCCACCAGGGTTTCCGGCGTCAGAGGCACCACTGTCTTGAAAATCAAGTCCGGGTTGCCGCCGTGCGCGAGGTGGAGGTGATTCTCGTCGAGCAAAATGCCCACCGATTGCTCGCCCGCCAGGCCGTTGCTGCGGACGACGAGTTGTTGCAGGATGGCGGCGTTGTAGCGCATACGCAGGAGGCCGATGATTTCGCGCGCGTCGTCGCGGACGGGCGCGGTGAAGTAGATTGCAGGCGCGCCGCCTCGCGGGAGGAATTCTACGGCCGAGGCATAGGGCAGACCGGTGCTAAAAGGCGTTCGGTAGTAATCCCGCTCGGAGAAATGGGCGCCGATGTCGGCGGAGGCGGTGTCGGCCACGTCGGTGCCAGTGCGGTCGAGGAGCGCATAGGAGATGATGTTCGTCTGGTCTTTGCGGTTGAGGTTGTGCAAGATAGCAAGAATATCATCTTCCTGTTCCGAGCCAGCGCGCTGGTCAGCGGGCAGGTTGAGGTAGGCGGCGAAGGCGGGGATTTGGGCCTCGGTGCGCACGGAGTCGAGGGCGTTATCTATGAAGGCGTCAATGATGGCCGCCGTTTGCGAGGCCGCTGAAAAGAGGGACTGGTTGGTGCTGGCTGTCAGGGCGTTGAGCGTGGTGACCGAGTTCAGGTAAGCCATCAAAGCCACCGGCAACAGCGAGACCACGAGGAAGAGCAGGATGAGTTTGGTGCGAAGCGTATAGCTCCGGAACCGCCGCGCGGCGAGGATGACATACGCGGCGACCAGCGCGACGATCATCCACTGCGCGACATTGTGAACATCGGCTCCGGCCTCTAGGCGTCCTTCGGGGCCGTACAGGTCTGCCAAGACCGTAATGACTCCCACGGCCGCGCTCACCAGGATGATCCGGTTAGCCTGCCGCTGAGGCAACGTGTAACCGGCAATGGCCGAAGCCGCGAAGAAGGCCAACGCTCCGGCGAGCAAGCCAAAGCCAACCGTCACCACCACCACCAGCAGGTTGCCAACGTACAAACTGACAACTAACAGCGCCACGCCCAGCGCGACGCGCCCGAGACGGCTCAGCACAGTTGAGACGACCGCCATGGCCACAATGAACCAGACGGCCAACAGCGGGGCATACTCGCGTGGGGTTTGTGGATTAGCCAGATAGTACAGGTAAGCGCTGAACGGGGCGAGCACAACGGCCAGGATGAGCGACACCCAGAACGCATTGCGCGCCTGTTGCGACTGGACTGGAGCAGGAGGGCGATTATCGGCTGTGTTCATAGCACACCTTTCACTGACAGGAATGCGGCGCTACTTCAGGAACGACGGGTCGAGCAGGTTGTTCACATCCGGCGCGGAGGAGACGGCGCCAGACTTAACCAGAAAGTCTAGGCTGAACTGAGTGGTGAAGTACAGGGACGTCAGGTCCTGTCCGGGGCGGAAGGCGTTCAAGTTGTCGGCCTGATTTTGGATTTTGATGCCGACGAGCGAGATGTCTTTGGGCTTCTGGCCGGTGGCGGCGGCGATGAGCGCGTCGCCTTCAGTGCGGTTGGCAAGCCAGTAGTCTTGCGCCTCGAACCACGCGGCGATGAAGGCGCGCACGTCCTCGGGGCGGTCGCGCAATACATCGCCGCGAAAGGCAAGGACGTTGGGGATGACGCCGGGGGCGTCGGCGCTGCTATAGATGACGCGGTAGCCCTGCGCTTTAGTCAGCGAGACAAAAGGCTCATAGGAGTGGGCGGCATCCACCGTGCCGCTGGCCAGGGCGCCAAGCGCATTTTCCGGATCGACGTTGACGAACTGCACGTCGCGGCTCGTGAGGCCGTTGTTTTCGAGCATACGGGCAATCAGAACTTCGGCGTACGAGCCAATCTTTACGCCGAGACGGCGGCCTTTGAGATCGGCGACGGAGGCGATACCAGGCCCGGCCAAGATCGCGTCGGCGCCTTCCGAGTCGTCGGTCATCATCACCACCCGGTCGGAGGCCTGGCTGGCGGCGATTTTCGCGTGGCTTTCGAGCGGCAAGATGTCGAAGAGTGCGAAGAAGCCGCCATCCACTTTACCCGAGGCGAAGTCGGAGGGAATGTCGGAATAAATTTGGTAGAACACCGGCTCAACTTGAACGCCGTGTTTCTCAAAGAGGCCCTGCTGTTGGGCAATGACGATGGGATACCAGCCGCCCCACAGCACCCAGGCCACTTTGAGTGGTGGTCGCACGGGCGTGGCCTGACTGCCACCACCGCACGCGCCCAAAAATAGGCTGGCAGTCAGGATGAGAGTAAAAAGTTGGCGAGGTTTCACGTGAGCCTCCGATTCGGTGTTGCCAGAAATATCGAGACTTGCAGCGTCTCCAAGATTTTAGGTGACACGGGCGCGAGTGCCTGGTGCCTTTAGGGTTTGGCCTGCGCCCCGTTTGTGGCGCGGGCGCGAGGTACGTACCTGTCCCCTGCCGAATACCTTACTCCGCCGTCGCCGCCGGCACCGGCAAGGTCACGAGGAACGTGCTCCCCTCACCCACCGTGCTTTCCACGCGCACCTCGCCGCCATGCTGTTCGACGATGGATTTGACGATGGCCAGCCCGAGGCCGTGGCCCTCAATGTCTTGCGCGGCGTGCGCCGAGACGCGGTAGAACTTGTCGAAGATGAACGGCACGTCCGTGGCGGGGATGCCGAGGCCCGTGTCCTGAATGGCGACCCGCACCAGTTTCCCGTTCAACGTCGTGACGCTGAGGGTCACGCGTCCGCCCTCGGGCGTGTATTTAATGGCATTACTCACGAGGTTGCGGAAGACTTGCTGGATGCGCATCAAATCCACGCGGACGAAAGGATCTTGCGGCGGGGCCTGCCAGGTGAGCGCCTGCTTTTTCGAATCGGCCTGGCCTTGAAATTCGGTGGCGATGGCCGAGAGGATTTCACTCAAATTGTATTTCTCCAGCCGCAGTTCCACGCCCATATCCACGCGCGCCAGTTCGAGCAGACCCTGAACCAGATCGTGCATCTGATTCGTGGCATATTGCATCCGTTCCACAAAGGTCTTCTGCTGGTCGGTGAGCGGCCCGGCGATGGCCATGAGGTTGCTGTAACCCAAAATGGAGGTGAGCGGATTCTTGAGGTCGTGCGAGGCGGTGGCGATGAACTCGTTCTTCACGCGCTCCAAATTCTTGAAGTGCGTCACGTCGTGGAGCACGGCCACCTGGCCGCCTTCCTCGATGGGCGTGACCATCACCGAGAACGTGCGTTTGTCGGGCCAGGGAATTTCTTTGTGCGTCGGCTCAACCGAGGCGCGGACCTCGTCGAGGAGGGTGATGAGATCGTCGTAGCCGCGGCCCGCCGGGAGCGGGTGGCCCAACTGGGTATTCACATCCGTGAAGAGCCGTTCCCCCGCCGGGTTCGCCAACTGCAAGCTCCCGGCACTATCGGTGACGAGGATGGCGTCGGCGGCCCCGTGCAGGATGGCCGCGAGCCGGTGGCGTTCATGCTCCACCGATTCGAATAAGCGGATGCGCTCCAGCGCCGTGGCAATTTGCGAGGCGATGGTTTCGAGCACTACCCGGTCGCTCTCTTGAAAGACTTGCGCTTCGGTGCTGTGGATGGCCAGCACGCCGCTGGCCTGCGCCTGCCAGAACAGCGGCACGGCAATCGCCGATTGCGTGGGTGGGATGTCCACCCCCGTGCGATGCGTTATGCGTTCCTCCACTTCCCCCGAGAGCCTCGTCGGTTCCCCGCTCACCGCCACCTGTTGCGGCGCAAGCGAGAGCAGCGAAAGCCGCAAGCCCTTTACACCTTCGGCTTCGGACTGGGCCATCAATTTGGCCGCGCCATTTTCAATGAGCCACAGCGAGACGATGGGATAGCCCAGCGCCGACTGGATGAGGCCCGGCACGCGCTCGAACAATTCGGCCGAGCGGGTGAAGAGGCTGATCTCGCGCGTGAGTTGATTGAGCGCCACCAGTTCATTCACTCGCTTGCGTTCAATGGCATGGAACTGCGCGTTCTCGATGGCAATGGCGGCCTGGCTGACGATGGCCTGCAAGAGCATGGCGTGGTCGGAGGTGAAGTAGGCGCTTTGTCCTTCGTGGATGAGGGTCAGCACCCCCAGCACGCCGCGCCGGGTGAGGAGCGGCAAGCCAATCGCCGAGCGCGCGGGATCTTCGGCGAGCGAGAGCCAGTGCGCGTCGCTCTTCGTGTCGGCCACGATGAGGCTCGCGCGCGACTCGGAGACCTGCACCACCACCCCTTCCGCGCCGAAGCGTTGCAAGACCTCGGGGCGGGACCACGGCAGGGCCTCCGGCGGATACACCATTTGATGGACGGCGGTGGAGTCGGGCTGATAAATAATGATGTGCGCGCTGGTGGCGTTCACCGCTTCCACACTGCGTTGCAAGGTCACGTGCGCCAACTCTTCCACGTCCAGCCGGGCGCTGAGATCCTGGCCGATCTCGGGCAGTAACCCCAGTTCGCGGTTGCGGCGACGCAGGGCGTCTTCGGCGTGCTTCACGCGCAGTTTGGCGCGCACGCGCGCGGCCAGCTCGCGCCAGTCGAAGGGCTTGGTGATGTAATCGTCCGCGCCGAGGCTCAGGCCCTCGCGCACGTCGCGCGGCGAGATGCGGGCGGCGGTGAGAATGATGACCGGGATGTGGGCAATGGCCGGGTCGCTCCGCATTTCGGCCAGCACGTCGAACCCGCTTTTCTTCGGCATATTCACGTCGAGCAACACCAGGTCGGGCAGTTCAGCGCGCAGTTGCGTCAGCGTCTCTTCGCCATCGGCGGCCGTGATGAAGGCATAGCCCTCGGCGGTGAGGCGCGTGGCGAGGAGATGAACATTATCGGGGCGGTCGTCGGCGACGAGGATTTTAAATTGCGAGGGCGCGGGGGCCTCGGCCGGGCGCGGCTTGGGGGCGGTAAGCCCCTCGAGCACTTTGGCCACAATGGCGCGGATCTTGTCGGGTTGGACGGGTTTGACGAGGTAATCGTTGACCTGCAGGCGGCGGGCGATGGCGGCGAGGCCGGGGCTGTCGTAAGCCGTGATGAGGATGCTGTGCGCCGGTTCCCGCCCGCCTTGCAGTTTTTCGATCAGTTCCAGCCCGTTCATGCCGGGCATCATGAAGTCGGTGATGAGCACCGCCAGGCCCTTATCGCCGATGACCTCCAAAGCCTCCTGACCGCTGTGGGCCGTGAGAATTTCCACCGGGGTCGGAAACTGACCGAGCGCACGCGCGAGCATGGAAGCCGTGTTAGGGTGATCGTCAACAATCAGGATGCGGGCAGTTGAGAGGGCAGGCGCAGTAGTCATAGTATTGATTATAGAGAGGCCTCCGCTTCCCAACGATTGAAATCAGATAGAAATGGTTGGGAAGTGGAAGTTAACGGTTAGTTAATCCACACCGGCCCTCAGACCAGCGGGGTTTAGAAAACTCCACTCGTTTGGGCTAATCCACCACGAGGCGATAGCCTACCCCGCGCAAGTTGAGGACGTGCTGAGGTTCACGCGGGTCGGCCTCCAGAGCAGAACGCAATTCGTGAATGTGCCATTTGGCGAGCTCTTGCGCGCCACGCCGGTCGGACGGATAGCCTTGCGCCTCGGCCACGAGGGTCTGGTAATCCACGATGTCGGGCGCATGGCGCGCGAGGACGACCAGATAATCAAAGGCGGAAGGGGGGACCGATAACACGCGCTCGCCGAAAGTGACACGGCGGCCTTGCAAGTCCAGGATCAGCTGGCCGCACTTCAAGAAGCGGTCGCCGGGCGGCGGGGGAACCACGGCCGGGGGCGGGGCCGCGTTCTCTTCCAACGCCTTAAGCTCCCTCTGCAAGATTTCAATTTGCGCGCGGATTTCGCGCCGCCGCCGTTCGACTATTTGCTCGGTGAGAATCACGCGCGTGCGAGCGATGAGCGTTTCGGGGTCAATGGGCTTGAGGAGGTAATCCGTCGCCCCGAGCCGCACCGCCTCCATCGCGGATTGCAAGGAAGCGTGGGCGGTGAAGAGCACCACCGGCAGTTGCGGATAAAGCTGGTGAATTTCTTTCAACACTTGCAGACCATCCATACCGGGCAAGTGAATGTCAAGATAGACCAGATCGTAGTTGACCGCCGTGAGCCGTTGCAAAGCCTCCGGGCCGTCAGCGGCGCCCGTGGCTTCACAGCCCGCCCGTTTGAGCACTTGGGCAAACGTCTGCCGTAGACCCGGCTCGTCATCAATAATGAGGATGGATCCCGAGGTCGCCATACCAGACCGATTGTAAATTGCGCGATGAATAAAGACAAGTAGAGAAGTAGGAAAACCGGTAGCGTGACTCAGTCAGCGCGGTGTCGCTCGCCCCCGCCCTCTACGCCTGCGCGGGCAACCAAACCTTGAAGGTGGTGCCCTGCCCGGCGGCGCTTTCCACTTCGATGCGCCCGCCGTGCCGCTGGACGATGTCGTGCGTGATGGCCAGCCCCAACCCCGTGCCGGTCGTCTTCGTCGTAAAAAACGGGTCGAAGATATTAGGCAGAGCCTCCGGCTCGATACCCTGCCCGGTGTCCGCGATGAGCAACCACAGACCGTGACTCTCTGGATCAGAACGGGTGGCAATCGTCAATTGCCCGCCGGTCGGCATGGCTTCCACGGCGTTGAGACTCAAGTTAAGCAAAGCCTGTTTGAGCTGGTCACGCAAGCCCATTACTAGCGGCAAGCTGGCCTCGGGGTTGAACTCCCACACCACGTTGTTGTGCCGCAAGTGCGTGCCGATAAGTTTCTCAATCTGGCGCACCAGTTCGTTAAGGGATTCGGGATGGAACTCCGCGCTCGTGGCCGGGCGGTAAGTTTCGCGCAAGCGGCTGATGAGTTCCGCCATGCGGTCAGCCTCGCCGAGGGCCACTTGCAAGTCCTCGCGTGATTGCTCGGTGAGCGTGCTCTCCTGCTTCACCAAATACAGCGCGTTCTGGATGGCTTGCAGAGGATTGTTGAGCTCGTGCGCCACCGAGGCCACCAGCCGCCCCATCCCTGCCAATTTCTCCGTCTGTACCAGATGCGCTCGCGCCGACTGCTCGTATTTCAGAGCCTTTTCGAGGTCGGCGTATAGCTCCGCATTTTTGATGGCCGCGCCCAACTGACTGCCGATATTCATCAACCAGTTGAGATCATTTTCGTCGAGCGGGCGATCCGCTTCGGCTTCCACCGACAACACCCCGAGCACCTGACCCGAGTGGAGGAGCGGCACGCCCGCAAAGGAGCGGACGTTGGGCATTCCCGGAACATAGTTCACTTCTTGGGTCACGTCGGCAATGAGCACGGGGAGGCCGGTGCGGGCAATGTGCCCCATAAAGCCGGTTTCAACTTCCACCGGTTGGAGCGCCTCCGCGGGGTAGCCTGTGTAGGCCTGTGGGACGAGGCGCGTTTCTTCGCGCAAGTTGACGGCGATGTATTTGTAATCCGCGATGGTAGCGATGGCTTCCACCACTGTTTGCAGGAGTTCCGGCAGGTTGCGGCGCGTGATGAGCGTGCGCGTCACTTGTTGCAAAGCCTCGGCCTCTTCGGCGCGACGGCGTTCCACTTCAAACAACCGCGCATTCTGAATGGCCAGCCCGGCCTGGGCGCCGAGCGTCGTCAGCAAGTGCGCGTCGTCATCCGTGAAAACGCCCAGGGCCGCGCTGTGCAGGCTGAGGGTGCCGAGCCGCCTTTCCCCCACAAAGACGGGCGCGACGAGCAACGAACGGACGTGACTCACTTGCCCTTCCATTGAGATATAACGCTGATCGGCAGGCGCGTCGGGCAAGATGATGGTCTCGCCGCTGGCGATAACCAACCCGGCGATGCCCCGTCCCCACTGGAAGTTCATACGTTGATTGAGGCTTTGCGTCTCATGCCCGGCCACCGCCACCGGCTGGAGCACCGTTTCGGTCTTGTCGAGCAAGTGCATCACGGCGCGGTCAGCCCGCCCGATCAAACTCGCCGCCGAGTCCACAATTTGTTGTAGCACGGTCGGCAGGTCGAGACTGATGGCCAGCATCTCGCTGATGCGCCCCAACGCCTGGCTCTCCTGCACCTGGCGGGCGAGTTGCGCCTCGGCTTGCTTGCGCTCGGTGATGTCGCGCCCTACCCCTTGCAGTTCCATGACGCGCCCGGCCTCGTCAAGGATGGCGGCGTTATCCCAACTGAACCAGCGCATCCCCTCCGGCGTGAGTTGGCGCGTCTCAATCTGTTGGCGGTGAGGCGGCTTTTGAATGGCGCGCAAGGCCGCCGCGACCACCGGCACATCTTCCGGCACGACATCCGGCATGAAGACTTGCCCCAGCAAAACCTCGCGGCGCTGGCCTAAGGTGCGGCAATATGAATCGTTGACAAACGTCAAATAACCGCGCAGGTCACTGCGCGCAATCAATTCCGATTGGGTCTCGACCAGACTGCGGTAACGGGCCTCGCTCAACCGCAGAGCCGTCTCGGCCCGCTTGCGGTTGATGGCGCGGGCAATCTCCGACGAGACGAACTCCAGCATCTGCTGTTCGCGCTCGCCGTAAGCCTGCGCGTCCGAATAGTGTTGGACGACCATCACGCCGATGGTCTGTTTCTCGGCCACGAGCGGCACGCCGAGCCAAATGGGCGATTGCACGCCGACGAGCTCCACTTCGCCCCGCTGTTCCAGTTCGGTCTGCACTGCGAGCGTGCACAAAAGCGGCTGGCCGGTGCGCAAGATGTACTCGGTGAGGCCGCGCCGCGATTTGCGGGGCGAGTCGACCTCGTCGGCCTCGTCCACAAAATACGGGAAACTCAACCAATCGGCCTGAGGGTCGTAGAGTGCGATATAAAAATTGTGCGCGGGCATCACCGTGCTGACAATCTCATGCACGGCGCGGAAGAGTTCGTCGAGATCAGCGGCATTGTCGGAGGCTTGCGCGATGCGATAGACGGCCTCCTGCCGCTGGGCGGCGCGCTTGCGCTCGGTGATGTCCTCCACCATCGCCAGCGCAAACTGCGGTTGACCCATGGTGTCGCGCACCAGCGAGACGGTGAGATGCCCCCACAGGATATGCCCGTTTTTGTGGAGGTAACGCTTCTCCAATTGATAATGGTCGCGCTCGCCCGCCATGAGTTCCCGGAAAAGCGCGGTGTCGGCGGCGACGTCGGCGGGATGCGTGAATTCGGCAAAGGTCATCTGGCGCAGTTCGGCGGCGTTATAGCCGTGCAGGGCTTGCAGAGTTTTATTGCTTTCTATGGAGCGGCCTTCCAGATCAGTCAACGCAATGCCGATGGCGGCGGATTCAAAGACGGCTTTAAACCGCGCTTCGCTCGCGCGCAGGTCGGCCTCGGCGCGTTTCTGCTGGGTGACGTCGAGCATGAGGCCCTGAGTGAAGCGGCGTTGCCCGCGCTCGTCGAGCACCCAGCGGGCCTCGTCATGCAACCAGACTTCGCGGCCATCCTCGGCCAGCATCCGGTATTCGGCCGAGAACGGTTCGCCGAGGGTGCGATGCCGCTCCCAGGCGCTGAGCGCGCCTGCCCGGTCCTCCGGGTGCAAGCGCCGCCCCCACAGGCCCGGCTCTCCGGCCAGCCACTCCGCCGGGGTGAAGCCGAGGATGCGCTCCACTTGCGGGCTGACGTACAGGATCCCGCCGCTCACGTCCCGGGCCGCCACAGCATAAGTGATGGCCGGAACTTCCTCGACCAGCGCGCGATATTTGGTTTCGGCCTCGCGCATTTCGAGCAATGCTTGCTGGCGTTCTTGCCGGGCCTGAGCATCTTGCACTGCCACCGCCAGATAATCCGCAGCCTCGGTGAGGGTGGTCAGTTCCTGATCGCTCCAGACGCGCGGCGCGGGTGAGTCGAAGAGGAGCAGGCCGAGAAGTTGGCGGGCGTGCGTAAGCGGCACGACCATCAGGGCTTGCGTCCCGCTCGGGGCCAGCGCTTTCGCCAGAGGCGCGAGGCGCGCGTCGCGGAGCAATTCCTCGATGATGACCAACTCACCCCGGCGCAGGGTGGCGAGATAAACAGGCGCAACCGAGAGGTCAAGCGTAAGGCCCGCCAGCGACGTCATCTGGGGCGGCGCGACGGCGCGCACGACGGTCAGGTGGCCCTGCGCGCTCAGGGTGCCATAGGCCGCGCGCACGGTCGGGAAATAATTACCGAGATAGCGCACCGTGCGCTCGATGATCTCTTCCACCGGCCGGCCCGAGGTCATGCCGATGGCAATGCTGTTGAGCAATTTGAGCCGCGCCTGACTTTCACGCAGGGCTTGCTCGGCCTGCTTGCGCTCGGTGAGGTCCAGCCCCATCCCCGCCAGATAAACGCGGCCGGCTTGATCGCGAAAGGGAAACTTGAAGGTGAGCCAGTGATGCCGGCCATCGGCGTGCTCCACGCTTTCTTCCACCGCTTCGGGTTGGCCGGAGGCAAGGATGCGCGCGTCGCTCGCGCGCAACATCTGGGCCGTCGCGGCGGGCCACAACTCGAAATCGGTTTTGCCCTGCCAGTTCCGGTTGTGGAAGTCGAAGGCGCGTTCAAACGCCGGGTTGATGTAGACCAACCGGCCCTGTTCGTCTTTGATGAAGGCCGTGGCCGGACTGTTGTTCATAAAGGCGTTGAAACGCTCTTCGCTTTGGCGCAGGGATTCTTCGGCTTGCTTGCGCTCGGTGATGTCCTGCGCGCCTCCATAGAGGCGGATGACGCGCCCTTGCGCCGGATCCCAGACGGGATGCACCACATCGCGGAGCCAGCGCACCTCACCGGTTTTCGTCAGGATGCGCGCTTCAACGGCATCCGGCTGGCCCGCTATAACTCGCGCCGTATGTTGGAGAAAGAGTGCGTGGTCGGCGGGGTGAACCAGTTTTAACCAGAAGTCCGCTCCGGAAGTTTCCGCGAGGGCATAGCCGGTGATGCGGGTGAAGGCCTCCGTCACCCATTCGGGCACGATGCTACCGTCCGGCTCGACGCGATCCACGAAAGCATAGTCGGAGGTGGTCTCGGCGAGGAGGCGATAGCGTTCTTCACTGGCCAGCAGGGCGTCTTCGGCTTCTTTGCGCGCGGTGATGTCACGCGAGACGCCGAGCACCGCGTTGATCTCGCCCCCTTCATTGGCCAAGGGCGATAGCCAGGTGCTGAGCCACACGTCGTGGTTGCCCAGGGGCGTGAGGGTTTCGGCATAGATCGGCTCACGCGTCTCCAGCACGCGCTGGACGTTGGCGCGCTGATGGGCGAGGACCCGGGGCGGAAATAAATTAGCGGCGGGCTGGCCGATGATGGCCTCGGCGGGTCGCCCGAAAGCTTGCGCCGCGATGCTATTGACGTAGTTAACCTGCCCGGCGCGGTTGATGATGAAGATCATGTCGTGGGCGGCTTCGGCCAACGAATGGTAGCGCGCCTCGCTGGCGCGTTGGGCCTGCTCCGCCCGGGCGCGTTCGCCCTGCGCCTCCCGCAGAGTGATGCCAAAGCGGTCGAGCAAAAATGCCAGCAGGAGACTGATCAAAACAAAATAGATGGACGCGATATTGACTTCCGCGCGCAAGGGAGCCATGCCCGATTGGAGTTGTTCGACAACGGCGGCGCTCGACACGATGATAAGACTGAGGGCCACGGTCAAAATGAGACTGCGGCGCCCGGCCAACAACCCGGCCAGCGTAATGGGAATGGCAAACGTAATCAGCAGATGATCCGACTGGCTTAAGCCGGTCTGCCATAACCCGCGCGCCAGGCCGAGCAGAATCGCGCTGATGACCACCCACACTGCCGCCGACCAATATCCCCGGCGCAACAAAACCAACGCGCCCCCCAGGCTCAGCAATATCGCCAGATTCGGCCCGAGGCCAGCGGGCGTGAGCGCCACCCTTCCAAACAAGGCGAGACTAAGCGCCATCACCACGCCTAAGGTAATCATCATGCCTAGCAAGAGCGCTTGAAACATGATCCGGCGGTGCCGTTCAGTTTCATCCACCGTGGGCCAGGTATTCCACCAATGGCGCAGACGATTCCACATAGGCTTTATCACTTTCTAGTCAAACGCAACCAGCCAGTGAACGCGGGCCGCGTTTCACCGGTAGTGAGCGAGCGGAGGCGGACAACCACCCGGGTGGGCTACCAGCGGATGACGATGGGCGTGCCCACGTCGGCCCAGGCGTAGAGCCACGCGGCCGCGGCGGAGGCGAGGGTGACACAACCCCGACTGGCAGGCGCGCCGAACTCGGCGCGCCACGGGGCGGCGTGAATGTAAAACGGCGCGGCGAACATCATCACGTACGGCACGTCGTGGTAATACCAATCGGGGCCGATGAGATCAATCTGGGCGCGCTTCCATTGCACGGTGTAGTGGCCGGTGATGGTGGGATGCGCGGCATCGCCAGTGGCGACGGGGAAGGCGCGGATAGGGGTGAGGCCTTCGAAGGCGATGAGTTGTTGTTCGGAGAGATCCACGGCGATGAGTCGCGTGGACACGCCCACCGTCGGGGCGGCGGGGAAGAGCGAGGGGTAACGGCTGCCCGCGGAGAGGGCGGGTTCTTCCCCGAAGGGTGGGGCATCCCGCCGGGGCGCGGCGATGACTGGACGGGCGACGGTCAGGGTCGCCAGCAATAAAAGAGACAGCCAGAAGGCGCGGCGCATAATCAAGTCCTAGCCATGGAATGAGCAGAGGCTCGCAATCAAGACTACGTATCTGTAAGGATACAACCAAGTTAGAGAGTCACCAAGAGGCCGCGCGGGCAGTTACGGCGCAGTGGTCGGGGCGGGCGTGGGCGATAACGGCTCGTTGAGCGCGTAGCACAGGAGACCATCTATCACACCTTGCGCTACCCGGTAAGGTTGCTCGGTGAGAATCTGGCGGTCGAGGTTAAGAAAGCCGGTCTCGATGATGACGGCGGGGGTGGCTTCGTTGATCTCGTAGAACGAATGATACTCGGTCATGTCGCGAGTGATACTGCCCTGATGGAAGGGCATACCGGTCTGTTTAGGATAGCGATCCACAATGCAGTTCACGAGGCGATCAGCGAGTTCGGGCACGCCGCTATCCACGGCCCGGGCCACTTTGAAGCCGGTGGCCTGATCGTTGATATAGTCGCACGAATCGTTGTGAATGGAAATGAGGGCGAGGGCCGTATAACCTTCCAGGCGCGGGTCAAACTCGTCGAGCAAATCTACTTGAAAGCCGTTGGACTCCAACCCGGCCTTCACCCGCGTGGCGATGTCGCGGTTGACGGAAGCTTCGGTGAGGCCATCGGGGCAGACCGCGCCGGGATCGTTCCCCGGGCCGTTGTGCCCGGCAACGACGCCAATGCGCGGCAACGGGCGCGGCGGCGCAGTGGGCGTGGGCGGCAGAGGCGTGCTGGCCGAAGTGACGCGGCTGAGGTTGAGCGTGCTGACGACACCGGCAATCCATTCCGGCGAAAGCAGATTTGTCCCCGGCGTCCACGCCGTGAACAGCGTGGCCAACCCCAT